>Ga0181524_10000784_pt1 | contig 38143 bp, 24 predicted proteins | sample PEATcosm2014_Bin_34_FD_119761 | JGI IMG/M metagenome (GOLD analysis project Ga0181524, IMG submission 119761) | Peatland microbial communities from MTU Mesocosm Facility, Houghton, MI, USA - PEATcosm2014_Bin05_60_metaG | ecosystem: Environmental > Terrestrial > Soil > Wetlands > Peat | place... | reverse complement strand
TGGCGCGCTCGTGCAGGATATCGAGCAAGTGCGCGGTCAGGTCGAAATCGGCATGAGATTTTTGAGCGCGACTGAGAATGGGGCGGCGGACGACCGTCCGCTCGCCGCATGCAACGGGCTCGCGCTGTCCGGGACAGGGCCGGGTCATGCCTATTTAAGGTCTAGGCTTGTCAGGGAGCGGGAACTTCGCGATCGACAGCGCGCCAGGCTGGAGCGGGTTCGCGGCGCTTATGAACAGCTTGCAGGTCACGCGACGGCAAGCAGGCTGGACGACAAACCCGACGATCGGCGCGGCGCTTCGGCGGCGTTTCTGGTGCCGCGCGATCGCCTTGGATGCTTTCGCGAAATCGTCGGCGGTGTAGCGAACGCACATCCCGAACTTGCCTTGCTCTGCACTGGACCGTGGCCTGCTTATTCGTTTGTCAATGCCGGCGAGAACCCGGCAAATTGGAGTGACGGACATGCCGAGTGACGCCGCATATGCCCGTCGGCAAAAGGTCATTCATGCCCCGGATGATCAAGCCATGCTCGACCGGTTTGCCGGCCCGCTCGATGACGGCCGGCGAGAGACGCCGGCGCGCATCGTCGCCGACGCCAAGAGCGTCGAGCGCGACCTGGCGCGTCTTGTGCTCAGTGTTATCGAGCTGCTGCGCAAGCTGCTCGAGCGACAAGCCGTGCGGCGCGTGGAGAACGGCGCTTTGAGCGAGGAGGAGATCGAGCGCTTGGGTGAAACCCTCCTCAAGCTCGAAGCCCGCATGGCCGAACTCAAGGCGGCGTTCGGTCTGGGCGACCAGGAATTGACTCTGGATTTGGGCCCGCTTCGCGATCTGGTTTCGGCTTGTGAGTAGCGGAACAAGGCGGGACCTCGCCCGGTTCAAAATGGTGCGGGCGGTCGGAGTCGAACCGACACTCCTTTTGGGAACGGCATTTTGAGTCGTGTGAAGTGTGTTATAAATGATTGTTATTACGTGGTCTTTAGCAACAATCAGTGTGTATGTGTAACTGACTGTGTAAGTTTTCGGGTTTTTCGCATGCCTTTCAGTGCCTCTAGGAAGGCCGCTGGGCGGCGTTGCGAATTCCCCTTCCCCATAATGCGGAGGCTTTGATTCCGCAAATCTGGACGCACTGTGCAGGAAGTCCATAAACGCGACCCTAATCGAGCATTGTTGCTTCGATTTCGCAGAGCGCAATCATGCTGCTGCGTCGAAAGCAAAAAAGAGAGGGCCGCTTACGCGGCCCTCTCGGATGTTGCGGTGCTTACGCCGTCTTATGCGGCGCTTGTCGCAAGCAAGGCCGGAAGCCAGCCCTTCCCTGCCAGAGCGGCTTCGGCGGCTTCGGCCATGGCCTGCTTCTTCATGCGAGCGATGTTCTGAGCCGCTTGCTCGGAGACGCTCTCGCGCACGGCCTGAACAATCCGCTCCTTGCTGACCCGCCCAAAGTAGCTGGATGCTGTCGGCTGCCAGTAGGCCACCATGTCCAGCCCGACTTCGCGGGCGAGAGTGGCGGCGTGGGCTTCGGATTCTTCGGTGCATCGGCGCGGAGCGCGAACTGCGTTCGCGGTCAGAGACACGCAATGCGCCAGCAAACCCATGCGCGCGTCATCCGAAAGACCATGGATGAAAGTCCAGAGAGCTACGGGCTCCTGCGGCAATCGCTTTGCCCATGCCACATGACGCTCGGCAATCTGCTTCTCGGCAACGCTTTCGTCGATGCCGGGGGCATGACCAGAGAGCCACGCGCTCTTGGGCGTGACTTCCAAGCAAGAGGCTTGGCTGCCCTGAAAGAACGTCGTCAGCGCCAGCGCATGAACGAGCGCGATCATCGCCGTTACCGGATGCTGCGCCAACTCGTTGCGTAGGGCTGACGTGCGATAGGCCGTCAACTCCGCGACCAGCTTCTCGGACAGCGGCGCAAGCCCGTCCGCGTCCTTAACCGGACGCTTGCCGTTCTTGTGCTCCGCCTTGGCCTTGGAGTCCGGCTCGTCCTCGGCACGGACAAAGCCGCGCTCGATACGAACCTTGCCGTCGCCCGCCAGAGTCACAAACGCTCCGGCAAGAGCAATGTCCCGCGCCTTGTATTCTTCCTTGCGCAAGGCATTGATCGCCGACTCGGTGCGGGCGATCTCGTCGGCTACGTCGCGTTCCTCATGCCGCTCGTAAAGCGCGTCCATGCGCTTTAGCAGCTTCCGCAGCTTTTTGCGCTCGGTCTTGGAGAGCGGCACGGGCTTGGCATAAACGCGCCGCATCCGGGCACTGGCTTCGTGATCGAACTCCGGCGCGGCCGCGACCCAACGCCAGCCTTCTGCGGCTACCTTGTCGGCCTCGTGTTGCAACTTCTCACTCGCGAGGCGACCCAGAAGCTCGGCATCGGCAAAGAAGCCGCCGCCTTCGGCGTCGAACAAATCGCGGATGATGCTGCCGCCTGCATCCTCATAGGCTTTGGCACCGACGAACACGGCGCGGCGGTCGTCGGAGCGAACCTGCCCTTCGCTCAAGGCCCGAAGGATCGACTCGCGGGTGCGGTTGAAGGTCGGCAACTCGCTCCATACCCGCTCCTGCCGTTCGTGATCTTCGGTGATGGCAAAGGCGGATAGCTGGTCAAGACTCATCCCGCCCTTGCGGTAGAGGTCGCGCAGCTTTGGGCTGACCGCGCCGAGTTTGAGGCGCTGCCGGACCACGGCTGCCGTGACGCCGAACCGCGCCGCGATATCCTCGGCGCTCTTGCCTTCCTCGTCATGCAGCTTGGCAAAAGCCTCGTACTGGTCGGCGGGGTGCATGTCCGAACGGATCGCGTTCTCGGCCAAGCTGATCTCAGTCGCGCTGTGCTCGACATCCAGAATGCACCGGATCGGCTCGTCGGCCTTGATCTCTTTGCGCTTGACGCGAAGCAACTGCGCCAAGCGGCGGCCCTCCCCGGCGTTGACCAGATAATGGCCTGTCGGCTTGCCCTTCGGCCCAAGCTCCGGCTCCACGACCGGATATTGCAGCATGCCGAGGGCGGCAATGCTGGCGGCGAAAGCCTTGATGTCCGCCTTGGTGTGCGGGACCCTCCGCACGTTCTTTGGCGACTTCTTCAACTTGTTCAGCGGCACAAACACAATGTCCTTGCTCGCTGCGGCGATCTTCGTTCTGTCACTCATGTCTCTCTCCTTTGGTTACGGGGTTCTGCGCAGACTCCGCGCATGAACCCCTGCCCGTCGGCGAGACCGGGTGAGGGGGAGCAAGAAGAAAATCGGTAGGGGGGACCGCCCGGTCTGCAACGACTGCAGGGAGTGAAGATCGGGGGATGCCGATTTTGTTCTTGCTGGGGGTGTCAGGGCAGAGCCCTCACACCCCCGACCAGATAAAAAAGGCTATCGCGGAGCGACACGTTATCCCTTGCGCGAGGGATGGAAGCCGCATGGCCGAGACCCTCACTGCGCAGGCAGTGAGCCCGCGCGCGGGATCCAAGGGGCTCGGTTCACGACAGCCCGGTCCGGCTAGGCCGGACGCTCCATTCATGCAGACCGGAAAATTACGCGTTTCCGCGGAAAACCATTCGTAACGAAGGGGGGTCTCGTGCGAGATTTGGGGTCGAAATCGCCCGACTTGGCTGCGGAGAAATGAGTCGTGACTCCCGCCGGTTGAAAGAGCAAGATTGCACAGTTTTGTGGGGTAGAGGGCTAGGTAGTGACGTCCCAAGCTTCGGTAATCGCAGTAGAAACGAGAAGCGGGGCGGAGGCCCCGCCTGTGACGCCTGCGTTGCGCGCGATGCCCGGCGTGAAGCCCTTGTACCTGTTGCCGCGCGATCCTTTCGCGGAGGAAGTCCTGATCCCGGCGTTCGGCGCGGCGGATCAGGTCGATTGCATGGTGGGTTTCTTCTCAAGCGCGATTTTGGCGTCGCTTGCGCCGGGCCTTGCAACTTATCTCAGGAGGCCGGATCACAAATTCCGTCTTGTCATCAGCCCTATCCTCAGCATCGACGATCAAAGGGCCATTGAGGAAGGGGTGAAGTCGATTGACCAAGTTGTGACAGAGATGATGGAGCAAGTCCTCATCACGGTCGATTCGCTCCAGCAACACACACTTAGATGTCTTTCGCATCTGCTCCGCAGGGGACAGATGGAAATCAAGATCGCCGTGATGGAGGACGCGCTTTTCCATCCCAAGGTTTGGCTTTTTCGGGGAAAAGGCGATCTTCTCGCGGCTCATGGGTCAAGCAATGTGACCCACGCCGGCATTCGGAAAAATATAGAACAAGTCGCGATATCGAAATCGTGGGTAGACGCGACACAGCGTTTTACGACGGACGAGCTCTCAGACGAATTTGCACGGCTCTGGGAGAATCGGCAGGAACACTGCATCGTCGTGCCGATGCCGGACGCCGTTCGTAAGAATATGCTTCAGACTTACGGTTCGGCAGCCGCTCCAACCGAGGACGATCTACGGGACATCTACGCACGGGCAAAGGAACTGATGGAGACCCCTCCGGACGCGATCGCCCTTCCTCCCGCAACCTTTGCGATTCCGGCTGGGCTTCACTACGCGGACGGGCCGTTTCAGCATCAAGGCCAAGCCGTCGATGCCTGGTGTGCGGCGGGGTTTCGCGGCGTGCTTGAGATGGCGACCGGCTCGGGCAAGACGATCACGTCGATGATTGGCGCGTACCGGCTTTTCGAGGGACGCAAGCCGCTTTTGATCGTCGTCGCCGCCCCTTATGTGCCGCTGATCCAGCAATGGTGCGATGAGATTGCGCCGTTTGGATTAGCTCCGACGAACCTCACGGTCCTCGGTGGCGCCCAAAGGCGCGCAAGTGAGTTGCAGAAGATAAGACGGCGGCTGCGGACGGGCCTCTCCGAAGCCGAGGTTGTGGTCGTCAGCCACGATACGCTCTGCACGCCGGAGTTCGCGGCGGCAGTTTCGTCATTTGACTGCGCGCGGCTGCTGATCGCCGATGAAGCGCATAATCTCGGCCGCCCGTCCTTCATCAACAACCCGCCGGAATTCTTCGAATACCGGCTTGCTCTATCGGCGACGCCAATTCGGCAGTACGACGAAGAAGGCACAGAAGCGTTGCTGGACTTCTTCGGTCCCGTGGTCTTCAGTTTCCCGCTTGAACAGGCGATTGGCCGCTGTCTGGTCGAATATGATTATTACGTCCATCCCGTTTATCTGACGGCGACCGAGATGGACGAATGGAGCGAGCTGACCGGGAAGATAAGACAAAATGCCTGGCGCAGCGCCGAAGGCAAGCCGGATGATTACCTCGCGAAGCTGCTGCGCGATCGGCGGGCTTTGCTGGAAACGGCCAGCGGGAAGCTCTTAGCGCTATCCAATCTTTTGGACCAAGAGGACCGGCACGAACTGCACTACACGCTGATCTACGCGACGGACAAGGCGCCGGAGCAGCTTGAGGCCGTTAACCGGCTGGTTGCCGGCAAGAGGCTGCTGTTTCACCAGCTTACGGCGGAAGAGACGGCCGACCGCACTGAAACGCGGCGGATTATCCGCTCGTTTCAGGACGGGGAAATCCAGGTCCTCACGGCAAAGCGCGTTCTCGACGAAGGCGTGAATATTCCGCAGATATGCAAGGCCTACATCCTTGCCAGCACGACGGTCGAGCGGCAATGGATACAGAGGCGGGGCCGCCTGCTGCGCACATGCAGCGCGATCAACAAGACCTTCAGCACGATCCATGACTTTTTGGCCTTGCCGCCCGGACTCGATCAAGGCCTCGATCCGGACGCAAAGGCGCTGGTCCGCGCTGAGCTTCGCCGCGCCCAGGAATTCGCACGGCTCGCCCGAAATGCCGGCAGAGCGGATGGACCCCTGAATACCCTAGACCGCCTCGCTGATGCGGCGTTCTTGTAGGGAGAGGACCTATGCCGCTCAATGACAAAAAAATCATCTCGATCATCCTGGAACAGGGCACCGGGGTGCCCGAGCGGTGCGCCGGTTATCGCGAGGAGATCATCGATGTCATCACCGACATTATTGCCTATGAGCGGAGCCATCGCGTCGAGGCGACGAACATCCAGAAGAAAATCAACGATAAGTGCGACGCGGTGGCGCGGTTTCTAACCGAGAAGCGCGACGGTGCGACGACCGAGGTTGAGTCATGAGGCTGCTTCGCGCCGAGTTCCAGAATTTCCGGCTGCTGCGCGACCTGGAATTACGATTTAGCAGCGACCCGGATCGGCGCTTGACCGTAATCCGCGCGGCGAACGAATCCGGGAAGACCACAATTCTGCACGCCTTGCAGTGGGCGCTTTACGGCGACGAGGGGCTTCCCGGCAGGGGCGAAGGCTTTCGGCTGCATCCCATCGATTGGGATGCGAGCGACGGAAAGCGTGTGCCGATTACCGTCTCGGTCGAATTCGAGCTAACGACCTACAGGCGAGGCCCCGATGGCCCGCGCGAGACCCGTCGGCGCTACCGCATTATCCGTTCCGCGTTCGAGGAAGTGGACACCGCTGCCAAGCGGTCTCCGTCAACCGTAAAATTATTCGCTCTCAACGAGACCGGCACGAGTCCGATCGACGCGCCGGACTCCTTCATTCGCGACGAACTGCCGCCGGAACTGCGTGAGGTGTTCTTCACGGATGGCGACCGGGCGCTGAGCTTTATCGAGGCAGATGTCGCCGTCACGACCAAGCGCGAACGTGTTCAACGTGCGATTCGCTCGCTGCTTGGCCTTGGCGTTATCGAAGATGCCATCAAGCATGTCCGCAAAGCCGCTGCGGAGGTTAACAAGCAAGCTCGGTTGATCGGTGGCGGGAATGAACTCAACAATGTCGCCTCGCGGCTCGACATGGTCGAAGAGGAAACCATCAAGCTGGAAGCGGCCTTGCAGGACGCTAAGCAGCAATACATCGCGTTTGACGAGAAAGTCGAGGAGAAGGATCGGCAGATCGAGGCGGCGCTTCAGAAAGGCGACAAGGAAAAACTGGCAAAGGACCTTGAGGGCGCGAAACGCAAAATCAAGCAACTCGACGAGCAACTCGCGGCAGCGAACAAGGAGCATTCAGGCCTGTTCCGGGGCCGGTCACTCGCGGTCGATGTGCTCGGCCCTGTCCTTGAACGCGCTTTTGCGCAGCTGCAAGAGCTGAAAGATCAGCGGAAAATCCCGAACACCACAATTCCGGTGCTAGAGGATCGGCTGGCGTCCGGGGTTTGCATATGCGGCGAAGACCTTTCGACGGACGCCGCCGATGGTCAGCGCCGCCGCGAGCATATCCGGCACCTAATCGACGAAAGCCAACGCGCGGACGAGTTCCAGGGAACGCTAACGACGCTCTATTTTGAAGGAAAGTCATTGCAACCGTCCGAAACCGGACGCGGCCAATGGCTGGAGGATTACGAGAAGGTCGTGAAAAGCCGCGACGGGTTGCAAAACCTTCGCGATGAAGCGGGCCGGGAAATGCGCGCGCTTGAGCTCCAGCTCGCGGCCGTGCCCGACACGGACATTCAGGGGCTTCGGGAAACGCGGCGCCAATACAAGGACAATCGGGAGCGTTTTCTCACAAAGCGCACCGAAATAGAGACGCAACTTAGCGGCTTAAAACGCGAGCGCGAGACGTTGACGCAAGAGCGGGACCGGCTCCTGCGCGAGCAAAAGAAGGGAGCGCGGGTCATTTCCCAGCTCGAAGTTACACAGGACGTGACCCAAGTTCTGGAGCAATCTTTCGAGCGAATCACGCATGACGAATTGAAAAAAGTCAGCGATCTGATGAACAGCACCTTTTTGGAAATGATCGGGGCCGACCCCGAACAGGGCGCCATCATCCGCCGCGCGGAAATCAGCCCCGATTTCGACATCATCGTGTACGGACCAAACCAGCGCACGCTGAATCCGGACCGCGATCTCAATGGCGCATCCCGCCGCGCGCTGACGCTGGCATTCATTCTCGCCTTAACCAAGGTCAGCGAGGTCGAAGCGCCAAACGTCATCGACACGCCGCTCGGGATGACCAGCGGTTACGTGAAGCGCTCAATCCTTCGGACGGCCATACGCGAGAGCGCGCAACTGATCTTGTTTCTTACCCATGACGAGATTGCCGGATGCGAAGACATCATCGACGAGGCGGCGGGCGTGATCTTCACCCTGACCAATCCCGCGCACTACCCGACCATGCTGGTGCATGATCCGGGAACCCGAGAGCGCAAGGTCTTGCGTTGCGACTGCAATCATCGAAGCACGTGCAGTCAATGCGAGAGGCGAACCGACGCCCAAGCTCAATTGCGAATGGTGTCATAGGGGGCCAATATGGCGGATCGATACTTTAACCCGTTTCAGGGCATCGACATCAACGTCCCCGTGGAGCTGCACGAGGCCTTCACCCGCTATTGCCAGACGAGCGGCAATACCACGCTCGATCAAAGCCCGTTTCCACGCATGGTGGATTTATGGTTCTTCGCGGTGAGCGTGGCCGCTCGTTTGGATTTAGACCCGGTAGACATCAGTAAGTACAACACGCGAAAGATCATCGAAGGATCTATTTTCGGTAGCGATCCTTGGCGCGTCCATACGCTGATGCTCATCGCGATCGGGAAAACACGGGACCTCCAGATTGTCGCGGAGCCGCGCAAAATGATGGCCCTCGCCAACGGGCTGGCGGTGGCGGGTCTGCCGAAAGTGCTTGAAATGCTGAAAGACGGTGAAGGCGATCCGATTTGGAATTTGTCGGACGCGATTGATGGTATGCTAAGAAAGAAGGCTGCTTAGGGGACGCATGATTGAAGCCGGCTCTAACAGAGGACTCGAGATTCGCCGGATACGCTCGTCGCTTCGTGCGGATAAACTGGCTGGACGGAGATAGATGGCGTGTTCAAGGTTTGCGCTCGCACGGTACTGGAACTTGGTGCGGAGCTTATTAGCTCCGACATCATTGCATTCTACGAATTGGTCAAAAACGCCTTTGATGCCGCCTCCCCGGACGGGGCGGAAATCAAGTTCGAGATCGTCCTTCGCCACAACAAATATCTAGAATTGCGCCGGCGAGCCGAACAGTCGATCGGCGATTTGGACGCACTCAAGGATCAGATCGTCGGCGAACTTGATGTGTCGGCCGCACATGAGTCGGTCTCGCGTTTCTCGACACTCATCACGTCGGCGAAGGATCATGCAGCACTGATTACGGCTCTCGATAAGGGCTACGCTGAAGAAAATAGAATTATTGTGTCCGACACGGGCTCGGGCATGTCGCGGCAGGATTTGCTCGACAACTACCTCGTCATTGGAACAGCCTCCCGTAAGAAAGCGATTGATGCGGCCCTGGCTGGTCGCCACGGCGGGGAACGGCCCCCTTTCCTCGGCGAGAAGGGCATCGGTCGGCTGTCGGCGATGCGCCTTGGGGAAACCTTGCTGGTCGAGACCGGACGCAAGGACGATAAGCGCTTTAATATCCTGTCCATCGATTGGTCGGTGTTTGACGACATCGATGCGATGTTGGGCGATATCGATATTGCTCCTGAAACGGGAGAGACGAAGCCGACGAAGGATTGGAGCGGCACCCGCCTTATGATCGGGCGGCTTTCTTCGGACTGGACGCTGAACCGGGTTAAGCAGCTTGCCGAATATGATTTCGCGCGGCTGACCGACCCCTTCTCCACGGCAAAACACCGCCCGCGGATCGCGATTTTCTGGAACGGAGAGCGCGTACCGCTCGCAAGAATGGATCGCCATTTGCTGGCCCACGCCCATGCTTGGGTCAAGGGAAAGTATCTGCTTGTGAATGGCGAGCCGGTGCTCGAGTGCCAGTTCGAAGCTTTAAATCTCGGATTCGAGCATCCGAGAGAAATGGAAACTCAAACCGTGGCGTTTCGTGACCTCATCGGGTCGATAGCCGGGACTTCGGGTGAAATTCCCACTTCGGCGCTGATTGACTTGGGCGCATTCAGCTTTGAGGCCTATTGGTTTAACCGGCGGCTGCTCACGCAGATTGATGGGATCGGCGACCGTGAAACGGTGCGTAAGCTCCAGCGGCGCTGGGCTGGCATCCTCGTCTACAGAGACGGTTTCAGGGTGCTGCCTTACGGAGACGATGAGGACGATTGGCTTGCCTTGGACCGCCGCGCACTGGCCACGTCCGGTTATCTATTGAACAAGAACCAGTTCGTCGGGCGGGTGAACATCTCCCGCTTGGGCAACCCCACGCTTATTGACCAAACCAACCGCGAGGGCTTGCGAGTCTGTCCCGAGCAGCAGGCATTCGTCGGCCTGCTGCAACTTGCCATCCAGAATCAGCTGCGCGACTTCCTTACGGACGTGGAAAAGCGCCACAAGGATCAACCGCGCGATCTTACGGAGGCGAAGGACGACGTTGCAGCGCTGGAAAAGCGCACCAAAAGCGCGTTGGCCCGTATCAAGAAGATGGCGCCTCACGCCTCGAAAACGGTGGAGGAGCTTCAACAATCGTTTTTGGAGATCAAGGAGTTCTTTGAGCAAGCGAAACGGCGCATCGACGAAGTCGAGAGTGAAAAGCGTCAAATGGTTCAAATGGCCGGCGTTGGCCTGTTGGTGGAAGTCGTCGCCCACGAGCTTGCACGCTCGACCGAAAATGCTCTCAAGGCTCTGGAGGCGCTCCGGGGCCAGGATGTTCCGGTCCAGGTGACAGGTTTGCTGGAATCGTTGCGCGCCGAGATGAGATCGGTCAGCAAGCGTGTCCGCGTGCTTGACCCCCTAAGCGTTTCGGGCCGGCAGCGCAAAGAGGTGTTTGACCTCGCCGCGCTTGTTACCGACATTCTCAGCGGGCACGTCGCGCAATTCGAACGTCACCGCATAGAGCTTAAGGTGAGTGGCGCGGACAAGAGCCTCCGTATTCGCGCGGTCAAGGGAATGCTCGTTCAGATCATTGAAAATCTTCTCTCCAACTCTGTGTACTGGCTGGACCTTCGTCGCGAGCGGGAACACGGGTTTAAGCCCCGCATCCGAATCCGCGTCGAGGCGAATCCGGTAACAATCACCTTTGAGGACAACGGCCATGGAATTGCGAAAGAGAACAAGGAAAAGGTCTTTCGCGCGTTCTTTTCGCTGAAAGAGAAGTCCAAGCGTCGAGGGCTCGGATTGTTCATCGCGCGGGAATGCGCCGAGTTTCAGGGCGGAACGCTCACGCTCGACGACAAGGTCGATCCCGAGACGGGGCGGCTCCATCGTTTTGTCTTAGAGCTGCCGGATGAGGTTATAGTGTCGTGACGGCGTTGACAGCCCTGCTTTCCGATCGGGGTATCAAGACGGCGGTCGTCATCGACGATGCTTTTGATGCGGTGCCGCGGGCGACCGATTTGGACGAAGACGCCTGGTCGGTATTTTTCGACGATCTAACGGAGGATGAAGCCGGACAGTTGGCCAGTGTCTATCCTGCGTATACAAGCGCCTCGGAGGAAGAGTTACGCGCGTCGGATGAATTTGTCGGGGTGCTATGGCGTGAAAGGGCTCGGCTTGCGAACGCGCAAAAATTATTTGCCGAATACGAGCGAAAGAACGCTCAAGAACGCAGGGTCCTTGATGCCCTGGTCACGTCACTCTCTGCGCTTGCATTGGAGTGCACGGCCATGGGACGCGATCTCGATATGGAAAAGGCCGGTTTGGCCGATCTTGTTTTCATCGATCTGTTTCTCGGCTTTTCGCAGGCGGACGCCGACATGGAACGGGCCATCGAGCGGGTCTCTTCCTTGGTGAGGGGCAGAGAAACGGCGGCGACGCTTATCGTTTTGATGTCCAGCAGCTCGCGTCTCATGCAGAAGCGAAACGAGTTTCGGGACAAGGCCGGACTGCTCGCTTCGGCGTTTCGCGTGGTGAGCAAGGCTGATCTTGAAAAGGAGGGCCTTCTGGAGCGGATGCTCACCCGTATGGCCGAATGCTATGAAGACACGAAGAGACTCGCACAATTTATTCAGGCCTGGAACAGCGGCCTCGACGCGGCGAGGCGGAGCTTCATCAAGATCGTGAGTCGAGTTGACCTGTCCGATCTGGCGCAGATACGCGAATTGCTGCTCGAATACGAGGGCGACAAGTTAGGCGACTACTTATTAGATGTTTGCGACGGCGTGCTGCGGCACGAGATCGAAGCGAACCGCGAAACGATTTCGGCGGCTCGTTCGTTGAATCAAATTGATCTTGACAAGTATCCGCCTCCTCACCTGACCGGCACTGCCGATCTTCAGGAATTGGTGTTCCGCATGACCTTTCAGCATTCGGAACGAGTTCAGCTCTCGCAAGAGACCGGGCATCCTCAAATGTATTTCGGCGACATATTGAGGTGGAAGCGCCAACAAGATGGCGCCCTGTCGGAGGATGTCTCTCTTGTCATCACCCCGGCCTGCGATTTGTCTCGCGGACCGGAGCAACAAGTTTTGTTGCTATCCGGGTCGCTGCTGCCCTTGGCTCCCGCACGGTGGTCCTACCAGGCTAGCCCTGTCCGCACGCCAATCATTATCCTTTCGAACGATGAGCGTTACTGGATTAAGTGGGATCTCAAGAACGTCAAGGCCAAGAGCCGGAAGGAACTCGAAGAGTTGCTTGTGGATCAGGCCGGACCGCAACGGATCGGACGGCTTCGCGAAATGTATGCGCTTGAGCTGCAACAGAAGTTCGTCGCGGATTTCGGGCGCGTGGGGCAGCCGGCAAACCCGCCGGCGACCTTCCCTGTCGGTGTTGATGTGTTCTTTCCCGGCGTGGATGGGAACGCGAAGAGACTTCAAATCGCCAGTCTCGACAGTTCTGTTTGTTACGTCGGCCGCGATGCACAGTCAAAGCCAATTCATATGCTTGTACTGACTGAGCAAGGGTGTGACGCAGTGCAGGAAGCGGTGTCGGCTTTGGAGGAGATGAACGTGCACCCCTCCGCGCACGCATCGCTTAGGGCTCTGAAGAAGGATCAAGGGTTCTTTGCGCGGTTTCGCGTGGAAGTGCCGCCCGAGGCCTCTGGCGGAAAGCGCACCGCGAAAGGTACGGAGGACGCTGCTTACGCCGTTGTCTTTCGCAATGGAGAATTGAGTGAAGGCCAAAGCATACTTCCGGTAGATCGGAAGGCCTCATTGATCGTGAACGTGACGGATATTGCAGACCGGAAAGACGCAGCTGGGACGGCCGAAAGTTAGGCGTCACTTGTGACAAGCGAGGCAGACTTTTGCGTGCCCATAAAGATCGTCAATGTCGAGCGGCTCATACTCCGGGCGGAGCGGGTTTGGCAACGTTCTTGTCCGTAGCCGCTCTAGCCGCACCTCATGGTCTCGTCTGATTTCAGCAATGCGTTCGGGCTTGGCGAGCTCATCGAGTGATTCCCCATGGCTCCAGGTGAACGGCGAGCCATGCTCGACGGCGTTCTTTTCGTAAGTCTTCGCCTCTTCAAATTTGTCGGGGTGCCGCTCCATGAGCCGTACCCATTCGATTTTTTGCTGAAAAAAGCAGAACGTGCAGCCACTTCTGGTTCGCCATTCATAATAATTGGGCAGACCAAGCCCAGCGCCATCCAGAAGCTCTAGCACGCCGGCCTTGTCGATGCCTGCCTCCTTGAAAGGGAGGCGGACGTGAAGCTTGTCGTGCGTCGAACTATAGCCTTCCCGGTACTCCTCATCTGAACGGATAGCAACGTAGCTATAGACCGTGGCCCCAGATTCGAGAATCGGCCGCAGCCACTGCTCGAAAGGCCGCAGCTTCAGTTGACGCGTACACCACCGCGTCTGAGGCGATGGGAGAAATGTGTTGTACTGCTTGAGCCAGAAGTCGAAATCCCGATCCGGGTTAAGCCGTAGGATGGGCTTCCCTAGGAACCCTTCGAGGCGGCCCAGAAACTCGTAAACCTCGGGCAGTTCCTTTCCGGTATCCGTGAAAAAATAGTCGATCTGGAGTTCGGGGTGATGCTGTCGCATGTAAACGGCCAACGCCGCGCTATCGCGTCCTCCCGACAATCCCAAAACATGCTTTTCGGGCGAACCGTCAAGACTCATGACCGGCCCCCTTCAGCGCAAGCGCATTCAACCACCTGTCCTTGCCTTGGCGGGATCCCTGCCCCTCGGAAATCCAGACCTCCTTGATTTCCATCTGAAACGGTTTGAGCAGGCGTCGAACGGCTGACTCGTCCAAATCGGTGAACAGACGGCCATCTTTTGCGACACGCTCACCATCGCCGAGCTTAACCGAAATGAAAAGAGCGCCGGACGGCTTGAGTGCATCGATAAGCCGTCGAACAGCGTCGGGCAATTGACCGCGGGGGACGTGAAGCAAAGAGGCGATCGCCCAAACCCCGTCAAACCGCGGGCCACTGTGAAAATCCTGAAAGCGAATGACTTCGGTGTGAACGCCGGTAAGTTGACTGCTGAGCTTCGCAAGGGCGGGTGATGCATCGAAAGCCTCAACCTGGTAGCCCTTGGCAAGAAAGGCGAGCGTGTCGCGGCCGGAACCGCTGCCAGCGTCCAGAATCCGGCCGCCTCGCGGAATGTACGACAGAAAGCGATCGTACAGATCGCCCATATCGATCCCAAGCGTTCCTTCGGCGTAGTCGCGAGCGTGAGCCTCGTAATAGTCCAGCGTCGAATCAGGCTCAGTACGAGAGGATGTGGGTTTCAAAGCCGGCATGTTACGAACCTGCCGGATGTTGACTTGCCTTGGCGTGCGTGAAAAGCCGCCCATAGATAATTGCCAGAACGGCAATGTAGGACCCGACCCCGAACCAGACGCTGAACGCGAAAGGCCAGTATTTCCAGAATGCCGCGACAACAGAGAATAGCGCCCCGAGGAGTATCAGAGCGCAATAAATGGAGATCATGCTGTAACTGCCGAGCCACGGCATCTTCGGTTTGGCGGGCGTTCCTGTAGCAAAGTTTGCTGGGCAGAAGTTTTTGATCTTCTCTAGATAGCTTTCGAAAACGTCACGAACTCGGAGAATGGCGAGAGTGAGGGCAAGATCGCACAAACTCGCAAATATCAGAAGCGCGAAACGGAACTCGATAGGCAAGTGGTCCGTAACTCCAGCGCCGAACCAAAGACCGCCGGTGATGGTCATCGCCAAAACCGGCATTTGGTTCATCTGCGCGTTCAGGGTACGCGCATGCTCGAAGTTCTGTTCGTAGCAGACTTTCTCCCGATCAAAATCGTGGCCACTCATTGAGCTCGCGCCTTTAGAGCTTCCACCTGCGGCTCCTCTACGGTCCGCATATAGCGAGCGCTAAGTTCCGCCAGCACCGCTAGGATTATGCTCCTTCGGCTCGTGTCGGCCTCGTCAAGCGCGGCTGCGATGCGCGTCACTAGATCATCGATGGCTGCACGGTCAGAATCGGCAACCGCGAATTCTTCAAGAATTGGCGAGGGACGACCGTTGAGACCTACCACGACCGCTAATGCTTCTCGCTTTTGCGGGCGGCCCTTGACGCGTGTAAACGTCTCGATGCGTATGAATTTCTGGGCCAACTCTGCGATTTCAACTGCGGCGCGATCTATATCCGGATCAGCCCAGTCGCGCGGAGGTTTGTTGGCGGCAAGACTTGCGATGCCCTCCACCTGCTCATGCGATCCGTCGAACTGGATCATCCGTCCAATAAAGGCGTCCAACCTGAAATCGCCTGAGACATCTTTGATATTGAGCGCCCGATCGCGCAATTCCGAAATAGACTGAGGCGAAAGGTTTGGAACTTGGAGCTCGGTCAGCATCGTTTCCCGGATGCGATGAAGCATCGACGGATACGCTTGAACGAGTTCCTCAAGACCCTCGCGGACGCTACTTACAACGCGCCGCAAATCACTCTCCTTGGCGAGGTTCAGCGAGCCGCCCGCGACTTCCGGAATGTCGTCGAAAATAAATCGGTTGGGATCGATGGCGCGCTTGAAAAGATTGCGAATGCGAACGGCGTTCGATGATAGACGCATGGTTCGCTTCGTCCATTGCGGTAACTGCTCATGTATGGCAACGAGTCCGCGGCCGACGTCGATGGGTTCGAGGTGCACCAACGTATTTGTAGAATCCAGAGCACGCACAACGTCAGCCATGCCCGAAAGAAGTTTCCGGGACACATCGGAGAGATTCATCCAGCGCAGTTGAACGATGGCGGGGTCTTTCGCGAGATAGTCAACGTCCACATCGTCAAAGCGAGCGCGAAAAATGCCTTCGCGGTAGACGGCAATGCCGTCGCGCTGGGAGAGAATGAAAGCGACGGCGAGAACGGGCATGATCCCGTCCTTCACGCCGAAGGGCGGCTTACGCCATAGATCGTAGATTTCTGAAATAGGAACGGTGCGGCTGCCTTGTTGACGCAAAAACTGCTCCGCGGCCTTCCAAAGTGGCGCAAGGCGGTTCGGATCGTTATCGGACCGGGGGACTACAAACCGGAAGCCCTCCCGCGTCTTCGCATAGAGCGCCGAACCCTCAAGAATTGAGACGAAGAGCCCGCCTTCCGCAGGAAAACCTTTGATGCCAAGGCGAGCCTCGCCTTCGCCAAGTACCATGCGCCTCAGCAAGATATTCTGGGCGGCGATGGCGCTGACGGAAGGCTCTTGGCGGTTGAGCAGTTCGTTATGAAGGAGCGGCGATTCCTTGAAGCGGCGGCCTGCCAGTTCGGAAGCCAGGCCGCTCAAGCTCGCGTAGCGGTAGGCTTGCGGCTCGTGGTGCTTAAGAAACCATGTCGCCGTATCAAAGGCACGGTGCAGTTCGGTTTCCACTTGGGCTTGTAGCGTCGCCAGGCGAGCCAGCACTTCGCGCCGCGCCACCGCGTCCCCAGCCAGCTCGGTCCGGTCGTTACGCACGCTCTCAAGCGCGATGAGTTCGCGCGCCAACTCCACAAGGCCCCAGGATTGACGGGATAGTCCAATAATAATGTCCCATGCGTCGCTGCGGCGCCCTGCCTCACGGCAGAGTCTCAAAGCCTGCTCTTCATTCTCGCCCTCGGTCGGAATGCCGAGGACGAATTGTCCGATCGTGTTGGAGTCTCCAACAAAGCGGCCGGCGGCCTCAGCCAGCTCCTTGAGGGGAACAAGATGAACATCGAACCAGCGCAAGGCGCCCGTCTTGTGATAATGGCGCTTGGCCAGAATGGGCTGCAAACCCGCGAGTTGCCTGAGGGCGCGGAAGTCAACAGCCTCGACGTGCTCGATCGCCTCTCGGACCGCCTGATCAACATCGAAATCGCTTCCGGCGAAGATGGCATAGGAGTTGAGGTATTTCTTGAAGATGATGAGCGACCAGTTGGAAAGTCGTTCGAGGGCCTTCTTAAGTGCGGGGTCGGACGAGCCTGGCAGACACGCCCGCAATAATTCGACGCTTGCAACGAGGCCCGAACGCTCTTTGAACAGGTCAATGACAGCGATTGTTTTAAGAACCCGCAGGTGAAGAGCATCGCCGCCGACCGCCTCGCAGCGCTCAAGAGCTTCGGCAGCGAGCGCCCAACGGTGTCCGTCGGGCGACGCAAGGATCGAAGGCTCCAGGTTGGCGCGGAGATAGTTCCACAGGCGGTCAGGTCCATAAAGTTCGCTTCCGCTCGCCCGGCGGATAAAGTCCTGGAAGCCGTGCGGTTCGGATGAATTGAGAAACCCGAACAGGCTTCGTTGGTTCTGGCCGAACCGCCGGCGAGAAATTGGACCTAGCAGGCAAGCGACAACCGGATGGAGCGGCCAGCAGGCTTCAAGCGTGATCGCGAGATGCTCCGCATCGGCGGAACGCTCGGGGCGCACGATCTTCGCGACCGTTCGCGCGAGAGGTTCGGCCTTGTGCGGCTTGTGCGGGCTTTCGATGGCGCGCGAAAGAAGATCAATCTGCTCTTCAGCGGCGGTGTTGATGGCGAGATCGAGATAGCGGCCCTGAATTTTTGCCCACTCGTCGCGCATCTGATGCGAAAGTCGGTGCGCGTACTCTTCAAACGCCTGATGCAGGACACCGATGACAATCAGTCTTTGGCCGCTGCGCGAAGCCGCCTCGGCGAGCTGTTGGAAGAAATAAATGTCAGTGCTTTCTTGAGCCGCCGCCTCAAGAAATTTTCCCATCTCATCGATGAAGACAATGAGACCGCCATAGCTCTTTGGACTGCGCGCCGCAATCTCTTCCAGACATTCGATCAGCTTCTTATCGGTCCAGCCACCACGGGATTTTGTGGCTGTCAGATCGGATTGTTCGATCGCCTCGCCGATGACGCGAACCGGATGCTCGCGGCGCCCCACGACCGGCAGCACGCGCCAACCTTTGGCGCCAATCGGTAGCTTTTTCCACAGCAGGGAGGCGGTCTCTCGGCCGAAGACCTTCGCCGCCTTGTTGCGCAGTTCGTTATTTCCGTTGAGAAGCGCGCTGAGGGCCACCACAAGGCTGGATTTGCCCGTGCCGTAAGGGCCGGTCCATGTGAAAGCTCCGTGGCCGGTTTCCTTGACGTGCTGCGCCATGGTCAGCAACACCTCGGTCGAGGAGTGCGGGCAAATGAAACCCTCAAGCGCCTTGGGATCGCCGAGGTCCGTATCGATGCGCACCGAGCGCTGGAAGCGCCGCGCAATGTGAACCATTGTGCTGAGATTGGTCATGCCGCCACCCGACGCGCCGCGCGGCCATAGTCCCGTTCAGCGAAGCGAAGCGCTGCCCCAGCGTCCGGCAGAGTCTTTCGGACAACTTGTTTCAGGCCCGCGGTTTCGGACCAACGAAAGTCGCCCTTGGTGAATTCGTCGAGGACCACGAGCCGATCGACCACGTCGTTTTCATCGAGGAGGAACACGCGTCCCGGCGAACCCGGCTCATGCGCGATAGCCTCAAACGAAAGGGTGGAGGCTTTCGAATACCGGGTCCAGAAGTCAATCAGGGCGTAGACGAAGACTCCGTCGCCTAAAGTTGATTTTGGTCCCCGCGCGAAGCGAAAACCGTCGCGCTTTCCCACCGCTTTAATAAGGCCCAATTCGGTGAGCGGCGATTCGAGCGTGTCTTCGTTGCCCGCCTTGGCCGTCGGTTGTTGAGCAGCGTAGGTGCGAATGAAGCACGCCACGTCGCTCCGGATCGTGGCGCCGGCGGCGCGTAACCAACCCCGCTCCTTGGCAAGCCGTTCGAGCCCTCTGACGAGGTGTTCACGATCGAACGTCGATGCGGGAAAGTGATTGAACGCCCAAAACCATGTGGTCTTTTCGGGATGCGCGCAAAGATGCCAATGGATCAGCCAAAGCGTGACCGGATGCTCCATGTAAGGGTCGAGACCGCCCCGGCCAAACAGCTTGCGCCCCAAGGCGGTTGTGCAGATCGAACCGTCTTTCTCCGAAATGATGTCGCCGGCCTTTGCCCAATGGCGCATGGATCGCACCATATTTCGGCCGACGCCGAACTTGGCGATCGCGTCGTCGCTGAAAACGATATTGCTCCGGGGGTCATCTGCTGCGTCTCGAACCGCATCAACAGTCTTTTTCAGCCAACCGTAGCGCAACGGGAAGGTTTCGTGTCCCGAGAACTGTGGACGATATCCTTCTTGATAAAGAGGTCCCCTTGCCATCGCGCCCGCCTGGATTGATCGTCCAGTTCGACGATAGCGTAGGACTTGTGGTAGGGTCAATGAACCACTGGAGACAGGCTCCAGAGCCAAAGTTCTGCGTTGCGTGAATCACTGACCTCGAAATTTACCCGTAACTCTTTGCTGCTTCATGAGAATCGGAAATACGATCTACTTGGATCATCATGCCACAACGCCGGTGGATAACCGAGTTTTGGCGAAAATGCTGCCCTATTTCACCGAGGCGTTTGGCAATCCGCATTCCGCGGATCACGCGATTGGCTGGGAGGCGACGCGCGCAACGGACCTGGCGGCCGGGCAGGTCGGGCGGCTGATCCACGCTGACGCGGACGAAATCGTGTTTACCTCAGGCGCGACCGAAGCCAACAACCTCGCCATGCTCGGCTTGTCCGACAGCGCACTGGGACGAAAAAAGCGTGAGGTGTTGCTGAGTTCGATCGACCACAAATCCGCGCTGGCCGTTGGCCGCATTCTTGAAAAGCGCGGTTTTGCCGTCACGCTTCTTCCTGTTAGCGCGGATGGACACGTCGATCTGGAATACTTGCAGAGAAGTTTGAATGAGAACGTGCTTCTCGTTTCCTTGTCGCTAGTGAATAGCGAAATCGGCACAGTCCAAAAGTTAGAGGACATTGCCGGTCTGTTGCGTGGGCATGGCGTGCTTTTGCATTGCGATGCGGCCCAGGCGCCCTGCGCAATCGAGATGAGCGAAGTCACACTGTCGGCCGATCTGGTCAGTCTATCCGCGCACAAAATGTACGGACCGAAGGGGATTGGCGCGTTATTCATCAAGCGTAGCCTTCAAGGATTGTTTGAGCCGATTATTCATGGTGGGGGCCAGCAACGAAACCTGCGGTCAGGGACATTGCCAACACCTCTCTGCGTTGGATTTGGAGTTGCGACGGAAATTCTTTTGCAAGATGAAGCGCGCGAAGAACGCGAGCGCATCAAAAATAGACGTGATCTGTTCGTGAACCTGCTCCGCGCGTCTGGCCTGACCATCGCCATGAACGGTCCTGAATCGAACGGGCATCCTGGAAATGCGAATGTCCGTTTCGTCGGCCTTTCCGGCCACGATCTCCTGGCCGCACTTCAGCCGAAGCTGGCCGCCTCGGTCGGCTCGGCCTGTTCGTCTGGAATTCCAGAGCCTTCCCACGTCCTCCGAGGCATCGGCCTCAGTACGGCGGAGGCGGAATCGTCGATCCGTTTCTGCGTTGGACGATATACAAGTGAGACGGATATTCATGAGGCAGCGCGCCTCGTAAGCAATGCGGCTTCGGCTCTATCGAGCGCGGCGGCTTGAAGTCGTTTGATCCGATCGAGGAAAAATCTAGAACAGCTCAATCCTGAGGTGACGGCCGACCGCTTGGGCGGCGCGCGTCAGCGTGCCGACTGGCATCGATGGTGGAAAAGTTAGAACGGCTAAATCAGTCCTTGACCAAATCAGCCATGCCGAGACTTTCGGCAGTTTCCCGGGATTTCGCCCAGGCATGGCCGGGAATTCGCTTGATGAATTCCGAAAACACGGCTCGAAATGCCGCCCGCGCCGCCTGTTCGTCAAACTTTTCGGCTTCGTCGGCCGCAAGCAGCGGGCGCACGTCGGCCAGAAAGTCGCCGTCCTCAAGCTTGGCGAACATGCGTTCCTCGGCTTGCGCCCGCGAGATGGCGTCCCCCGACGCGTCGAGGTAGAGGCCGAAGCAAGCGATCACGCGCGGCACATTGAGATCACCGAACACCGTCTTGGCGTGGGCGAGGTCAACTAGGTCCCGCCCCTTGTCCCGTTGCAGCAGCGCGCGGAGCTTGGTCGCCAGCATTTCTTCCTTCGAGAAGGTCGCAATATCGGTAAGGCCCGTGAACCACGGATTGTTCACGGCAAACGGCACCAGAAGGGGCGGATCGTAGGCGGTCCTCTCGCGCGTATGGATTTCGACCTTGACGCGGATCGGCGCGGACGAGCTTTGGTCCTCGGCCGTCATGCGGAAGCGCAATTTGGGAGCGATCTTGCTTTGGTCGAATTGCGCCCGGCCCATCCACGGCTCCAGAATTTGCCGGACGCGGTCGAGCACCTGCCCGATGGGTCCCGATTTCGTGCGCGTGAGATCGATGTCCTCCGAATAGCGCAAGGGCTTCGGGAAATGCAGCTTGTTGAGCGCGGTGCCGCCGCGAAAGCGAAGCTGCTCGCGGAGGAAAGGATCGCCGAACAATTCGACAAGGGCGCGGGAGATGATGAGGTCCTGCTCGACTTGCCTCTGCTCGACCCAGGGAACGGTGCGCCCCCACGCCACGATGTTCATTGCGGGGATCATTCGTCCAACTCCGGCTTGCGGCGGACGGTGACATTCCAGCGTTCGTTCCGCTCCAGGGACTGCGAGGATTTCTTGGTGCGACGATGCGGCTCAAGCTCGACCCACGGCAGCGGCTTCGATTTCTGCAAATGATTGTGCAGAACGGCGGCGGCTTTGGGTTGTTTGATGTAGTCCAGGAGGTAGCCAAGCCGCTGAATAACGGTGCGCTCGAACGCAGGCGCAAGCTTGGCGAGCAGCTCGGGGCGCAATTTGGGGCCGAGATCGGACAGAACCGTTGCGATGCTGTCAATCGTTCCGGCACTACGCGCGTAGCGCAATAAGTCGAAGGCCGTCAGCTCGGGCGACGATATTTTCATGCGTCCCGTGTCGGTCTTGTGGTCGATCACGGCAGCGGCGACGCGCGCGATGTCCTTGCGGTAAACAAATGAGATGATCGAGCGCCCGGCGCGGATTTTAGGAATACGTTTGCGGGTGACGACCTGAAAGGCCATGACGGCCTGGTGCGTGGCGCCGTGCAGTTCCGCGGCCTTCAAGAGGCCGACGTAATAAGGATGTCCCTCGTGGCGCATGAGGTCGTCGATGTACCAGGTGGGTGGGGGGCCGCCCCACGACAGAAATTGCGGGGGCACGACCACATAGAAGCCGCGCCGGGGATTGAGAAGGGCGTGCCGCTGCTGCTGGCGTTCCGCCGCCTTGAGAAAGCCGCGCGCCGTCACGCCGAGCGCGGCGATCGCTTCGTCGCGGGTAAAGACCGCCCGTCCAGCCGAAAGAAGGCCGGTCATGTAGTCGGGAAGGGATAAGCGCCTGTCTTGCATCGTGTATGAATATAACCTGATTAGGGTCCCTTTCCAACATGATACTATGTACGAGATTCGGCATAAACGGGCGATTTTCCGACATGATCACTGAAGCACACGGAGCGAGCCGTCTGGAGGACGGTACGTGCCGGGGATGCGGGCACGACGCAGAACATTGCTTCGGAGCGCTCGTCAGATGCAGAGTGCTGGTGAACCGTCTTGGCAGCGCCAATGACAATTGGGGCCGGTCTTCTCACATTTTTTCCCTTGCGAGTCGTAGTACCCGTCTTCGGGTGGCTTGAACCCTGCTGGCGGAAATGAGGACAACGCGAGTTCAGTCTCAGCCATGAGCGGACTTTCGATTCCAGCTCTGCGCATCTTAGCGAAGTCTTCGAAGATGATGTCTTCCCACTTCTTTCCGTTCAACGGTTCGCCCTTATGGGCGAGGTAGATCGTTTGGGCCTCGGCGGTGCGGCCGAGCATCATCAGTGCATGTGCTCGATTGCCTTGCGGCACAAGGTCAGTCGGGTTGAGTTTGATTGACCGTTCGGCGGCGTCGAGCGCCTCCGCATAGTGATGGGCGAACAGTGCGTACCAAGACAGGTTGGCGAGAGCGTTGCCCGTGAGTTGGCCGGGCTTGTTCTTAGTTTTGGTCTCGAAAGCTTCGGTTGCGATCGCGTGAGCCTGCCCGATTCTGTAGGCTTCGTCATAGTGACCTGCGTCGAATTCAGCGTCGGCTTTGACGGTGTCCTGCACAAGCGAAATGATTTCGGCGGCTCTTTGCTTTTTCTCGTTGTCAATGGCCGCGATTTTGGTGGTCGCCGCCTGACGGTCGGCATCGCTGATGGTACAGGTTTCCTTGTGCTTCTCGATCTTCGCCTTGAGTTCGTCGACCGACAGGGTGGCGAAGGAATCGATGATGGCGTTGAATTTGGCGCCACATTCCGCCATGCGCTGCGCGTAGGTCGGATCGCAGTCGCGCTGCACGATTTCGGCTGCTGCGCCGAGCTGATTAACCGGCACGGTATCGACGATCGCCTTCATGCGGGCGCTGCATTCCTCGGCCTTTATTTTGCTCGCCTGAATTTCAGCGATTCGCGTGGCGCTGATGATGTGCTGGTTCCACTCCTGCCAAGCGGCATAACCAAGCACCAGGACAACAACGGCCTTGACCGCCAGCGATACGGTCGCCCCGGCCCGCGCGGAAGCCGTTAAGGTGCCATCAAAAATGGTCACAACGTCTGTCCTGAATGTGGGAAGCAGTGCGCGCGCGTGGGAGGCGACGCCAAGCATCGAACTGAGGACGTTCGACATGACGCCGTGGCTGGGGGCTCCGGCCGGTTGCTGTGAGGCCGCCCGCGCAATCAAAATCTGGCTGATTTCGGAATCGGTATAGCCGGTCTTGCGGAGCTGCTCGCGCTCCGAATCGAGTGGAGTCGCTTCGGGTTTATGCTGCTGGTCCGGGGATGACATATCCGGGCCTCCTGCATGATCCGCGCATCGGCGCGTCAATGAGTTTGCCCCGCGCCCATATCGCGGCGCGTGAACGCCTTCGGAAACCCTGGCCTTGCGCGACGCGGTTGCTAGGATGCCTTATACAATCGGGATGTCCTGATGGCCATGCCTGATGGTTCGAAACGATGGGAAAAATCGACAAGCTCGGCCCGACGCTCGTGGCGGTGCTCGCGGCTCTCGCGTGTGGAGCGGGCTACGCGGCGTTGCAATTCGGTTGGTTTCGCAGCCCTTGGGAATTGGCGGGTTGGCTCGCGGTCGGCATTGCTTTTGTCGCGGCCGGCCTCGGCGTTCAAGCCAATCTGACTCCCAAAAACACCAACGTGCATGGCGACGCGCGGCCCGCGTCGGAAGCGGAAGCCGAGGCCGCCGCCCGCCGCGACACCAAACCGGCTCCCCACCACGACCGGACATTTCCCGACTGAGACAAGGCCATGACGGACGATAACGACGGCATCGGCCTTGGACGCCACTATGACGACGCGACGCAACGCATCGGCAAGAAAATCCCGTATCAGGGCGAGCGCCACTTGCTGCTGTTCGGTCCGAACGGCACCGGCAAGGGGACGCGCTTTCTCATTCCCAACCTGCTGACGATCAAAGACCGCTCGATCGTCGTCATCGATCCGAAGGGCGAACTCGCCGCCGTGACGGCCGACTATCGCCGCACGGTGAGCGATGTCGTGATGCTCAATCCCTTTGACGTGCTCGGCCTCGGCTCGGCAGGCTTTAACCCGCTTGCCTCGCTCGATCCCGAATCACCGTACTTCTATGATGAGGCGGCGGCGCTCGGCGAAGCGCTTATCAGGCTCGAAAGCAAAGAGCCGCATTGGACGGAATCCGCGCAAGGCCTGATCGTCGCCCTCATCATGTGGGAAAAACTGTTACGCGGCGATGAGGCCAATCTCGAAAACGTGCGTGACATGCTCACCGAGCCCGAGAACTCGGCGCCCAATACGGGCGACGATGCCAGGCCAAATGAGCGTCTTAACACAGGTCTGCGCCATACCGCGATACAAATGACCCAAGGCGGCGGCTATGAAATCGCCAGCCTCGCCGCGCGCTTCGCTGGTCGCGACACCAATGAACTGGCCAGCATCCGCTCAACCGGCGACACACAAACGCGCTGGCTATTGTCGAAGCCGATGCGCGACGACCTGAAAAAGCCCGGCGTGGATTTTCGGAAACTGAAGGACAAGCCGACGACGGTCTACGTCATCCTGCCCGCCGAACGGATGCGGACGCATAGCACATGGTTGCGCCTCGTCGTCGTCTCAGCACTCCGCGCGCTCTATCGTCCGGGCGGCTTGCGCACGCTGTTCCTCATTGATGAAATGCCCGCGCTCGGCCATCTCGGCCCGCTCGAGGACGCCTTCGGCCTCGTGCGGGGCTACAACGTGCAAATCGCCGGAATCTGCCAGGACCTTGCGCAGCTCAAGGCGCTCTATAACGAGCGCTGGGAGTCCTTCCTCGCCAATGCTGGTGTGGTGCAAGGCTTCGCGCCGAACGACCTGACAACGGCCGACTGGATGTCGCGCCGCGCCGGGCAGACAACGCTCATAGCTGCCAACACCAGTGAGAACCTGTCGCCCGCGACCGGACAACGCAACGAAGGCACAAGCTGGAATCAAATCAGCCGCGCGCTCTATCTGCCGCACCAGCTGATGGGCTTGGCTGAAGGCACGGGCCTCATCTGGCTCGCGGGAATGGCAAACAGCGTGCGCTTCTTTGCTCCGCCTTACTGGAAGATCGAGCAGTGCGCCAAGCGCGCAGCGCCCAATCCATATTACGGAGGTTGAAGCGGGTTACAGCGAACTCATTGATTTATATGGAAACTGGTAGGCTTTATACTAGAGATTATTCGCTCAATACAGTTATATATAATTTTATGAAGTCATATTTTTCATATGAACGTATGCAGTACTTCAATTGTTAATAATTATACTTTATAGTACCCGGCAGAGACAGACTAAAACCTGTCTTTGGGGTTTCGAAACCTCACTATAAGCGGTTCGTCACGTGAAGACTGTCTGGAAACAAGATTTTGTTTTCGTACAGAGACCATGTGACCTGCGGTGTTGGAATTTGGAACCAACGTTCGCAGAGCGTTGCCGTCACGAACGCTGCCTCCGGCCCAACGGGCTGGGAGGCAGTGGCGCATGTCCAAAGCCTCGCGGCTTAAAGGCCTCTGCAATCGTCTTATAGCGGTTTTCGAACTCCCAGCCCACCAGGCGAAAACTTGGTGGTGCTTTTCCTGGCTTTGGGAAGGGGGTTTTGCCGACTGAATGTTTGGTTGCTTTCTTCTGGCGGTTTTTCCGCTGTCATTTTTGAGAATGCCTCCGGCCTTTGCGGCCGTGTCCTCCCCGGTCAGCGCGGCGCTCAAGACGACTTCATCTGCCCCCTACTGAGAGCTGCGCTATGCAAGCTCTCCCCAAAGACATTCTCGCCAAAGTTCTGGAAGCGCTGCGAACCCATCGCAACGCCCGGCATGCCGCCAAGCTTGTGGGAGTCGACCCGGCGACGGCCTCGCGTATCGCCAAGAAGCACGGCATTACCCTGATCTCGCTCGCGGAGCACATGAAAGCCCGCCGCGCCGATCCTGCCTTCATCGCCAAGCAGGTGCCCGCCGTGCGCGCGGGCGCAGGCCGCTGGCTGAAAGCCCAGCACGCGAAGCCAAGTTTTCATAAGAAATCGATCGAAGCCGCGCGCCGCAATCTGACGCGGCTCAATCGCGATCCCGCCTTCCGCGAGGCCTCAAGCGAACGCTTGAAGCGCCTGCACGAGGATCCCGTTTTCGGTGCGAAGCTGGACGCTGCGCGGCGCGAGGCCCGTAAACGCAAAAAGGAGCAACTCCGCGAGGAAGCAATCGAAGCCGCGCTCCGCACTCTGACGCGTCTCGATGACGATCCCGCCTTCCTGGCGGCAGCCAGCGAGCGGCTGCTCCGCCATCTTCAGGCCAAACCCGACCTCCGCGCCAAGGAAGCGCGCCCGGCGCGTAACCGCGGCTTCGCCATCGCTCCCATTCTCTATCTTCTGGGACTCATCGGCGTTGGCGCGGGCGTTCTCTTCAGCGGCTACAGCCAAATCCTTCGCAGCAACCAGACGATGTCGAACACGCTGGCGTCGAAAAACGATTTGCAGGGCACGGCGACAACCCTCGCCGCGAGTTCATGGCTCAGCACCGATCAGACTCTTCTTTGTCCACCGATGGTGGGCAGCAACAGTCCGAGCACGCCATCAACAAAATGTTCCACGGCGTCGGGCGCCATCACCGTCGGCACATCGTTCGCCAATGCCGTGGCCGCCAATCTGCCCGCCAATTACGCCTCGGTCAGTTCGGCCGGATCGCCCGTTGAAGTTGGCGTGTTCGCGGCTGGAACCGGCGCGAAGGTCCTCGATCCGTGGGGTCACTATTATATCTACTGCCGTTGGGAAAACTCGATTGGCACCGCCAACGCCATCATGGTTATTTCGGCGGGCGCCGATGGCAAGCTGGCCACCAACTGCGGCAGCACGACCGCCGGTGGCGATAATCTGTTCGTCGTGTGGACCACGGCGGTAACGCAAAACCGCGCCGCCGTATGGCAGACGACGACGACGGGCACGTCGGTCACGGGCGCGCAGTTTGGTGCGACCGGCACGCAGGTCGACATCCAGACCAACGGCAACGTCAGCATTCCCGGCACTTTAGGCGTCACGGGCGCGACGGCGCTGGGAACGGGGGGACTCGCCGTCACCGGCGCCACGAACCTGGCTGGTCTGTCGGCCAGCACCGGCGCGTTCAGCGGCGAGCTCAGCGGGGCAAGCCTGAACGTGACCGGCACCTCCACGCTCGGCGCCTTGTCGGCCGGATCATCGACGCTTTCCAGCTTGGCTGTCTCGAACAACGGCACGGTCGGTGGAACGCTGGGAGTAACCGGAACAACGACGCTCGGCACGTTGACAGCGGGAAGCTCGACGCTTTCCAGCCTTTCGGTCACTGGCACAACGTACCATGGCGGCAACGTGACGACCTCGACCGGGGTGGTGCAAATTGGCACGACGGTCGCGGCGTCGGGAACCTCGGCGGCGTTGCTGACGGTCGGCAAGGCCGTGTCCAACGTCTACCCCTTCACGGTCGACCAGTATGGCGCTGTCACCGGGGGCGCTTTCACCGGCAGCACTTTCACCGGCGCCTTCACGGGCAACCTGACCGGCAACCAATCGGGCGGTTCAGTATCGGCGACGACACTGGCCGCATCCGGCGCGACGACTCTTAGCAGCACGCTCGGCGTAACCGGCGTTACAACCCTAAGCGCCCAATTGAACGGCACCAGCGCGATCTTTTCAGGCAACGTTCAGGCTGGAAGCTTCACCGGCACGATGTCGCTCGGCGGCGGTGGCGTTACGCTCAGTGGCATCGTGCCGATCTCAAACGGCGGCACGGGACAGACCAGCGCCAGCAGCGCCTTAAGCGCTTTGTTCACCGGCGCGGGGACGATTACGCAAATGATCCCGGGCGCTGATCTCGTGAACAACAGCGTGACGTCAACGCAGTTGAGTACGACCGGTGTTAGCGCCGGCACCTATACGTCGGTCACGGTCGGCCCGGACGGGCGCGTGACCTCGGGCACCGGAGCCGGCGGACAGATTTCAAGCATCACCGACGGCTCGGGCGATGGGGTCGCGGTCGGCACGGGATCGATCACTTACACGATCGGCAGCTCGACGGTCGGCAACTGGACCAGCACCGGCCTGATGGTTGGCTCCAGCAAGACGGCGCTCGATAAACTCGATGTCTATGGCGCGACCGCCATCGGCACCGGCTATGCCGGAACGACCGCCGCGCCTACCAACGGCCTCATCGTGCAAGGCAATGTCGGCATCGGCACCAACAACCCGCTGGGTTACGCGCTGGATGTCAACGGCACGATCAACGCCGCGAACTTCGTTGGCTCCGGTGCGGGCCTGACGGGCGTCGGCACCGGCAGCGTCAACAGCGGTTCGGCCGGACAAGTCGCATATTACCCAAGCAACGGCACGACCGTCGTCGGCACCAGCACGGTGAACATCGTCAGCGGCAATGTCGGCATCGGCACGACGGCGCCTTATACCGTGCTGTCGGTTTCTTCGGATAATAATGCATTGAGCGCCGGAAGTCCGAGCATCATTCTCACCGGCGACGTCAATAAGGAAAGAATAGCCATTCGCTCGGGCGGTGGAGGAGCCGCCGTGTTTCAGGCGCTCGACAGCGAGGGCACGGATGTCGCGCCCACCGCTACTCTATCCGGCGATTATCTGGGTTACTTCCAGCTTGGCGGATATGACGGCGCAAACTGGTCGCGCGGGAGCTGGATCACGAGCACGGCGACCGAGAACTGGAGTTCCACCGATCATGGGGAGAACATCATCTTCTCGACGACGCCAACCGGCAGCACGACCATCGCCGAACGCATGCGCATCGACCAGAACGGCAACGTCGGCATCGGGACGGCGAGCCCGGCGGCCAATTTAGATGTTTACAATAGTGGAACAAAGTTTCGAGTTTACGATACAAACAATAACGATCAATTTCTGGTGCGGGTTGGATCGGGAGTTTACGGCTTTAGCGAAGCTTACCTTACCGGACAGGGCTATGCTCTCGCGCTTTATGGTAATCCGCAAACCAGCAACCAAACGGGCAGCGGCAGCAATACATATTCCGCACAAACCGCCGGTTTAGAGGCCGTGCCCGGCGTGGCCTTGGTGTTGGGCGCGGGCGGTTCGGAAAAGATGCGGATCGCATCGGCGGGCAACGTCGGCATCGGTACGGCGACGCCGCTCAATACGCTGGACATCAACGGCACCGGCATTCATCTGGCCAGCGGCACGCCAAGCTCGACCACCTATGCGCTCTATAATAACGGCGGCACGTTGACTTGGAACGGCGTTGCGCTCGGCACAAGCGGCGCCGGCGGCAGCCTGTCGGGCGGCACAGCCAACTATGTGCCGCTGTGGACCAGCGCGACCACCATTGGCACGTCGGCGATCTATCAAAGCGGCAGCGATGTCGGCATCGGCACGACGGGGCCGGTCGCGCCGTTGACCCTCAACACTCCTCTTCAATCAACCTCGGATTTCAACTCGGCCAACTATCAGATTCCGGGGCAGGTCGAGATCAACGACCTCTACACCAACACGGGCACCGGCAGTCAGTATGCGAGCGTGGATATTTTCGCGCAGGCCGCCGCGACGGCGAACACCACCACGGTCGATACCGCGCTGCAAATCGATAATCTGGTGCCCAGCACCGAGACCTACAATTTCGGCAACAAGATCGGCATCCGCTCCGAAGCCAACGACGCCGGCAGCGGCACGGCGGGCGGGATGTATGGCGCGCAGCTTTATGGCTATTACAGCGGCACCAATACGGCGAACAACGTTTTTGGCTCGCAGTCAATTGGTGGAAACACCTCGACCGGCACGACGACCAACGCCTACGGCGCTTATAACGAGGCCGAAAATGCCGTGGCCGGCACGGTGAGCAATGCCTATGGTGCTTATAACGAGGTTCTTAATTACGGCCCCGGCGTGACCGCCACGATGGGAACTGCCTACGGCTCTTGGAACCAGGTCGAAAACTACACCATCGGCACGATCGGCACCGCCTACGGCGCCTGGAACGAGGTTTACAATCGCGGCGGCGACGGCACGCTGACCACCGGCTATGGCACCTACAGCACCTTTTACAGCAACACCGGTGGCACGACGACCAACGCCTATGCCGGCTTTTTCGACATGGCCGGCAACCCTGGCGGCCCCGCCCCCACCGGCAGCGTGACCAACGGCTATGGCGTCTACATAGGCAATATTAGCGGCACCAACCGATGGTCGCTCTATGCCGCTGACAGCACGTCGCCGAGCTATTTCGCCGGCAACGTCGGTATCGGGATAACAAGCCCGACAGCAAAGCTGCATATCAGCCAGGGCAACATATCGACATCAACCGCTCTTATCAATCTTTGGGCGAACGATACTGTCGGCGCCGGAAATAACGTGAGCTCGATTGGGTATGGTGCTGATCCAACTTCGGGAGGTTATGAATCTCTTGAATTCAGGAATGCCGATGCCAGTGGCGGCGGCGGCGGATATAATTTTGTTAACAGCAATGGCACGACTATAGGCGTCAAAATTTCTCCAACTGGCCTCGTCGGCATCGGCTCGACGTCCCCGGTCAACGCGCTCGATATCGGCAGCGGCGGCGGCATCCATCTGGCGAGCGGCGTGCCCAGCTCGACCGCCTATGCGCTCTATAACAACGGCGGCACGCTGACCTGGAACGGCACCGCCGTCGGTGGCGGCGGCGGCTCCGTTTCCGGAAGCGGTACGGCTAATTATATCCCCATCTTCACCGGCACGAGTTCGCTCGGCAATTCGGCGCTTTATCAGAGCAGCGGCAACGTCGGCATCGGGGCGACAAATCCCGGTGTGCCTTTGATGGTGCAAAGCTCAACAAACGGAAGCGTTATTGAGGTGGCGGACTCAAGCGGGTTGGGCCGCGTTATTGCCGGCCTTAATTCGGATGCCGGTAATTTATACATGTATAACAGCAGTTCTACAAAAACCCTCGATCTGGAGTCGGCGGCGGCGAGTTATTTCAACGGCGGCAACGTCGGCATCGGGCAGACAAGCCCCGGACTCAAACTCGATGTCGCCGGCACGACGGGCGCTCCCGCCACGAGCGGAACGACCCAAACAGGCATCGCGCGGTTCGAGACCTACCCGTCTTCCGGCCTGGTGAACGTGCTCGATATGGGATCGTACAATTCAAGCCCTTACGGCATCTGGCTTCAGGGCGATGCTTCCAACGGGTTGGGCACGGATTATCCGCTCATCCTCAATCCCAATGGCGGCTCTGTCGGGATTGGGACGCCGGCACCGGCTTTTGTGCTCGATGTCTATAACAGCGGGGGCAACGCTTTTCGCGTCGGCACGGCTTCGGCCTATCTGGCGATGGACTATAATCAGCTGTGGAGCACTAGCACCCCGCTTTACCTGAACTATGGCGTCGGGCAAAACGTCTATATTTGCGCCGCCGCAGCTTGTTCGATTGGCGTCAATAATGCTTCGCCATCCTATAATCTCGACGTCACCGGCACCGGGCGGTTTACCAGTAATTTGACCGTCGGCGGCAATCTGAGCGTGACCGGCACGTATAGCCCTTCCAGCCTCTCGACGGGCGCGCTGACCGTCACCGGCAATTATATTTACCTCGATGGCGGCACCGGCGCCGTCAACACCACCGGCGGCCCGTTGCTTTACGCCGACTCCACCAATCTCGTGCTTAAAACCGGGTCGGGCAATGGCTCGCTGTTGATACAAAATTATGCCGGTACCAACGACATTGTCCTTAGCACCAGCGGCACATCCACTTTTGGTGCTGGCGGGTTGAGCGTCGCGGGCAACCTCACCCTGACTCCCGCCAACCCCTCGATAACGTCGGGCGGTTCCTACACGACTATCCCTTACGGTCTTTATGTCTCAGGCGGTCCTGCGCTTTATTCGCAGGTCGTTATCAACGCGCGCGCCGGCATCAACAATGATACCGCCGGCTACCTGACCATAGGCGGCGGCACATCCGGGTACACGTATTTCAGCGGCAACGTCGGCATCGGGAATACGTCGCCGAATTCACGCCTAACCCTAACCGGCAACGGTGTATGGGGTGCAGCCGATATTACGCTGAATAATACCGGCACGTCGGGTAAGGCGTGGACAATTTTCTCGACCAATAGTTCCTTTAGCCAGGGCGCAGGAGGACTGCTTTTTTACGACGGCAGTACCGGCGTCAATGCCATGATGATCGCCAGCAACGACTATGTCGGGATCAATACGACGACACCTGCGCAGGCGCTGGAAGTCAACGGCAACGCGCAAATAGACTACAACATTTACTTTGGAACCTATGGCGTCTGGCTGAGCAGCTGGCTCAACCAGTCCGTCGCCGCCGGTTCGTCGCCGAATTTCTATAATCCCTATATCGGCTATATGGGCACCAATCTCAGTAACTGGGTCAATCAGGCGGTGCTGACCACCTCCAGTCCGACCTTCGCCGGGGAAACCGTGAATGGCAGCGCCAGCATCACGGGCACCCTGACGGCGGGAAGCTTCGGCCCCACTGGCTACTATGGAGTGCCCACTGTGCTAACCGTAGGCAATGGCGACAACGCCACTTTTTCAACCAATGACGTTGCGATCGAATCATGGTGGGGTCTTGGCTTTAAGAGTTCGTGTTGTAATAACTCGGGCGTCACGGCCACGTACCCGATCTTTTTCGATACGCGCGCCGGCAATATTACCGCCGAGGGCACGGTCGCGGCGACAACTTTCTCGGGCTCGGGCGCTTCGCTGACCAGCCTGCCTGCCGGCAATCTCACCGGTACGCTACCGGCCATTTCGGGCGCAAATCTTACGAGCTTGAATGCGAGCAACCTATCGAGCGGCACTGTAGCGACGGCGCGGCTCGGCTCCGGCACGGCAAGCAGCACGACCTTCCTAGCCGGCAACGGCACCTGGGCGACGCCAAGCGCAAGTGTGACGGCGGCGAACTACAATAACAACTATGAATGGGACAACCTCGGCGGCGGCGGCTTTTACTGCGGCACCAGCGGTGGCGGTAGCGGACTCTTTACCAGCGGCAGCACCGTCGAGCTTGATTGGTCGACTGTGGCGGACTGCGTAGCGAATGGCGCACAATATGTGCAGGCAAGTGCTTCCGACGTCCGGCTTAAACAGGATATCAAGAATTTGCCGGCGGATGAAGGCCTCGCGGCCATCATGAAGCTGCGACCCGTCACGTTCCACTGGAAGGACCAAAAGCTCGATGGAGGGGAGCAGATCGGCTTCATCGCCCAGGACATGGAAAAAGTGCTTCCCGCCCTCGTGCTAACCGCCAAACGGCCGGCCGAGATCCAGACTGCGTCCGGCAAAGTAACCATCGAAAATCCGAGATCGCTGAAGTACTCGATGCTCGTCGCGCCCTTGGTGAAGGCCGTGCAGGAAATCAAAGTCCTGTTCGACGGCGATCACGAGGAAATAGCGAAACTTAAAACCGCCAACGACAACCTCGCGGCCGAGCATGCGGCTGATGCGAAAGGTATCGATGAGTTGCGCCGCGAAGTTGCGGAACTCAAACGAAAGGCTCGCGCTCAATAAAATATTGATGATGCCGGGGACACGACGTCGCGACATTTTACGCATAACAATAAAAAGACTGGGGGGTTTCAATGAAAGTCGCTTTCTTTGCCAGGTTGTTGGTCGTTGCCATAACGGCATTGTCTCTTGCGCCAGTAACAAAGGCATATGCTGCCAACTCCGTGGCCGTTGGAACGGCATCCGTGCCGGCAACCGGGACCCGCGCCATCACACATGGTCCTGCCATTGTTCCACCAAAAACATCGACCCCTGTTCCAGCCGGAACTGCCGCCCCGAGTGCGCCTGCCACGGTGGGCAAGAAAACCGCTGCCGTTGCCGCACCAACATCGGCAACGCCGCCGGCGTCTCCTCCGTCCACCGCCAAAGTCTTCAAGCATGGCGAATGCCCGCTGACCAGGGATAGCAGCGGCGTCTGGCGCGGCCCCGACAACAATGCGGTCGATGCGGCTACCGCGAATATGGGGGATTGCAAAAAATAAAACGTGACGTGGCCTTCGAGCGATATTTCTGAACAGTGTGGCGGAGCTTGACGGCTTTCACGACGGCTTCGGGCCGTCGTCTTTCCGCTGCACATTTCCTGTTGGCCTCTCCGGCCTTTCGTCGCGCTGCTTCTGCGAGGCAGCGTGCTGACGATCAGTGAGCGCGCGCAAGGCAACTGACTGTTCATTCATGAGTGCTTGCACAATGGCGGCGGCAACACTTGGATCGAGGCTCGCGCGTGCCGCCGCGATCCTCGCCGCATAGAAGGCAAGCAAGGCGGCAAACTCGCTGCGAAACTCCGCGGACACATCGGCCGCGTCACTCGCGCCGCCGGATGTGGTGGCGCTCGTGCGCGTGCTTCGGCCCGCCAGACGTTCGGGTTCAGCTTCCTTGGGCGGCCGAGACGACACACTTTCGATGAGGCGCGCGGGCCTGCGGAACACCTGTTTGGCGGCCGCCCGAAAGGATGGGCGGGGAAGCCCGCCCGTTCTTTTTGTTCGTTTGCTCGTGCGCCGCGGTCGGCGCCAGGTCAGGTGTCGCTGCGCGCGTCGGAAGCTCTCCGCTGGATTGGAGTAGCTCGCCTTCTTCCGGGGCGGTCCTGCTTTCGGCACCGACGCTGCCCCTGCGCCGGGCCTATTGCCCCCGCCTTCGCTCTCGTCCCTTATCGATCTCGTACTCGGCGTCGCGTTCGGTCTCCTGCGGAACTTCCCGCGACAATTGCCGCATCAGTTCCTGCCGGCGCTGCGAGGGCGTGGCCGCGTCCTTCGCTCGCTTCACCACATCGGATTCTTTTACTTTCGGTACTGGCTTCTCGCCCATCAGCGCCGAGAACACGCTGCCGCCGATTTTGGACGCAACCCCGCCCGCGCTGCGAACGGCTCTGCCCCGCTCACGTGGCTGCTCGGCGGCATTCGCTCGCGCTTCCCGTCCTCGCGGCGTCACCATGCCATCGCGGTCGCGAGCTTTCTCTTTGTGCTGCTCTCGCGGCCCCCTCTGGATTTGCTTCGCCTCGGCGACGCTTTGGAGGTCACGCGGGTCGAGGTCAGCGAAGCGCTGCCGCACATCGGCCGCCTTCGCCCCGTCGATGCGCCGCGCGATGCTGTGCACGCCGCCATTGCGATCGATCGCAACAAAATCGCGCCGGTCGCCGCGCGCAAGCATCCATCCCTTCTCCGCCAGCGCCGCCTGAAACTCTTTTCCGTTGTTGGTCGTCAACCAAATCCCGGTCAGCAGTGCCTTGGCATGTTGCGTGGTGAGGCCGGTGCGTTCGGCCTGGAGCATCTCTCGGTGGCTCGGTGTGCGGTCAGGCCGCTTCTTGCCTTCGCGCTCGACATGCGCGCCCTGTACGCGCTCAAGCCCGAATTCCTTTTCGAGCGCGCGGGCGACCTCCTCGTGCTTGCGGTAATTGTGGCTGTCGCTGATCGCGGCCATCCGATCGAGGTCGATGCGCGACCAAACGATATGGCAATGCTCGCGCCCTTCCTTTTCATGGACGACGACCACGCGCGCCTGGCCCGTCAGTCCCAGCTTCTCCTCAAGGCGGTCGATCGCCTGCATGCGCTGCTCGTCGCTGAGCCGTTCGTTGTCCTTCGTGTTGATCGAGCCGTGGTAAAACGGCTTGCTCGTGCGCGTACCGGCGGCGACCGCCTCCATTTCGCGCAAGGCTCCCAAGAGGTCCTCGGCCACGACGCCCCGTAACTCTTTGACCTCGGCGCGCTCGTTGGTGTCGGTGCGGGTGAGATGGGTCGCGAGACGACTGGCTCCCGCGCAGGAGGTGCCCTTAATGATCACGGCCGAGCGCCGTCATAAGGGCGTCCCGTAGCTCGCCGACTTGCTGTTTCACGGCCGTCAGCTCGGCAAGGGCCGGCACCCGCCCGTTGCGATTAAAGGCATAGGCGAGCTGATTCAGGTTCGACCCGACCTTGCCGAGATGCCCCAAGAGCCGGGCCAGCTCCTTGCGCTCGACCGGCGGGCGCCGGACCGCCCGCGGGCCGGTATGGCCTAGTGCGAGAGACCGCAAATAGGCGCCGATACTGAGACCGGCCTTGGTCGCGGACTCGTCGATCACCGCATGATCTTTCGCGGTGCACCGGAACGAGATCGCGATGCTTTTGGGGTCAGCGACCCGCCGCCGGCCCCGCCACGGGACCGAATTCTTTGCACGAGGCTTCGGGCCCTCGCTCGTCACGGCATGCCTCCCCTGAGGCTGTTACAGTGTCACTGTGGGTGCGGAGGGATCGCTTCCCGCCGGGGGATGCAACGGGGCCTCTGGCCCCTTGCCAAGCCGTGATGTGGGGAAATGCCGGAGGGCATTTCCGTATAACATCACATGGCTTGCCAACTCTCCTAATCGCCCTAATAGCAATCCTTAACTTCATTGTAGATTACCCTATCGTCATTAATCTTTGATTAAGACTTATGAACGAAGCGAAAAAAACCTCCAACTGAGCCTTTGCAATCCCGAGATTGCCAGCGCCTAGATTTCGTTCGTACCCCTCCCCCGGTTAGGCGACTACCGGCGAACCTTGGGGCTCCTGAGGGGTGCCGCTGGCGACATGGCACCTAGCGGACCGGATGTGGCTTTTGCGGGTGCGAATACCTCCCTGACGATCCGTCCGAGCGGCGCGGCGATCCCTGATCGCCGCGCCGGGTGGAAATCGCGAACAGAGGCGGCTCCCGATAACGTCCTGCGGCGGTGCGCTCGGTCTCGGGGCGGCAATCGTCCCTAAACTCGAACAGGGCAAGTTGGCGGGCCTAATCGGCCGCTGCCAGCTAAACGCATGGCCATCGACGATGATGGTGTCGGGCTTCGCCATGGCAGGTCACGCGGCGTCGGCCTCGGCGGTCGCTTGCGGCTTCTGCAAGCCGTCGAGGAAATCCGCCGCGCGCTGTGCGTGGGACGACGCGGTGAAGATCGCCCGCTTGTCGTCTTTGAGGACCTTAATCCAGGACGCGATATAGGCGGCGTGATCGTCGCGAACCTCGGGGGTCAATTCGAGGTCGGCGGCAAGGAAGGCCGAGCCAAGCTCGGCGACAAGCTCCTCCATCGCGTAGCCTTCATCGCCAAACCTCTTGCGCCCGAAATCACGGTTGAGGCGCGACTTGTGCCGGGTCCAGTGCGTGGTCTCATGCGCGAGGGTCGCGTAATAGCTCTCCGCATCGCGAAAGAAATCGATGCACGGCATATGGACGTTGTCGGTCGAGGGGACATAACAAGCCCGGCTGCCTCCGTGAACGACGTTCGCTCCCGTCGCCGCAAAAAAGGCGTCGGCGTTCGCAATGCGCTGCACGGAGTCCGTCCGGGCTTCCGGCTTCGCGTAGTAATGCGCAGGGAGTCCGTCGATCTGCTCGACATTAAAGACGGTATAGCCCTTCATGAAGGGAATCGCGCGTTCGGCTTCCTCGCCGCTCTCGTTCGTCTCGGTGCGGATGATCTTGT
>Ga0181524_10000777_pt1 | contig 38338 bp, 26 predicted proteins | sample PEATcosm2014_Bin_34_FD_119761 | JGI IMG/M metagenome (GOLD analysis project Ga0181524, IMG submission 119761) | Peatland microbial communities from MTU Mesocosm Facility, Houghton, MI, USA - PEATcosm2014_Bin05_60_metaG | ecosystem: Environmental > Terrestrial > Soil > Wetlands > Peat | place... | reverse complement strand
TTCTCGGCGGGCTCGCCAGTATGTTCCAACTCTGCCAAAACCGCGCCGCCTGCCGCCTCGGCATTGCCGGCGCCGGCAGAGGCGCTGCAGATCGCCTTCTCGGCGGCGTCCCTCGCGCGCTCACCCTTGCAGGCCCTCGTCAGCGCAATTAGCGCCGGCACTTCTCCGGCTCCCGCCAGAGTTCCCAGGGCGCCGAGCGCCGCCACACTGACCGCCTCTTCCGGGTCCGCCGCCCGCTTGAGCAACTGCGCGACGGCGTTGGTCGCGCCGCGGGCCGCCAGCAGGCGGATCAGTTGAACCCTCGCGCCTGCTTCCCGCGCCGAGACCAGGGCCTGCAGCGCCAAGTCGTCAACGGCGGCGCCCTCCATGCGCTCGAGGCTGCCCCCTGCAACCGCGGATTCGGCAGGGTTCCGGTTCTCCGTGAGGACTTTGAGCAGAACCCCAGCCTGGGAGGGACCGGCGATGGCTGCCAAGACCCTAAGCGCAGTTCTCCGGACCTCCGGGTCCTCGCCGGCGGCCTTGGCCTCGAGCAGGTCGAACGACTGGGCGTTGTGGCAGTCGGCAAGCGCGCTCAGGAGTTGGAGCTCGAGTTCGGGTCCCGCTTTGTCCACTTCCGCATTCAATGCGGCGGCCAGGTCAGGCCCGGGCTTTTCGCGGATGGTGAGGAGCGCGGCCTTGCGGACAACGGGGTCCTCGGCCCTCAATTGCCCCATCAGGAACGCCACGCCCTCAGTTCGGCGGGCAAGGATGGCGCCGCGCGTTGCCGCGGCCCGATAAACAGCCGGCACTCTGGCGGTCCGCACCGCGTCATTGAGCGTCACCGCCATCCCGGCATGGCCGTCGGCCAACTGTTTCTCAGCCGCCAGGAGACATGCCGCCGCGGCGTCCGCGCGGACCGCATCGGGTCCGGCGACGAGGGCTTGGCGGAGGATCGGGATTGACTGGGCGGTGGCGATTCGGCCCAAGGCCAGCAGGGCCTCTTTAGCCACGCCGGAGGCCGGGTCCTCCGCCAGTGGCCGCAGGGCGCCCACGGCCTCCGAGTCACGGAGCACGCCCAGGGAGTTGATGACACCGGCCAGGAGGCTGCCCTTAACTGTGACGAGGGCCGCCCGAAGGGCCGCGGCGGCGCTCGGGTCCGGAATCCCCTCCAGGCCGCTGCGCGCGTAAGCGCCAAGATGTTCATCGGCGAGCAACGCGGCCAAGGCGGGAACGGCTTCCCTGGTGCCGATTTCTCCGAGTTGCTGGCAGGCCCGTGCCTTATCGAAGAGCGGGGCACCGGACTGCAATACGACCACCAGCTTTTGTGTTCGCTCGGGGTTGCCGCCGTCGGCAGCAGCGCGGGCACTCAGCGCGCACCCGGCCAGAATCGCCAGAAGAGCAAATCGGCAGGCCATCATCCGGAAAATGCGGGGGTTCTTCATGTTGGTGGTCCTCAGATGTTAAAGCTCCACGGTTCCCGCGCGGCCCGGCTCCGCATGCGGTTGGCCTCCTCGTCCCCAACAAACTCCTCCTTAACGGGGTCCAGCGTGAGCTTGCGGCCCAACTGCCAGGAGAGTTGGGCCGCAAAGGAAGCGATGTGCGAACGGCGCATGATGTCCTGGTTGCAGACCGGCAACGCCCTGGACTTAACGCAATCGAAGAAGTTGCGCCCATGCCCGGCCGAACTCAGGCCGGTGCCCGTAAAGAGCCTTTTGCGGGTCTTTACCAGACTCTCGGAAAGGGCGACCTCCGCGTCGTCACCGGTCTCGACCCAGCCTTCGTCGCCCTCATAGCGGACGGGGCAGGTGCCGGTGGAGGTGCGATACTGGGGAGCGCGGTTTCCGAATGGGGTTGGCAGAAAGTCGCAGATGAGTTTCACGCCGTTGGCGTACCGGGCAATCACGGAGACCGGGGTCGCTTCGTACTCCGTCGGCATTGTGTGATCGGCCTGGTTGGCCCACTGGCATAAATCCACCGTGTGGGCGCCCCAGTCCAGAAAATTGCCGCCCGCCTCGAAATCATGGTGGCCCCGCCACCCGCCGGCCACATAGCGGCTATTGTAGGGCCGCCACGGCGCCGGGCCGAGCCAGCGTGTCCAGTCGCATTCATCCGGCGCCGGCTCAGGTTCCGCCGGCAGCCAGGCGTAGCTCTTTTGCGGAACATAAACCGAGGCGTGCAGGGTGTGAAGCCGCCCCAGCTTGCCAGTCCAAGCCAGGTGCGCCGCATACTGGAAGTTCCTGATGCTGCGCCGCTGTGTGCCGGCTTGGAACACGCGCCCGTATCGGTGAATGCCATCCGCCAGGGCCTGGATTTCGCCAATGGTCAGCCCGCAGGGTTTTTCACAATAGACATCCTTGCCCGCCTTCGCCGCCAGCAGCGCAGCCAGGGCGTGCCAATGATCCCCGGTCGCAATCAGCACCGCGTCGATATCCGGCCGGCCCAGCAACTCGAATAAATCGCGGTACATCACGCAATCCCGGTTGCCATAATGGTCATCCGCCATTTGTTTGACGCGTTCGCGCCGGCTGCGCTGCACATCGCAAATGGCCACGAACTGAACGTCCTTTTCCGGAATCATCACGCTCAAGTCATATTGCCCCCGGGGGCCAAGGCCGATTCCCCCCAAAACAATCCGTTCGCTTGGGGCCACGGCCCCGGCCCGGCCCAGAGCTCGCGCCGGTATAAACCACGGCAGCGCCACGGCGCTCCCGGCCGCAAGTGTTCGTCCCAGAAAATCACGCCTCGTAAGGCCCTTGAAGTTTTCGTTTTTCTTCATCTGTTCTTTGCTCTCGCCCGAACTGTTGCCGCGCCCCGGACGCCCGGCTGAGTTAAGCACGGAGCCTTCCGGGCTTCAAGGACTGAATCCGGGAGTTCTATCGTCCGGGCGCAGCCATTGGCAAAGTCGCTCGGGCCATGGTTCCTGCCGCGAGACGCGGCAGGGACTCGCAGGCGTCCGCGCCTGCGAGTTTGGCGGGCGTCCCGCCCGCAGTTCCGATCGAGTGTGGGGCAGACCTCCTGGTCCAATGCCACTAACATTGGACCGGAGGTCTGCCCCACGCTCAGATGTGCTTCGGTCTGTGTTGCCTTCATCGCGAGAAGTTTCGCATGTTATCGGGCGGGAGTGCAAATGCTCCATTGGCTGTACTGGCTGTATTGGTTATTTTTGAATGCAGGACCCGTCGCGATTCTGAATTGGGATTTCCGGTTGAGCGCCGCCGGCTTAAGGCCCTCGGGACCGAATAACTTTGCCCGGCGACGGCTCCTCGACGCGCAGGCCGGGGTGCAACCAAGCCCATTTCTACGCAGGTTCCCGCCCTGGCTGCCGCTTCCGACCCCGCCGCCGCCAAAACCGCCCAGGAACCGGCAGAATGTGCCCGATGACGGGCGCGTGCCGCTCCTGCATCATTCCCTCGTGATGAATGCGGCCAGAAACCAATTCTCCCTCACCCGCGTAGCGTCAAAACCGGCGGCGCGGCGAAAAAGCAAGTTCCTGTCGGTTGGCCTCCGGAGCCCGGTACCGCTCTTTGGCTATGAACCGTCCGGATTTCGGCCTTCGGATTTCGGATTTCAGGTCCCGGGAGGTTCCCCCATGGCATCGAGCAGGCGGTCTTTATAGCTGCGTCCGACGTTAAGGCGGAGGCCGGACTTGAGGACGGCCACACAGTCGCCCTGGCCTGTGGGCAGGAGTTCGCGGAGGGCCTCGAGGTTGACGAGATAACACCGGTGAATGCGGACGAAGGAGGCCGGGGCAAGTTGGGTCTCCAGAGCGGAGATGGACTGCCGGAGGATGTGGCGTTCGGAGCGGGTGTGGAGCAACACGTATTTCTCCTCCGCCTCGGCCCATTCGATTTCCGAGGTCTTCAGGAAAAAGAGCCGGTCTTTGCCTCGGACGAGGATGCGCTGGGCCCGGCGCGCCGCGCGCCGCGCGTCGTCCAGGAGGCGCAGCATTTTGTCCGCGAGGTCTGTGCCGGAATCGCGCTGGCGCAGGGCGCGCTCGATGGCCTGATTGAACCGCTCGGCGGTGAAGGGCTTGAGCAAGTAATCGAGGGCCTCGACCTCAAAGCCGCGGATGGCGTATTCATCGTAGGCGGTGGTGAAGATGATCATTGGTTTGTGGCGGGGATAGACCTCCCGGAGCACCTCGAAGCCGTCGCCGCGGGGCATCTGGATGTCCAGGAAAACCAGGCCGGGGCGGAGTTGGAGGATTTTCCCGATGGCCTCGAGGCCGTCGCCGGCCTCGCCGAGCACCTCGATGTCGGCGTGGGCGGCCAGAAACTTGCGGATCTTGCTCCGGGCCGGCGGTTCGTCATCCACGATAAGGGCGGACAGCTTCATTGTTGGCGGGCAACATTCTCCCGTTCGAGGGGGATTGCCAGGTGAACGCGCAGGCCGCCTTCGGGGCGGTTTTCAAGCTCGAATCGATGGCGCTCTCCGTAGAGGACGCGCAGGCGGCTCCGGAGGTTGGCGAAGCCGACGCCGCTGCGGAGGGCTTTGGCCGGGTCGGGGATGCCGGGTCCGTTGTCGAGGACCTCGATGTCCAAGGTGGAGTTTTGATGCTCGATTCGGACCTGGACGCGGATGACCGGGTCGCGCTCGAGGCCGTGGTGTTTGACGGCGTTCTCAATCAGAGTATGCAATGCCAGGTTTGGAACCAGGGCATCCAGAATGTCGGGCTTGCATTGGATGTCAATGGCGACACGGTCCTGGAAACGGGCCTGGATGAGTTCGACGGCGCAGCCGACAAACTCCAGTTCGCGACGGAGGGGCACGAGCGCTCCGACAGGGTCCTGGAGGCTTGCGCGCAACATCCGGCTCAGCGCCTCTATCATGTGGTCGGCGCGGTCCACGTTTTCATACATGACCGAAGAGACCATGTTGAGGGTGTTGAAGAGGAAGTGGGGATTGAGTTGGGAACGGAGGGCCTGGAGTTGGGCCTGGGCGAGTTGGCGCTGCAGCTCGGAGGTCTGGAGTTCGAGGGCGGCGGCGCGGCGTTCACGCTCGTGGCTTTGGCGGTAGTAGGCAAGGGCTCGCAGCACGGCATAGACAATCCAATAATGAGGGAGTTGCTTGTGATACTCCATCAGGAAGCGGTAGGGCATTTCGCCATAATCATAGACGCCCAAGCCGAGGAGCGAATAAAGCTCTTGTCGGGTGTAGAGCATGAGCAGCGTATGAATCACGCCGATGACGGCCGAGATAGCCACGTGTGCCGGGACCGTCCAATACCAGTTCCGTCGTTGAATGGGCAACCGGCTGAAGCAGAGGACAATGAGGGGCAGCAGCGCCAGCAGAGCAAACCAACCCGTAAATTCCCACAGGGCGGGGAAAAGATAGGGAACGGCGTTTCTTTGCGCCAACTCGAGGGTGTAAACCGTGCCGGTATCGATGAACGCCCCCACGGTATAAACCAGGAAGACGAGCTTCCAGTTCAAGTCTGAAAGTTCAATCCAATGGCGCCGGGGCGGCCCGGAGGCAGGCCCGTCGGGCTGCGTCGTGGCGGTCATAATCCAGTGAGGACACTTGCCATCGCCGGGAGCATAGCCTTTTCCAGGCGCTGTCCCAGGCCGGATTCATGGCCGCCGGAATGAACAGCGACGCTGACGGGAAGGCCCTGGGAACGCATCAGCCCGGCGAGGTATGTCACGCCGCGGCGAACCCAGGGAAAATCGGCATCCCCGCCGTATTCCAGGGTAACCGCCTTGAGGGAATGGCCCCGGGCACGATATTGGGAGAGTTTGTCGGTCCAGCCGCCGAAACCGTTTTCGTATCTGGCAAGCAAGGCGGCCTGGGACTCGGCCGGTTTTCCCGGGAGCGGGAATGCGATGTGCGGATAAGGCAAAGCGAGGTCGGGGGCGATGGCGGCGGCATAAGAGACACGCAAACCATCGAAGAAGGTCTCCCTTGAAGGGCTATTGAGCCGGGCCTGCACATAATCCCGAAAACCTTTGCGCCGGGCGGTCTCGTCCTGGCTGTTCCAAAGGGCGGTTTTTGCCTGCCACTGGACCAGCTCCTTTTCGTTGATCAGGTCGGAGTCCTTCAGGCCGTCCTGGTCAAAAAGCGCCGGGCTTAGGGCATAGACGGCGCTGAACTGGTCCGGATGTTTGAGGGCCAGCTCCAGCGCGCCAAGGCCGCCCATCCCGTGACCGGCCAAGGCGCGGGCCGCCGCGCCAGGGATCGTCCGGAAGTTGTGGTCCATGTACTGCACGACATCCTTGACGACATAATCTTCCCAGCCGCCGGTCAGCGGCGAGTTTCTGTACCAACTTCCGCCCAGGAAATGATGGGCGTTGGGAACGACGACGATAAGTTCCCGGGCGGCGCCGCTGCGAATCTGCCGGCCCATGGCGTCCTTGAGGCGAAAGCCCTGGTAGGAGCCGCCCGTATAGCGCTGCACGATATTGTCGAAGTTCGGCAGGAAATAGAGCACCGGGAAACGCCGGGCGCTGCTGCGGTATGAGGGGGGAAGATAGACCACGAGTTGCTGACGGGCGGGGATTCCAAACCGGTTGCCTGAGAGTGACGGGGCCTCGAACTCGCTGCAAACCAGCGCCCCGTCCTGAGGGGCGCAGGAGCACAAGGGCAGAAGGAGCAAGAGCCAGAGAAGCGGGAGCACGCGAGAGGCGGTGGGGCAAACATCGGAGCTTTGGGGACAGGCTCCACCTGCAGGGCGGACGCGCTGCCATTTCATGCCGAAGGGCACGCGCAGGATGTTCCAGGGCCGGATGGCCAGGGCATAGATAGCCCAGCAGATGAGAAAGGTGGCGGCGGCGACGAGGGGGAACTTCAACCCGATGCCCCAATTGGTGTAAGCCAGGTGATAGCCCAGGATGATGATGACAGTTTGGTGCAAAATGTAGAAAGGATAGACCGCCTCGTTTGCATATCGGAGGAAAGGATGATTGAAGCTCAAGTAGCGGCGCCCGTATCCCAGGGCGGCGAGCAGCCACATCCAGATTTGGAAGTTGTTCAGAGTATAGTAAACCGCCAGGGCCGCCGGCGGAGGAGTCTGGTCGGAAACCCAAGCGGGGTGCAGGATGCCCAGCGTCACCAAGCCCGCCAGCGTTGCAACCGCCGCCAGCAGGAACTTGCGTCGGCGGCCCGCGATGAGATCATAGACGCCCGTGCCCGAGGCGAGCACGAAGCCCGCGAGGAAAAAAGTGAGCTTGTGTGAGAAGTTGCCCCAGTCCGAAACGAGGTTGTTGGCATCGCGCGGCCAGAATGGCCTGAGTGCCGAATCCGACAAGGCCGAAGGAACAAAGAGCAGAAAGAGCATCCACGGACGGGCGATGCACCGTATGACCCGCTCGAGCCACGGGCGGCCCCGGGGCGATTTCAGCCAGGCGAAGAGAGGCAGCAGCAGCATGGAATAGGCCCAGATATAGGGCACGTACCACAGATGATGCCAGGAAAGGTTGCCTTGGGGGTAGGAGCCTGAGGTGAAGAGGGTGGGGTAAAAATCCCAGAAGGAGGCGTACTGCTGATGATGATAGAGGCGCTCGTGATAGACCTGGGGCGGAATGACGACGAACATGCCGAAAACCAGCGGCAGCAACAGGCGCTTGTGACGCTCCAGGAAGAACTGCCCCGTCGAGTAGCGTTGCATGGCAAACCAGACGGCGGAGCCGGAGATGAAGAACAGCAGCGGCATCCGCCACTGGTGCAGGAACCCCATGACGTAGTCGAAGGCCACACTGGTCTCGATGTTCTTCACATGCCAATCCCAGGTGCTGAACAACATGCCGGTGTGGAAGAGCATGAGCAGTCCGAAGGCAATGACTCGCAGCCAGTCCAGGTCGTAGCGCCGATTCATATCCGTGCTTCCATTTTGCGCACGATACCACACCGCCCCCGCCCGCCCGCCAGCCTTATGTCACCAACCGCAGTTCTGGAGGAACCAACGGGGACGCCGCGGGAATGAACAGCGCGGCAAGGCCGCAGTCGAAGCGTGGAGTGTGTCGAGTGTGTCGAGCGTGGGGCGTGGGGCGTGGGGGAAGGGACGCTGGCCGCTGGATGGGGAACGGCAGGCGGGTTCGGTGGGGCAATGAAAACGCAGAGACGCGAAGAAGCCGGAGTGACGGAGGGGTGCGGGACGGGCGCCGTCTCGCCAGAACGCTGCCGCTCCCCGGAACGATGTCAGGCGGCGCTCTGCCGAGACGGCGCTACACCGAGGTTCGTGGTCGCGTCGGTTACTGCGCGAACGACTGGATCTGGCCGTCGTTGTCCCACTCGGGTTGATAGCCTCGAGTCGAGCCACCCACCTTCCACTGGTTGCCGGCTTTGACCATCGGCTGGATCATGACGGGCGGCAGCTCTTCCTGGCCGTTCGGCAGGGGATCGGCATCCAGCTTCACCTTCAACTCGACTTGATCTCCATCGAGGGTTTTGCGGGCGAGGATTTGGATCCCTTTGAAGGCAGCCGCCGTTGTGTCCCTCTGTGTCTCGAATTGCTGCCGGCTCGTTGCATCCTGGCTTATTTCTTTCGCCATCTCGGCGTTGAAGCCTGCAAGAACCTGCTCGTAGGTGCCTTTGAACATGGCCCATGTCGTCGATTCCAGGGCGGCTTCCGGTGTGGCGTAACCGACAAAGGCCAGTTGCTCCTTCGTTATATACGAGCCTGGCTCGCTCGCGCTTTGTCCGGCGCCGGCCGCCGGTTGGCCAAGGCGCTGCTTGAGGGCGTCACGCTCCCGGCGCAATTGGCCGACCTCATTGCGCAGCCGCAGCAGCTCGGCGCGGTCTTTCTGCAACCGCCCCAATTGCTCCTTCGTGGCCCGGGCCGCCTTGGCAGCCGCTTCCTGCTCGGCGCTCGCTTTGGCCTGCTGGGCCAGCAGGCTCTGGTTGTCGGCCTGCAGGCGCTGGACCTGGCGCTGCTGGACGAGATAGATGACGGTCCCGGTTATGACGGCCGCGCTAATGAGCACGGCGACTGATTTTGCGGTGGACATACACAAGAGTTAGCAGGATAGGGCACAGTCCAAATAGCCGTGAAAAGGCACAAGAGGCGCAAAAACCCTGATGCTTTGCGCCTTTTGTGCGTTTTCGCGGCTATTCAATTCGGGGTTGGTGTCGTCCATCCTACGCCCCAGTCAGTAATTCCTCCTCAGTGACAACGGTGTCCGAGTGCTCATAAGCCGGGGCGCAGCAGCACAGGAGGCGGAGCGGTTCTGAGCCGATGTTCCAGAGCTTGTGCCGCTGTCCGGGCAGAATGGCGATGGCGTCCCCGATCCCTACGTCGCGAACCTCTCCCTCGACACGGATGCGTCCGACCCCGTGGGTGATGTAGTAGATTTCCTCGGTTTGCGGGTGATAGTGTTCCTGGGTCGCGCCGCCGGCAGGCAACCGCGCCTCGGCCAGGCTTTGGTTGCGGATGGCCGAGTTGCGATGGGCCAGCAACTCGCGAATTTCCGAGCCGTCTTTGGTGATAAAGGCGGAGACTTTAAGGAGATTCGTTATTTCCATACCGATGGGACGCTTGAAACTCAATCCTGCAAATCCTGAACATTTGCTCAAGCCGGCGGCGGACCGGATTTCAAATCTTCAATCACGGCGAGTATCTCGTCCCTGTAAGACTGGGGAGCTTCGATATGTCCCCAGCCTCTCTGGCCTTGAAAAAGGCCGTCGAGCGCAGAATCATGATAGCTCTGCATGATATGCGGGATGCCGCGGCTCGACAAAACGGAACCGACTAACTCTGCTTGGACTTCATTGTCCAACACCACGATCTTCTCGAATCTTTCCATGTTATTCATACAGTCATTCGGCGGCTTGATGTTGATCCCAACCTGCCCGCTCACGGGTTCGCAGCGCCCGGCTTCAGTGTGTCGACTACAGTGATGCCCTCGATGTTCACGTCCTTCCTGCCGGCCAGGTCGATGCCCTGCTCCCGGACGACAGTCTCGAAGAGGTGCAGCCGAGGGTCGCCCCCCGCCTTGACCATGATTCGCCTGGCTGCTTTATCATAGCTGAACTCGCTCGACGGCCGGCCGTCGCGCAGGACCTTCTTTGGTTCGGCGGCCAGGGCCGCCCACCAACTGCCGTCCGCCTCGCGCTGCCAGCCTGGAATCAGGTCCGCCCCGCTGATCGTCACTTTTTCGCCCTTCATGGCGCGGACCGTCACACCGTCGTTTTTCGGGGCGAGGACCTCTCGATAGACTCCGCCCCGCAGGACGATCGTCTCTCCGGGTTGGGCGATGGCGCACGCCTTGGCCAGACTCGCCAGCGGCACGGCCGGATAGCCCCATGCGGGCTCGTCCGCCGCCGCCGGGTGGCGAGGATCGACGTAATAAACGTTGGGGTACTCCAAAGCCCCGATCGTCACGCCGCCCTTGCCCGCCCCGATGGCCGGGCTGCCCTGGCGCAAACGGAAATCCCGGTTCCGGCCATCCACAAAGAGCGGGTCCTTGCCGTTGATGTTTGACCCGCCCTCGAGCGGCGCAGTCTTGAAGGTCAGGTTGTACTCGATAAGCGGGTTGGATGGCGAGAAGTCCATGCGGTCGTCGACCGCCCGCTCCGCCTCGCAGAGGATGTTATTGCGGATGACCCCGCCGGTGGATTCCTTGCCGCGCAGGCCGATGGCGGCCCAATTCACGGTCGAGATGGTGCAGTTCTCGATCGTCACGTCGAGTGTCTGGATGATGTCCGGGCCCCAGCCCCCGCGCATCGCCGGCGAATTGGGCGAGGCGATGTTGCGCCGGAAGGTCCAGTTGCGCACGCTGCCGATGTGCGGGGTGCTCTCGACCATGCACATCTGGTGAAAGTCAAAACAGGTGTTGTCCTCGAAGAGCAGGTCCATCGCTATGTCCCCGTTGACCGAGAAGGTCTGAAGGCAATCGACGTGCGCGGTCTTGATCTCCTGGCGGGTGCTGCCATGATAGTAGTTGCACCGCTGGATGCAGCCCTTGCCGAAGAACCTCGAGTAATCGCAGTCGTCGTTCCGGTTGCCCGGGGCGTACATGAAGAGGCGGTTGACTTCGTTGTTCTCCACCAGCCAGTCCTCCCCGCCCAGGATGAAGCCGTACTCGCTGTGATAGACCTTGTTGTAGGCGATTCGGTTGTGCGCCACCGCCGAGTAGTCGCGCGTCTTGCCATCCGCGCTCGGCTTGCCGCCATATCCGTTGACCCCCGCCATCATATCGTGGATGTAGTTGTCCAGGATTTCACAATGGCTGGAGCGCAGTTCGACGGCCGGGGCCGGCTTTTCGGCCGTAATCTCGAAGCCCTCGATGCGGACGTAACTCGCTCCCAAATCGAACCCGCGCACGATCGCCGCGCGCCGGGGCATCGATACCAAGGCGATAGGCTCGCCCTCCATGCCGCCGGCCCTCACCTTGACCCGTTCGTCATATTTGCCCGCCATGACGCAGATGGTGTCGCCCGGCTTGGCGGCGTCGGCGGCGCGCTGCACGCTCTTGAAGGGCTTCGCCTCGGTTCCCGGGTTAGTGTCCGCCGCGCCGGGAGCCGCCTGGTCAACCACGTAGGTCGCCGCCAGAACAGGCCCGGCCATGCCAGCCAACACACCCACGCACACCAGTACGCGGCAGGCGGCAAGTCCGGAATATTCCACCCTCAACTCGCGCGTCATGCCGTCAAGACTGCCCAACCGTTGCCAGTCTGTCAATTTCTCATCACGTAAAGGGCGCGGAAGGCACAGCGCGGTGAAGCCCATGCGCGATCCCTAAGATGAAGCCTCCCTGCCCCAACCCCAACGGGGTTGTGCAGCAAAGCCCAGGGTTGGCGCTGCGCCAACCCTGGGTAATCTCGCGGCGATGCTCCTCAACCCCAACGGGGTTGCGGTCCGCTGGCCGGAAAACCAGTCGCCTGCGTTCGCCGCCGGCCACAACCCCGTTGGGGTTGTTGGCCCCTCCACCGCCGTTACCCAGGGTTGTCCCTTCGGTCCAACCCTGGGCTTTGGTACACAACCGCGTTGCGGTTGAAGCAGCGCGCTAATTCTTCTCGACCACGTTGACCAGGCCGACATCGATGTTCTGTCCCCCTACCGTTTGGAGGCAATGAACGGCCAGCGTGATCTTTGCGCCGGGTTTGAGGAGGGCGCGGGCCTGAGGCGTTATGTCCAGCGGAACATAGCTGGTGGTGAACCCGCCTTCCGAGGCCGCCAGCACGCCGTTGACATAAATCTCCACGTCCTCATCGTGATAAACGGAGAATTGGAGATTCGACCAGTTGCCATCAGGGAGCGTGATGTCACGCCGCAGCCAGATGTCCGATGAGTTCCACAGGGTTCGAACCACGGCGCCGGGCGTGCCTTGGGTGCCGAAACCGGCTGGGCCTTGCTTCCACTGGCTGGAGTCAAAATCGGGCCTGGTCCAACCGTCGGCGGGCTTCCGGGTCGTGTAGCTCCAGGTTGCCGGGGTGACTTTGGATGTGGCCACCACCTCGATTACTTGCGGCGGTTCGGGCAGCGGCGCCCAATTGGCGGCCTTGTTCTCACCGCGCCCGGACCACTTCCGCCATAGCGCGCGGTCAGCCAGCAGCTTGATGAACACGCCCCCGACTACCGGCCGGGCATGCATCCCGCCGCTCCGCACCTTGTCGGTCTCATAAGAATCGGCAAGCGGATCGCGCGCGGTGGTTTCGTTGAGATAATCCCAGATGCGCGCGACCAGCGCTTCAAAATCCTCGTGGTTTTCCGCCAGCGTGGCGCTCCACAGTTCCCAATCCGTCTTGGTGAGCCGGGTCCGCGAATCAAGCGGCACCCCGTAACGCTGCAGCGCGTGATAGTAGTAGGCAACCTCTTTGGCAGCCACCTCCGCAGGAAAGACGTTCAGGCCCAGGATCCGGTCCCAAACCAGGTTGTATTTCTGGCTCCAGGTGTTCGGTTTGTCGAAAGCCAGGCGATAGTGATCCCCCTCGGCCGCCACTTTCAGCCAGTGCTCCGCGTCGGCCTTGGCCAGGTCCCGGTATTTTTGGGCCTTGTCGGTCTCGCCCCACATCCGGCACAGATCGCCGTAGGCCGCCAGGCCCAGGATGGCCTTGACCGACAGATTGGCATTATGCGCCAGGTGGCCCATGAAATCGTCCGTGCATAGCTGGTTTTCCGGGTCCAGACCGTAATTCTCCAGGTATTCCGCCCACTGAGTGAGCTTGGGCCACCAGGGCGACACGAAGCCGGCGTTGCCGTCCTCCTGGGCAATCGCATCGCACAGCAGCAGCATGTTGCCGCTCTCTTCCACCGGCATCCCTTCGCCGCCGTCGTCCGTGCCGCGGGCAATGGGATACGTGCCCAAGTCATGAGGGGCATTCGGGAATTTCCAGTGCCACGAAGCGGCGTAGCTCAGGATCGGCACAACCGAGGCCTTGGCCAGCGCCGGGCTGAGCAGGATAAGCTGCGGGGCCATCGGAAATATCACGTCCACCGTGGCAATGTCGCCGTTGCTGGTGTTTTCCTTGGTGAAGAACAGCGGCTGCTTGTTGGCATCGGCCGCCAGGCCGCAAGCGGCCAGGCTCTGGCGATGGGCCAGGGCGCAGATTTGGGCGTACTTCACGCCCCCCACGCGGTGGGCATCGTCAATGAGCTGCGAATCGAACTGCATGCACTTCCGGAGCAGACGGCCGTAATCCCTGGCCGCCTTTTCCAGCATCTGCGCCGCCGTCGCGCCGTCGCGCCGCCAATAGGGCCGGAGCTTCTGGCCGAAATACTTGATGGCATAGACCTCGTCGTAGGCCACGATCACCTGGCGTGAGACCGCTTGTGCTCCCACGGCGCCCAGGTCAAAGACAAACGCCATCGCCGGCTGCGCATCGTTGGACGCCCTGGGCATCCGTGTGTCGTCCTGGGCCGGCAGTTCGCCATTGGCTGCAAAGGCGCCAATCAACTCGCTCTCCGCCCCGATGGCGGCCTTGGCCAGTTGCGCCAACGCGGCAGCGTAAGCATAACCCCAGTTGATCCGGTGGTCGTCCCCGCTCGAGCCTAACACCGCTTGCGTAATCGTGCCTGACCGGAGGGCCGTCAGTCTGCCCGCCGCCTCCCGTGCCCACTCCACCTTTTCCCCGGGCTGATTCACCGCGAGCTGCGAACTGGTGCTGTCGAAGAGCGACACTCTATGCTCGTTGCCATCCACCGAACGCACCTCCCAAGTCAGATACGTGAGCGGCAGGGCCAGCGCATCAAGGTCGTCCGGGAGCGCGGGCCGCAGGAATGTCAGAGTGCAATGAATCTGCCCGTCCTCGAAATCATAGATGGTCCGTGTTGGCAGCACCTGCAAACCCGTCTGCGGCAAGGCGGGCGCCTCCGCCGGGTTCTTGCCCATCAGCCTCCACACCTTCCCGTCCACCCGAATGAGGCTAACCAGCGAATGCTCCCGGCGCGTCCAGTGCCGCGTCACATCATCGGTGAGCCGGTCCGCTTCCGACCAGATGCTCAAGTAAGGATCGCTCGTCACCAGCGGCACCGCCGGCGGCCGGAGGTTGGGCGCCTGGGTGAGGCGCGAGATGAAGGAGATGCCGCTCGCTGCCTGCGGCGCCGCCGGAGGTTGAAGGGGCTTTTCCGAAGCCAGGACCGGGTTCGTGTTCGCCGGAATCACCAGGGCACAGAAGAGGACCGCGCTCCAAACGCGCAGTTGGAAGGCAGAATGCTGTTTCATATTGCGGCAGTTTACCGGCCTCGGTGCGGAAGACAATCACCGATGAGCATTGAAGGCCGAAGGTCGAGAGAAATCCGAAACCCGAAGGCAGAGATGCTAAACCGCTAACCGCTAATCATCGCTAATGGGCTTTTTATTAGCGTAGAATAGCGTGGATTAGCGGTTCACTTCTGTGCGGTTCGCCCTCCACTACACGCGCGGGACTTTGGCTCAGCCCTGCTCGAGTTGAGTTGCCTTTTGCGGGCGGTTCGAGCAGGCTCGGCGGCGTTATGACTTCGACTGACGCACCTATCGCCTGTCCCCGAGGGACAAGACGCAGCAAGGCCCCGGCCCTGGTCTTCGGCCTCCTTTTTCTCGCCTTCGGACTCGCGGTGGCGGCCCAGTCGCAGGGCGGCCCGGGCGCCATTGACGACTGCCTGTACGCGGACGGTGCGGCTGCGCAGGCGGTCTGGAAACCGATGGGCGAGACTGCCCCGGCCTCGGCGGCGGTCGTGGACGGACACAGGGTCTTGCGCCTGGCCTGCAATTTTGCCGGCACAAAAATCGAACGCGCATCATGGGACCGCGCGGTCAAGCTTGACTTGGGCCCCGCCCGCGGCGTCCAGTTCCGCATCCGTTGCCTTGAGGCCTCGCCGGTGTCCTACTTCAGCCTCTATTTCCAGAGCGGCGAAGGCTGGTACCACGCCACATTCTACCCCGAGTCTTCGACGGACTGGAACACGGTTACGATCGACAAGGCCGAGGCCGGCCTTGAAGGCAAGCCGGCCGGATGGGGCCAAATCAAGACGATTCGCATCTCCGCCTGGCGAGGCCAGGATGTCAACACCGAGTTCTGGCTGAGCGACATTCGTCCGATCGGGCTGCTGGGCGCCGATGCATCGGTAGCTATCTTGCGCGCTGAATCCGCCGCGCGGCGTTCGCCCGAGGAAAAGAGCAGCATCGAGCAGTTTACAGAGGCGGTGGCGCGGCATTTCCAGGCCCTGGACATCGGCTGCGCGGTTCTCAGCGACCTGGATGTGAGTGCGGAACGATTGAAAAAGGCCAAGCTCGTCGTCTTGCCGCATAACCCGTCCATGCCCGACCAAGCGGCCGATGCGCTAATTCAATACCTCGAGGGCGGCGGCAAGTTGCTGGCCTTTTACGTCGTGCCGGAAAGGCTCTATCCCGTCCTGGGAATCGCAAGCGCACGTCATGTCAAAGCGCCCTACGCCGGCTGCTTTTCGGCAATTCGGTTTAAGGACGGGGCGTTGCCTGGGGCGCCGCAGCTCGTGAGCCAAGAATCGTGGAACATCAACGCAGTCCAACCTTCGTCGGGGCAAGGGCGCATCCTGGGAGAGTGGCTGGATGACAAGGGCCGCACGACCGGCTACCCGGCCGTGGTGGCTACGGCCAACTGCCTGGTCATGACCCATGTCCTGCTGCCGGACGACGCCGCCAACAAACGGCGCCTCCTCCTGGCCACGGCGGGCCTCCTGGCCCCTGAGCTTTGGCGGCAGGCCGCCGATGCTCAGATTGCCCGCGTCGGGGCCGTCGCCGGATTCAGCTCTCTTGACCAGGCCGCCGCGCAGATTGCCCGCCTCAATCCGCAAAGGACCCAGGTGGCAACCGCCCTCGCAGATGCCGCCAGGCTCCGCCAATCCGCTCGAGACCTGGCCGCTCGGCAGGAATTCGCCAAGGCCATCGACACAGCCGACACCGCCGCCCAGCGGGTCACGGAGGCGCTTTGCCTGGCGCAGCAGCCCTTGGCCGGAGAGTTCCGGGCCTTCTGGTGTCACAGCGCCTTCGGAGTCCAGGGCTTGGACTGGGACCAGGCCATCGAGCGGCTCGCCAGGAACGGCTTCACTGCCATTCTGCCCAATATGCTCTGGGGCGGGGCGGCGTTCTATCCGAGCCGGGTCCTGCCGGTGGCCTCTCCCGTGGCCAGTCGCGGTGACCAAGTCGCCCAATGCCTGGCCGCCTGCCGCAAACACGGCCTTCAGATGCATCTGTGGAAAGTGAACTGGAACCTCGGCGCGGCCGCGCCCCGGGAATTCGTCGAGCGAATGCGCCGCGAAGGCCGCCTCCAGGCCGACTCCCAGGGCAGGGAACAACTCTGGCTCTGCCCCTCCCACCCGGAAAACCGGAGGCTCGAGGTCGAGTCCCTTGTCGAGGTCGCGCGCAATTACGACATTGACGGCATCCACTTCGATTACATCCGTTACCCGGACGCCGACCACTGCTACTGCGCCGGCTGCAAGGCGCGATTCGAGCTTTCCATCGGCGCCGCCGTTCGGAACTGGCCCAAGGACGTGCTCGCCGAGGGTCCGCTCCGCCAGCAATGGCTGGAGTGGCGCCGTGGCAACATCACCGCCCTCGTCAAGGCAGTCAGCCGCGAGGCGCGCGCCGCCCGGCCGGGAATCAAGCTTTCGGCAGCGGTCTTTCCCAATTGGCCCGCTGACCGCGACAGCATCGGCCAGGACTGGAAACTGTGGTGCGAAAAGGGCTATCTCGACTTTGTCTGCCCGATGGACTACACGCCCAGCGATCGGGGCTTCGATAACATGATCGCCCGCCAGGTGCAGTGGGCTGGACGAACCCCGTGCTATCCCGGCATCGGCCTGAGCGCTTCCACGTCCCATTTCGGAGTTGAGCGCCTCATCGAGCAGATCAACCTCACCCGCCGTCACAACACGCATGGTTTTGTCATCTTCAATTACGGCGCGCCCGAGTGCAAAGAGGTCCTCCCGCTGCTGGGACTCGGAATCACGGCGCAGTCACAAGTTCCGTCAAACAGGCCCGACTCGAAGACCTTGAAGTAGCAATCCACTGCCAATATAGACCACCATGGACCCAAATCTGAGCTCCGTCGCCAAATTTTGCGGCAGCAACGGTGTTTCATCTCCGGGCAATGGTCTCTTCGTCCCTTCGTCGTCGTTTGCGTCATACAGTTTTTTCTTGACGCCTCGTTTGACTTGGGATAGAAGCGCATATCAACCATGTTAATAGTGCAAATCAGCCTCAGAAATCGGGTGGCCAGGGCAAAAACAATTGAACCCTGCGACAATCATAATCGCTCATGAAACTGTTCAAACCCTTTCTATTGGCGCTGGCCATCGCGCTGCCGGCACTATCTGCCGCCGGCGCCTCCGCCGGCGTCACCTTCACAACTCTGATGGAGTTCCGACAGAACCTCAATGATCCCATTGGTTATTCTCCTTTCGGGCTGATCAAGGGCAGCGACGGGAATATTTATGGCACCACGATAGACGACCCTCCTGCTCAGGTGGGCGGCGGATACGTCTTTGGCGCCGTGTTTAAAATAACCCCCGATGGCGCGCTCACGGCTGTGGCCTACTTCACGGACTCAAGCGGCGCCTACAATACAGTGACACAGGGGGCCGACGGCCAACTCTATGGCACGACATCGGCAGGGGGCAGCGGTTACTCTGGCACGGTATTTCAAGTGACGACCAATGGTCTGATCGACACGTTGCTCTCGTTCGGCTCCTACTCCACCAGCTGTGACTGTACGCCTGACGGCATTTCGCCCATGGCGCCGCTGGTGCAGGGCAACGACGGCAATTTCTATGGCACGGCCAATCAGGGGGGCAGCGGAGCGAGCCACACTTTTGGCGTGGTGTTTTGCGTGGCCACCAATGGGGCGTATACCAACCTCGTTTCCTTCACCGGCGCCAACGGCGCCGATCCGTGGTTCTCGGGACTGGTGCTGGGCGCCGATGGTAATTTCTACGGCACCACACGACTTGGCGGCGCAACCTATAACCCTTCCGCCAACAACCTCGGTGACGGCACCATTTTCCGGGTGGCCACCAATGGCACGTTCACGACCCTGGTATCATTCAACGGCGCAAATGGCCAGGAGCCATTCTCGGGCGTAGTGCTTGGAAAAGATGGGAACTTGTATGGCACGACATCCCAAGGCGGCCAGTCTGGCTATGGGACGGTCTTTCAACTCCAAGTGAGCGGCCCGCTAGTGAATCTCAATGTGATGCACTCCTTCACCTCCCCGGAAGGTGCTGAAGGGACCAACACCGATGGCTACGGACCTGTTGGGGCGCTTCTGGTGGGCATTGATGGCAATCTCTACGGCACCGCCAGCGGCGGCGGGGCCTATGGCTGGGGGACCATATTTCAAATGCAAACAAACGGCACTTTCACCACGCTGTACTCCTTTACAGGGGGCAGCGATGGTGGCAACCCTGAGTCGGCGCTGGTGCAGGGCAACGACGGCAACTTCTACAGCGCGACATACACGGGCGGCAGCGCGACACCGGATCCGGCTGGAACCATTTTCCGGTTGAGTATCGGTCCCTCTCCGCCTGTGTTTGAAACCGTGACGCAAACGAATGGCACGCTCACCTTGACCTGGAGCGCCGTAGCAGGACAAAAGTATCAGCTCGAGTATGCCGCAAGTTTGGCCGGGACCAATTGGACTAATCTGGGCAGCGCGATCACCGCGACGAATTCCACAGGCACGGCATCTGACACCATAGGCCCTGGTCTGCAGCGATTTTATCGGCTCTTGCTGCTGCCCTGACGCGAAGCGTGGCTCGTTATCGTTTGACACTCTCCTCCCCGCGTGGCAGCCTGCGGCCAGAATGGATGCGAGCGAAAAGCGATCCTCGCGACGATGAAACCGCCAAGCATGAGTTCGGGGTCCTGGTCTTCGCGGAAGCTGAAGCTGCCCTGGAAGGCCCGCGTGCAGGCCATCCTGCTCGTCATTGCCTGCACGGCCGCCATTGTCGGCCTGTCAATCTGGCTTTTCGGGTTCCTGGTGCCGTGGCTCAGTTACCACCGGCCCGGAGCTTATGAACGAGACCGGGCCTTCAGCGAACAGCAAGCCCGCCTCGAGCAAATCGATGAGTTCTGGCAGAGCAAAGTCCGCCTCATCAGGCTCGCCGCCGGCTTTGGTCTCGCCCTCGTTGGGGCCTGGTGCGCGTACCGCGTCTTCATGCACTTCGCCCGGGATCTCGACCAGGCCGGCCGCTGGGACCGCCTCATTGGCGACAGCCGCAGCCGGCACCATCGGAACAAGTAGCATAGCCCCGCTACCGCCCGGTGTTCCGCCACTCCAGCTTCCGGTGACGGGCCGCAAGACCGTGCGCCTGAGCAAACTGGTTCCGGGCGGTCTCGGTGCCCTCGGCCCATTCGCCCAGCGGATACAATAACTCGCGGTAGATGAGGTAACTCATGTCAACCGTCCGCACAGGCCGGTGGTCCTTCACATCATCCACTTGATCCAGGTAGCGGCGGCCATTCGCCTCAGGGACGCGGGGGAACCAGCTCTGATACCAAGTCGCCACAGCGCTGTGGTATGCCTGGTTTCGCCGCAGCCGAATGCGACGCGCCACGTCGAGCGCCTCGTCCACGTGCGCGAGTGCCTTCGCCGGGGCGGTCCCGGCCAGGTCTTGAGCGGCCTTCAGCTCCCCGTCGATGCGCCCCAAATCCAGAAGCATCTCCAGGTCTTGCCGGCATAATTGCGCGACCGAAAGGAACACCTCGAGGTTGTAGCGGTTGAACCGAACGCGCGACCGATTCTCCCGCAGCAGGCCGAGCAGCTCCTGGTTTTCAGCCAGGAACCGGCGAGCCAATTCGAGGCGCCGGAGGTTCTCTCTTGACCAATCCCTATCGAGTTTGAGCTCGCCCGCCGAGGGGACCGGCAGGGGCGGCAGCGTCGCATCGTCCGCCGGTCGCGGGGGATTGAAGATTCCGGCGGAATAACCGAAGATCGGAGTCCGCGCGCGCGAGGGCGCTATTTCCCAGCTATCTTCCCAAAACCGGGCCTGGCGGCTCATCAACTGATACAACCGTGGCATGCTCGGCAGGTCTGCCCCATAGAACAGGGAATAGAAAGTGCTCATCAACTCATCCGGCCCGGACGAGCCGGGATGCCAGGCCGCCGCGGGCCCCGTGGCGTATCCGAGCCAGAACGTCTCCGGATGCAAACCCGCGTCAGCCCACCCGGCGACAAGCGCCCCCATCAAGTCGGCCCGCTGGCGCGTCTCCGGCGAGGAGACCGCGCCGAAAATCTCGGCAACACGCCCTGGCTCCGCAGCCCCGGAACGAGCATGAAGCAGGTCCGCTGCCGGCAAGGGATGATAGTCGGGAAACAACGGTTCCTCGCCTTGGGTGGAAGTGTAGATCATCTGGCGGATGCCGTGGGCCTTGAACACCGGGTCGAACTCGGGTCCAACGGTCTCGCCGTTGACCAGGTAGCTCGGCAGCGCCCCGATGTCCTCGGGCTTGAGCGGGTATTCGCCCCAGAACAACACCGTGCGCCCTCGCTCATGGAGGTAAGCCGCCGAACGAGTGATGAACTCCGCCAGCAGCTTGCTCACACTGCCCAACTCCCGCGCGCGCGCCGCCTCGTCGCAACCCTCACCCCGGGCCAAACCGATGTAATAAGGCTCGTCCGTCGAGAGGACAAAATACTTCCCGCCGCGGTTTGCATCCATAAGGTCCTGGAACATGCCGAACAACAGGCCGTAGGTCTGCGGGTTCAGGACGCAGAACTCGTAGTTGCAATTCGGAAACGCCCGCAGTGAGGCATAGGCCGGGTGCTTGAGGATGAACGAATCATGCGCCGGGGCGTCAAGGTACGGTATGAGCTGGATGTGATGCCGCAGGGCGTAGTCGGTCAGCTCTTGCAACTCGGCGGGAGCCAGGGCATAAGGCTCGACGATCGGCGGGGCGCTCCGGAACTGGAAATGCCCCTCCAGCTTAAGGGCAAACCCGTTGATCTTGAAAAACGCCGCTTGCCGGAGTGCCGCTTTGAGAACGTCCAGGTGCTCCAGATGATGGGCGTCGTCCCAGTAAATGACCCGCAATTGGAGGTCGGGCCAATCCTGGATTTCCCCTTCCGGGAACTTGAGACCGCCGCCCCGCCGCGTGAGCAATTGGAGAAAGGTCTGCACGCCATAAAACAGTCCTGGCGAAGCGTTGCCGATAATGCTCACGCGATTTGGCGTCAGCACGAGCCTGTAGGCCTGCTCTGCCAGGGCCGCCTTGTCGCGGTCGGCGGCCTGGCCAATCGCAATTGAACCCGGCTCAATGGAAAGGGAAACGATCCGGGCGGCGGCGCGCTCTTCGCCGGCCGGCCTGATCCTGATGTGGAAACGCTCCGCCAGTCCTTCCTTCAAACTGGCCACGGCCGCGTCGTCGGGCGCCACCCCCCCCTCCAATCGCACCCTCCAATCCCGCGTGAACTCCATCTCTTTCTGGCCGAGCGACACCTTCTGCGGCGCCGGCAACACCGTGTATCCGCGCTCGAAAAGCGGGGACCCAACGACAACCGTTGTTCCGATGGCGGCGCAAGTCAACGCCACCACCCACCATGCCAATCTGCTATCCCGGCCATTGAGGAAGATTCGCTTCGGGTTCATTCTCTTTCCATGCTGCCAGACGGCGACGAGGGTGTCGAGCGGCGAGTTTTGCCAGTTTCTCGCCAGTTTAAGCGCCGCGCCCGCGCGCCGGCGCGTGGTCGACCTTGAGGACCAGCTCAACGGCTGAAAGTGGTCTTTTGGGAGTGCGCCGGCAGGGCGAAGCAGCGACGGCGCTTTGCGTCGCCCGGGCCGTCCAACAACGCCGGAGGCTGACCGGGCCAAGGCGGTGTCGCGCTCCGCTTGCCCTACACCTTGCACGGACCTTTTGCCACCCGGCGCCCCGCGCAAGCTCCGGCCCCAACTATAGGCCAGGGTTGTTGTCCCGAAGGGACTGCCCGACAATAGCCCGGCGCTTCAGCGCCGGGAAAGCCAGTTTTGCGTTCCGCCCGTTCCGAAGGAACGGCTGAGTAAGCCGCGTATTAGGGGACAACTCGTGGTCCTTGGCGCTTCAGCCGTCCCTTCGGGACGGAGAATCTTGGGGGCGCCCCACCCGGCGCTGAAGCGCCGGGCTATTCTCAGGATGTCCCTCCGGGACACGGGCTGACGCCGGACCCATCCAGGGTATGTTGAGGCCAAACCCGAGGCGGGGCCTCAAGTGTCACAAGAAATCTGTGTAAGGTGCAGCCGCTTGCCACCACACTCCAAAACGGCCTGCCCGAGACTGCTCGACAGGCTTTGTCCACAGCCGTAGGGCCATTGTCGCACTGCCCGGAAAGCTTCTTGCCCAGGATGCACTTTTCTGGTTTATTTGAGCAATGACACTTCGCGTCTTGGAGAAAGAAGTTGACGCCGAGACGCGCTTTATCGCCCGCGCCTCACGCGGCACTGCCGAGCGCGGCTTGGCATTGCTGGACAAGCTCGATCAAACCTCAGCCAGGAGCGCAAAGCGGCGTCGTTCAGGCGCCAGGTCCTCGACCGGGTAACGAAGCGAGCGATCAGCCCCCGGTTGAGACATGGCCGAACGTGGCGGCAAAACTGGGCCCGGGTGCGAAACGCCTCGCTGCCACAAGAATGATTCGAGGATTAGCGGTGGATTAGCGGTTCAATGCCTGAAATGGCTGATAAACATTCGCGCTTTAACGCGCCGCCGGTTTGTCGCCGCTTCGCGGGTGAGCCGCACGGGCGAGAACGAAGTCCACCAGTTCCTGGCATTGGAAGAAGCCTGGCCACATGTTGTGTCCCTGTCCGGGCGCGACGATGAGTTGCATCTTGCCGCCGAGGGCCTCGTAGCGTTTCCGCATCCCCCCGGAGTTCGCCTCGATCGGGACGGCCTGGTCGTTGTCTCCATGGATGGCGAACAGCGGCACGCCCGCCTTGGCCAGGGCGTCCAGGCGGTCAATGGGATTGTGCTCGGCCAGCCGCGCCGAAAGCTGCTCCGGTGTCATGCCGTAGGCGCCGCTTGCCTTCACCACTCCCGGAGCGCTGGCCAGGTTGCAGACCGGGTAAATGCCCGCGAACCCGGCGACCTTGTCCGCATTTTCCACCGCCCACGAGAGGGTCATCAGGCCGCCCCGACTTCGTCCGAGCATCACCGCCTTTGGCGCAAAGCCGCGATTCCTGGTTAATTCTCCGTAGAAGGCCGAGTAAAGAACCCGCCCGTCAGGACTGCCCCAGGATTCCCCGACATCGATGCCGGCGATCGCAATGCCGGCCTGCGTGAAGCGTTCGAACATCCATTTCTCGGCGTCACTGGGCAGGCCGGGGAGCGTCGGGGCATACCAGACCCACGGGATCGGCCCGTCTGCGGGTTTAGCTTGCGGGAGAATCACGAACGCCGTTCGGCCCTGCACCAGGAACACCTCGCCTGGCAGCGGCAGAGTTTTCTGCGGTGCGTCGGCAGCGTCCAGCGCCGGCAGGGGAGCCAGCAGCAGGGCGATGACGATGGAGAAAGGCGTGATGAGAATTTGCGCTTTAACGCAGAGGCGGTTTATTGACGCTGCGCGGTTCAGGGAGAATTGGTTTTGCGTCTCGCTCATTCTCTTTCCATGCTGCCAGGCAGGGACGAGGTTGTCGAGCGGCAAGTTTTGGCCGTTTCCTGCCGGGTCCGGCGCAGCACAGGGGGCACTGGCGCGTGGCCGCGCCTGGGGGCCGGCTCACAGCGGCTGAAAGTCGCGCGGCAGCGCGCCGCCGGGGTATCCACGCCGCGCGGGCAGCCGCCGGTGCAGTTGACCCGAGCAATGGATTGGCCCAGTGCGCAGCAAACCGGCCGCACGGCCGCTCTCGACTCTCGCGAAAAGTTAGTGCGTCGTCCGTTGCCCGAGCAGGTCGTCAAAGCCACGAGTGTGCGCTTCAAAATAGCTGCCCAGAAATGAAACGCTCACAATGAGTTTCCTCTTTGCCTCCGGCATTTTGATCGCTGGTTTCCCGTCTTCCAGGATTAACCCTCCGTCTCCAGATGCGGAGATTCGGTCCTCAAACAGCTTTCCGGTATGCAGACTGTTAACCATATCGCCGATGTCCTGGTTCAAGAAGGAAGCTTTGCGGTACGAATGGGCAAATTCGTTACGCATGAGCCGTATTGTCTCCAAGTCCACGAAGGCCATCTCATCGATCAAGTTCAAAGCAAAGCAGCACTTAGTTTTCGCAGAAAAGGTCGACAGCGCACCAGCGCCTTCGAACAGGCCATCGACAACCCTCTTGACGATTTTCTCTTCGCGGCGCATGACTGATCGGAGAACCAACTCGAGACACTCCTCCAAGAGAGAGGCCCCTACGAGCACCGCTCCCCTGTCGGACTCCAGGGCCAGCTCGCGAAACAGATCAGCCCTGCGCTGCCTAAATTCGGAATCAGTGCGGGGGAGCGTCTTTTTCATTGCCCTGACTATGTTTGCCAGCGGAGCCCCGGCCGCAGTGCATGAATGAAACAGTGAGGCTCTCGGCGTCTCCAGCGCACCAAGTTGGTCGGTCAATTCGAGTCATGTCTTCTCCCTGACGAGAATACGAGTCTCGGTAATCGCGTGGGCACTCTCGCCAGTCGTCTGCACGATCCCCCGAATGTCCAACTCGTCACCGGGCAAGGATTTACCTTCAAATGCCGCAGTTAGACTCTCCCTCAAGCCTTGGGCTGTGATCTTCATGTGCGGCAGCGCTGCCGTAATAACCTGAAAAATCAAAGTAAACAGCGGGGCGCTAAAGGCATTTTCATAAGCGGGGATGCGGATTAGCAGCTGTTTCGGAGTATCCACAAACGTGAACTGCGTTGAGTGCTTTGGAATCTGGGTGTCCGCGATGCCGATGGCATAAGCTTCCGAGACAATGTTTCTTATTGATTCGAGGTTCATAAAGGACCGGGCGGTAAAGCTGCCGAAGGTTGCGGTTCAGCGGCGGCGTGCTCACGACGCCAAGCATGCGAAGAGGCGCCACTCCCGCGGTTTGCCACAGGCGCCTCGCCAGGCCGCAGGAGGCGGTAACACCATCTGAAAAAGCAGGGGCGTCCGCATGTGGGTGCTTAGGCCACACACGGACGCCTATACTTCAACCTTGGCACGGGTATTGCCGCGGCCAGAGCGGTTCGCCAGCTCTCAATAGCTAACCCCAAGCATGTGCCGTTTGGTTTTCGTAGGCGTTGTCCTCGCAAACGGGCTGCAATGTCGCCGGACAACACGAGTACAGCAATCCTCTCACCTGAACAAGTTCCGGTGAGTGCTACGCGACGGCCTACGCCGTCCGGAATGTTGGCGTCTTCGGCCACATACCCTTTGGCTACTACGTCACCGCTATCAACCGGGTAGCCGAACGGACAACGCGGATAGCAAAGGGCGAAATGTTGATGTTGCATGGCGTGTGGTGCCGCCCGATTTTCGACCAGCAGGAAACGCTTCCTGCCAGGTTGGCAGCAGGGCTCAAATTGGCAAAGAACTCTTAACTTCGACGGCGTGTCCGGAGGGCGACAGACAAACGAAGGTTGTGCGGCGCGTGAGGGTCCGCGCTGAGGTGATCTGAGTGAGTGCCCAGCAGCCATGGGGGTATGAAAGACAGCTTTTTCGGTTTTTGTCAAGGGTCTTCCAGATGTGAATCTCATATTCTCATATTCCAGGTACCAAACCTTAGACGCGGATTTCACGAATTCTCAAGAAGAGGGCCGAGGGCGGATCGCCCCCACGACCGGCAGCTGCGGACGCCTGCCCCACAATAGGTTAGGAAGCGACGATCAACAAGACGGCGGTGGCGCCGAGGGCGGCGTAGTCGAGCGGCAAGTTGTGCCCCAAATTCTTGCGCGGCACCCCGCTCAAATACCCGATTGATCAACCGCGAATGGACGCGAATGGACGCGAATATTCCACGCGGGAACCGACAGCGCATGGTTTCTCTTGATTCGCGTCCATTCGCGTCCACTCGCGGTCCTTTTCCTGTTTGAAACAGCTTGCTTGCGCCTGCGCTCCGATCTTGTAACCTTTCGTTCGACAAAAATCCTATGTTCGATTCAATCCCTGAAAACGACCCCCGCACGAATCGGCGCCATTTCCTGCACGTGGCCGGCGCCCTCACGGTCGGGACGACCTGTGGGCCAAGCTTGCTGGCGGCAGGCCGGTCCGAAGCCCCGACTGCTGCTCCCCAAAGCTCCGCCCCCGGCGAGCCTGGGCTGAAGCAGGCCCCGCTCATACAGATCGGAATCCTGCTGGGGACATTTGCCGGGCCGACACTGGAGGCCCGGCTGGATGCCGTGAAGGCCTGCGGGCTGGACTGCGTGCAACTGAGCCTGGACTGCGCCGGGCTGCCGGCGATGCCCGAGGAGATCTCATCGGAGCTGGCCGGACGGATTCACCGCGAGGCGGCAGCCCGCGGCATCACGATTGCCTCCGCGCAGGGCACCTTCAACATGAGCCACCCTGACGCCGAGCACCGGCGAACGGGGCTGCGGCGGCTGCGTGTCCTGGCCGAGGCGTGTCCCCAATTGGGCGCCTCGAAGGTACACCTATGCACCGGCACGCGCGACCCCGGGAATATGTGGCGGCGCCACCCCGACAACGATACGCCGGCGGCCTGGCGGGACATGGCCGCGTGCGTGCGCGAGGCAGCCGGCATCGCCCGGCAAACGGGCGTGGTCCTGGGGTTCGAGCCGGAGGTCAACAACGTGGTGGATTCGGCGCAAAAGGCACGGCGTCTGCTGGACGAGATTGGCTCCCCGCACCTGAAGGTCACGATGGACGCGGCGAATCTATTCCACGCAGGCGAACTGCCCCGAATGAAGGAAATACTCGACGAGGCCTTTGCGCTCGTGGGCAAGGACATTGTGATGGCGCACGCCAAGGACCTCGACCACGACGGCGATGCAGGCCACTTGGCCGCGGGCCAAGGCAAGCTCGACTACGACCGCTATGTTTCCCTCTTGCACAATTTCGGGTTCAAGGGGCCGCTCCTCCTCCACGGACTGAGCGAGGCGCAAGTGCCCGGCTGCGTGGCTTTCCTGCGTGAGAAGATGGCGCGCGTGGCCGTGGCCCCTTCCCGGCCCAATTAAGAGCGCAGGCGCGTCGGTTTGATTTCTCTGTGCGAACGATAGTCAATAGCCAATTGCCAAGAGCCAGCGCGTGTCCGGATACCTGGGAACCGAGGTCTATTGCTCGAGTATCCTGATCGTGAGCGGGTCACGCTCCCCTGCGCAGAACTTCTCGAGTGCGGCCTTAAAGAGTGGTTCCTCCGGAGCCGCAGCGGCGAAGAGCGTCATGCATGAGCGGAACTTTAAATCGTCCGGGTGCCCCAGAATGGAACCAATGCTGCGGCCCGGCAGCGACAGCATCAATTGTATGCATTCCCGCAAGCGTGGTCCCAGAACGACGTGGTCCAGATAGCTCCGCGCCTCGGCCTTGGAGGCAATCCCGAACTTCCGGGACATGAAACTCGATCCCAAGCCGGCCATCTGTGGAAAGATGAACCAGATCCAGTGGGTTTCCTTCCGGCCGGCCGCCAACTCGCGCCGGACGTCATCGTACACGGCGTCCTGGGCCAGCACGAACTCAGCCAGCTTTGTCTCCGTGCTCATGCTCGCGCCTGCGGACGGAGGGGATTTGCGCCCCACTCGCTCAGTCCCAGGCTCTCCACTGCCAACGATACGAACGCCGGCTGTCGGAGGGATACCCTTACATCGAGATGCTCGGACACTGACCGCACCGCGTCCTGGTCGCCGGTGATCCTGGGCGGCCCCGCAGGACTCCGGCCGGCTGCGGTTAGGAGACTGATTCCGATGAGGAGTTGGCAGGTGGCTTTCATGATCTGGGAAACGGTTGCTGGCCATCATCATGACGCAGGTTCCCCAAAGGGCAATCACTTTCGAGTTCGCGGAACTAAGTGGTCCATTTCATAAATACGGTGACGTAGGCGGCGAGGGGTTTTTCGCGCAGGCAAGGCGCGAGCACCGAGCATATCCGCCGCCATCTGTGAGGTGCGAGCAGCGCAGCCTGCGCGAAAAAGAACTGCCGAAGACGTTCCCGCATTTATGAAATGGACCACTAAGCACCCCCAGGCGCATATCCCTGGCGATCTGCAACGAGGTGCGATTAAAAGTGTCGGGCATGCATACCGGGAGCTTTGTCCCGGAGGGACATCTGACAATAGCCCAACGTTTCAACATTGGGTCTGGCCGGGCTGAGGCATAAGTCCCGAAGGGACGGCCGAAGTCGCTGTGCCCCAGCGCTTGCCGGCCCGTTGTGCTGCCTCATCGGCCAGAGACCCATGCGCGTCATCGCACCTCAGTTCCTGGCCTGGCTGCCGCTTCCGACCCCGCCGCCGCCAACACCGCCCAGGAACCGGCAGAATCTGCCGGTTGACGGGCGCGTGCCGCCCCTGCATCATCCCCCCGTGATGAATGCGGCCAGAGACCAACTCTCCCTCACCCCCGGAGCGTCAAAAACCGGCGACGCCGCAAAAAAGCAAGTTTCTATCAGTGAATCAGGGCAAAGAAGGGGTAGCGCGAACTTCGGCTCCTTGCGACGATTGACCTATGCTTACGCGGCTCAAAGTGGCTGGTTTCAAGAAGTTGGTGGGCGTTGACGTCCGGTTTGGACCCTTCACGTGCATCGCTGGCGCCAACGGCGTGGGTAAATCGAATCTCTTCGATGCGATCCGCTTTTTGAGCCTCACTGCGAATTATTCGCTGCTGGAAGCGGCCTTGCGCGTCCGAGATGAAGCCGGGCACAACACCGATGTGCGGGGCCTCTTTCATCGGACAGGCGACAAAGTAGCTGACACCATCTCGTTCGATGCAGAAATGATTGTGCCTGCCGAAGCCGTCGATGACCTCGGACAAACAGGCAGAGCGTCCATCACTTTCCTACGATACACTTTAGTCGTTCGTTTGCGGCAGGATGCGGCCAACGGCCCGACTTCGAATCCTCTGGAAATCGTTCATGAAGAACTGGTGCATATCCTGAAGGGTTCGGCTCACGAACATCTTCTTTTTCCCCACAATGTTCGTGAGTGGCGCAGCCGGGTTGTCATCGGCCGGCGGGCCGGAGTTGCTTTCATCTCCACGGCCGAGAAAGAGGGTGGCGGCCGCATCATCAAGCTGCACCAGGATGGCAAGGGTGGCGGCCGCGCTTACGAACGCACAGCCATGGTCCTCCCGCGGACGGTTTTGTCGTCCTCGACCGCCGCCGAGAGTCCCACGGCCTTGTGCGGCCGCCGGGAGATGCAATCCTGGCGGCTACTGCAGTTGGAACCCGCGGCCCTGCGGCAGCCGGATGAATTCACCGCAACCGCTCACCTGGACAGCAACGGGCTCCACTTGCCAGCCAACCTCAATCGGCTGGCGATGCGCGGCGAGGCCGCTCAAGTTTACAGCCACCTCACCAATCGGTTAAGTGAATTGATCGGGAGCGTGCGAAGCATCCGAATTGACCGAGATGAAAAACGAGAGCTCTTGACGCTCATGATGACTGGACACGAAGGCACCGAATTGCCCGCCAGGGCACTGTCAGACGGCACGCTAAGGTTCCTGGCCCTCTTGGTGCTGGAGTTGGATCCCGAAACCCCCGGCCTGATCTGCCTCGAGGAACCGGAGAACGCAATCCATCCAGACCGCATACCAGCGATGCTTCAGTTGCTCCAGGACATCGCCACAGACCCGGAGGAACCTGCGGATGAAACAAACTCCCTGCGCCAGGTAATCGTAAACACGCATTCGCCTTCGGTGGTGATGGCAGTGCCCGAAGATAGTGTGTTGCTCGCCAAACCCGAACCCGATCTGCGGGATGGCAAGGGATTTACGAAGGTGGTTTTCGCCTGTCTCCCCGGCACCTGGCGCGCGAAAGGCGATCCCCCCTGCCCCAAAATGGGGATTGGCGACATGCTCAGCTATTTGAAGCCTGCAGCCGTCATTAGGCTGCGGGAGAGGCCGGCCAAGTCTCGGCGGCGCGTGATCGATCATCCGGAACTCGCTTTCGCCGCTCCTTCGCAGGATTCAGTGAAACCTCTTCGGCATACACTCATTTCCGACGGGCCACGCGACGCCAACCTCATCCCCATCATCAACTGGACGCTGAAGGAGAGGGGCAACGCCCCGCTCGCCAACGGTGTGCGGGCGGAGTTTTGGAGACTAGAGAAGCCTCCGCAACCTTTGGCGGAGCGCATCCGCAAAGCCATCGAGCTGTTCCCGTGCGAGGTCCTGTTCATCCACAGGGACGCCGAAAGGGAGCCACCGGAGCACCGTCACGCTGAGATACAGGCAGCCGTTTTGGGAGCGGAAGCCAAGGGCTGCCAGGTCCCTGCGGTGGCAATCGTGCCGGTCCGCATGTTGGAAGCATGGCTGCTCTTCGACGAGCGCACCCTTGCGAACGCGGCTCGGCGGCGGGTGAGCGTCGCGCTCAACATGGACGTGCATGCGCCGCGCCCCCAACTGCTCGGCAGTCCAACACTAGAACTTCACCCGCGCGGCTTTCAGCCGCCGACCCGGCCCTCAGGCCCGGCCGCGCGCCAGCGCCCCTCGTGCTGCGCCGAAACCGTCACAAAACCGGCAAAACTTTCCTCTTGAGCCTCTGGTAATCCTGGGGCAACATACACCCATAATGAGTGGGACCGAAAACCAATTCTCCCTCACCCGCCTAGCGTCAAAACCGGCCGCGCGGCAAAAAACCAAATTCCCATCCGCTGAAGTCATGAAAGCCAGCTCGACCCGGTCCTCTGCATGCGGTGCTTTTACCCTGATTGAATTGCTGGTGGTCATTGCCATCATCGCGATTCTGGCCGCCTTGCTGCTGCCTGCGCTGGCTAAGGCGAGGGCCAAGGCCGTAGCCCTCCGGTGCTTGAGCAACTACAGGCAACTGGGGATCGGCTGGCAGATGTACAGCCATGATAATAACGACTCTCTGACCCTCAACATCTGGCAGGACGAGCAGAACCATGTGCCTAAGGAGAATTGGCTGTCGGGCTGGGAAGCAGCCACGACCCCCAACACGCCGGATAATACGAACACCGCCCTGTTCCTGAATGCCCAATGGGCCACACTCGGCCCATACATCATTGCCGCCGGGGTCTATCAGTGCGCCGCCAGCCGTGTGACAGTCCTTGAGGGGGGCGTCCCTTATCCCCTGTGCCGAACTTGCTCCATGAGCGTCGCGATGGGCACTCCCGATGGCGCCTTCGACAGCCAATCATTCCACAAAATGACCGACATCAAGGGTATCTCGCCCAGCATGGCGTTCGTGATCATTGATGAGCGGGATGACAGCGTTGACGATGGTGAATTCCTGTTTTACCAGCACATAAACGAGATTCCCAATTTCCCGGCCGCCTACCATAACGGTTCGGGAGCAATGTGTTTTGCGGATGGCCACGCGGAAATGCACCGCTATATGACGGCGGCATTCCAACCGCGCCAGGCTTCGGGGCAGACCACGTTCAAGGAACAATTCACGAACATCCAGGCGAACAATGTCGATATGCTTTGGATGAGAACCCATCTAAGCGTGCCATAATGCCGCCTCACCCGCGCAGCGCCAAAACCGCCGGCGCGGCAAAAAAGCAATTTCCTGTCAGTCGAGAGACCACGGATTGCACGGATGGAAAAGAAGGGCCAGGAGCGTCAACGGTTATGACCGACCTTCTTCTTCTCGGATCAACCATGCACCTGTCCGGTCTGTGATCGCCGGCTCAGCCAATGACCACGGCCGCCGCTTCATCGACCTGGTCCTCCGGCCTGTCGCTGGTCAAGAGGACCGGTGCTGAGTGCTGGAATGTTCTTGACTCTACGGCTCGTGGGGCGTTTAATCTGCGAGACACAGGATTTATGAACGGGCCTTACCGGAAATTGGATCCGGTCAACAGTTCTGGACCTGGCGGGGCCTTCACCGTTGGTCCAGCATTTACCCTCATCGAATTGCTGGTGGTTATTGCCGTCATCGCCATTCTGGCGGCTTTGCTGCTCCCAGCACTGTCGAGGGCGAAGGCACAGGCCAATTCCGCCGTGTGCAAGAACCACCTCCACGAGATCGGGCTGGCCCTGGCAATGTATGTCAGCGACAACCGCGACACCTACCCGGCATACTGCGACGATGCGGTCATCCCAACCTCAGACCTTTCGGGACACCTTTCGATCAGGTGGGAGGGGAAAGTGGGTTTGTATTACCAACTCGGCTGGTCGAACAGTTCCTACCACTGCCCAGGTTACAAAGGGCCCATTTTCCCGGGCGCGGCGACGGCAGCGGGATTAAGCGGTCTGCCGCCGGCTGGCAGCTACGGCTACAACACAACGGGCGCCGGGGGGACTTTTGGCGGCATACCCTTTGAAGAGGAGGGGCCCGGGAGTGGTCTCGGTGGCGTCGCGTGCGCGCTGCATGCGAGCCTCGTCGCGGTGCCCAGCGAGATGATGGCCATCGGTGAGTCAGGCGTGGACTCCACGTCCGCTTGGTTCTTCACTCCGCCGTCGGCCTGGGGCTGGGATTACCTGTGGTGTGGCCTCCGACCTCCCGCCGGCGCGCCGGGTTGGGTGGGACACTGGGCGCTGCCGTTGCGTCACGGAAAAAACTACAATAGTTTGATGTGCGATGGCTCCGTCATCGCCGTGGACCCCCTCAAGTGGTACAACCCCGCCACCAGCGCGGTTTTTTGGAATAACGACCACCAACCGCACCCGGAATACTGGACTACCTCTCGCTAATACGAGAATCTCCTTTGTCGCCTCCCCGGCGTTGAAACGCCGGGCTATTCTCAGATGTCCCTCCGGGACAAAGCTCCGGGTATGCACGCCCGACACTTTTAATCGCACCCGATCGCTTCCTCCTTTAGGCTTGCAACTGGCTGCATGGCGCTAAACTGTCTGCCGGATGCATTGGCTCCAGACGCTCGACATCGAACTGTTTCGCTCCGTCAACCTCAAGCTGGCGAATCCCGTCTTTGATGCGGTCATGCCGTTCCTGAGCGGCAATCGCTACTTCTTTCCGTTGCTGGCCGTGGTGGCGGTGCTGCTCGTTTGGAAAGGGCGCGTCAGGGGAACCGTTTGCCTGGCGATGGCGATCCTGGTCCTGGCCATCGGTGATGGATTCATTTGCCGCACCATCAAACATGCCGTGGCGCGCCCGCGGCCTTTTCTGGCCCTGTCCGGGGTCCGTCGTCCCGACCGCCCGAACCGGGAAGGGGAGACCCCGGGCGCGCAAGCGCCCGCGTCAGCGGCCAATGGAGCAACCCAGGACCTGAATGCCGGCATGGCATCCGCCTCGGGGAGCATGCCCTCCTCCCACGCGGCCAATTGGTTTGCCGCGGCGATGGTGGCCTTCATTTACTATCGCCGCAGCCTTTGGTTCATGCTGCCGCTGGCGGTCCTGGTCAGTTTTTCCCGGGTCTATAACGGGGTCCACTATCCGAGCGACGTGGCGGCCGGGGCGATCCTGGGCGCCGGCTATGGCGCGGCCATCGTGTGGTCGCTCGACGGCCTGTGGCGATGGGCAGGCCGGAAATGGTTTCCGCTTTGGTGGCCCAGGTTCCCGTCTCTGCTGGTCCCGGTGGCGCCCAGGCAGCCCGCCGAGGGTGAAGAAGAGGAGCCTTTGGCGCCGCCGCTCAACAAGGGGCTGCCGGCGCCTGGCTTTCGTCCGCCGCATGTCACGCTGGACCAACATTGGCTGCGGGCGGGCTGCGTCTGGCTTGGCGTGCTGTTGCTGGCGCGGTTGGCATACATTGCCAGCGGCACGATCGATCTGAGCGAGGACGAATCCTATCAATGGCTCTGGTCCAAGCACCTGGCCCTGTCTTATTACAGCAAACCGCCGCTCATTGCCTACACCCAATTTCTGGGCACATCCATTTGGGGCGATACTGCCCTGGGCGTGCGCTTTTTCTCCCCCGTCATCGCAACCGTCCTCGGCCTGGTCCTGCTCCGGTTCTTCGCACGAGAGGTCAACGCCCGCGCCGGGTTTTTCCTGCTGCTCATTATCACAGCCGCCCCTCTCATGTCGGTCGGCTCGGTGCTGATGACGGTCGATTCGCTCTCGGTATCGTTCTGGGTCCTGGCCATGCTGGCCGGCTGGCGGGCGGTCCGGGATAACGCCGGGACGAGCGATTGGCTCTGGGTAGGGCTTTGGATGGGCCTTGGGTTCCTCAGCAAATACACCGAGCTGTTCCAATGGCTTTGCTGGGCTGTGTTCTTTGTTTTGTGGCCCCCGGCGCGCAAGCAACTGCGCCGGCCCGGACCGTGGCTGGCGCTGGGCCTGAACCTGCTGTTCGCCCTGCCGGTGGCGATTTGGAATATGCAGCACCAATGGATTACCATCGCCCACGTGGCCGGGGATGCAAAAGTGGGGCAGCCGTGGGAACCGACACTCCGTTACCTCTGGGAATTCCTGGGGGCCGAGGCGGGCCTGCTCAACCCGGTGTTTTTTGCCGGCATGCTCTGGACGGCAATCGTCTTCTGGCGCCGGGGCCGGCATCATCCGCTCCTGGTCTATCTTTTCAGCATGGGCGCCCCTCTCTTCCTTGCCTACCTGCTCTACACCTTTCACTCCCGCGTCCTGCCCAACTGGATTGCCCCGGCGGTCGTCCCGTTGTTCTGCCTGATGGTCGTTTACTGGGACACCCAATGGCGGATGGGAAAGACCCAGGTCAAAGGCTGGCTGGCAGCGGGCTTGGGCCTGGGATTGCCCCTGGTCATCCTGGGCCACAACACCGACGGCCTTGCCAAGCTCATTGGCCGTCCGCTGCCGGTGAAGCTCGACGTCCTGCACCGCGTGCGCCAGTGGCGCCAGGTCGCCGCCGTGGTCGGCGAGGCAAGGCAGGAATTGCTGGCGGAAGGCAAACCGGTTTTTATCATCGCCGGCCACTACGGGATGGCCGGGGAGCTCTCGTTTTATCTCCCGGAGGCCAAGGCGGGCGTCCCGGCCGAGCCGTTGGTGTATTGCCTGACCAACGGGCAACCGGATAATCAATTCTATTTTTGGCCCGGCTATAGCAGCCGCCATGGCCAGAATGCCCTTTACGTCCGCGAGTTGGACCGCGATGCGCCTCTGCCCAAACCGCCCCCGGCGCAGTTGGAAATGGAGTTCGAGTCCGTCACAAACCTGGGCGTGCGCAACGTCCTCTACCAGAACCGCTACCTATTGCGGCCGCTGCAAATCTTTCAATGCCGGGGGCTCCGTTGAATAACTCGACACAGCTACAGCCCCCTGATCATAATCTTAATCTTAATCCTAATCCTAATCTTAACCGTAATCCCAATGCTCCATTAATCAGCTCAACTCACTCACAACCCCAATCAACGGTCTTCAGAATCCCTTTGGAATCGGACTACGATCTGGAGGCAACGCTCAACTCCGGACAGGCCTTTCGCTGGCGGTTAACCGAGCGGGGTTGGGCCGGCGTCATCGGCGCGCACTCCGTTTGCCTGCGCTCGGATGGGCGCGGCATCCGAGCCGAGACCGCCCACCCGGTTTCCGACTGGGGCTGGCTCACGGACTACCTGCAGACAGACCTGAATCTCGACGAGGTGCTCCGGACCTTCCCGGACGACCAGCCGATGCGCGCGGCCCTGGCCTCCTGCCGCGGGTTGCGGCTCCTGCGCCAGGACCCTTGGGAGTGCCTGGCCTCGTTCATCCTCTCTTCCACCAAGCAGATCGCGCAAATCCGCCAAATTGTCGAAGCTCTCTGCCAGCGCTATGGCGAGCCGCTGCCGGCGCCAACCGCGCCGGGCTTTGCGCCCGCGCGGGCCTTTCCCTCTCCGGCCCGCCTGGCGCTCGCCGGCGAGGCCGGCTTGCGAGCCTGCAAGATGGGCTTTCGCGCCCCGTATCTCCTGGCCGCGGCCCAAAACGTCGCTGCCGGCCAGTTGGACCTGGCCGGCCTGGGCGCGCGGACGCCCGAGAGCGCCCGCGCCGAGTTGATGCAGTTGCCGGGAGTCGGGCCCAAGATTGCCGACTGCGTCTTGCTCTTTGCTTATGGTTTCCAAAGGGCATTCCCGCTCGACGTGTGGGTGCTCAGGGCCTTGAGGCAGCTTTACTTTCCCGGCCGGCGGATTAATCTGACGCGGCTGCGAAGCTTTGCCGCAACCCATTTCGGTCCCTACGCGGGCTATGCCCAGCAGTACCTGTTTCACTACGTAAGAAATGCTAAAGACTAAGGCAACACTTGAGGTGACCTTTACGCCCGCCGAGTTCGAGGCGTTGAAGGGCCGCGATTTGAGCCGGACCACGTGTGTGGTATTTGACGTGCTGCGCGCCACCAGCACCATGGCCATGGCGCTGAGCAACGGCGCGGAGGCGATCGTCCCGGTGGCGGGCATCGCCGAGGCCCTCCGCCTGCGCGAACGCCAGCCCGCCGTCCTGCTCGCCGGCGAACGGGATGGGGTGCGCATCCGCGCGAGCCTGACCGGGAGCATTGACTTTGATTTGGGCAACTCCCCGCGTGAATTCACCCGGGACAAGGTGCAGGGAAAAACAATTGTCATGACTACCACCAACGGCACGCGGGCGTTGCGGGCCTGCGCGGGGGCCAGGCGAGCCCTTGTATGCAGCTTCCTGAATCTGCGCGCCACAGCCGAGTTTCTCGCCAAAAAAGGCCCGTTCCCGCTCTTGCTGGTGTGCGGCGGGACTGAGGAGGAGGCCGCGTACGAAGACGTCCTGGGCGCCGGGGCCTTGAGCGAGCTGCTCTGGCCTCATTCGAGCGAGGGCGTGGTTGCGGATTCGGCACTCATGGCGCGCCGGTTGTTCGCCGCCGAAACGGCGGACCTGGCCGCCGCCTTCGGAGGCTCGCGCAACGGCCGGCGATTGCTCGGCCTCGATGCGCTGCGCGAGGATGTCGCCTTCTGCGCCCAGCGCAACCGGGTCAACCTGGCTGCCGGGATGGACCGGGGCGGGAGAATCGGAGTGCTGAGATAGAGCTTGTCCCAAAAAGCCCCGATTCCGGACCCTTGTCGCACGTTTTGTCGCCAACTTCCGCCCACAAGACCGGGTGGTTGATTTGCTTTGTCGAAATTGGCCAATCGGACAAAGGTCGCGACAAAGAATGCGACGTAGGATGGGACGTAGGATGCGACGAAGGTCGCAACAAGATGTTTTTTTTCGCCGGGCCATCGGGACAGGCTCTAACCCGAACACCTCACGATTACCGCCACCGGCAAAAGCTCCGCTAGGAGCGCCACGTTTATAGAACCGCCACCCAACAGAGCCTTTCTCAAGCTCCGTTAGGAGCGGCACACGCCTGGAGGCTGCTGTTTGGGCGTAACATGCCTAACGGAGCTTGGGATTCTCCTGTGGCTTTGACTATAAATCGCGCTCCTAACGGAGCTTTCGCCGATGGCTGGCCTGTGAAATGTCCGGGCTAAAGTAAAACCGGTGCAGGCGGGGCGCGGAGTCCCAGTTCTGCGTGAGCCGGGGAGCGGCCGTCGCGGAGTTGGAACAGGAGCCGGACCGTTCGCGGATGTAGGTGACAACCATGTTGACCCCCTGTGCTGTCCCGTCTGGCAAAGCCCGACGCGCATCATCGCCGTGATTGATGACCCGCGGATCGGGCTGCCATAATCCGGGGCTTGATTTAGGGGATATCCGTCGCACATTTGTGGCATGAGCACAGTGTGGAGAGTCCGCATTGACGAGGAAATTCTGGCTCGCGCGGATCGCGTCACTGAGCGGCTGGGAACGTCCACTCGCGAAGTGGCCCGGAAAAGGGGTCAAGCCTTTACAATGTGCATTTGTTCTTGACCCAACCTCGGCACTTTGCCGCCCTTGCACCATCCCGCGCCAAGTGCGCATCCAGTACCCGGGCGCCATGTACCACGTCATGAGCCGGGGCGACCGCCGCGAAGACATCTTCCCCGACGACGTTGACCGCCAAGACTTCCTCAAGACACTGGCCGAAGGCTGCCAGAAGACGGACTGGCAGGTGCATGCGTACTGCCTCATGCGCAACCACTACCACTTGGTGGTGGAGACCCCGAACGCGAACCTGGTGGCCGGGATGGCTTGGCTCCAG
>Ga0181524_10000759_pt1 | contig 38763 bp, 23 predicted proteins | sample PEATcosm2014_Bin_34_FD_119761 | JGI IMG/M metagenome (GOLD analysis project Ga0181524, IMG submission 119761) | Peatland microbial communities from MTU Mesocosm Facility, Houghton, MI, USA - PEATcosm2014_Bin05_60_metaG | ecosystem: Environmental > Terrestrial > Soil > Wetlands > Peat | place... | reverse complement strand
GGTCGAAACCCACGAGAAGACCGGCAAATGGGCCACCATGGGCCTCGAGGGGTTCGGCGACCTCACCCTCATGAACATGGTGCGCAAGGGCATCCTGGGCGAAGTCCTTCACGCCGAAGGCGGGTATGTGCATGACCTGAGGATGGTCCAATACAACCCGCTCCAGGAACCGTGGCGGCTTAACCATTCGCTGACTCGCAACGGCAACCTGTATCCGGACCACCCCATGGCGCGCATCCTGCGCCTGCTGGACATCAACCACGGCGACAGGTTTGACTCTCTGGTTTCCATGAGCACGAAGTCCCTTTCGCTCGCCCGGTACGCCCGCCTCAAATACGGCGAAAATGGCCCCTACGCAAACGCGAAGTTCGCCCAGGGCGACGTCAATGTCACCCTGCTCCACACGGCCGGCGGAAAAGTCTGCACCCTCAATTTCGACACCAGCACCCCGCATCCGCGCGAGTTCTTCCGGCTCCAATGCGTAAAAGGGGTTTACCAGACCGGCGTCAGCCTGCCGGCCCCAAGGAACCCCGAGACGCCGGCCCGCCAAACGAGTGCCGCAGCGCGAGGCCCCGGCGGAGGCAGGGGCGGAATGCTCTATATCGACGGGCGGTCCCCGGAGGAAGACCTCTGGGAATCTGCGGAACCCTATTTCAAGGAGTTCCAGCATCCCTTCTTGAAGAGCCATAGCCCAAAACCGCGCAAGACCGCTCTGCGCGGGCACGGCGGCGGCGGCACCTTCACTCCCGTCAACTGGGAACGGCTCGTGGCCGCTCTGCGCGCCGGCAAGATGCCCGACTGGGACGTTTACGACTCCGTCACCAGCAGCGCCATCTCGCCTCTGTCGGAAAAGTCCGTTGCGGGCGGCAGCGCCCCCGTCCCCTTCCCTGATTTCACCAAAGGGAAATGGCAGACCGCCATGCCCTACGATATTGTTTAGAATTATGAACATCCGACGCGCCGCCCTTTGGCTTGGTCTTTTTGTCTTTGCATTTCCGGCCCTCGCCGGATTCCGGGCCGGCATCGCCGTGCGCAACGTCACCCCCGACCCGCTGTTGCCCGTGAGCGGGGGCGTGGGGCCGTCCCGGGCCGCCACTCGCAAAGAGGGCGAGTTGACCGTGCGCGCCCTGGTGTTCGAGCAGAACACCACGCGCGTGGCGATCGTCAGCGCGGATTTCCTGGGGTTCCCCGCCGTCCTCGGCGACAAGGTCCGGGCGGCCATTAAAGAGATTCCACCACAGAACATTCTCATCGGCGCCACCCATACCCACAGCGCGCCCGATTGTTACGGCTTTCCGGACGGACAGGGAGGGACCTCGATGGACCCGAAGTACCTGGCCGCTGTTTGCGAGAAGATGGCCGAGGCGATCACCGAAGCCGCCTCCAAACTCCAGCCCGCAACACTCAAAATCGCCACCGGCGAAGCCAAAGGCAAGATCGCCTACAACTACTACGCCGAACAATTATACGATCCGCGCTGCAACGTCATCCAGGCCCTGGATGCCTCGGGCAAGCCGTTTGTCACCCTGGTTAATTACGCCATCCACCCCGAGGTCATCGGCAATGGCGCCGGCATCTGCAGCCCCGACCTCGTCGGACCACTTTACGAGCGCCTGGCCGCCAAGGGCGGCGGCACCGGCATCTTCATGAACAGCGCCCAGGGCGGCATGATCACGGCCGACAACCGCTTGCCCGAAGGCCGCGAGGCGCGGACCTGGGCAGAATGCCAGCGCATCGGCAGCCTCCTCGCCGATGAGGCCCTGCGGATTGTCCAGGATGCGCCCATCCAGGATTCCCCCGCAATGTCCTGTGCCGCCCGGGTCCTCACCCTGCCCGTCGAGTCCCCGCTCATGCGGGCGCTTTTCAAACAGTTGCCGGGGGCGCCCGCAGGGGGAGCCGAGAGTGTCCAGACGCAGTTCAACCTGGTTAACCTGGGCGATGCGCAAATCCTGACCATCCCGGGCGAGGCCCTGCCCAACATCGGCTACTATCTCAAACGCAAGATGCGCGGCCGCCACAATCTGCTCTTCGGCCTGACCAACGATGCCTTCGGCTACATCCTGGCCAAGGAAGACTACGACAGCTTCAAACGCTACGCCTACGTCTCCCGCACCAGCCTGGGCGAACGCACCGGCGAAATCCTCGTCAACGAGGCCCTCCGCTTCGTCAATGAAACCCCCGCCCCGTAGTACTGCCAGGCTTAAATACGGTGACGTAAGCGGCGAGGCATTTTTGGCGCGGACGAGGCGCGAGCGACGAGCATACCCGCAGAGGTCTGTAAGGAGCGAGCAACGAAGTCCGCGCCGAAAAGGGCCGCCGAATACGTCACCGTATTTACGCCTGGCAGTACTTAGCTTAGGCGCAGGTCCGCGACCGAAGGAAAGGCTGCCGACAACGGCGGCGACAAAGACCCGGAGCCGGAGTCCTTCGGAGGCTCTCCCAAAGATTGCGCCAGAGACCTCGAACCGGCATCCTTGTGCCGGTGAGCGTATCCGAGCAACGGGCTGAGATTCTGGCGACCAACACCCCGCAGCTTTTTCAAGCGGCGGTGCGGCGGGCCGCGGCCTTGCTGCGCGCCGGCCAGGTGGTGGCGCTGCCGACGGAGACGGTTTATGGCCTGGCAGGCAACGCCTTCGATGCGAGGGCAGTCGAGCGCATCTACGAGGTCAAAGGCCGCCCCGCCCACAACCCTATCATCGTCCACGTAGCGAGCATTGCCATGGCCCGGCAATGTGTGGCGGAGTGGCCGGCGGTGGCGGCCAGATTGGCCAGGGCCTTCTGGCCCGGGCCTTTGACCCTGGTGTTGCCGCGCTCCGAGGCGATTCCGCTGGTGGTTACCGCGGGCGGGCCGACGGCCGGGGTGCGCTGGCCCAGTCACCCGTTCATACAGGCCGTGATTCGCGAGTGCGGTTTCCCGCTGGCAGCCCCGAGCGCCAACCCGTCGAATCGTCTCTCGCCCACGCGCGCCGAGCACGTTCGGAAATGCTTGGGAGACAAGATTCCGCTCATCGTCGATGGCGGCCAATCGCAGGTGGGCATCGAGTCCGCGGTGGTGGACCTTTCGGTGAGTCCGCCGCGGGTGCTGCGCCCAGGCATGATTGACGAGCAAGCCCTGCTGGCGATCGCCGGCCTGGCCCGGAACGCCGCCTTCACCCGGCAGGCCAATCTCACTCACGAGCAACCCCCGCCGGAAGTCGCTGGCCGAGCGGGGCCCGCCTCCTTGGAGGGCCGCGGCGTTTTGAGAAGCCCCGGCCAGTTGCCAAGGCATTATGCGCCCCGGGCGAAGCTGGCGATTTGGAAGTGGCGGGATGAAGGGGAGCTAAAGGCGCGGACTGCGCAATGCGGAGCACAGAGCGCGAAGATATATGTGATCGCGCATACGAGGATTCCCTCAGCCAAAGGTCTTGGCGGAGTGAGTGTGGTTCCTCGAGATGCGCCGGGCCTTGCACGGGCGATCTATGACGAGTTGCACCGCTGCGACGAGGCGGGGGCGGAATGGATCGTTGTCGAGGCATTGCCCGAGGGCGATGAATGGGCCGCGCTGGCCGACCGCCTCGGGAGGGCCGCGGTATAAAAAGAGCTTGAAACCTTTTTCGCCGCGATGTGTCAATGTGTATGTGTAATTGACGGAACGAAGCAAAATCTTCATTCTTCACTCGCGATGAGACTCTTCGGAATCTTGCTGGTGCTTGCCGGAGCCGCCCACGGCGTGTTCGGGCAGACGAACGCTCTTGAAATCCGCAAACTGACCTTGGAGGACTGCATCCAGGCGGCCCTCGAGCATAACCTGGACGTGAAGATCAAACGCCTCAATCCGGACATCTCCCGGTCCACCCTCCGGGCGGCCTACGGCGCTTACGACCCGTCTCTCTCGTTTTCCGGCGGGCATGATTCCAGCGTTTCGCCGGGTGGGATTGACGCGCAGGGCCGGCTTTACTCAGGCACCGAGATGGACATCAATACTTTCAACTCGTCGTTGAATGGAATGCTGCCCTGGGGCACAACTTATACCATCGGGGCGCAGGCCTCGGACGCTTACGGCACCCAACCGGGCATGGCCGCTGGGCCGGCTTACGTTATCACCAATAGCTTTGTCGACATCAACAGCCGCCAAACCATCAGCTTCCTGTCCACCAATTATTCGACCGTCCCGACGCGCAATTTCTTCCAGAGCGTCAACGCGGGTGTCGGCCTGGCGGGTTTCACCCAGCCGCTGTTGAAGAATTTCTGGATTAACAACGCCGGCCTCCAGATTCTTTTGGACAAGAAGAATCTCAAAATCACGGAACTGGATTTGCGGGCCCAGGTGATGAACACCATTACCGCGGTCGAGCAGGCCTATTACAACCTGATTTTTTCACAGGAAAACATTGTGGTGCAGGAGAAGGCGCTCCAACTGGCCGAGCAGTTGCTGGCGGAGAACAGGAAACGCGTGCAGGTGGGGACCCTGGCGCCGCTGGACGAGAAGCAGGCTGAGTCCCAGGCGGCGTCCAGCCGGGCGGACTTGCTGGCGGCCCTGGGCACCGAGAGCACCCAGCAACGCGTCCTCAAGAGCCTCCTGAGCGACGAGTATTCCAATTGGAAGGATGTTTCGGTGCGTCCGGTCGAGCAGTTGGCGGCGATACCCCAACGCTTTAATCTGCAGGAGAGCTGGAGCAAGGGCATAAGCCTGCGGCCGGACCTGCTCGAGCAGAAGCTGGCGCTCGAGAAACAGGGCTACATTGTGAAGTTCCAAAAGAACCAGTTGTTTCCCGAACTGGACTTGGTAGGCACCGCCGGCTACAATGCCTCCAGCACTCTGAGCTTCGACAATGCGATGACTCAGCTTGGGGCCAGGGACAATCCCTATTGGACCATCGGGGGCCAGATCTCTTTCCCCCTGGGCAACATCAACGCCCGCAACACCTATAAGGCGGCTAAGCTGACCAAGGAGCAAATCGCGCTTCAATTGAAGCAATTGCAGCAGAACATCCTTATCCAGATTGAAGATGCCATTGAGACCGCCAAAACCGCCCTCCAACGCGCCGCGGCCACGCGCGAGGCCAGGATTTACGCCGGAGCGGCGCTGGACGCGGAACAAAAGAAGCTCGAGAACGGCAAGAGCACCAGTTTCCAGGTCCTCCAGTTGCAGCGCGACCTGACCACAGCCCGCTCCACGGAAATCCGGGCCTTGGCCGATTACAATATTGCCCTGGCCAACCTGGCGGCCAACGAAGGAACCACGCTGGACCGGCGCCACGTGAAGCTCGATGTGAGGTAGAAAATCCGAAATCCGTAGGCCGAGGTCCCTTAACCGCCAATCTTCGCTAATCTTCGCTAATGGGCTTTTTTATTAGCGTGGATTCGCGTGGCTTAGCGGTTCAGTTCGGCCTTCGGATTTCGCACCTCCCCCCTCGCGTCCGGCGCCCGGAAGGCCGCGCGGCCTGCCCCCCGCTTTTCCCATTACTGGGACGGCCTATTCCCACCGGTGAGCCAAGACTCTCTCATTCCTTCCAGCGTTTTCGCCATAAGCCCCTCATTCCAAGCCGCTTACAATTCGCGCCGCGTTTGGCACTTTCTTTGCTTATATAGCCGCAACGAAAATTCTGAATGAGGTGAATGACCTGAGATCAACCTTTCGCCAACTCCTGAAAAAGCCGAGCTTTACCGTCGGGGCAACCACCTTGCGAAGGGGATCACTTTCCAGGCCTCTTTGCGCCGTTGCGCGCCGCAACCTCGAGGCGCGTGACCAGCATAATGTCCACAGCTTGATAGTCGTCGGGCTTGTCATGCCGGTAAACGGTCATCTCACGCCCGCTGCCAGACAAGGCGACCAAATCCGGATGTTTCACCAACAAACGGCCGCCGTCAGCCAGGTGAACGAAGAAAGGGCGGAACGGCTCTGCGTGGAGCAACTTCCGGATGTCATCCGCTTTCATGTCTTCAATGTCATCGGAATTCCAGATTCGCGCAAGCGCAGAGGACCGTTAGATGTCTGGTCGTGTTCCCAAGCCATGATTGATTCCTCCGCCGAATGCAGAATGACGCTGACCTCGATGGTTCGTACGCTCAGGCGACTTCCTCACGCGCCGTTTCAGGAAAGCTCCGCTAGGAGCGCCATGTTTATAGTAAGCGCGTCCGAAAAACCCCAAGCTCCGCTAGGAGCGGCATATTGCGCCGAAACAGCAGCCCCCAGGCCCATGCCGCTCCTAACGGAGCTTAAGGAAGGCTCGGCTGGCTGGCGCTTCTACAAACATGGCGCTCCTGTACCGCAACGGCCCAATTTGCTCGCAGGCTGCGAACTTCTTCTCTGCGTTCTACGCGTCTCTGCGTTCTCATTGCCTCACCGAACCTGCCGGCCGGCCCGATCCAGTTGCCAGCGTCCCTCTCCTCACACTCCACGCTTGACACGCTCGACACGCTCCACGCTCCGGTTGCGGCCTGGCCACCGCGCAGCCAAGCTCGACCCGATGGAGGCCCTGCGTTATGAATGACCTCCGTTTCGCCTTCCGCCAACTCGGCGCGAACCCCGGCTTCACCGCCGTGGCTGTGCTGACGCTGGCCCTGGGCATCGGGGCGAACACCGCGATCTTCAGCCTCATCAATGGGGTCTTGCTCAAGCCGCTCCCTTATCCGGCGCCCAACCAACTGGTGACCTTGTGGGAGCGCAGCCCGGAGTCAAGTATCGAACAGCAGGGCGTCAGCGGTCCGAACTATTTGGATTGGCGCGCGCAGAACACGGTGTTCTCCGAAATGGCCGTCACTCCGAGCTGGGAGGGCAGTGCGAGTTTCAACCTCGTGTTGCGGGACACCACGGCGAAGGTCCGTGCCAGCTACACCTCGGCTGGGTTATTCACGACCCTCGGCGTGAAGCCGATGCTGGGCCGGACGCTGCTGCCCGAGGAAGACCATAAGGGAGGCAATCCCGCCACGGTGCTGGGTTACGGTTTGTGGCAACGACTCTTTGCCGGCGACTCGAACGTCATCGGCCAAACTCTCACATTGGATACCTATGGCCGCCGCCAATACACGATCGTTGGGGTCATGCCCCCGGGCTTTGGCGTCCCCAGCCGCTGCGAGCTTTGGCTGCCGTTGGGTTGGATGGGCGTGACGCTCGATGAGCGGCGGTCGGCGCACTGGCACAAAGTCATCGCACGGCTCAAGCCGCGCGCAACCATCGCACAAGCGCGCGCAGAGATAAACTCCATCCAGGCGCGGCTTAAGCGGGCCTATCCCGGCGAGGCCATCGGCACCGAAGTGGCCGTCGTGCCGCTGCTGCACCAGGCCTTGGGACCCGCCCTGCGGACCGCCCTGTGGGTCTTGTGGGGTGTCGTCGCCGCTGTGCTGCTCATCGCGTGTGCCAACGTCGCCAATCTCATGCTCGCCCGCGCGGCTGCGCGCCAGAAGGAAATTGCCCTGCGCCTTGCGCTGGGCGCGGGTCGGGGGCGCGTGATGCGCCAACTCCTGGCAGAGAGCATCGTCCTCGCCCTCATCGGCGGCGCTCTGGGTCTGTTGCTCGGCTGGTGGGGGCTGCAACTGGCCATCGCGCTCAGCCCCGCCAACATTCCCCGCCTGAACGAGGTGACCCTGGATGCCACGGCGCTTGGCTTCACCCTCGGCCTTTCCGTGCTCACGGGAGTCTTGTTCGGCCTCGCCCCCGCATGGCACTTTTCCAGTCCCGACCTTAACGAGGCCCTGAAAGAAGGCGCCCGTCCGGCCTCCACCGGAAGAGTGGCGGGTCGCACGCGCAATCTGCTGGTTGTCGCCGAAGTCGCTTTGTCTGTTGTGCTGCTGGCGGCGGCGGGTTTGATGCTCCAAAGCTTCGCGCGAATGTTGCGCGCCGACCGTGGTTTTCAGCCGGAGCATCTCCTGACCGCCGAACTGGACTTCTCAGTTTCCGGCTTCACGACTTGGGTGCTCCCGGCGGCAACCCGTCCGCAAGTGCCGTTGCGGGAATTGATCGAACGCCTCCGCGCTTTGCCCGGAGTGCAGGCCGCAGGCGCAGGCAGCCTCCTGCTGCGACGGGAGAACGGCCCCCCCAACGAGTCCATCGCGATCTTCGGCCGCCCGCCCCTCAAGCCGGAGGAACAACCCAGAGCGCAGTTCAAAGGGATTACGCCCGACTGGCTGCGCGCCTTGGGCGCGCGCGTGCTGCGCGGACGCGATCTCACCGAGGCCGACACGCTTGAGGCGCCCGGCGCGGTGCTCGTCAATGAGACCCTGGCCCGGCGCTATTTTCCGAACGAAGACCCTATTGGCCGGCGCATTAAGATGGGGACCAGCCAGCCGCCGTTGGGCGCTACGAACGTTTGGGGCCTGCCCGAGTGGAACACGATCGTCGGCGTAGTCGGAGACGTGAAGTCGCTGCATCCCCGCCCGGAAGCCGTGCCCGAGGTATATCAATCCTATTGGCAATGGCCGATGCAGAACCCGACGCTGCTCATCCGCACGACGACCGACCCAACGAGGCTGGCTCAAACCGTGCTCCACGAAACCCGAGACATCATTCCGAATCTGCCTCCGCCTGTGATCCGCACGATGGACGACTTGCTTTCGGAGACCATCGCCCAACCGCGGCTGCAAACCGGACTGCTGAGCGCCTTTGCCGCCCTTGCTCTCCTGCTGGCTGCGGTCGGACTCTATGGGGTGCTGGCCTGCGCTGTAACTCAGCGGACGCATGAGATTGGCGTGCGCATCGCCCTCGGCGCGCAGAAGTCAAACGTGCTTTCGCTCGTGATCGCCCACGGAATGAAGCTCGTGCTGGCCGGCGTTGTCATCGGCCTGCTCTCCGCGCTTGCGCTCACACGGGCTTTAACAAGTTTGCTCTACGAGGTGAAGCCGACCGACCCCCTGACCCTCGCCGCCGTGTCGCTTCTGCTCTTGGCCATCGCGCTCATCGCCTGCTGGCTCCCCGCCCGCCGCGCGGCAAAGCTCGATCCCATGGAGGCGCTGCGTTATGAATGATTCCATTGCTGAACGTGGAATGATGCTGAGCTGGATATTTCAAACCCCGGCGAGACGTCTCATTGACACCGTGGCTTCAGCCCGGTGTAACAAGGCGCCCGGTGCGCTGCAACCGTTTCAACGGTTTGGCCGGGAGCGCGCAAAGCCGTTAATGACAACACCATGATTCAACTGCGCAACGTCGAAAAATGCTTCAAGACCAAAGCCGGCTTCACCTACGTGCTCCGCCAGATCACCCTGGACGTTGCCGAGGGCGAATTCATCACCATCATGGGACCTTCCGGCGCCGGGAAATCGACGCTCCTGGGCATTCTTGGCATGTATGACCATGCCTGGGAGGGCGAGTTTTTCCTCTCCGAACAGCCGGTCCATCGCTTGACTCCAAAGGAACGGTCCGTCCTCAACAAGCGCTTCGTTGGCTTCGTGTTTCAGCAGTTTCATCTGCTCGATGATCTCACCGTGGCGGAGAACCTGGACATTCCCCTTTCCTACCGCGACGTCAAGCGGTCCGAGCGCCAGGCCCTGGTCGCCGATGCCCTGGACCGGTTTAATATTGTCGGCAAGAAGGACTTGTTCCCCAGCCAGCTCTCCGGCGGGCAGCAACAACTCGTCGCCGTTGCCCGGGCGATTATCGCCAAACCCAAACTCCTCCTCGCCGACGAGCCAACCGGCAATCTCCACTCCGAGCAGGGCCGCGACATCATGGAACTGTTCAAAAAGCTCAACGAACAAGGCACGACCATCGTGCAGGTCACCCACTCCGAGACCAACGCCGCTTATGGCCACCGGATTATCAAACTCAAAGACGGCTGGATGGTGAAAGACTAACCATGGACATCCCTCGTCCCGACCAAGCCCGAAAAAAACGCCGCCGCAGGATAGCGATGGTCCTCGGCGGCCTCGCCCTCATCTCTGCCATCACCCTGGGCCTGGCGCGCTTGAAACCGGCCGCCCCTCCCGTCGAACGCGGCTCCCTCCTGTTTGACACCGTCAAACGCGGCCCCTTGCACCGCGAGGTCCGGGGCAACGGCACCCTGGTCCCCCAGGAGATTCGCTGGATCCCAACCATCAGCCCGGGCCGGGTCGAGCGCATCCTCGTCCTGCCCGGGGCCCGCGTGAAGGCCGACACCGTGCTCGTGGAACTGAGCAGTCCCGACCTTGCCCAGGCCGCCTTCGATGCCGAGTCGGCCGTCAAAACGGCGGAGTCGGACATGGCCAATCTGCGCGTGACACTCGAATCCCAGAAGTTGACCCAGAAGTCCACCGTGGCCAGCGCCCACTCGAACTACAACAGCGCAAAACTCGAGCTCGAGGCCAACGAAAACCTGGAGAAATACGGCGTCGTCCCCAACATTATCCTCAAGCAATCCAAGGGCAAAGAGGAGGAACTCGCCAGCGTTTTGGAAATCGAGGAGCAACGCCTCAAGATCATCGCCGATGCCGCCGTGGCCCAACTCGCAAGCCAGGAAACCAAAATGACCCAACTCCGCGGCCAGCTCCATCTCAAGCGCATGCAGGTCGAGGGCCTCAAAATCCGCGCCGGTGTGGACGGCGTGTTACAGCGGCTGGGCGATCTCACCAACCCGCTCCAGGAAGGCCAGCAACTCGCCGCCGGCGCCCTCGTCGCCCGCGTGGCCGACCCGGCCCATTTGAAGGCCGCCATCAAAATCCCCGAGACCCAGGCCAAAGATGTCCAATTGGACCAAACCGCCCAAATTGACACGCGCAACGGCGTCATACCCGGGCATGTCATCCGCGTCGACCCGGCCGTAGAGAATGGCACCGTGACCGTCGATGTCGCCCTGGATGCGCCCCTGCCCAAAGGCGCGCGCCCCGACCTGAGCGTCGATGGCACCATCGAGTTGGAACACCTCCAGGATGTTCTCTACGTCGGCCGGCCCGTCCAGGGCCAGCAGGAGAGCCTGGTCAGCCTCTTCAAAGTCGTCGAAGGCGGGCGGGCGGCCAACCGTGTTCAAGTCAAGCTGGGCCGCAGCTCGGTCAGCGCCATCGAGGTCGTCCAGGGCCTGCAAATCGGTGACACGATCATCCTCTCAGACATGTCCCAATGGGACGCCTTTGAACGCGTGCGGTTGTACTGATACCTGAAGTTTTATGACCACAAACGAAAATACCCTCATCCACCTGGATGGCATCAAAAAGGTCTTCCTGACCGATGAAGTCGAAACTCACGCCCTGGAGGAAGTCAGTCTTGAAGTCCGCCGCGGCGAATTCGTCTGCATTGCCGGGCCTTCCGGCTGCGGCAAGTCCACCCTGTTGTCCATCCTCGGTTTGCTTGATTCGCCCACCGAAGGCAGTTACACCCTCAACGGCCAACCGGTCGCCAACCTCGACTTCGCCCAACGCGCCCGCATCCGCAACCGCGAAGTCGGCTTCATCTTCCAGAGCTTCAACCTCATCGGCGACCTCACCGTCTTCGAAAACGTGGAGCTGCCGCTGACCTATCGCGGCCTGACCGGGACGGAACGCAAACAACGCGTTCAGGAGGCACTCGAGAAGGTCGGCATGGGCCACCGCACCCGCCATTACCCCGCCCAACTCTCCGGCGGCCAACAGCAGCGCGTCGCCGTCGCCCGCGCCCTTGGCGGCAAACCCTCCATCCTGCTGGCCGATGAACCAACGGGCAATCTCGACTCCAGAAACGGCGAGGCCGTCATGCAGTTGTTGGCCGAACTCCACCGCGAAGGCGCCACCATCTGCATGGTCACTCACGACCCCCGCTTCGAAAAACACGCCGAGCGCATCGTCCACCTCTTCGACGGCCGAATCGTCGAAGAATCCCTCGGCGAACCCGCCCACGCCACAACGAGTTGACAGTTCTTGTGGCTATTCATCTGCGCATCCATGCATTTGCCCCGGCATCCTAGTCGCCCCGCGAACTGTCAAGGGCTTCGCGGCCGGTCGTTGTCCCGAAGGGACATCCCGAGAATAGCCCGGCGTTTCAACGCCGGGATCAACCGAAGAACAAATCCCGTCCCCAAGGGACGGTTGAGCCGGTCGCTCATCATACTGAGACGCCAAGGGCGTCATTCATACCAGCCCAGGGCAACGCCCTGGGTTTATCGCCCAAAGACCATTCCGAGCGCTGAAGGCGCGATTCATCCGGCTGAGGGATTGAGCTCGATTCGCCCCAATGAAAGACGCTTATGAGTAGTATCACTCACGACCTCCGCTTCGCCCTGCGGACGCTCGCAAAGAACCGCGGCGCAACGACTCTTTGCATGTTCTCCGTCGCGCTCGGCATCGGTATTACGACGGCCCTCTTCAGCATCGTCGAGGCGACCGTCTTTCGTCCGGCCCCCTTCGCGCATCCCGAACAACTGTATTCAGTCATTTCCCAGGGTTACGACGGACGCGAAATCGGCTACGGCTGGCCGGATTGCGCCGCCATGTCCAAGGCCGTGGCCGGTTCAGGGGAATTGCTGGCTTACGAACGGCGGGGAGCCTTCCTCGCGAACGACGATGGCAGCGAAATGGTCCTCACTCACGCGGTAACGCCGAACTTCTTTTCGCTCTTAGGGGTTCGAGCCATGTTGGGCGAAGCCACGGTCAACACGGCTCCGGACGGACGCCCGCAAGCGGTCATCAGCCGGCGGCTTTGGGGGCGGCGTTTTGGCGGCGACAGGGCGATCGTGGGCCGAAGGGCGATGCTCAACGGACAGGCATTCACGATCGCCGGCGTGATGCCCTCCGCGTTCACTGAATTACCCAAGGGTTTTCTCTGTGATGTTTGGGTCGGGACAGACGCCTGGTTTGATGTCCTTGGCGCGGGTAACGAGCGCAACGAAGTGAACGGGCAGTTCGAGATCATAGCGCGCCTCCATGCCGGCGCGAACCGCCTCGCGGTAGCGGCACGGCTGGACCCGCCGATTCGCGGTCCGGGCGCCCACAAGCCCGCGCCGGCGGGTTCCTGGGCCACGAGGCTGGGGACGGGGTTCGCGCTGAGTTGGCTCCAGAAGCTCGCCGTGAGCGGCGGGTTGCTTCCGGTGTTCGGTCTCCTGCTGTTGGTCGCCTGCGCCAACGTCGCACAAGTGCGGTTGGCGCAAACCGAAGCCAGGAAAAAGGAACTGGGCGTGCGCGTCGCGCTGGGAGCCAGTTCGTGGGGCGTCCTCAGGCTGCTGCTGGTCGAGACCGCTTTGGTCAGCGGCGCAGGCGCACTCCTTGGCCTGCTGCTGGCGCACGGTCTGACCCGCTGGCTGAAAGCGGCGATCTCGACCAGCTTTTTCAATGCCGATTTCGGCGCGGGCCTCAACTGGCGGGTGCTCGGTTTCACGCTGACGGCCACGGCGGCTTCCCTCTTGCTGGCCGGGCTTGCGCCCGCGCGGCATGCCCTGCGCCTGGACGTGAACGAGGCGCTCAAATCCGGCCAGGGAACCACCCGAACAAGAACCGGGTGGCAAAAGATGTTGATCGCCGGCCAAACCGCCTCGAGTGTGGCGTTCTTCGGCCTGGCGGTTTTGTTCCTGCAGAGTTTTCACAACGCCGCCAACATCTGGCCTGGTTTCAATCCGGGCAAGCTGATGATTGTCTTTTCGGCAACCCCCGGCCTGCAAATGGACGGAACCCGCTGGGCTGAACAGGCCTGCGCGCAACTGGCCGGCATTCCGGGGGTCCGGGGGGCCGCCTTCGCGCGGCGTCTGCCCTTAAGCGGCAGCGGAGGCGGAATGGTTGCCCATGTGGAACTTCCCGGACAAGCGCCCCTGGCCGTTGCGCCAAATTCGGTCGGCCCAAACTATTTTTCACTGATGGGCACGCGGTTGCTGGCCGGCCGCGGAATCGGGCCGGGCGACCGGGCGGACGCCCCGCTGGTGACCGTGGTGTCGCAGCAGTTGGCGCGGCGATTGTTCGGCGATCGTAGCCCGGTTGGCGAATGGGTCAACATTGAAGGCAAGCTACGGCAGATCGTCGGGGTGTGCGCGGACGCTCCCGTCAATGATCTGCACGAGCCGGGCCAGCCCAGCCTCTACCTGCCGTACGCGCAGTTTCCCTCGGGTGACCTGACCCTCATCGTTGAAACCGCCGCCAAACCGGAATCCCTCATCCGCGCCGTGCGGCAGGAATTGAAGCGGTTCGATCCGGGAGCCATGACATACGACTTGAAAACCCTGCGCCAGCATATAGACCAGGCGCTGTTCATGGACCGCATGGCGGCCAACGTAACGACATCTATCGCCATCCTCGGCTTTCTGCTGACCGCCGCCGGACTGTTCGGAGTCATCCAATACATCGTGAACCGGCGCACGCGGGAGATTGGGATTTGCCTCGCGCTGGGCGCTGGCCGGGGCCGGATTCAGCGGATGGTCTTGGGCCAATCGGTGCGGATGATCGCGTGGGGTGTAGCCATCGGCCTGGGGTTGGTCGGCGCGGGCGCCTGGTGCGTCCGCTCGTTCGTGTTGGGTGTCACTCCCCTGGATGGCTTGCCCTACGCGACCAGCGCCGCCGCCGCCCTCCTCGTATCCGTAGCGGCCGCCTGGCTCCCGGCCCGCCGGGCCGCGGCGGTGGACCCGATGGAGGCGCTCAGACACGAATGAAAGTTATTTATGAACAGTATCATCCAAGACCTCCAATTCGGTCTTCGCATGTTGCGAAAGACGCCCGGTTTCACCGTCGTCGCGGTGTTGGTCCTCACGCTGGCTATCGGCGGGACAACCGCAATGTTCAGTATCATCAATGCGTTGATCTTCCGGCCGCCGTCGGTCAAGCACCCGGCGGAACTGGTCCGGGTATTCAGCAAGGAAAATAAGGCCGCCGGAACCTACCGCGATTTTTCATACCCCAACTATGTTGACCTGCGGGAGCAGAACTCGGTGTTCAGCAGTCTGGCCGGCTTTACCCTGGCCGCGGTTGGTGTTAACGAAGGGGACTTGACGCGGCGTTCTTTTGCGGCGCTGGTCACCGCCAATTACTTCGCCACCTTTGGCGTCCAAATGGCCGCAGGCCGCGGTTTCCTGCCCGAGGAAGAGAGGCCCGCCGGCGGAATTCCCGCGGTCGTTGTGAGCACCGAGCTTTGGCGCCGGACCGGTTCCGACCCGGAGTTGGTTGGAAAGACGCTGCGCATCAACTCGCGCGCTTTCCAGGTGGTCGGCATCGCCCCGGAACATTTCGCCGGCACTACCGCCCTCTTCTCCTTCGACCTTTGGCTCCCGTTGGGGATGTATGACGCATTGCCCAGCGACATGACCAACGACAAGAAACAACGGCTCGACGATCGCCAGAACCATGCCCTGATGCTGGTCGCCCGCCTCAAACCCAGCATCACGATGGCCGCCGCCCAACCCCAACTCCAGGCCCTGGCAGGCCGTCTGGAGAGGGCCTACCCGGAGGCCAACAAGGACCATACCCTCGAACTCGGGAAGCTGGCGCGCACGAACATCAGCACCAACCCCATGAAGGACGAGAGCTCATCGGCGCTGACCATCCTGCTCATGGGGATGTCCGGGGCGGTGCTGCTCATTGCCTGCCTGAACCTGGCGAACATGCTCTTGGCCCGCAGCGCGGCGCGCCGGCGAGAGGTCGCGATTCGGTTGTCGCTGGGCGCCAGCCGGGGCCGGCTTGTGCGCCAACTGCTCACCGAAGGTCTGCTCCTCTCCCTGCTGGGAGGCGCAGGCGGCCTTTGGTTGGCGAGTTGGGCGGCCAAGGTCTTGCTCGCCTCAGGCGCGCCCAAGCTCCCTTTTATGACCATCGTCTTCGACCCGCGGCCGGACTGGCGCGTGCTCGCCGTCACCTTGGGCTTTTGCGCCCTGAGCGTCCTGCTCTTTGCCTTGGGCCCGGCCTGGAAGATCTCCAGGACCAATGTCACCAGCCAGTTGAAGGAGCAGGTCGGTGACGAGCTTCACGGCAAGGTCAACGCCGGCGTCTTCTCCCCGCGCAGCCTGCTGGTTGTGGGCCAACTCGCCCTCTCCCTGGCGTTATTGACGGCGGCCGGACTCTTCGCTCATGGGGCCGTCAAGGCGGCGCGCGCAAACCCCGGTTTCAGCCTGGACAAGGACATCCTGGCGGAAGTGGACGCGAGTCTGGCCGGCTACGATGAAGCGCGCGGACGACAGCTCTTCCAGGACCTGACCGACCGGCTCCGGGCGATGCCCGGCGTCCAATCGGCCAGCTTCGCCTACCTCGTCCCTTTCGGCCTGTTCAGGGACAGCCGGGACGTGTTGAAAGCGAGCGACGACTCGAAATCCGGCCCCGGCGCCTCCAAGCCGGAAAAGTCTGTGCCCGCCGGATTCAATGTCATCTGGACAGACTATTTCAAGACGCTGGGCTTGCCGCTGCTCAAGGGGCGCGACTTCACCCGGTTGGAGGCCGCTTCGTCCTCGGCCTCGCGCGTGGCCATCATCGATGAACCGCTGGCAGAGCAGCTCTGGCCCGGACTCAATCCCCTTGGCCGGCAACTCAAGTTCTCGGAAGGACCCCAGGTGATGGAAGTGGTGGGCGTCGTTGCCGGCGTGCGCAACGACCTGAACGACAAAGCGCCCCAGCCGCACGTCTATGTCCCATTCGGACAGGATTACCGTCCGGGTGTCACTTGCCACGTCCGTTACGCCGGCAGCGGGCGCGAGGCCGACGCTGCAATGCTCAAGGCGGTGCGAGACACGATTCGCTCGGTGGACCCGCGCCTGCCGGTCATCTCTGTGCAAACGATGCGCAACTTCCACGACGAAGGGCTGTTCCTGTGGTTTGTAAAGACGGCGGCCCGGCTGTTCGGGATTTTCGGCGCCCTGGCGCTCTTCCTGGCCGTGGTGGGAGTCTATGGCGTCAACTCCTACGTCGTGGCGCGGCGAACCAGGGAGATTGGGATTCGCATGGCCCTGGGCGCAACCGCGCCCGACGTGCTCTGGATGGTGCTCCGCGAGGGATTGAGCATGACGGGTTTAGGCGTGGGCATCGGGCTGTTGCTGGCCCTGGCCATCGGCTTGCTGCTCCGCAGCATCGTCTATGGGGCCAACGCCATTGACCCCCTCGCTTTCACCGTCGCCCCCTTATGCCTCGCCCTGGCGGCCACCGTTGCCTGCTACCTCCCCGCCCGCCGCGCCACCAGGGTCCAACCCATGGCCGCCCTGCGCCACGAATGAAAAACCTATGGCAACCCTCATCCAGGATCTCCGTCTAGCCGCCCGCATGCTCATCAAGAACCCGGGCTTCACCACCGTGGTGGTTCTCACCCTCGGGTTGGGCATCGGCATCAACACCGCCATCTTCAGCCTCGTCAATGCCGTCTTGCTTCGCCCCCTGCCCTATCCCGAGCCGGAGCGGCTGGTCGTGGTCAAAAAGGACTGGAAACCATTCTGGGCCCCCAACGGCGAGATAGACGACGCCTTCGACAGCAAGGAGGTCGCCGCCTGGCAGGAATTCAACGGAGTCTTCTCACAACAAACCGCTTACCAAACCGAGGAAACGACTCTGACGGGCCGTGAGGCGGCCGAATTAGTGCATTGTGGCCGAGTCAGTGCGTCGTTCTGTTCCATGTTCGGAGCGGCGCCCAGGCTGGGGCGTGGTTTTCTGCCGGAGGAAGATCGTCCGGGCGGTCCGCCCGTGGCCCTCCTCAGCTACCGGTTGTGGCAGCGGCGTTTTGGCGGGGCAACCAACATCCTCGGCCAAACGATTACGCTCTACGACAAGCCGTGGACCATCGTGGGCGTTCTGCCCGCCACCTTCCAGTTCACCGAACCGCTCGATGTGCTGGTCCCGCTGGCCCTGGACAAAGGCGCGCTCGGACTGCTGCCGCACTTCATTGGACGGCTCAAGCCGGGCGTGAGTCTCGAACAGGCGCGGGCGGGGCTGGATGTCATCTACCAGCGCGTTCGCGACCCAAAGGCCCCCGGACGCGTGCTGCTGACCGGCTTGCACGAGTACGTGGTGGGACGCGTCAAGCTAAGCCTGCTGATTTATCTTGGGGCGGTCGGCCTGGTGCTGCTCATTGCCTGCGCCAACATCGCCAACCTCCTGCTGGCCCGCGGCGCCGCCCGGCGCAAGGAAATGGCTATCCGGGCCGCGCTCGGTGCCGGGCGCTTCCGGCTCATCCGGCAACTGTTGACCGAAAGCGTCCTGCTGGCCTCGATGGGTGGCCTGGTGGGCCTGCTGCTCGCCCTCTGGGGCGGCAGCTTGCTCGCCCCATTGATGGCGGACCTGCCCAAACTGCAGCCCGCGCGCATTAACGGCTCGGTGCTGGCCTTCACCTTCCTGGTGGCTGTCTCAACCGGCCTGGTCTTCGGCATGGTTCCGGCCCTGGAAGGTTCCCGCCTTTCCTTCGCTGAATCGCTCAAAGAAGGAACCCGCAGCGGCGGATACGGCGGCCGCCATCAACGCCGTCTGAGCGCCCTGCTGGTCGTCTCGGAAGTGACGCTGGCCTCCGTGCTCCTGCTCGGCGCCGGTCTGCTCCTCAAAAGCTTCATCCACCTGCGCGGTGTCGACCTCGGGTTTCGGCCGAACCGAATCCTCAGCCTGCGGGTGGACCTGGGCAAAACCAAGTACCCTGATGCCCGCTCGCAAGTGGCTTATTTCGAACAGGTCATCCAGGCCATTCGTGAATTGCCGGGGGTCGAGGCGGTCGGCGCCGATGCGGCCCTGCCCCTGGGCGGCATTGACCTTGCGATCAGTCTATGGCGAAGCGACGGAAAGAACCCGGAGATCTTCCATGCCGGCATCGTCAACCCGGAATACTTTCGCGTCATGGGCATTCCCCTCAAGAAGGGCCGCGGATTTACGGACCAGGACCGCGAGGGGAAACCCAAGGTGGCATTGGTCAATGAGAACTTTGCCCGAGGCCGCTTCGGCCTCGAGGAACCGCTGGGCAAGAAGGTCCTCGAGGCCACCATCGTGGGGGTGGTGGGAGATGTCAGGCAAGGGGGTCCCGCAGCGCCCGTTGGCCCGCTGATTTACCTCTCCTACCTGCAATCAGGGTCCCAAAGCCTGAGCCTGGCCGTGCGCACTCGAGGCGACCCTCTGAAGCTGGCCGCCGCTGTCCGCAGCCAAATCCTGAGAATCGACAAGGACCAGCCCATCCACAGCCTGGCCAGCCTCGATCAGAAACTGGCCGACAACCTCTCGCCGCAACGGGTGAATATGCAGGTCTCCAGCGCCTTGGGCTTTCTCGCGCTGTGCCTGGTGGCGGTCGGCATCTATGGCGTGCTGGCCTTTTCAGTCGCCCAACGCACCCATGAGATTGGCGTGCGCATGGCCCTGGGCGCCCAAGTGGGGGACGTGGTCTGGCTCGTGGTTTGCCAGGGACTCACCCTCACCCTGGCCGGCGTGGGCGCCGGCCTGCTCGCCGCCTTTTGGCTCACCCGCTTCCTCTCCAGCCTGCTTTTCGGCGTCACCGCCTTGGACCCGTTCACCTTCGCCGCCGCCTCCGTCCTGCTCCTCCTCATCGCCTTGGCCGCGTGCTACCTCCCCGCGCGCCGAGCCGCCAAAGTTGACCCGATGGTCGCTCTCAGGGAGGAGTGATCAAACACCCGACCCCTGCTTTGCCCTTGACCTCCCCGCTCGCCAGACGTCTATTTTATTGGCCAGAGGTTGCAGAGTGCTTCTCTGCGATCTTTGCGTTCCCTGCGGTTAAACCGCCTTTTCAACCATGAACGACTCAATTCGCGAATTCGTCGAGCACACGCCCATCGTGGACGTGCATGAGCACCACTTGCCGGAGGTCATCCTCGGGCGCGAGGTCAACCTCCTCCAGCTTTTCCGCCAGAGCTACGCCGGCTGGACTCAGGCCCGGCCCTATTGCCTGCCTTCCGAGTCGCAGGAGGCCGACCCCATGCTCGGGGCCTCCGGCCCGACAACCTGGGAGGGCCTCGCCCCGTTTCTCGAGCGCAGCGGCTCCAACTCATTCGTCCGCAATCTCGTCCGCGCCATCGTCGAGTTGCACGGCAGCGGCGCGCCCGAGATCACACGCGAAAACTGGCAAGCCCTCGATGCCGCCGTGCGCGCGGCCCATTGCCGGCCCGAGTGGCGGCGCGAAGTCCTCGACCGCGCGCGCATCACGACTCTCATCACGGACCCCTACACCGACCCGCTGCTCGACGCCCGGCCCGCCCTCGGGGCCAACTACCGTTCCGTCCTGCGCATCAATGCCTTCGCCCTCGGCTGGCATCCGGACTCCAGCGACCACAACGGCAACCGGGCCCGCCAACTCCTTAAGCGCGCCGGATTGGAGCCTGCTTCCTTCGACGAATACCTCGCCGCCCTCGAAAAACTCGTCGACGGCATGGCCGCGCGCGGCCAGGTCGCCCTCAAGAACGCGCTGGCCTACGACCGCGACGTTCACTTTGACCAGCCGGACGAGCGCCTCGCCCGGGCCGCCTGGGGCCAGGCCGCGCCGCCGCCCCCGGAGCGGAAGGCCTTCGGCGATTTCATCGTCGACCATCTGTGCCGGCTGGCCGGGGCGCGTGGCCTTCCGGTGCAGATGCACCTGGGCACCGGCATCATCCGCAGTTCCCACCCGCTCGGCGCCGCCGGGTTGATTGAGCGGCATCCGCGCACCCGCTTTCTGCTCATGCACCTCGCCTACCCGTGGAGCCGCGACCTGCTGGGCATGGCGTTCGTTTACCGCAACCTCTGGCTGGACCTGACCTGGTCGTTCCTGCTAAGTCCGTCCCACTTCAAACTGGCGCTCCACGAAGCCATCGAGGTGCTGCCGGATGAATCCCGCCTGATGCTGGGTGGCGACAACTGGCACATCGAGGAAACCTACGGCGCTATCCGGACAGCGCGCGCGTTGATTGCCGAAGTGCTGGATGAAAAGGTCGCCGGCGGATATTTTGGCCGCCCTACCGCCGAGCGTCTCGCCCGGCGGATGCTGCACGACAACGCCCGCGACTTCTTCCGCCTCACCTGAACCGCAACGGCCCAAAGCAGGGGTGCCCAAGACCTTCAGGATCGGCGCCCCTGTTTCCGGAGGTTTTCGCCCGACCTTGAGCTCGCTTCAGAAATTGCTCCGCCTTCTTGCGTGTGGCTGGCCGCGAGTTCTTGGTCTGCCTGCGCGCGAATTGGAGCACTGGCCTTCGATTGTTCAGCAGGTCAAAAAAGTCCCCCAGCGCGAGGATCGCGTGGCCGATGGCGACGTTGCGGCACTCGGGAGTCTGATAGCGAGCTTGTGCCACCTTCAGCACCTGGGCGGCGATCCGGTCGGCCAGATGCGGTTTGGCCAGTGCAATTCGAGCGCCGCCCCGGATAACACTCGCCGCGGTGATCATCGTTGGACCGGCGATGGCAGAGAAGTACTTGTCAAAGATGGCGGCGAACTTGTCGTCGCCATCGACGCGCGCCAATTGCGACAGCACGAAAGCACCTCCCCACTGAAGAATCTTGTTCTCATGGTCCAGCAAACGGACGAAAAGATCGAACTGGGGATAAAGCAACCGGGGATGTCCTTCGCTGACAATGCGGAGCGCCTTGATGCAGCCAAACTTGATGGAGGCCTTGTCTGAATCCAGGCCCCTGGTGAGTTCCTCCGAAAACCCAGGACTCTTCATCACCCTCCAAGCCAGCAAGCGCGGGTTCGATGCCGCCTTGCCGAATCTCGGAAGCGAAGTAGCCATGCCGGCGATCTTACTCCCGGACATTTGGCCCGTCAAATTCACACTTTTCCGACAGCCGCCACCCAAGGTCGTCCTCTCGGTCCAACCCTTTGTTACACAACCGCGTTGCGGTTGAAGCCGGACATTGGTGCCGCCAGAATCAGCTACCCAAGAAGAAGCCAATTCGCAAGAATGGAGCATGACAAAGAGACACAACCGGCGATGGCGCTTGTTCGGTTTGGCCCTGCTCCTGGCGCCCGGGGCACTGGGGGCGGTCAACCAGCCAAAGCCTCCTCCCAACGTGCTCTTTGTCCTGGCCGACCAATGGCGGGCACAGGCCTTCGGCTTCGCCGGCGATGCGAACGTGAAAACCCCGCACCTGGACCGACTGGCCGGCCAAAGCGTTCGCTTCATTAATGCCATCGCAGGCATGCCCGTGTGTTGCCCCACGCGCGCCTCACTCCTGACAGGCCAGCGCCCCCTCACCACGGGTGTGTTCATGAATGATGTGCCTTTAAACCCCCAGGCGGCCACCCTCTCCAAAGTGCTCGGCGGGGCAGGGTTCGATACCGCCTACATCGGCAAATGGCACCTCAATGGCGACGGACGCTCCCGGTTCATTCCCCAGGAGCGCCGCCAGGGTTTCGACTATTGGAAAGCGCTCGAATGCACCCACGATTACAACCACTCCTGCTATTACGCCGACGGCCCGCAGAAACTCTACTGGAACGGTTATGACGCCATCGCCCAAACCGAGGATGCTGCCACATACCTTCGCGCCCACGCCAGGTCTCCCAAACCGTTCTTCCTCTTCCTGGCCTGGGGACCGCCCCATGACCCATACTCCACCGCCCCGGAGAAATACCGCGCGCTGTACTCGCCGGCGAAAGTGGAGCTTCTCTCCAATGTGCCGGAGGCCATGCGCGACACCGCCCGGCAACTTCTGGCCGGCTATTACGCCCATTGCACGGCCCTGGATGACTGCCTGGATACACTCCTCCTCGTCCTCAAGGAGACGGGTCTCGAGCGCAACACGCTCCTGGTCTTCACTTCCGACCACGGAGACTTGCTCGGCTCTCATGGCGGACGCAACAAGCAGCAGCCCTTTGATGAATGCGTCCGTGTCCCCTTGCTCTTCCACTGGCCCGCCGGCCTCGGGACCCGGGGGCGCAAGCTCGACGCTCTCATTAATTCGGAGGATTTTATGCCGACAATCCTTGGTCTGTGCGGCGTTTCAATTCCACGGACGGTCGAAGGACTGGATTACAGCGGTTACCTGCGCGGCGGCAAGAACCCTTCGGACGGCGCGGCATTAATCAGTTGCGCCGCCCCGTTCGGCCAGTGGACCCGCAACGCGGGCGGCCGGGAATACCGCGGCGTTCGCACCCTGCGCCACACCTACGTTCGCGATCTCACCGGCCCTTGGCTGCTCTTCGACGATCAACAGGACCCCGGGCAAATGAACAACCTGGCCGGCACGCCAGGATGCGCCGGCCTCCAGAGAAAACTGGATGCGTTACTCAACAGGAAACTCGCCCAGGCTCATGACCAATTCCTGCCGGCCCAGGAGTACCTCAGGAGATGGGGCTACACGGTGGACGGAGACGGTACTGTGCCATACGAGCCATGATTCGTTATGGTTACTTGTGGTAATTGGGATACGGAGGCCGGCGGGGAGTTGGCGTCGGATTCCTCTTGAGCGAGTCCATCACCAACTCGACGGCCTTCTCCAACTGCGCGTCATGCCCCTGGCGCGCAAGCCTCGGGTCCTCTTCCACTTCCACGTCCGGCGGGACGCCCCGGTTTTCAATCTCCCAGGTGGCGTGCGGAGTGTAGAAGGCCAGGTTCGGCGTGCCGACAAAGCCCCCGTCCAGCAAGTCGTCGGGGCTGGTGTAGTGCCCGACCAGTCCTCCCCAGGTTCTTCTGCCAACCAGCGGGCCAAGGCCCGTCTGGCGAAACATCCAGGGGAGCATATCACCGCCCGAACCCGCCATTTCGTTGATGATCATGACCTTGGGGCCGAAGATGGCCTCGATGGGCGATGTGATGTCCTGGCCCTCGCGCAGGGTCCAATAACTCAAAAGCGGCCGGCGCAGATAATCGATGATGTAATCGGCAATGTCGCCACCGCCGTTGAACCGCTCGTCGATGACCACCGCCTCTTTGCCGACCTGGGCAAAGTAGTATCGGTTGAAATTGCCGTAACCCCCGGCGTAGGTATCGGGCAGGTACACGTAGGCCACGCGTCCGCCCGTCAGCTCATCGACCTTCCGGCGGTTGCCTTCGATCCAGGCCAGGTTGCGCAACCCGAACTCGTCCTCGACGGGCACCACGGTGACGTCGCGCGCGCCGGCGCCTCCAGGGTCAGTACCCACTCTCAGGACCACGGTCTTGCCCGCCGTCTCTTCGAAATGCCGATAAAGATTGTCGCCCGCCCTCAGCTCGCGGCCGTCGACCGCCAGCAAGTATTCGCCCGGCGTCACGTTGACTCCGGGCTGGGTTAGAGGAGCGCGCAGCTTCGGGTTCCAGTTCTCGCCATTGTAAACCCGGGCGAACCGGTACCTGCCGTTCTCGATGACGTAATCGGCCCCGAGCAACCCTCCTTTGACCCGCTTAGGCTCGGGTCTGTCGCCGCCACCGACGAACATGTGTCCGACCGTGATCTCACCCAGCATTTCCTCGAACAGATAATTCAGGTCGTCCCGGCTGGAAAGGTCCTCCAAGTACGCCGCGTATCGTTTCTTGATCGTCTCCAAATCCAGGCCATGCATGCCCGGGTCGTAGAGGAAGTCGCGTTCGTCGCGCCAGACCTGGTAGTATATGTGTTTCCACTCCGCGCGCGGCTCGACGTATGCCTCCATCGCCTCGAGCTTGAGCGGACCTCCCTCTCCGGGCTTGGCCGGGCCTTCATGCGGCTTTTCGGCAGGCGCCACCGTCCACTGGTCCTTGCGGCGGAAGAGCATCTTCTCGCCATTAAAGGACAACACGAAAGTGTTGACATCATCGAGGATCTTCTCGGTCTGGCGCGTCTTGGAGTCGAACTTGTGGACCGTGAGCGCCGGTGCTTCCTCATCGCCCCCGGGCACGTCCACCGCCGGGCCTTCGACTGCGAAAACGACGCCGGTCTTGCCGGCGTCGAGCTCCTGGTAATTGCGGGCCGGGATGGGCAGGGCCAGGATGCGCTGGCTGATATTGTCGAAGTCGATGCCCACCTTGGCAGGCGGTTGTTCCTTGTCTTTGTTCTTTGCCGTGTCCGCTGACTCCGGTTTCTTGCCGGTGTCGCTCTCCGTCGGTTTCTCCTCGTCGCTCTCTGGCGCCAGGGGAGACGGAAGCTCCTTCCTCAGCACTGCGACATAGACACTCCGGGTGACCGGGCGGTTGAGGCTGGACATGTCGAGCCAGCCGGTGTTTAGCCCAATATCCGTGCTGGCGGTGAAATAGAGGTACTTGCCCTCCTTGTCGAAGACAGCGTGCAGCGCATCGCTCATCCCGTCGGTGACCTGGCGGCTCTGGCGCTGCTCCAGCGAATAGATGAACACGGCGTGCAAGTGATTGCGCAACTGCTTGGTATAAGCCACCCAGCGGCTGTCCGGCGACCAAACCGGATCCAGAGACATCGAGGGACCGGCATAGGTGTCCGTGTCCACGTGCTCGGGCACGGGTGTCTTCCTGTCGAGGTCCAGATACCACACGTTCAGCCGTTTGTCGGTGTAGGCTATCTTCTTCGAATCCGGCGACCACCTGGGCGAATAGTAAAACGTCGGCGGCTCGCCCAGCGCAATTCTCCGCGCCTCGCCCGACCCGCTCTGCTCGCGGATGTGGAGGGCGTATTCGCCCGACTCGTCCGACAGGTAAGCGATTGACTTGCCATCGGGCGACCAGGCCGGGTCCCGCTCGACCACCGCCGGAGTCCGGGTCAAGTTGCGGATGTCGCCTTTTTCGGCCGGCACGGTGAATATCTCGCCGCGGGCGGCGAGCACCGCCCTGGCGCCAGTCGGGGAGAGCGCGGCCCTCTGGATTTGCTTAGGCTCTATCTTCCGGAAGTGCGGCCTGACTTCCGGCAGATCGCCCGTAACGCGGATGTCGAGCAATTGGCTGCGGCCGGAGTTGAGATCGAGCAAGTGCAGCGAACCGAACTGCTCGTATACGATGGCCCCGGGCCCGGCCGAGGCCGATTTGATGTCCAGGCCGTCGTTGGGGACGACTTGCGTGACCTCTTTCGACCTGGTGTCGAAGGCAAAGAGCGTGACCGGGCCGTTGCGGTCGGAAAGAAAGTAGATGACGTTGCCGACCCATAAGGGATTAAAGTCGTTGGAGTTGTCCCGTGGAATCTTCGCCTCGATACTCGAGTCCGCCAGGTTCGCAATCCAGATCGAGCGCGTCTGTCCGCCCCGGTACCGCTTCCACGCTCGCTGCCACTGCACGTTGGGAACATAGGCCAGGCGGGAACCGTCCGCCGAAAAAGACCCCTCGGCAGCGCGTGGCAGCGGGACCTCGGCCGGAAATGCGCCGTCGATTGCCATGGTGAACAGCCGCGGCGCCCCGCCGGTGAAACTCGCCCGATCGGACCGGAAGAGCACCTGCTTGCCGTCCGGCGTCCAACCTACGGCGCTGTCCGGACCGGGGTGATACGTCAGGCGCCGGGGCACACCGCCCGCGGCGGGCACCAGATAGACATCCGGGTTGCCGTCGTACTCCCCCGTGAATGCCACCAGCGAATCATCCGGAGAGAAAATCGGATGCCGCTCGTGTCCCCCGGTTGTCAACCGCCGCGCATCGCCCCCCGCGCGGCTGACGATCCACAAACTCCCCGCAAACTGGAACACGATTTGGGTGCGGCTCACCGATGGGTCCCGCAACAGCACAGGCGCATCACCCGGGCTGGACGCAGTAGCGCCGCCCGGCACGGCCAGGAGCGTCCCGAGGACAAGCATCGCAGCCGTCCGGTGGCGAAGAAGCATTCCGATTTTCATAAGATTGAGATGGACATCGCGGCCCTATCCACTAACTGGGCCGTTTTCCGCCGCGAGTCAACCCTCTTGTTTTGGAAACATGGCCGCGGTGGCACCCGAAAAGGAAAAGGGGGCAGCCCATAGCTTGGTTCGATTTCTCGTAACGTTGGCGGGCCGGAATCCGCGAGGCCGAGGCTAATCACGAAGGAAATCAGGCCCCCTTGCGGGCTGGACCAGCTTGCGTTTTTGCGGGCATTTCACAATCACGACAGCACCGCGCGAACACGCAGCCGCTGCGCGTCGTTCGTCCGAAGTAGCGAGACCGTCACACGTCCGACTGGCGTCTTGCCAACGATGAGGGCGCCGCCAATGCCATGCCCATCAGGCAGCCTTTGGGCCAGGTCTGCTTTGCAGCTTGGCCGCTTCGCGAGTCTGGACTATGCTCGCCCTCAGCAGCAGAATCAGGACACGTGATATGATATGTATGCGTTGAAGAAGAATCTGGAACAGATCTGGGACCAATTGCGCGGCCAAAAGCCAAGCCGTCTCAATTCGCTGGAAGAGGTGCAGGTCAAGGGCTTGCGGGGCATCGTGGACTTGCGCGTGCCACTCCCCTTTCCGGTGACAGTGCTGGCGGGGCCGAATGGCTGCGGCAAGTCAACCGTGCTCTTTGCGATGGCCTGCGCCTACCGGGCGCCGTCGGGGGGGATCACCGATCGGAGCCCAACAAGGCTGTTTCCTGATTTCCGCCCTTCGGAGACCCGGGCCGAAGACGTAGGCGACCGCCGCGCAGCCGTGGAGATCACTTTCGCCTATGTGGCCAACGGCGAGCGGGCTCAGATGCGCTGGGCCAGGAGCAAGGGCAAGTGGAACCGAAGCTTCTTTGGGCGTAAACGCGGCAGCCAACCCGAGAGGCAGGTGCATCTGCGTACATTGGCAAACCTCAGCAACCCGTCGGAGGTGCGCACCGTCCTTCAGTTGGCGCGCAAGCAGTTCAGCACCGAGCAGATCGATGCCTCTAACATCGCTTTTGCCCAGCGAATCCTCTCGTTTCGTTACACTCGGCTAAGCCGAGTCACCGCCGGCGCTCGCAACCTCCTGTTCGCCGAGCGGTCCGGCTCGCCCGGCACATCCGGAAGCTGCTATTCCGAGTTCCACATGTCCGCCGGTGAACGGTCCATCCTGCGTCTTTCCATCGAGGTCTCCAAAATGGAGGACGCCTTGATTCTGATCGACGAGGTCGAGGCCGGCTTGCATCCCTATCTCCAGCAGTTGCTTATGCTGGAATTGCAGCGCCTGGCCCTTCGGAACCGGCTGCAGATCGTTGTTACCACCCACAGCCCGAACGTCCTCGACACCGTGCCCATCGAGGCTCGCGTGTTTCTCGAGCGAACTGATGAAAATGTGGTCCGCCGTGAGGCATACCGAGACCTCATCCAGAAGGCCCTCTACGGTCGTGCCGAGGATGTGCTATCGGTGCTCTGTGAGGACGAGGAAGCCGAAGCGTTCATCCGAGGCGTCCTCGATGTGCTCGGTCCGAAGGTCGACCTCCTCCAGAACGACATCGAGATCGGCCGGGACACCGGGAAGGATCAGTTTCCGGCCCACCTCGAGACGTTGGGCAAATTCCGAAAGTTGAACGACGTTCTGTTCGTTCTGGATGGCGACGGCCGCGAAGTTGGCGCCCAGTTGGAGTCTCGCGCTGCCCAACTGGGCCAAGTGGCCAGAGTCATCCACCTTCCCGGGGCCGTCCCTCCCGAAGTTTGGGTCTGGAGCCTGCTCCAAAGCGCAACTGACCGCTATGCCCCCCTGCTGGGACTCACGGTCCAATCCCTGGGTGAGAAGTTGCGCGATTTGGAGGGCCTCTTCGCCGGGGCCGCCGACAAGCCCGCGGCGATAGCCAAGGGCAAACTGACCTCCCTGGCGGACGTCACCGCGCGGACCACCCCCGCCTTGATGAGACTGGTGGCGCAGTGCGAAGCGGAGGCCAAAAAAGGCGAAGTCTTCGAACTGATGAACCGGCTGGAGGACGTTATCCGCCAGTGGCGCTCGTCGCGAGCGTGATGACTGGCCTGTTACGAAGCAGTCACGGGTCGTGCCGCGAGACGCGGCCCGAACTCGCAGGCGAGGACGCCTGCGCTACGTAGCGCAGGCGTCCTCGCCTGCGAGTTCGGCGGGCGTCCCGCCCGCTCTTCGGATTTTATCATCGGCCCGGAGTTCACATCAGTGAGCATTTGGATTGGATTGCTCTTCGGGAAGGGCCTTGGTAAGGTGGGGCCGCAAACTGCCATTCCATGAAACGAGACGCAAATCCCTGTCCGGTCACCCGCCACCCCTTTCGACCCCAGCCGCGCATTTCGTGGCGAACGCTCCCCCTGGCGGGCGGCATCTTGTCCGTCTTTGTCGCGGGGGCGCTCGGCGCTTCGGTGAAGGTGACCGAGCGTGAAGAGGTCATCCCGACTTACCTGGCCGGCGAACCGGAGCCGAACCCGATGTTCTATTTCGGCCGCAATTCCCAGGGCGCCGAAGGCCGCGTATATCCGTATCCGCTTTACGACAAGCTTACCGGCATCGAGTCAAACAAGGTGTACCGGGTCGTGTGCCTGGAGAACGAGCACGTGCGGATCGGCATTTTGCCCGAAATCGGGGGGCGTTTGTTCGAGGCGGTGGACAAGAGCAACGGCTACAACTATATTTACCGCCAGCATGTCATCAAGCCGGCGTTGATTGGGCTGATCGGGGCGTGGATTTCGGGGGGCATTGAATGGAACATCCCCCATCATCACCGCGCCACGACGTTCCTGCCCGTCCAGTACCGCATCGAGGCCAACGCGGACGGCAGCAAGACGGTGTGGGTGGGGGAGTTGGAGGTGCGGCAGCGGATGCGCTGGGCGGTCGGCTACACCTTGCGGCCCGGGCGCTCTTGCCTGGAGTGCTCGGTGCGGATTCTCAACCGGACGCCCTACGTCAACACCATGCTCTGCTTTGCCAACGTCGCGGTGCATGTGAATGAGAATTACCAGGTCATTTATCCTCCGCGCACCCAGTTCGTCACCTACCACTCGAAAAACCAATTCACCACCTGGCCGATTGCCACGACCCGTTATAGCGGGGCCGATTTCACCCGAGGCGTGGATGTGAGCTGGTACTCCAACCATTTCAACGCCAACTCGATGTTCGCCTGGAATTGCCAGGACGACTTCTTCGCCGGCTACGACCATGGCAAAGAAGCCGGTATCTTGAGCGTGGCCGATCACCACGTGGTTCCCGGCAAGAAATTCTGGACCTGGGGCAACGGCCCGCGCGGGCGTATGTGGGACAAAATCCTGACCGATACCGACGGCCCTTACATCGAGCTGATGGCCGGGGCTTACTCCGATAACCAGCCCGACTATAGCTGGCTCCAACCGGGCGAGACCAAGTCGTTCCGGATGTACTGGTATCCTTTCCGCGGCATCAAAGGCGTGAAACAGGCCAACCTGGAGGGGGCCGTCAACCTCGAGGTTGGCACGAACGGGACCGCGCTTGTGGGGTTCTGCACCACCGCTCCGCACCGTGCCGCCACCGTCCTGCTCAAGGCCGGGGACCGTGTGCTCCTGAGCGAGAACATCGCCATCAATCCTGGGAAACCCTATCTCAAGCAAGCGGCTGTCCCGCCGGGGGTGGATGAGCACGACCTGTGCGCCTCATTGGCCGCAGAAGGCAAGGTGCTGGTGTCCTATTCCCCCGCGCGAGTGGAGCCGGCCCCCATGCCCAAGCCCGTCACCAACCCGCCCGCCCCCAAAGACCTGGACACCGTCGAGGAACTCTACCTGGCCGGCCAGCGCATTGAGCAGTTCCATAGCCCCTCCCTCAATCCGGAGCCTTACTGGACAGAGGCCCTGCGGCGCGACCCGGCTGACGCGCGGGTCAATACGGTGTTTGGCATTCGCAAGCTGCGGCAGGCCAGGTTCACCGAAGCGGAGGCCCATTTCCGCAAGGCCATCGAGCGGCTCACCGCCAATTATACCTCCCCAAGGGACGGTGAGGCCTTTTACTATCTGGGCGCAGCGTTGAAAGCCCAGGCCCGGCTCGACGAGGCCCTTGATGCATTCTATAAAGCGTCGTGGAGCGAGGGCTGGCGGGCGCCCGCCTGCTACTCGCTGGCGGAGCTTGCCACCCTGCGCGGCGACGAACCGGCGGCGCTGGACCTGGTGGGCCGCTCCCTGGAAGCAAACGCCCTGGACCCGCGCGCCCTCACCCTTAAGGCCGCCCTCTTGCGGCGCGCGGGCCAAACCCGGCGCGCGCTGGGCATCCTGGACTACGCAGAGCGCCAAACCGACCCGCTCGATGTCGGCCTGATGACCGAACGCTGGCTGGCGCGAGGCGGGAGGGCCGCCCCCGAGCTGGTTCAAACCCTGCGCAGTCACCCGGCCACCGGCCTCGAAGTGGCCGTCGACTATGCGGACGCCGGGCTCTGGCAGGAGGGAGCCGCTATCCTGAAGTTCATGGTCCAGACCGCCAAAGACCAGTCGCGCGTCTCGCCCCTGGCCTATTACTTCCTGGGCCACTTTACCGAGCGCCTCGGCGACGCCGCCAAGACGGCCGAATACCGCCGTTTGGCGATGACGATGCCTCCCGACTACGTGTTCCCCTTCCAGTGGGAGGCAATCCCGGTATTGCGCCGGGCCATTGAAGTCAATCCCGCCGATGCCCGCGCGCCCTATTACCTGGGCAATCTCCTGTACGACTGGCAGCCCGAGGAGGCGCTCAAGTTATGGGAGAAATCTGCCGCCCTCGACCCCTCTTTCGCCATCGTCCAGCGCAATCTGGCCGTGGCATGCACGCATCAAAAGTCCACCAACGATATCGCCCGCGCCATTGCGCACCTCGAACAGGCCGTTTCCGGGCCCGTCAAATACGCCCTTCACTTCGCCGAGCTGGACGAGCTTTATGCCACTGCCGGCGCCACGCCCGAAAAGCGCCTGGCCCTCCTGGAGCAGAATCAGGCGATCGTAGCTCAGCGCGACGATGCCTTGTCGCGGGAAATCGGTTTAATGGTGTTTGCCGGCAAAGCCGACGATGCCATCCGGCTCATGACCGGCCGGAAATTCGCCGTCTGGGAAGGCGGCACCCTCGAGGTGGCGGACCATTGGGTGAACGCCCATTTGCTGCGGGGCCGCAGGGCCTTGGCTGCCGGCCAGTTTGCCGCTGCCCTCGCGGATTTCCAGGCTGCCCGGACCATCCCCGACAATCTGCCCAGCGACCAGGACGGCTCCGGCCGCAACGCCGAAATCGAGTATTGGCTGGGTTTGGCTTGGGAAAAGACGGGGCAGCCGGCCAAGGCGCAGCAGTGCTGGCAAGCCGCGGCCGCGGGCCTGCCGGCAGGCCCGCGCCGCCGTTCTGAAGGCCGGCTCTCCGAGCGGCAGGTCCAGGTCTATTTCCAGGCACTGGCCGAGCGAAAACTCGGGCGGAACGCGGAGGCGGAAACGGCCCTGCGCGGCCTCCTGGAGGCTGGCGGCCTGGCCCTCGAATCCGCCACCCCTTCCGAAGGCCCGCGCCGGCGCCAGTCCCAAGAAACCAGGACCGCCCTGGCCCATTATGTGTGCGGGTTGGGCCGGCTTGGGTTGGGAGAAAACGAGAAGGCCAGGCAGGAATTTACTCGGGCACTGCAAGTGGCCCCGGACTGCCTGGGCGCAAAGATGGAATTATCGGAAGGCCAATGACGATTTGCAGGAAAAGGAAGCAGAGCACTGCCCGGTGCCTTCTGGCCTATGCCAACTCCACACCGAGCAGCGCCCAACTCCCCAGCAATGGCTCAGCCTCGCTTTACCACAGCATCTCTTGGCGAACCGTAGCTTACTGCAACCCAACAACAACTCACACTGCGTCTTTTCTACCAGCATCTTCTGTGCCATTTCATAAAACCCCCGAATTTCAGGGTTTTTGACAAACCGCCGTTTCGGCGATGCGCGATTTTCACGCATTATGCGTCATTTTCACGCAGCCGCGGCCTCGAAAGGCCGAAGGGCTAAGGCGGAAATCCGAAATCCGAAGGCCAAAAAATCCTCAACCCCTAATCCTCGCTCATCTTCGCTAATGGGCTTTTTATTAGCGTGGATTAGCGTGGATTAGCGGTTCAACTCGGATTTCCGATTTCGGATTTCCTTCGGATTTCGGATTTCGGGACTTCGGATTTCGGATTTCGCCCCTCGTCCCCCGCCCCTGCGCCCGGCTACTCCTGGACCTGTCTCTAATGCGCGACATTAGCCTCGATCAAATCGGGTTGCCGCGTCCCGATTGGGCTTTTCCGGGGCCGGGGCCGGGATTAAACTAGGCGCCAGATCAGATTCCGGAACGAAAGGACTTCGATGAGAACGCAAGCAGGTTTGGAGCAATGCCTATCGTTCATCAATTGCCAGTTGCAGCCGGCCGGCAAGCGGCGGTCGGCCCGGGATGGCGTCGAGCGGCGGGCGGTGACTATCTCGCGCCAGAGCGGCGCCGGCGGGCATTCCGTAGCCGAGAGACTGGCGGCGTACCTGGATGAGCACGCGCCTAAAGCTTCGTGCCCTTGGACGATATTCGATCGCAACCTGGTCGAGAAAGTGCTCGAGGACCATCATCTGCCCAAGCACCTGGCCCGGTTCATGCCAGAGGACCGGATCTCAGAAATGGCGGACACCATGGACGAACTGTTCGGCTTGCACCCGCCTTCCTGGACGCTGGTGCGCAACACGGCGGATACGATCCTGCACCTGGCGCAGTTGGGCAACGTCATCCTGATCGGACGCGGGGCCAATATCATCACCCGCAGGCTGGATTTTGTTTTTCACGTTCGACTGGTACGCTCGTTCGACAGGCGGGTCGCCAATATCCAACGATCCGAGGGTCTGAGCCTCAAAGCGGCGCGCGACTTCGTGCGCCGGGAGGATCGCGGACGCAAGCGGTATGTGAAGAAGTACTTCCTCAAGGACGTCAACGATCCGCTGCTCTACCACGTGGTTATCAACACCGACCTGGTGCCCGAGTGGGAAGCCGCCCTTATGATTGGCGAGGCGGTGGTTCGGCAGGAGTTTGCGGCGGGCAAGCCGGAGGCGCCTTCGGCAGGCAAGACCCCTGCCTCGAATCGCGCCGATTAGGCTGTGACTGTGCGCCGCCATAGAAGATCTCGTTCCACACATTCAAGCAACGCGCAAGCCAGGGCCCTCTATTGGATTCTGGCGGCAGCCGTGCTTGGGTTGCTTGGCTGGATTTGGTGGCAGGCGGCGATGAAGAAGGAGACCGGGGCGCGGAGGGCCGAAGTCCGAAGTCCGAAGGTCGAGGGTCGAGATGGGGAGGAGGTCTTGGGGGGACGGCAGACGGCGGACGCTGGGCAGAAGGCAGAGGGCCTAAGGCCGAAGGCCGAAGGCCGGAGTGGGGAGAGGGATTCGGCGGCACGGGGTGTAGGGGCTGGAGGTCGGCAGGCAGGGGTTGGCGCCCGGGAGGGGACGGTCGCGGGGCCGCCAGCCAGTAATCGGTGGGCGGGGGTCATGGCGGAGTATGCGTCTCTGAAGGCGGCGGGGCTTAAGCCGCAAACCAACCCACTTGGGCAAGTGGTGGTTGCCCCGCCGCAGGAGACGGAAGGCCAGCCCAGCCCGGTCGAGGGCTTCCCCCGCCCGGTCCAGGATGCGTTTGAAGCACAACTGGCTTTGGACCGGCAGGGCATTTCGTGCGGCTCGATAGACGGCCAGCTTGGGGCGCAGACTCGAGCGGCATTGCGCGCCTTTCAGCAGCGCCAAGGTTTGCCCGCCAGCGGAGAGCTGGACCTGCCAACGCGCGAGCGGCTTTCGCTGACGGCCCCGGCCTGCACGACCTACACGGTCAGTGCCGCGGATTTGGCCCGGCTGCAGCCTTTGAGTTCCACCTGGCTCGGCAAGTCCCAGCAGAGCGCGCTGGAGTACGAGACGATCCTCGAGCTGCTCGCCGAAAAGGGCCATGCCCATCCAAACCTGATCCGGCGGCTCAACCCGGGCCTCAACTGGGCCCGCATTGCTCCCGGCACCGTCATCCAACTGCCGGACACCACCTCGGAGGAGACCCCCGACAAGGCCGCTTACGTAACCATCCGCCTGGCCGAAAAGGCCCTCGAGGCCTTCGACGTCAACTCGCGCCTGATGGCGCATTTCCCGTGCAGCATCGCCCAGCGAGTCGAGAAACGGCCTGTGGGCGCTCTGCACGTCTCCGTCATCGCCCCCAATCCCAACTACACCTTTAACCCGGAGATTTTTCCCGAATCTGCCGAGGCGCAGCGGTTGAAGACCCGCCTGGTGCTGCCCCCCGGGCCTAATAACCCGGTCGGCGTCGTCTGGATTGGCTTGGACAAACCCGGCTACGGCATCCACGGAACTCCCAACCCCGAACAAGTAGGCCGGACCGAATCTCACGGCTGCTTCCGGCTCGCAAATTGGAACGCAGAATACCTTGTAAAGCTCGTATGGATAGGGATGCCCGTTTACGTCGTTAGGTGAGGCGACGCGTCCGGGCGCATCCCAGCTTTGTCGACCTCCCCAAAATCCCATTAACACCCTGCTTCAGCGGGGTGTTTAGATGCCGAACCAGCCAATGCCAACCGTTTTAACGGTTTTCGCGCTGCGGTATCTGCCGCCCCCGACAAGGCCGGGATGCGCCCGACGCGTCCTGTCGCTTCAACTTCTTCTTTCCTCGTTGGCGCCTTCATGCTACCTGTGGCCCATGCAACCATATCTTATGTTTAGCTGTGCGGCTATCCTGGCCGCGGTTCTCATCAACCCGTCTCCTGCGGCGGGCGCAAGCGTCGGCACCGGGCCGAGTTTCAAGGGCCCAATCGGGCTGCAACTCTACAGCCTGCGCGAGCAATTCCCCAAGGACGTGCCCGGCACCCTGGACGAGGTGAAAAAGTTTGGCTTCAAATGTGCCGAAGTGGCCGGCACCTACGGGATGACGCCGGAACAGTTCACGGCGCAATTGGAGGCGCGGGGCATCAAACCGATCGGGGCGCACTTCGATTACAACCGCTATCGGACCGATCCCGAGGGAGTGGCGCGCGAGGCCAAGTCACTGGGGCTGCGATACGCCGGTTGCGCCTGGATACCCCACCAGGGTGACTTTGACGAGAAGACCTGCCGCGAGGCCGCTGCGGTGTTCAACAAAGCCGGCGAGGTCATGGCCAGGCACGGTTTGAAGTTCTTTTACCATGTGCATGGTTACGAGTTCCAGCCCCATGGCAAGGGCACGTTGTTCGATTTGCTCATGGCCGAAACGGACCCCAAACGGGTGAGCTACGAGATGGACATCTTCTGGGTGGTCTTCCCCAACCAGGACCCGGTCAAGTTGTTCCAGAAATATGGCAAGCGGTGGGAATTGGTCCACTTGAAGGACATGAAGAAGGGCACGCCCACCGGCGCCCTGACCGGCAGCACCGACGTGCGCAACGACGTCGCGCTGGGCGCCGGCCTCATGGACCTGCCGGCCATTCTCAGGGCCGCGAAAAAGGCCGGAGTGAAATACTACTTCATCGAGGACGAGTCCCCCTGGTCCGAACAACAGATCCCCCAGAGCCTGCGCTACCTCGAACAAGTGAGGTTCTAGCGAGGCAGCGCCTCAGACCTTTGGAGATTGAAAATTGAAAATTGAAAATTTTCAATTGCCAATTTGCAATCCCAGTCGAACCGACTTTTTGCAATCGCAGCAAAACTTGACTTCTTTACAACGCGTTTCAAAACTCAGGGACTCTAGCCTGGATACAGCGGCGAGACGTTCCATTAACACCGCGGCTTCAACCATTGGTATCTACACAACTGGCGAGCCCCCTGGGTTCCAGGCCCACGTGCCTGGGTCTTGTCCCGGAGGGACACTTGAAAATAGCCCAACGTTTCAACGTTGGGTCCAGCCGCGCCATGGGATAAGTCCCGAAGGGACGGCTGACAAGGCGTTGGGGCATAGCGATTTCAGCCGTCCCTTCGGGACTTATGCCTCAGCCCGGCCAAACCCAACGTTGAAACGTTGGGCTATTCCCAGATGTCCCTCCGGGACGGCACACGCTTGCGTTGGTTCTGACCTCGACGGCACTCCCGATTTGTGCAGAAACCATTGGGCTTCAGCCCGGTGCAAAAAGGGCGCTGCAACCGTTTCAACGGTTTGGCTGGAAGCGCCGAAAGCTGTCATCCGTCGATGATTAAAGCAACTGTTCACACGGCCGGCGGGGCTGCGCGCCCGGCCCGCTACGCCTGGGCCGTGGTGCTCATGCTCTGGCCGGTGGCGACCTTGAATTATCTGGATCGGATGATGGTCGCCACGATGCGCGCCTCGATTCGCGCCGACATTCCCACGATCGCCAATGACGCCCAGTTCGGCGTGCTGATGGCGGCGTTCATGTGGGTGTACGCGTTTCTCAGCCCGGCGGGCGGTTACGTGGCCGACCGCTTTAACCGGCGCTGGACCGTGATTGCCAGCCTGTTGATCTGGTCGGCAACCACCTGGCTCACGGGCCGTGCGCGGACCTTCGAGCAGATGGCCTGGGCGCGCGCCCTGATGGGGGCGAGCGAGGCCTGTTACATTCCCGCCGCCCTGGCGCTCATCGCCGATTTCCACCCCGGCCCCACGCGCTCCCGCGCCATCGGCATCCACACCAGCGGCATCTATGCCGGCCAGGCGCTCGGCGGGGTGGGCGGGTACATCGCCGACACCAGTTCCTGGCGCAATGCCTTCTACTGGTTCGGGTTGACGGGGATATTGTATACCGTGGTGCTGCTGCTGCTGCTGCGCGAGGCCGACCGGCCGGCAGCCGGGCCTGGAGCAAAGGCCCCCGGTCTCAGTTTCCAAGACACGCTGCGCGGCCTGTTCGGCGCGTCGGGCTTCCTCATCCTCATCGCTTATTTTACCCTCCCGGCCATGCCCGGATGGGCGGTGAAAAACTGGCTGCCCACACACCTCGCCGCGGCCTTCGGCTTAAAGCAAGGCCCGGCGGGCCTCTCGGCGACAGGTTATGTGACGCTGGCATCGCTGGGGGGCGCCCTGCTCGGGGGCGTGGCCGCCGACCGCTGGGTGCGGACCACCGCCCGGGGCCGCATCTACACCAGCGCGCTGGGCGCCGGCCTGTGCGTGCCGGCCCTGCTCGGCCTGGGCTTCGCCCCCTCGCTTGCCGTGGCGCTCATCTGCATGGTACTCTTCGGCCTGGGCTTCGGCGTTTTCGATGCGAACAGCATGCCGATCCTCTGCCAACTTGTCCCGCCCAGCTATCGGGCCACCGGTTACGGCGTGATGAACCTCGTCAGCATCAGCACTGGCGCGGGTGTCACCTGGGCTTTGGGCGCCCTCCGCGACCGCGGCATCCCCCTCGGCATCGCGTTCACCCTCTCGGCCCTCCTCACCGCCTTGGGCGTCGCGCTCATCCTGAGGGTCCGCCCCCAAGAGAAAAACCTCGAACTTCAATGACCCGCAAAGGCGGAGCCAGGGGCGCGGCCCCGGAACCCGGTGCCTGAGAGCCGGTTGCAGAATTCCGGATTAACCACAAAGAACGCAGAGATCACAAAGAACTGCCTTATTTGTACCAGGTCTTTGCGTTCTTTGTGCTCTCTGCGGTTAATTCTGCAACCACCTCCTGAAGCTCGAAATAGCCCTGACTCTGCGCGGCGCTGCCCCTGCAAACCCAACGGAAAAGCCCGGCGTGGATCTGATAGCCAGAACTGCAGTCCTGGCTATTGAGGAGGATGACCTCGGGCGCGAAGTCGCCAACCTCGGCGGCCAGGTCCCTGTGCTGGAACCGGACCCTACGCCTCTGAAACCCGATCATGTCGCCCTGCCTAGACCCGCGCAGAAGGACCTGGATCGCCTGCCGGACGGCGCTGGCTGAGGACCTCCTGCACGCGCGGTGACCATCCCCAGCCGCGGCACCCCTGAATCCGGGCAGGCAATGGTACGCCCCTTGGGACCCGAACCCATGACCCTCTGCTTAGAATCCGGGGGGTATCATAGGTTTTCAGCAGACTCAGCATGTTTCGTTTTGGCGGCTGACGGAACGAAGTAGCGGGTTGCCCTTTTCTCGATTTCGCGTTGTCGGCGCTCGACCGTCGGCCGGCTCGGTTGCTCGCCGGATGTCTTGCCGAGCCAGGAGCCTTCGTGTATTCTCTGTGTGTTATGTCGTACAAGACCCTCACCGTTAGGACCGAAGCCTACGCCCGGCTGAAAAAACTGAAGGCGCCTGGGGAGAGCTTCTCGGACGTCATTTTGCGCGAGTTGCCGGAACCCTGGCAGACGTGCGGTGACGTACTCCAGGGACTCAGGAACATACAGGCGCCAATGCCCGATGCCAAGTTCATGGCGGCTGTGCTGAAAGGGCGCGG
>Ga0181524_10000757_pt1 | contig 38844 bp, 27 predicted proteins | sample PEATcosm2014_Bin_34_FD_119761 | JGI IMG/M metagenome (GOLD analysis project Ga0181524, IMG submission 119761) | Peatland microbial communities from MTU Mesocosm Facility, Houghton, MI, USA - PEATcosm2014_Bin05_60_metaG | ecosystem: Environmental > Terrestrial > Soil > Wetlands > Peat | place... | reverse complement strand
GGAGCGCCGACTTGCAGTCGGCTTTGCGCGTACCCCGTCTTCGAATTCGTTGCTCTTGGTTCGGTCTAAGCCGACTGCAAGTCGGCGCTCCGCCTGGGCACCAAGCACTCGCGAATGCGCCCTCGAAACTCCCAGCCTTCAAAATCAGCTTGGCCTGCTGCGGCTTTGCGGCTACCATCGAACTTGAAAATGCCCCGTGTATGCGCCGCTCTCCAGCTAATGCACCCAAATCGCCGATGACGCCGCCAACTGATGGACAGCAAGCGCCAGACCGTCGCCGAACCGATAAGGGCGCCGCGCACGCTGAAAACCTGCAAGGGCAGATTGCCGCGGGCGCGCGGCTGGAACAGAAGCTGCGGGGGCAGGAAGCGCTTCTCCGGGAACTGATGGAGAACATCCACCAGGTGTTCTGGCTGATGTCGGCGGACCGACGGCAGGTGTTTTACGTCGGCCCCAGTTATCAAGCTATCTGGGGCCGCAGTTGTGACAGTCTCTTGCGCAGGCCGATGAGCTGGCTGGAGGCATCCCGAAGACCAGTTTGCCATCTTCGCGCTCCGGGCGGGGGCCGCAGGCTACTTGACCAAGGAGCGCGCGCCGGAGGACCTCGCCGCCGCCGTCCGAAGAGTTTTAGCCGGCGAGCGCTACGTCAGCCCGCTCGTCGCCGCCCGGTTTGCCCAGGAGCTGCCCTCCACCCCGGCCGGATTGCCCCACCAGGCGATGTCAGCACGCGAGCTTGAGGTGTTGCGGCTAATCGCCTCCGGCCAGACTGGAAAGGCCATCGCGGGGGCGCTGGGTTTGAGCCAGAAGACCGTCAGCACCTACCACACCCGCCTCCTCAAAAAGCTCCATGCCAGCAGCACTGCTGATGTGGTTCGCTACGCCGTGAATTACGAGATGGAGTAATCGCCGTCCGGCGACATTCCTGTCAGAATTTTCCTACAGGCCCGCGGAAACTTTAGGCTTTATGACCCCCAATTGAGTAGTAACTTATAAGAGCGCGAGTACTGTCCAACAGAACGCTACACAGTCGGATGGAGCAACGCTTCCTTCGAGAACTCGCCGCACACCTGCGAGCGGGTCGCCCGCGGTTGCATGCGAATCACACGAAAGCTAACCGGGCTTGGAAAAGGACGCGCCATCAGCAGCCTGCCGCGCTGGCTGCTGGCAGCCGCCGTTTTGGGAATCCTCGCCATTTTGGGCGGGGGCGGTTGGTTCTATTACACCCAGCGCCAGTTCCTGCGGCGGGACGCTGGGGACAACCTGCACACCATCGCTCAGTTGAAGGTGGACCGGATCGTCCAATCCGGTTTGATCCTCGGTCTCACGCTCGCCGCGGGCGGCTTCGGGTTCCTTTGGCAGAGGAGCGCCAAGGCCCACTACCGTGGGCTCTGCCTCGTGGAGGCGGCCTTGCGGACGAGCCAAGAGAGGTATGGCTCGCTGTTCGACAACATGGCCGAGGGATTCGCGCGTTGCCGCATGGTCTTCGATAATGGCCGGCCGCGGGATTTCACTTTTCTCGCGGTCAACCCCGCTTTCGAGAGACTGACCGGGCTGCGTGACGCGGTCGGCAAGAAGGCCAGCGAACTGATGCCGGGCATTCGCGAATCCGACCCTGATCTGTTCGAGATTTATGGCCGGGTGGTCCTCAGCGGCCATCCCGAGCAATTCGAGACGTTCGTGACGGCACTGAACGATTGGTTCTCCGTCTCCGTTTATTCCCCGCACAAAGAGCACTTTGTCGCGGTCTTCAGCGTCATCACCAAGCGCCAGCGGGCAGAGGAAGCGTTGCGTGCTTCGGAGGTTCGCTATCGCCGGCTTTTTGAGGCGGCCAAAGACGGCGTTTTAATCCTCGAGGGTGAGACGGGGATGGTCGTGGATGTGAATCCGTATCTGGTGCAGTTGTTGGGTTGTTCACGCACGACATTCCTCGAAAAGAAGATCTGGGAACTCGGGTTCTTCAAGGACATCGTGGCCGACCAGGCCAACTTTGAGTTATTGCGGCAGGCGGAGTACATCCGCTACGACGACCGGCCGCTGGAAACCGCCGACGGGCGGCGGATCGAGGTGGAGTTCGTCAGCAACGCCTATGTGGTCAATCACCGCAAGGTAATCCAGTGCAACGTTCGCGACGTCACCGAACGCAGGCGCAATGAGGAGCGAGCGCGGACTCACAGGAGACAACTGCGCGCCTTGTCCGGCCGCATCGAAAAGCTGCGCGAGGAGGAGCGCACCCGCATCTCGCGTGAAATCCACGACGAACTGGGCCAGATGCTCACCTGCATCAAGATGGATTTGCGCTGGATGGAGCATCGCCTGGACGACTTCCGCGACGACCGCCGTTTGAATCCCATTCTGGACAAACTGGTGGCCACCGCCGAACTGGCCGGGGCGACCATCAAAACGGTGCAGCGCATCGCGGCGGATTTGCGCCCGGGCATCCTGGACAACCTAGGTCTGCCGATGGCACTCCAATATGAGGCTGGCCGGTTTGAAGACGAACGTGGAAATCGCCCGTTACGCCCTCAAGCATGGGCTGGTGGATTAAGGAACCGGCCCTGGACCGGAAGGCGTAGCGCAGGTTTCCAACCGGTTGGAAATCTGCGCTACCCGGCCTCGGGAGCCTGGTGTCGCTCCTCGGGTATACCATTCTCTGCCTAAATCTTCCTTTTTTGAAAGAAGTTCTGGTTGCGGCTATGCCGCGCTAAGAAATATCCGGGCTAGCCGGTCCGAGGCGCGCGAAAGCGGGAGCAAGCTCCCGCACTCCAAACGCTTCGCGCTCACATGCGCCATTTCGAGGAAACTTAACATGTCGAAGTTTTTCAGGGCGGTTCATCGCCGGCATCGATGGTTTGAAATTCCAGGGGCTTGCGGAACCAGGAGGTGCGCCAGGCGCCGTAGAGAAGGCCGGCGCTGAGCCAAATCCCGCCGGCGATCTTGGCCTTCGGACCCAGGCTTAGCCAGAGAAAAAGGCAAACCAAAAAGCCCAGGACGGGCAGAAGGAAGTCGCGAACTCTCTTGTCCTGGCCGCGCACGAAGTACCGCACGAAGCAGGAGACGTTGACGCCCATGAAGGCGATGAGGGCGCCGAAGTTGAGGAGTTCGGCCCCCAGCGAATAGGTCAGGACGAACGCGCCGGCCAAGGTAATGGCGCCGACCAGGATGATGTTGTTGCTCGGGACCCGCGTGCGGGGGTGAATCGCGCCGAAGAACCGGCGGGGAATGGCGTTGTCCCGGCCCATTCCATAAAGGAGGCGGCCTGCGCCCAATTGGGCCCCGGCGCCGGAGCCCATGGTGGCGATGAGCAGGGCGACATCCACGGTCAGGAATAACCAATGTCCCCCGGCCTTGCCGGCGACGAAACAGAAGGCGGTGTCCGCATTGGGAAAGATATTGCTCGGCCAAACCAGTTGGGCGGCATAGACCTGGATGGAGGCCAGCACCCCCGTTATCAGGCAGACCAGGACCGTGGCCAGGAGGATGTTGCGCCTGGGATTATGAACTTCTTCGGAGAGGGTCGAGATGCCGTCAAAGCCGATGTAGGTGAGCACGGCCAGGGCGGCGCCCCCGGAAACGGCGGAGAAAGAAAAGGTCTTCGGGTCATAGAACGGCCTGGTCCACCCGGCGACGCCGTCGGGGGGTTGGAGCCACAGGTGCTGGACGACCGCGCCGAAGAAGAGCAGGATGACCACGCCCAGGCCGGCGGCGATGATTGTATTGGTCCGGGAGCTGGCCTCGATGCCCTGCAGGTTCATCCCGGTGAACAGCGCGGTGAAGGCGACGGCGTAAACCGCGAAAGGAATCCTGAAGGTCAGCCCCAGCGCCTCCTGCAGGTCCAGCGCGGCCTGGCAGCTCCAGATGACGCAGATGATTGGGTTCATCACGTAATCGAACATCATGCCCCAGCCGACCAGGTAACCGAGGGCGGGATGGATTTCGCGGCTGACGTAGGTGTAAGCGGACCCGGCGCTGGGATAGGCATTGGCCATGCGTCCGTAGCTCACAGCCGTGAAAATCATCGCCACCATCCCCACAAGGATGGTCGTCACCACGTGCCCATGGGCCGGTACGGCGACCGCGCCGTAAAGGGGCATCGGCGCAGTGGGTTGGATAAGGATGAGGCCGTAAATGATCAGGGCCGGCAGGCCGAGCGCCCGTTTCAGACCCAGGCCGCCCGAGCCGCTGGAACCAGGGTTCAGTTGGTTTGCCGGGGTGCCGGAAGTCTGTTGCATCGCGTTCGACGGGCAGTCAACCCGCAATTCCGGGGGTTGTCAATCGTTGAGAAAGGAATTACAGACAAAGGAACTCTTGCACAGGCAGACAGCATTCGCCATCCTCCCGACGGCTTATCGTGAAATACCACCTTGCATGGATGCGCCGGCCGGAGAGGCTCGCCGCGACGCTGATCGTTCTCTCGGTTATTGCCGCAGCCGGCCGGACGAGGGCCGCCGATACCAACGCGCCGGCCAATCCCGCCGGCACGAACCCGCCGGCGGTGTTCACCGCCACTAACGCCCCGCCTGCTCGCGCGACCAACGCCCCGCCAACCGCGAGCGCGACCAACGCCCCGCCCGCCTCGACAATCGACGCTCGACACTCGGCCCTCGAAGCAGCCGCCCCGGCGACCAACCCGCCGACGCCGGCGGCCACCACCGCCCGCCCGCCCGCCCCGGCCGACCTGGCGCCGGAACTGCTCGTGGCGGACCACCTTCTCCTGGCGATACCCAGGTCCGGTTTCGGCAAAGACTACCTGTTCACGGCCTCCTTGATTCCCCAGGCCCGGGCCGCCACCAGCACCGGCCTGGCCGCCAAAATCGTCCGCTTCGAATTGTTTCCGGACGGGGTGGACATGTATGAATCGACCAAGGGATTGGTGGTCACGGAGGACCTGCCGGCGCGCCGTTTGCTGGCCAGCTTCAGCATTGTGCGCCAGGACGACCAGCAAGTGGCCATCGATTTCAACAAGGGAATGAGGCGCGTATTCATACAGGCCTGGACCTTCGGCGGCGGGCTGGACCTGGCCGAGCGCGACCGCACGCTCGAGGTGCCCGAAGGCCGCGTCTTCGAGATGCGCCGCCAGGACGGCCGATTGCTCATTCGCCAGAGTGTCCAGGCGCGCAACCGCGCGGACGATCAAAACCTGGAAATACGCCTCGAAGTCCGCTATTTCCTCTCGCCTTACCGCCAGGGTGCCTGCGAGGCCAAGGAGCCTACCCCGGCCGACTTTCGCTATACGCGGTTTTTTGAAACCGAAGGCCAAATCGAGCCGGTGACCGGGCGAGTCTCCGCCCGCATCGCCCGTTTCGATCTTCGCCAGCCCATCCTTTTCCATTACTCGGCCAATACGCCGCCGGAGTACGTCCAGGCCGTCAAAGACGGCATCCTCTACTGGAACCGCGCCTTCGGCAAAGACGTCATCCAGGCCAACAAAGCCCCGGAAGGCGTCACCGCCCCCGACGCCAAGCTCAACATCATCCAGTGGGTCCCCTGGGACAACGCCGGCTTTGCTTATGCCGACGTGCTGCTCGACCCGCTCACGGGCGAGTCAACCCACGGCCAGGCCTATATTACCAGCGTCTTCGGCTTTCTCGGCAAGGCCCGGGCGCGCGCCCTCCTGCGCTCCATGCTGGACCTGGCGGAGCAGAAAAAGGACGACAAAAAGGCGACTGCCGCCTTCCGCCTGGGCGTGCCCTTCCTTCAGATGGCCCCCGCCTGCCAGGTCGACCCCCAGACCTTTGCCGCCCAGATGGCCCGCGGCCTCCAGGAAGTCCTGGCCAGCGACCAGTTGACTGACGAGGCGGTGCTCCGGGTCTCCCAGGATTATGTGCGCGAAACCGTGGCCCACGAGGTTGGCCACGTCCTCGGGCTGCGGCACAACTTCGCCGGCAGCCTCGCTGCCACCCTCACCCGCAAGGAACTCGACGAGTGGTTCTCAGCCTATATCTGCGGCAAGCCCACCGATGCCTACACCAACAAACTGGCCTCCAGCTCCATGACGGAATACACCATCTTCAAAGGCGCCGTCTTCACCGGATGGCGAATGCGGACCGTCAACGAACCGCTGCCCCATGACCGCGCCGCCATCTGCTGGGGTTATTTCGACAGCACCGAGGCCCGCGACAAAAAAATGCTCTTCGCCACCGACGACGACGTGGGCCGCTACGGCGACGTGCGCCAGTTCGATTACGGCCCCGACCCCCTCGTCAATGCCTACTCCGAGATGGCGCAGCTCATCAACCTGCTCCCCAACAACCTCCTCGAAACCTTCGTCAGCGCCCGCGCCCCGCGCAACCCCCACGACCGCGTCCCCCTCGAACAAGTCAACCTCAACTACGCCGGTTACGCCGCCCAACTCGCACACCAGTTCGCCGACATCCTCTCCTGGTTCCGCGCCGAGACCCGCTCGTTGCGCATCGAAAACCAGTTCGACTTCGTGGGCGACCTGAACCGGAAGGATCGCCTCGAGGCCCATTGGAAATACCTCAACACCCAGCTCGATCAACTCGGCGGAGTGGACCGCGCCATCTTCTCGATGCTCCCGCTGGACCTCAAACTCGAGCTCAAGGCCGAACCCTCCGGCATCCCCGTCGTCCAGCGCCTCAACGCGGGCGCCCTTGCCGCCAAACTCGAAAAACTGCTCGATTCGCCCGCCTACAAGTCCTTTGTTGGCCTCGACGACAAGAAATACGCCTTCACCAAAGAGGAGCATGACCTCATCCTCAAACGCGCGAAAAAGTTCTTCGAGGAACTCGAAAAGGAAGTCGTCAAGCAGGTTTGCCAGCGCCTGGCCAACTCCGCCCGCACCCTCGGCGCCCAGGCCACCGGCGCCGTCGGCGAAGAAGACGCCGTCGCCAAACTCGAGCAGCGCACCATCGAATTGGCCAAGCTGGTCATCACCGCCAAGGAAGATTCCAAGCGCCTCCAAGGCAAGGTGGACAAAGGCTACGTCGCCGTCGTCGAATACAAATACGACCAGGACACCCGCCTGGCCGCCGCCAAGGCCCTGGCCGAGCAGACCGGCTCATTCAAAGGTTGGGCCGAAGAGGCCAAGTCCGACCTCAACACCCAGTTGAAAAACGATGTCGAGGCAGCCCTGAACCTGTCCCATTACAAAGACTTCAAGGTCTCCCTCCTTTCCCGCGGCCTGCGCGAGTGGTACCAACAACAGCAGGACGTCCTGGCCCTCCTCCCCCCCGCCCCCGGCAGCCCAACCCTCCCGGCAAGGTAGTGGAATCGGAGGCCCTGGGACAGGCTCTGGCCGGATATTTCAAGGGCCGAAGCCATTTGTTCAGCCGTCGCCTCGGCAAAGCTCCGTCAGGAGCGCCATGTTTATAGTCCGGATGCCATGAGCGGACCAAGCCCCGTCAGGAGCGGCATGTCAGAGCAGCACACTCCAGGCCGCTGAAATGCCGCTCCTGACGGAGCTTGGGATGGGCCTTGCGGGGCCGCGTTGCTATAAGCATGCCGCTCCTAACGGAGCTGTCATGCACGCTAAGAAATGTCCGGGCCAGGTGGTGTGCCTGGAACCAAACTTAAATCTCTTCTGGCGCGTAGGCTGGGACCTCGGGAAACTTCTTTGGAATGCCCTTGTCAAAGGTGGCTGCGTCGCAGCCTTCCGAGAGCGCGTAAGCGCAAAGGAGCGTGTCGCCAAAATCGCTGTTCCTGACACGGTAAAACTCGCAGTCAACGCAGCCATCTACCTTTCCCCCTCCAATCCGGACCCTCCCGCCTTGGCTATACCCTCGCGCGCCGCCGCTTTTATTTCGTCAATAGAGCGTGCCCGCTTCCCCTTGCCCAAGGACCCGGCCAGGGCATCCGCGCCCTCGACAGGCTCCAGAATCAGTCTGTTGCCCTCCACAATCTGGTTTACCCGCTGGCCGGGCCGCAGCCCAAGAATCCGAATCGCCTCCTCTGAAATCGTTGTTTGAAACGCCCTGGAAATCTTTGTTTGCCTCATGCAATAACAGAATACTCAGACTAAGTGGTTCCACAATGTTAAGTTTCCCCGGCATGGCGCACTCGAGCGCAAAGCCTTTGGAGTGCGGGAGCTTGCTCCCGCTCTCGCGCCCGTCGAACCGTCCAAAAGCGCCCCCGGCAGCTCGCGAGACGCACTCCGAGGCCTTCGCCCTGCTGGCGGCCCCAACGGCATCCCGTGCCACCGAGGAAACTTAACGTCGTCGACGTGGTCATGAACATGAATAGCGCGCCGCTCCAACGGCAACGCGGTTGTGTAACAAAGCCCAGGGTTGAACCGAAGGGACAGCCCCCCGGCCACCCCGAACCTCGAAAAGCTCTGGAACCACGACGCCTTCTTCGACTATGTCGACCGCTGGATGTTCGAGGACGACAAGCCCTTCCGCATCGAGATAGCCAAATACTGCCGCCCGCCCTCCAGCAAGGACACCTACCTCGACGACAGCAAAGACTGGTTCCACGAGGGCTATGCCGGCCAACCCTGGGTCAAGCATCTGTGGAACAAGTACCATCCCCTCTGCCCCGCTCCAACCGACGGCTGGAAGCGGAAACACGACGACAGCTACTACCTCAACGCCGTCGAAAAACAACGGAAGAAGTAAGGCATCACGAGAGAATAAAATGAGCAACTATGGCGCAGGAGTTTTGACCGCTGGCAAGGCGCGAGCGAGGCGCATATCCAAGGCGATCTGCAACGAGCGACCAACGCCGCCAGCGGCCAAAAGAACCAGCCAGAATTGCTCATGTTATTTTTTCGTGATGCCCAAGAGTTGAACAGGAGCGGACAGAGAGCATCCCGGCGCAGCGCCGGGATGCTCCGTTCCCTCCCGTTCAGTTGTTCAGTTGGGTGCGATTAAAAGTGTCGGTCAGTTCACGGCACTCCTTTGCCCCGAAGGGGCTTGCGAGAATAGCCCGGCGTTTCAACGCCGGGTGAGCGCATCGAAAGCATGCATCCGTCCCGAAGGGACGGCTGAGGGCAAGGACCGTTCTCAATCGTCCCTTCGGGACGAGAATCCCTACTCTCGCCTCCCCGGCGTTGAAACGCCGGGCTATTGTCGAATGTCCCTCCGGGACAAGACACCTCTGCCCGCGGCCTGGGTGCGGCTCTGGGCCCGGACATGGATGAGGGGTCCAATAATCGTGTAATTAGCGAAAGCCCGCGAGCCGCTCCACGGGCGCGCCGTGCCGTCAACAGACGCATACCGACCGGTCCGTGGGATGGACGACACCAACCCGGAATGGAGTAGCCGCGAAAAGGCACAAAAGGCGCAGAAAATCAGGGTTTTTGCGCCTCTTGTGCCTTTTCGCGGCTATCTGGATTGTCTCTTATCCTCCTAACTTCTGTGTAAGCCCTCTTTGCCAACACTTCTTACACGGTTATTGTACCCTCTCGTACGACGGTGAGTATTTCTGGCCGGACGACGAGGGGCGGCCCGAACTTTGAGCAGCGGATCGCGCCGCTGCATCCAGGCGCAATCGAAGCAAGCGACGATTTTGACGCGCCACTCCCGGACGAATTCGGGCTCGGCAAACCATGAAAGCTCTCCTCGACGCTCACGCGTTGACCGGTTGTTGGTGGCCCAGGCGATGGTAGAAGGCCGCGATTTGATCAGTCACGACTCCGCAGTGGCGCAATACCCTGTCAAGGTCATCTGGTGACCGCGCTTCAGCCTTTAGCCTTCAGCTTTTAGCCTTCAGCTTTTAGCCTTCAGCTTTTAGCCTTTCCCCCCGCCTCTCCCCCCTCGCCATTGCCGGCGGCGAAAAATTCCCATTGACTAGTGTGTATCCTTGCTGTACATTAGCCCCATGTTGAGTCGCAAGCCCGAAGCCGTCCAACGCCTAAAAACCCCGGGAGGGCGCCCCGAGCCTCAGGGTCCCTCCCATGCCGGCCCCGCCGCGAGCATTTCCTCGGCGGCCCGGCCCCATGTCTCTCCCGCCGCCCGGCAAACCGTTCTTCCTGCCGCCCCGCAGGAGCACCCGGACACCACAAATACCCGCATAAAATGGGCCTCCGAGCGAAAAAGCTGCGGAAAAGTGCGGAAAAGTGCGGAAAAAACTTTCACCCGCGCAGCCCGGATAAACCGGCGCCCTGCCAAAAACATTTCTGTGGACCGTGGGCTGTGGACTGTGGATCACCCATCCCTCCATGGTGCAATTCTGCCCTGCAACAGCTAACCCGAACGCCAGTTGGCCGCTACGACCGTATTGACAATCCAGCCCCAATATGGAATAATCCCTAATATCTTAGGCGATTCACTTATGATTACCACTGAGCCGTCAGCAAAATTGAGCCGTAATGAAGGTCTCAAAGAAGGCGATCCGCTTCTCGCCGGCACGATTAGCCAGACCCTGGCGGATTCATCGGCAGACCGGTTTACGGAAGACGACTACGAATTCCTCAAGTTCCACGGGATTTACCAGCAGGACGACCGCGACCTTCGGAAGACGGGCAAGAAGTATATGCTGATGCTGCGGACGAAGTTCCCCGGCGGAGTGCTGACCGCCCCGCAGTACCTCCTGTGCGACCAACTGGCCACGGAGTATGGGAACGACACGATGCGGATTACGGTGCGCCAGGATTTTCAGTTTCACGGGATTCTCAAGGGCAATCTGCGCCAGACAGTCAAGAGACTGAACGACGCCCTGACAACGACCATCGGGGCGTGCGGGGACGTGGTGCGCAACGTGATGGCGCCGCCGACGCCGGCAACCAGCCCGCTGGTGGAGCAGGTGCTCGAGGAGGCGCGCCGGCTCTCAGGCCAGCTTGTTCCCAGGACGCCGGCCTATCATGCAATCTGGATCGAGGGCAAGGAGCTGGACCTGCGCGCCGAGGCCAATGCCGCCTTTGCCGACCCGCTTTACGGAAAAACGTATCTCCCCCGCAAGTTCAAGTTCGCCTTTGCCATTCCGCCCCTCAACGACATCGACATCTTCACCAACGACGCCGGCTTTGTGGTGATTGAAGAGCAAGGCCGCCTGGCCGGGTACAACGTGCTGGCCGGCGGCGGCATGGGAATGTCGCACGGCAATGCGCAGACCTTTCCGCGGCTGGCGGATGTGATCGGCTTCATTGGACCCGAAGCGGGTCAAGTGGAAGCGGCCGCTAAAGCCATTGTGACAATTCACCGCGATTTTGGCGACCGCGCCAACCGGAAACATGCCCGATTGAAATACATCATTGCAGAGCGGGGCGTGGACTGGTTCAGGAAGGAAGCGGAGCAGCGGATGGGCTTCCAGTTTGCGCCCCCGCGCCCATTCCGGTTCACAGCCCAAGGCGACAAGCTCGGCTGGCACCGCCAGACCGACGGCAACTATTTCCTCGGCCTCTTCGTCGAAAATGGGCGCATCCGGGATGCCGGAGGTTATCGGCTTAAGTCCGGTCTGCGGGAAGCCATCAAGCGGTTCCAGCCGGACATTCGCCTGACCCCTTCTCAGAACATCCTCTTGGCCGGCCTGCGCCCGGAGCAGCGCGCCGGCCTCCAGAAGGTGCTCAGCGAGCACGGCATCTCGGCGGCCAATCCCTTCAGCCCCACGCGCCTGGCCTCGATGGCCTGCCCGGCCCTGCCCACCTGCGGCCTGGCCCTGGCGGAGTCGGAGCGGTTCCTGCCCGGCCTGCTGGACCGCCTCGAGGCCATGCTGGCCGAGTTGGGGTTGCAAGACGAGGAGTTCATCGTCCGCATGACAGGTTGCCCCAACGGTTGCGTCCGGCCGTACATCGCCGAAATCGCTTTCGTCGGCAAGGCCCCGAATAGGTATCAAATCCACGTCGGCGGCAACCTGGCCGGCACCCGGCTCGTCCGCCTCTACAAAGACTCGGTCAAGGGAGAGGACCTGCTCACCGAGTTGCGCCCGCTCCTGGCCCGCTATGCTCAAGAGCGCGAGCCTGCGGAACGCTTCGGCGATTTCTGCTCTCGGGCCGTCCTGGGGAACCTCGAAACGGCCAAGCAATGAATCCAAGCGCCCACAGCCCGTTGGAGAATTGCGGATTAACCGCGAAGAACGCAGAGATCGCAAAGAATTGCCTTATTCTCATTAGGTCTTTGTGTTCTTTGTGTTCTCTGCGGTTAATTTTGCAACCACCTCCCCAAACCGAGGACTAGCATCTGAACCGATCCGAAGAAGTGCCGGGCAGCGCCGCAGGAAAACTCAACGTCGCCGAGGTGCGTTTGCTGGACGAGCAATTCAAGCTTAAGTCCACGGAGGACATCCTGGCCTGGGCCTGGGAGCGGTTTGGCGCGCGCTCGGCCATCGGCACCAGTTTCCAAGGCGCCGGGCTTGTCATGTTGCACCTGGCCGCAAAAGCCGGCTTGCATTTCCCCGTGTTCACCCTGGATACGGGCCTGCTCTTCCCGGAGACCGTTGCCCTCAAGCAGCGGCTCGAGAAATTCCTGGGCATAACCATCGAATCGCTCGAGCCGGACCTGACCGTGGCCGAGCAGGCCGACATTCATGGCCCCGAGTTGTGGAAACACAACCCCGACCTCTGCTGCACCGTCCGCAAGGTCCTCCCCCTCCGGGACAAGCTCTGCGGCCTGGACTGCTGGATAACCGGCCTGCGGCGCCAGCAATCCGACACCCGCGCCCGCATCGGCCTCATCGAGCTTTATGCCTTCGACGAGGCCTCCGGCCGCGACATTGTGAAGCTCAACCCCATGGCCAACTGGACACGCGAGGCCGTGTGGGCCTATATTGAAAAATATCGCATCCCATATAATCCGCTCCATGACCGGGGCTATCGCTCGATCGGCTGCCAGCCTTGCACCCGCCAAACCGCCAACGGCCAAAACGAGCGGGCCGGGCGCTGGACCGGGTTTAACAAGGTCGAATGCGGCATCCACACCTTCATGCCCAAGAAAATTGACTTTCAGATTTGACGCATGGATTACCTCTCGAAACTCGAAAACCAGAGCATCTACATCCTCCGCGAGGCCTTTAACAAGTTCGAGCATCTTGCCATGCTCTGGAGCATCGGCAAAGACTCAACCGTGCTGCTGTGGCTGGCGCGAAAGGCCTTCTTCGGCCACGTCCCCTTTCCCCTGGTCCATGTGGATACGAGCTACAAAATCCCCTCGATGCTCGAATACCGCGACCGGCTGGTCAAAGAGTGGAACCTCGATCTCATCGTGGGCCGCAACGACGCCGTGCTCCGGAGCGGCCTCACCTATCCCGCCGGAAAGGCCACCCGCGTCGAGTGCTGCGGGACGCTCAAGAAAGACGCCCTCAAGCAGGTGCTCGACAGCCATCACTTCACCGGCGTCATCGTGGGCGTGCGCCGCGATGAGGAACCCACTCGCGCCAAAGAGCGGTACTTCAGCCCCCGCGACAAGAACATGGAATGGAACGTCGAAGACCAGCCGCCCGAGCTTTGGGACCAGTTCAAAACCGATTTCCAGCCCGGCGCACACATCCGCATCCATCCCCTGCTTCACTGGACCGAACTCAACGTCTGGGAATACATCGAGCGCGAAACAATCCCCGTCATGCCGCTTTATTTCGCCAACAGCCGGGGTGAGCGTTACCGCAGCCTGGGCTGCGCCCCCTGCACCATGCCCATCAAGTCCAACGCGGCTACCGTCCGCGAAATCATCGAAGAACTCCGCCACACCAGGACCGCCGAACGGTCCGGACGCGCCCAGGACAAAGAAAGCGAAGATGCCTTCGAGAAACTAAGGCGAGACGGATACATGTGAGCCTAACCCATGACCTCATCTCCCACCGAGCAGCTCAAAATCGTCATCGTCGGCCACGTGGACCACGGCAAATCCACCTTTGTGGGCCGGCTGCTCCACGACACCGGTTCGCTGCCCGAAGGCAAAGTCGAGCAACTGGAAGCCGTTGCCCAGCGGCGCGGCGTCCCCTTCGAGTGGGCCAACCTGATGGACGCCCTGCAAGCGGAGCGCGACCAGAACATCACCATCGATACGGCGCAGATTTGGTTTCGCACTCCCAAGCGCCAATACGTCATCATCGACGCGCCGGGCCACAAAGAGTTCCTCAAGAACATGGTCACCGGGGCCGCCGATGCCCAAGCCGCCCTCCTGCTGATCGATGCCCGCGAAGGAGTCAAGGAAAACTCCCGCCGCCACGGCTATCTCCTCAACCTCCTGGGCATCCGCCAAATCGCCGTCCTGGTCAATAAGATGGACCTCGAGAATTATAGCCAGGGCCGATTCAACCAGATCGAATCCGAATACCGGGCCTGGCTCCGCTCCATCGAGGTCGAGCCCAAATGTTTCATCCCCGTTTCCGCCCGGCACGGCGACAACCTGGCCGCCCTCAGCCCCCGCATGCCCTGGTGGCACGGGCCGACAGTCCTCCAAACCCTCGACGATTTCAAGACCGCAGAACTGCCCAAAGACCAGCCCCTGCGGTTCCCCATCCAGGATGTCTATCGCTTCGACCAACGCCGAATCCTGGCCGGGCGCGTCGAGTCCGGCACCCTCCGGGTCGGCGACAAGCTCCTGTTCTGCCCGCTTAACAAGACCAGCATCGTCAAGACCATCGAGCGCTGGAATGCGCCCCCCGCCGACCTGGCAACCGCCGGCGAGTCGATCGGCATCACCTTGAGCGAGCAGATCTTCGTCGCGCGCGGCGTCGTGGCCGTCCACGAAGCCGCCCCGCCGCTCGAATTGTCGAGCTTCAAGGCGCGCCTGTTCTGGCTGGGCAAAGAACCGTTGAAGAAGGCCAAAAGCTATAAGCTCAAGCTTGCCACACAGGAGGTCGAGTGCCGCATCCAATCCATCGAAAAGGTCATCGACGCCGCCACCCTCGAAACTATCTCCCGCAGCGAAAACGAACTCTTCGTCGACCGCCATGAAGTCGCCGAACTCACCCTCCACACCAAACGGCCCATCGCCTTCGACATTCATGCCGACATCGCGCCGATGGGCCGCTTTGTGATCGTGGACGGGCTGGACGTCTCGGGCGGCGGCATCATCGCGCCGGAAAACTACCCGCGCCGCACCCACGACCTCCACACCAAGAGCGACAACATTTACTGGAATCGCGGCCGCGTCACCGCCCGCCAGCGGGAGTTGCGCAACAGCCACTTGGGCTGCGTCCTGTGGCTCACCGGCCTCTCCAGCGCCGGCAAATCCACCATCGCCACCGAACTCGAGCGCGAATTGTTCAACCTCGGCCGCCAGGTTTACGTCCTGGACGGTGACCGCATGCGCCACGGCCTCTGCTCGGACCTGGCGTTCTCTCCGGAAGACCGCGCCGAGAACATCCGGCGCGTCGGCGAAGTGGCAAAGCTCTTCGCCGATGCCGGCATGATCTGCGTCACCGCCTTTATCTCGCCCTACCGCGCCGACCGTGACTTCGTCCGCAAAATAATGCCGCCGGGCAAATTCGTCGAGGTCTTTGTCAATGCCCCCCTGGCCGTCTGCGAGCAGCGCGACCCCAAGGGCCTCTACGTCAAGGCCCGCGCAAAGGAAATCAGCGATTTCACCGGTATCTCCGCCCCCTACGAAGCCCCGGCCAGCCCGGAACTCGAATTGCGCACAGACCAACTCACCGTGCCCGAATCCGTCGCAAAAATCCTCGAATTCCTCCATGCCCAGGATGCCGCCACGGAGGTCTCCATCTGATCCAAAATTCCTTGCGGGCTTTTCCATCCTGTGGCGTATATTTCTCGTAACGAACGTGCAATTATGAAGAAACTGAAAAATCTGGCGCTCCTCATCCTGGCAATCTCGCTTGCCGGCGGCTCTTTCGCCGCCCTGGCTGGCGAACAGAAGAGCGACGCCAAGCCGAAATCCAAAGTCAAACCCTACATCCTTAAAACTTGCCCGGTTTCGGGAGATAAACTCGGCGAGATGGGCGACCCTTATGTCTTCGAATACGAGGGCCGTGAGATCAAGCTTTGCTGCAAGGCCTGCTTGAAAGACTTCAAGAAAAGCAGTGCCAAGTACGTGAAGAAAATCGAAGAGGCTGAAGCCAAGGAAAAGGCCAAAGCCAAAAAACAATAAAAAAGCCGCCCCTCCTTGGTTGGCGGCTGAGAATCTGTTGGCGTGCTTCTTTTACCGCATATCTCAATCGAGCGATATAGGGACTTCACCCCATGCCCTCTCGACCAACCTCCGGACAATCCCAAAGGCAAGGGTCCTCATTCCTCGCAATACTTGACCTCGATCCGCTCCGGCGGCACACGCTTGATCTCGGGTTGATCTCTGAAGGCAAAGGCCAACTCCACTTCCTGGAGATGCCAGGTCCGGATAAAACTCAATGCCCGGTCAATAGATTTGAAATTAAAAGCCTCGGCCGGGTCCCCGGTCCATCGGTCGGGGCCTTGAAAGTAAAGCCCGTTTGAGATCTTTCGCAGCAACGTTTTCATGTCCGCCCAAAACTCACTCTATGGCAGCATCCTTGCCCCTTGCGCTAACCCTGCATGGATATTGCGATTTGACACAAGAGCATTGCCCATGCCAAGTCGGATTTCCCTTCAAAAACCCCCATTTCTCGAGGAATCGCCTCGCGATGATGCGTGATTTTCACGCGTCTGGCGTGAAAATCACGCATCTGTTCAATCAAATGCCCCGCTCCGTAACAATCGCGTTTTTCTCCCCCAGAACAATGACGCGGGGCTTCCAGAATTTCGCCTCCGCAATCTCGACCTCTGTGAAGCTCATAATCGTAAGCCGGTCGCCGGCCTTGCCGAGATGGGCGGCGGCGCCGTTGAGGATAATCTGGCCCGAACCGCGTTCGCCAGGGATGGCGTAGGTCTCAAACCGCGCGGCGTTGGCCATATTGCTGCACAAAATCCTCTCGTACGGCAGCAGACCCGCCTTCTCCATCAGGTCGCGATCGACGGTCAAGCTGCCTTCATACTCCACATTAGCGCCAGTGACCTGCGCCCGATGAATCTTCGATTTCAGGATGTGAACACGCATACGAAAGCCCGGCGCGCCGCGCCCGGCCAAAACCACCAAAAACTATAGTATGAACCGGGCCTGATGCAAAAGAGTTTTTGACAGCAGAAGTTGCATTGACCTTCGATGCAAGATAAGCTGTTGCCCATTCGGAACCGGGTGAAGATTGTGTATGAAGTTGATTGAGAGTTTCAGATGGACTCCGGGTTTGCTGGCTCTTTGGCTGTGGGCGCCCTGCGCTTGGGGTTATGTCACATTCAGCACCCTGGTCACCTTCGATGGCGCCAACGGAGCCAGTCCGAAAGGCGGCTTGATCCAGGGGCGGGACGGCAGTTTCTACGGCACGACGGTCAACGGAGGCGCTGCCAATGAAGGCACGGTGTTTTGCCTGTCGGCGGACGGCCGCGTCTTCAAGACCCTCTATTCCTTCAGAGGCGCCGGCGACGGCGCCAATCCATTTGCGGCCCTGGCACAAGGCAGCGACGGCAATTTTTACGGGGCCGCTTACAACGGCGGGACCGGCAATTCAGGAACCCTGTTCCAAATCACTCCCGCCGGTGATTTCACGCTGCTGGCGTCGCTGTCCGGCACCAACGGCGCGCAGCCCGATGCCGCGTTGATCCAGGCCAGCGACGGGAGTTGGTATGGCACCGCCGATGATGGCGGGCTGCTCACCAACATAGTGTACCAGGCCGAGGGTTACGGCTCGATCTTCCGCTTGACCCCCGAGGGCGAATTGAGCGCCATGGCCTTGCTCACGAACTCGAACGGCGCCCGCCCCGGGCCCTTGACGCATGGCGCCGACGGTAGTTTCTACGGCACGACAGTCTGGGGCGGGCCGTATTTGAACGGCAGCCCTGACGGCCTGGGCTACGGCACGATTTTCATGATCTCCACCAATGGCGTCCTCACCACGCTCTACTCTTTTACAGGCGGCGAGGACGGCGGCTGGCCCTACTCGGGGCTGGTCCTGGGCAAGGATGGCAATTTCTACGGCACTGCCTTTAGCGGAGGGCGGCAATCCTTCGGCTACGGAGCTATCTTCCGGGTCACTCCCGGCGGCGAGTACTTCAAACTCCATGCCTTCGTCAAGAGCGACGGAGCCAACCCTTACGCTGCGCTGATCCAGGGGTCGGACGGCAACTTCTATGGCACTACCTACGCCGGGGGCGCGCAGGGCCTTGGCACCGTCTTCCGCATGACCACCAACGGCGCCCTGACTACCCTGTACTCCTTTGCCGGCGCGACTGATGGCAGCAATCCGCTCGGGAACCTGGTGCAAGGCAACGATGGCAATTTCTATGGCACCGCCGCCGCCGGCGGCGCATACGGCAATGGCGTCATCTTCCGAGTCAGCGTTCCCCTGCCGCCCGTTATCCGGTCTATCACTGCCACGGCCGATGTCGTAACCTTGACCTGGAGCGCCGTGGCAACGCAAAGCTACCAGGTTCAATACAAGAGCAGCCTGGCTCAAACGAATTGGACAAACCTCGGCAGCTCCCTGACCGCTGAGAGCGGCACCTTGCAGGCCGCCGACTTTGCCCCCTCCGCCCCCCAACGCTGGTATCGCATCCTCGCGCTGCCTTAGAAATCGTGGCATGAACCGCTACGAATTTGACCTCCACATCTCGCCCGAGCAATACCTGGACTACTATCGCGGCGCCGTCCGCCATGTCCTCGCGCTCAGCACTACCGGCCAGACTGTGCAGTTTCCGGCCTCTCTCCTTCAGCGATTTGTCACGACCGAAGGCATTCACGGACGGTTCGTCCTCACCTGCGACCAGAATCACAAATGCACGGGGCTCGAACCTGCGCCACATATCTAATTCTGACCGCATTGTCCCTCGGGGTCTGCGGGATATCAACGTTGGCGGGGAAGCGCTCCTTAAGCCGTCTGGAGATTCGTCGTCTCGAGCGGCAAGGAGATGCGGATGAGACCGGGATGATTTGACTTGGGCGGGACAATCTCGAGCTTACCGCGGTGGGTCTCGATGATCTTTCGGCTGACTGTCAACCCGAGACCCAGGCCGACATTGCGCGTAGTGAAAAACGGAATGGATGCCTTTTCCGCGGAGTCGGAGGTGAAACCGGGGCCATTGTCCTGCACTTCGATTTGCACCCCCAACTGCCCGCCGTTTCCGTCCCCCACCTGCTCGGCGCGCAAATGGATGTCGATGCGCGGGTCAGCCGGGTTGGCCTGAAGCGCATTGAGCATGACCTCGGCCAGGGCGTGTTTGAGGGCGAGTCGGTCGCCGGTGAGGATAATCGGTTTGTTGCCGGTGTCGTACTTGAGTTGAGAGTTCTTGCCGGGTTGGCAACGGCGGGCTTCCTGGTAGGCCTCTTCCAGGAGCGGCCCCAGGGGGAAGGCCTCCTGCGCCGCAAGGCTGTCTCGGGCCAAAAACCGCATCTGATTGGTCAGCCGGGCAATACGCCGAACGCCCTCGGCCAGGTCGTGCTCCATGGTTTGGAGGAAATCCAGGTCCACGCTCCGGGCGGCCAACTTCTCACCCAGCATTTGCTGATGAACGGAGAGCGGAACCAGGGCATTGCCGATTTCATGGGTGAGCCGGTCGGCCATCGTCTTGACCAGGCGCAGTTTGGCAGTCTCGACCTCGAGGCGCTGCAACTGCTCGCTCTGCGTCATGTCCTCGACCATGAGCAGGGCTGCGGCAGGCAAGCCGGGCTGCTGCCGCTGGAAAGGGACGATGTTGGCATTGAAGACGGCGCCGGAATCGTCCCCGGGCTTGAACTTGAAACTGGAGACTGCCGCGCCGGTCCTGAGGACTTGATAGATTTTAGTGCCCAGGACTTGCGGCAGGTCGCTGAATTCGAGTTCCCCTTTCTGGCGTTCGCTGCGGCCAAAATGCTTGCGCGCCATCTTGTTGGCGTGAAGGACGGCCAGGTCGCGGCTGACCACCACGCAGGCGCTGCTCAACTCGCGCAGGATGTCCGCCATCATTTCATGGTTGCTGACCAACTGGTCGTGGAGCCAGATGTTCTTGAGGGCCAGGCCAAGCTGCTCGAGCAGGTGGAATATCAACTCCAACTCCGAGTTCACCAGCGGCTCGCCCGTGACTCGCCCGTCGAACACGGCCACCCCCAGCACATTCTCCCGGTCCAGGACGGGCACCGCAACCTGGACGCCGAGCAGCTCGAATTCCTTCTGCGTCGCCGGGTCGCTGCGCGCCTCCTCGCTCTGACGCCGCAATATCCGGCCCATCCGAAGCAGATGATCGCCAATGCCCGCTTCAAAAGACAACTCGAAATGCTGCAGCAGCCCGGCGGACAACCCCAGCGAACACGCCGCCCGCAATTGCCGGCTCTCCCCAAAAAGCTGCGGACCGCTCAACGAAGCAAAGGGCGGCCGCAGAAAAATCGCCGCCCGGTTAAGCCCAAGGATCTCGCGGAGCAACAGCAGGAATTGCTTGAGCATCCCCTCCGCGTTGAGGGATTGGGTCAGAATGCCGGAAAAATCGCGCAGGACGCCGAGGGTTTGGGCCGCGCTCGCAACCGGAACGGGCGCCGGTTCCATGGGTTGGACCGGCCCCTGCGGGAACGTGGGCTGCGAGGAGGCCGGCCCGCGAGACGCAGACCCAGGCTCCGGCCAGAGCCGCGCCAGCAGTGCGGCCAGCATGCGCGGACGCACCGGCCTGGTGAGCACATAAGTGGCCCCCTGCACAAAAGCCTCCTCCTCCCATTGGCTTTGCCCGGCCCCGCTATAGAGAATGAGCGGGCACTTGGGCGCGCGCCGCCGCAGTTTCTCAATCACCCAGATTCCTTGCACCGTGGTCAAATCAAGCTCCAGGACGCACGCATCCATCAAACCGTGCGCCAGGAATGGCTCTGCCTCTTCCAGGCTGCATCGCTCCAGGACGCGGTACTCTTCGGCATTGAGTCCTGCCCGGAGTGACTCCGCCAGGTCAGGATGTTGGGCCAGCACCAATAAGGTCTTCATGGCGCCGTTGCCCTTTCTGTTTGAAGAACTGCCACTGGCACTATATGAAACATAGACTGGCCTCGGGTCAATACAATCTTGCCCCAGTAAACACGCCAGCCTCACCGGGCGCAATCAGGAGAACCCCGGTTTGAACCCAGGAGATTCCCCGGTTAGTCTGAAGAAATCAGCTTTTCCCAGAGGGCGTCATTGAGCAGGGCCTGCTGGAGGAACTCATGCTCCTGCTGCGGGGGGGTGGCCTGGGCCGGTTGGGTGGGCAAATGCAGCGTAAAGGTCGTGCCCTCGCCCGTTCTGCTGCGGGCCTGGATGCGCCCGCCGTGATGGTGGACGATGAAATAGCAGGCCATGAGGTGGATGCCATATTCCATAGGGCTGTCACTACGGACCAGGAAGGGGTCGAACACCAGGCGCAGGGCCTCCTCGGGCAGCCCCGGGCCGTTATCGCTCAACTGCACCTCGATCTCCTCCTTCTCTGCAGGGCCGGCTGGCGGCCGGCTGGCGGACAAGAGGATGCGGCTGCCCGGCGGCAGGCTGGCCAGTTCGTCCTTCAACAGCAACTCGAAGAGCCGGCAGAACTTGGGCTTGTCCACGTGCAGGACCGGGAGGGAATCGGGGATGCGGTTTTCGACGGTGATGTTCTTTGCGGCCAAAGGTTCGCGGAGGGCGGCCACCGTTTGGGCCACCACCGCGTGCAACTGGACGCTATCGCCGAAAGCAAGGGCCGGTTTTTCGGAAGCGGTCCAGAGGTCTTTGAGCAGGTCGTTGATTCTGGCGATCTGCCCCTGGACGTTTTGGTAATAGCCCTTCCAGAAATCAGGGTTGCGCAGCCCGTCGAGGTCCACCTTCTCCTCCTGCATCTTGGCGGGCGCCAGGTCCAGGAAGGTCTTCACGGCCACCATCGAGTTGCGGATATGATGGCTCAGGCCGGCCGCCAGCAGGCCCAGGCTCACTATCCGGTCGGCAATCATCATGTTGCGCAACACGGAGAGCTTTTCCTGTAGTAACTGGTCGCGCTCGCGCTGGACGATGAAAAACTCGAGGCCGCGTTTGAGCGTGCTCTCCAGTTGGGGCGGGTCCCAGGGCTTGGTGACGTATTTGTAAATGGCGCCCGCGTTGACCGCCGCGATCGCCGCGTCCATGTCCGCATAAGCGGTGACCAGGATGCGGATGATGCGCGGGCGGAGCTGGCGGGCGCGTTCCAGGAGCCACACCCCCTTTTCTCCCGGCATCCGCTGGTCGGTCATCAGCAGCCCGATCTCATCCTTGTGCGCTTCCAGCAGCTTGAAGCCCTCCTGAGCGTTGGTGGCGGTCAGGACCCGGAACTGGTCCCCGAAGGCCAGCGTGAAGTACTTCAACGAGAGTTCCTCGTCATCCACGTAGAGGATCGGAAACTTCCGATAATCGTAAAGATGTTCCATAGTCGGTCATTTGTCAGCCGGGAATTCGAGCGCAAATTCACAAAACCGGCCCGGCTCGGTGCGCACCGCAATTCGGCCCTGGCAATCTTGCACGATGCGATAGCAGATGGTCAACCCCAGGCCCATGCCCCGGCCCACGTCTTTGGTGGTGAAAAACGGGTCGAACACCTTGTCCAAATGCTGCGGTTCAATGCCCGGACCGTTGTCGCGCACGAGCAGGATGCTCTTGCCCCGCTCCCGCCGGCCCTCGATCCAAATGGTGGGCCCTTCCTCGGAAAAGGTCTTATTTGGTAATGCATCCAGCGAGTTCTGCAACAGATTGACGAGCACGTGGATGAGCGTGTTCTTGTTGGCCAGGACTGTCTGGCCCTCCGGCAGCTTCTGTTCGATCCGAACCTTGTCTTTCCATTCGTTGCTCAAGAACCGCAGCGCCGCAGCCACCACTTCCGCCACTGGTACCTCATCGCGGCTCCCTGTGTCGGGATGGGTGAACATCCTCAAGTCCGAGATAATGTTCTTGACCCGCTTGAGACCGTCCTCCACGTCCACCAAAATCCCCTGGTACTCCTCCTGGAAGGCCGGCGCCAGCGCCTTGGTCCTCTTGCGCAGGGCAAACAGGCCCATGGTGGCAAAATTCAGGGGATTGTTGATTTCATGAATGATGCCCGCGCTCATCCGGCCCAGCGACGCCAGCTTCTCGGATTGGACCAGTTGGGCCTCGGTCTCTTTGAGTTGCCCGATGGTCGTCTCGAGCACCTGGTTCTGCCGCGCCAGCTTGGCCTGATACTGATGCGACTGGACCAGGTTCCGAATCCGGACATGTAATTCGGTGGTGGAAAAAGGCTTCGTCAAAAAATCGCTCGCCCCCGCCGACAACGCGGCCAGTTTGGTCTCTTCATCCGCCCGGGCAGTGAGCAACACAATGGGAATGGCCTGGGTCGAGGTCCGTTCCCGCAGCTCACGGCAAGCCTGCAACCCGTCCTTCTCCGGCATCATCATATCCAGCAGCACCAGGTCGGGCAAAAACTGGGCAACCTTGTCGATGGCTTGCTGACCGTCAACCGCCTCGAGGACTTGGTATTGCGAGCTTAATTGCGTGTTTAGGAATCGCAGCATGTCAGGCTCGTCATCCGCCACCACCACCGTTGGCCGCTTCCCGTTGCGCGAGGTCTCCACCGGCCGTAGCGACGGCTGCAAAGGCGTGAGCGCGGGAAACAACTCGGCGCGCCGATACAAGTCCGCCAACCACTCGTTGGAAGAAACCGTCACCCCGCCGCCCTGGACCGGCGGGGGAGTCTCCGCCCCGGCTTCCGGCTTTGGCTTCGGTCCCGGCTCGGCGGCTTGGCAGGGCAGCCGGACGGTGAAGGTCGCGCCCTCGCCTTCGTGGCTTTGGACGCTCACCTTGCCGCCTTGGGCCTCCACCAACTCCTTGACCAGGGCCAGCCCGATGCCTGCCCCCTGATACTTGCGCTTGGAGGAGCCGTCCGCCTGCCAGAAACGATCGAACACAAACGGCAGGTTCTTTTCCGCAATCCCCATCCCCGTGTCCGAGACGATCAATACCAGTTCGGCGCCCTGTTTCTCCGCGCGCAACTCCACCCGGCCCCCGGCGGGAGTGAACTTCAGCGCGTTGAAGACCAGGTTGAGCACGATCTTTTCGAGCCGGTCCCGGTCTGCCAGCACCGTCCCCAGCTCGGGGGCCACAAATGTCTCCAGCCGCAACCGCTTGTCCTCGGCCACTTGGCGGGCGGCGCTGGCCAGGCCCTTGACGAACTCCCGGATCTCGAGCGGTTCCCGCTTGATTTCGAGGCGCCCGGACTCGAGACGGACCAGGTCCAGCAGGTCGTTGATGAGCTTGAGCAGACGCATGCCGTTGGCATGCATGGTGTGGAGAAGGTCGGTGGTCTGCGTGTCAAGGGGAAAGCGGTGGAGCAGCGCCTCCAGCGGGGCCAGCAGGAGCGTCAGCGGCGTGCGCAGCTCATGGCTGATATTGGCGAAGAAGCGGCTCTTGACCTGGTCGAGTTCGAGAAGTTTGCGGTTGGATTCCTCGAGGGCCTTTCGGTTGCGCTCCAACTCGTAGCTGGCCTTGAACTCGCGAAACCGCAGGCGATTAAAAAAGTAGTTGCCCGTGACGACAACGATGCCCGTAAGGGTCAGGAAATAAAAGTTGTTAAAGACGACTGAAGCGCTGCCGGGCTGCAACACGCAGACGACGGCATACATAAGCAAGACCCCGCCCACGACCAGCACAGACTCCAGCACTTCCCACCGGACCACGACGCTTATACTCTGCAGGACCAGGTTGAGCCCGGCATAGTAGGGATAGGCCGAGTGAGGATCAGGGCTCCGGGCGCCGGTGTAGTAGATCATCCACGCAATAAAAAACGCAGGCAACAAGGCGATTGGCGGACCGAGCGGCCGGTAATGCTTCTGACCGAAGGGGGTCGTGAAGAGAAACCAGAGCACCCCCGCCAACGCCGCGCAGGCCAGCCGCAGGACCAGCAAAAACACCAGGTGCTTCGGATAAACCCAGATGTCCAGCACCACCCCAACCGGCATGAGTACGACAACCAGGGCCGAACCCACTTTGCCCGTGCTGATACGTTCCCGCCGTTCGTTCTCAAGAAAGGCCGCTCGGAACTCGGGCCGGTTCAATGTCGGCTCTTCAGGCATGCGTCGGTTTCCTGACCTCGATAAACACGTTCATTGCCGTGTCATCGCACCGCACAAGAACCGAATCCGGATCGGCCGCCCGGGGTTTTAGGGCGCGCAGTTCCGACGCAGTGCGATGAATCAGATGCCAGTCCAGCAGGTGCTCCATGGCGTGGCGTCCGGGGCGGCGGTTCGGGTTGGAGGGCTCGACATTGGTGGCGATCAACAGGCCGCCCGGCGCCAGCCAATCGTACATGACGTCCATGAGCCGCCGGCAGACCCCGTCGGACAAGTAATCGAACAATCCCGCGCAATAGACCATGTCGTATTGATCCTCCGCTCGCCGCTCGATGCTCCGGCCGCTCTCCTTTAGAACCGATTGGACCGATTTCTTCACGAAATGGAGCCCTGTCGAGCGGCCGCAACTGGACCTGATGCCGGTCAGCGCGGCCCGCACGTACTGAATCGTCTCCTCGTTAAAATCCAGCAGCGTAAAGCGGGCGTGGGCGCTCAGGGGTTGCTCGCGCAGAAACCGCTGGACCTCTTGCGCCGGGCCGCAAGCGACATTTTGCACGCGGGCTTCGCGCCCGGCGGCGGCCATTCGCGCCGTCTCGGCCAGCAAATGCCGGCTCAAGTACTCGATACGGTTGCGATGGGCCTGGGCCGGGGCTTGCCGCAGGAACCAGGTGTTGACCGCCTTGGCAAAAAGCGACCCACCTTCCTGCGCGTTGCGGGCCATCATATTGACCATTTCATAGTCTCCCGCGTAGCCCAGCGGCTTGGCAAAAGCGCGGTAGGCGAAAGGCGAGCACAGTATCCAGGGATGAAGTTGGCGCCGCATGTAGCTGCGATGGGCGGGCTTGAGTTCCTCATCGAGGCCGCCGGCGATGGCCTCGAACTTCTCGAACAGGGCATCCATCGAGGCAATCACAGGCTCGGCCACCTCTTCCGCCGCCGCCCGCTCCAACCGCACCCGGTCGCCGGCCGGGGCGGAGCGGATACTCAGTTCCACCTGGTCCAGCCACAGCCGCAGGTCCATGAAAAATGTCTGCATGTCCGCAATGATCAGCTTGAAGTCCGGCGCCACCTTGTAGAGCTTCGCCCACTCCCCAATGAACTCCCCGAACTCCTCCCGGAGCTTGCCATTGCCCAACATGGCCTGTGTGAACTCCACGTCCGTCCACGAGCCCTCCTCCAGCGCCACCTCGCACACCAGCGCCAGCCCCGTGCTGACCAGGTTCCGAACCACCGCCCGTCCGTTGTAAATGACCCTGTCCTGAATGATGATCTGAAAATGGGTCAACACCTCTGAAAGCCGCACAACTACGCCCGGATTATATACCTCGATGACCGCAAGGTAGCGCGTCAGCCTCGAAAGGCTGGCCCGCAACTCCACCCCTTGGTGGTCCTGGCAAACCACCAGGCTGTTCTTCACTGCCAGGTTGGCCGTAAGCATCTCTTTCCAATCCCTGCCCGCGCGGGGCAAGTTCTTCTCAAACCTGTCTCTGCCTGGCCCGGCGAGGCCCGATCCACAGGGACATTTTTTCCGCCCCTCAGCGTAGAACATTTTCCGGGCCAACAACCAGACAAATTCACGCCACGCATCTCTTCGAGGTCCCAATGCATGCTCCCACGCTCCCCACGCTCCACGCTCGACACGCTTCCCCCACCTGGCACCGATTTTGCTTCACAATCGTCGGCGCTCGTCTGCCCGCATTGGTCATTTTCGTCGCCAATGGGTCATGGACGATCTGGCCCTGCGAATGGGATTTGTCTCGATTCGAGACAGGGGCCGTCGTACACGAGTCCAAACTGATAAACATTACGATGAATGGGAAAAAAAGCGCGTGTTGCCTGACAACCCTGCTGGCAGCCCTTGTCCTCTGGCCCGTGCCGACCAGCGCCGTCGGCTATCGCCTGCCCAACCAGGACCCGGAGGCCATTGCCCGCGGCAATGCCTTTGTGGCAACGGCCGACAATCCGTCCGCCATCTACTACAATCCGGCCGGCATCTCGCAGTTGGAGGGCAATTACATCCAGGCCGGCGCCTACTTCCTCCTCCCAGGGATCGATTTTCAATCCCCCACCGGCGCCAAGGCCAGCGCCGGGTCCGACCTCAACATGGTGCCGCAACTTTATTTTGTCTCTGCCCCTCGGGAGGCTCCCATCGCCTTGGGGTTGGGCGTTTACGTGCCTTATGGCCTGTCACTGGATTGGGGCCAGCCCAACGCCTTCAGGACCACCGCTGAAAACGGCAGCCTGCTTTACGCGACCATTAACCCGGTCATAGCCTGGAAAGTGCATCCGACCCTCTCCCTGGCCGTCGGTCCGACCATCAACTATTCCCAGGCCAGCTTCCAGCGGGGCATCGGGGTGGTGCCCAATGATCAATTCAATCTCGAGGGAGATGGGTGGGCGCTAGGCTTCAACGCGGGCGCGCTCTGGCAGCCCCTCCCAAAGTGGGCCTTCGGCCTCAACTACCGCTGTGCCACCACCATACATTACACAGGAACTTCCAGCTCAACCCCCTCCCCGCCCCTTCCGGCCTCGACATCGTCAGACGCCTCAATTCTGTTCCCTCAATTCGCCGTGGCGGGCGTCTCTTTCCGGCCCACTGACAAGTGGAACTTCGAGTTCGACCTCGACTGGACCGACTGGCATGCCGTCAAAGACATCTCCTTCCTGGGGACCGCGTTTGGCAACCTGACCTTGCCCCTGAATTTCCGCTCCAGTTTCATGTACGAGTTCGGGGTCACCCGCAAACTCCCCCGAGGTTATTTCGTGAGCCTCGGCTACTTCTTCAGTGAGAACTCGAGCCCGAACAAGAATTTTACCCCAATCATCCCGGATTCCGACCTGCACCTGGGAGGCGTCGGTTTCGGCCGGAAGGGCAAGCGGTGGGATTGGGCCGTGGCCTACCAGTTCGGATACAATCCGGACCGCGAAGTGACCAATGACCAGACCTCCCCCATGGCCAATGGCGCCTACCACATCTTCAATAACGCCCTCAACCTCTCGGCCACCTACAAATTCTGAAGGTCGGGGCGAAACTCGGCATAACGGCGCGCCGCGACGTTGAAACCGTTTCCAACGGTTTTAGCCCCAGCGGGTGCGCCGTTCCCCCCTCCCGCCGCCGGGATGGCCCCCAGCATGCTGGCGAGGTCGATCTCGATTTCCTTGACCCAGTTTTCCACCCAGGCCCTTGGCACAGCCGGCGTTGTGGTCAGACTCGGGTGCGCCTGGATCGTCAGGCTCAACCGATTCTGGAAGGTGACGCAACCGGCAGCGATAGAAAGACACCGCCACGCCAGCGGAGTAAAGAGCCAGGCCCCGAGGCAGTCCGGCTGAGTGATCTTCTTGTCCGCGTCCCAATCGCCCAGGTTCGAGAACCCGCCGATGCACCATTGGGAGGCCCCCAACTCCGCGCGGATCAGACGCTTTTGCATTCCCAGGCTGATGTAACGGCCTAGAAGGTACATCTGCCAGTTGGCCCAATGTTCGCCACTGGCCAAGGCAGCGTAAATATTCTGGTGAACGTCCCGCACCGTTTCGTAGGACCTCACGTTGACCCCGACATAGCTGGTATGCACCGCGGTATCGCGCCCACGATCCACTTTGCCCCGGATATTGATGGGAATCATCCATGGAACGACCGAAGATTGATCCTGGAGAGACGGACGAATCGCCTTGGTCAAATGCTTAAGCAGGAACGAGTTAACCGTCACCCCGGCCCTGCGGCACACCCGCCGAACGTGGGTGGTCGCCGTCTCATCGAAAACATGCCAGGCCACGGCCGGCGGCGGCAACGGCACGGCGGGTGATGCGCTCCCGGTGGCAGGGGCGGGTCCCGCATCCAAGGCACCCCATTGCACCCGGCGCCGCCGGCTCAAATACTTTGGCAAGGCTCGCGCCAGACACAACCAGGAGGGCGAGACCGGGTGCCTGATTTGCGGCAGCCGATCGACGCTTGCGCCTCGGCGACGGAGAATCTCGGCAAAACCGCCAATGCCGTCATAGTCCGTATGCGGCAAAAAAGTCCACTCCGGGTCCTTCGCAGCGGGCGGAATGTGCCCAAACCGAATCCCGATGAACTCCCCCAGTGCCTCGGCCGCGATGAACCAGGAAGCTATAGGATCAACCACTTGCTTGGCCATAATGCATGGCAATGTTCCGTTTGTCTCACGATTTCAGGACTGGCCTGTTCATCGCAGCAAGAGGCGTGCCCGTTTCCTCCTCGCAGTTGCAGCCGCTTCCAGCGCCGGCCATCCCCTCGTAGATCCTGCGGAAGTGGTAGCCCAGGATGGCCAGCCCAAGGAAGTTCTGGACTGATTCGCGCTTGAAGAGGCACGTCCAGAGCAGGACCCGCCAGAAATGGAAACGGCCCCGCCGAACCAGGCCAAGCCAGAAAAAGCACCGTGCTACCCCCATCACAGCCTCCTGAGTCAATACAGGCTTCTGGCGAGGCTCCTTGTAATGCGCCAGCAAGTTCTTGATCCGGTTGTAATAATTCCGAGGTTCGTAGAGCGCCCGGACCAATTCGCGGTAATTGTGCCGGAGGACTTTTCCGTCCATGCGGGTGACCAAGTTAGTCTGGTCGATGTCATTATTCCCGGACATGCGGCCAAGGATGCGTCCCTCCTGCTCCAAGCGGGCATAGAGTTGCGTGCCGGTCGGCGCTTGGAGCAAGCCAACCATGGCCATGACGATGCCATTGTCCTGGATGAGCCTGAACTGGCGCCGGAAGATGTCCGGCGAATCGTGATCGAAGCCGACGATAAAACCGCCCTGAACCTGGAGGCCGGAATGGTGGAGGCGGCGGACCTGCTCCGGCAGGTTGAGGTGGAGGTTCTGCCGCTTGCCGCACTCGCTCAGGCTCTCTTCGTCCGGCGTCTCGATTCCGATGAACACCCAATCAAATCCCGCTTCATACATCAGATCCATCAACTCCTGGTCCTCGGCAAGGTTGATTGTAATCTGCGTGTGAAACGACAGGCCCTGTTTGCCGCGTCTCCATTGGATGATCGCCGGCAGGACCTCGGTCTTCAAGTGCCGCTTGTCGCACATCAGGTTGTCGTCCACAAAGTAAATCTTCCCGCGCCAGCCCAGTCGGTAGATTTGGTCCAACTCCGCGATGATCTGGCCGGCGGACTTGACTCGTGGACGGCGGCCGAACAGGGCGGTGACATTGCAGAAATCGCATTGGTAAGGGCAGCCTCGGGAATACTGGAGACTCACGGCTCCGTATGGAGTGAAATCGATAAGTTCGTATGCGGGCAGGGGCGACTCCTCGAGCGCGGCGTATTGGGCAGTCGCATAGCGCCCTCTTGGCTGGCCCTGTTCCAGGTCCTCAAGGAACCCGGGCAGGGTCAACTCGGCCTCGTTGAGCACCAGGTGGTCGACATCGACAAAGTCCTCGGCTCCATTAGTGAACAGAGGACCGCCGGCCACCACCTTTACCCCGGCTTGCTTGCACCGGTCCACGATGCGGCGCGCCGAGGCCCCTTGCACGTCCATCGCGCTGAGGAACACAAAATCGGCCCACGCCAAGTCGCGCTCCTCGAGCGGTTGAACATTCAAATCCTTGACTCGCCGTTCAAAGTGCTTCGGCAGCATCGCCGCGACCGTGAGCAAGCCCAGTGGCGGCGAGTAGGCCCGCTTGCCAAAAAACTTCAGCGCATGCGTCAGGCTCCAGAAGGTCGATGGCACTTCCGGGTACAGGAGCAGTATCTTAAGCCGCTTCATTCCAATCGGTTGCTTCTGCCGGTTTTGCCCATCCTCCCACAGATCACGCGCCCCTGTCGAGCCTGATCCGTCGCCTCGACGCTCTCAGGCCTGCGGCGGCTCCTTTCCGTGCTTGATGGCCGGCCAGAATTCGTGCCAGTAAAAGGGGCGGCTGAATTCGCCGTAGTGGCATTTCTTGCAATCCCCGGCGTCCAGGGGGCGATAGGTGAAGCTGATGGTTTTGTCGCCTTCGCGTTGTTGGACATGGAGGCTGCCTGGGCCATGGCAGCTCTCGCAGCCGACATCGACGAGTTTGTCGCGGCCGAACTGGCGGCGGTAGCCCGAAGGGGCGCCGAAGCCGGTGGTGTGACAGCCGATGCACTTGGGGTCGGCATCCGCTTTGCGGTCGCAAAGGGTGGCGAAGCCCCGGGCGTGACCGGACTTGGCCCAGGTCTGGCCGGCGGTTTTGTGGCATTCCACGCAACGCCCGCTGCCGACGTAGCCGGCGGCAGTGCGGACGCCGGGAATCGTATCCGCCGCGGCGTTGGCGGGGTCATCCACGGCCAACCGGGTGCGGCGCACTTCATCCCGGTAGGCCTGGGCCATTTGGCTCAAAGCGGGGTCTTGGGGGATTTCGTCCCGGAGCAGTCGGATCTCGTTGCCAACCACGCGAAAATCCGTGCCGGGCCGGAACTGGAGCTGCAGAATGCCCAAGGCCCGCGATTCGTTGGTGACGAAATAGATGAGGCTGCGGTTGTGCCGTTTGAGTTCCTGGGCGGGTTGGCTGACTTTGCCGCCGAGGATGACCTGGATTTCATAAAACTGCTCCGCCAGCCTCCCAAGCGTTTCTTCGTCGGTGAAGGCCAGCAGGACGATCAGGTCTGCTTTGGTCCGCACTTCAGCCAGTTGGCGGGCCAGCGCGGACTCCATGCTCTCGACCTCGAGGCCGGCCCCGAGGTCCTCGCCCAGCCCGCGCGGGTCCACCAGGCCGATGAGAGCCACCCGGCAGCCGTTGCGCACGACGATTCGGCAGGGGTCGAAGATCGGTTTGCGGGTTGCTTTGTCCACCAGGTTTGCGCTCAGCATCGGCACTGGGGAAGAGGTCCGCAGCTCGCGCAGTTGGGCGGCGGGGAGTTGGGCCTCGCGGTGGCCGATATTGAGGGCATCGTACTTCATGGCCGCATAAGCCCGGAGCAGGTAGCGGTACTGAATGAGGTCATAGTCCTCGTGCCCGCCGATGGCATCGCCGATGTCCAGGCGCAGCGCGGAGGATGGCGCCTCGGCGTCCAGCACGGTCTTGAGCCGGGTCAAACCCCCGTATTGGCCGGTGAAACAGCCGCAAGGCTCGAGCCGGCCCCGGGTATCACAGGTGAAATAGATGGGCAGGTCCAACGTCCCGGAGCCTGAGCGGCCCCCGCAGCCGCAGAGCAGGAGGCCCAGGGCAAGAACCAGATTAGTACACGACCGCGTAAGTGAAGACATTGACATTCACCCGGACGGGGTTGCTGATTTCATTGCCGCCGCAGCAGCAGCAACCGGTGGCGTGCTCGACGTCGTTGAGGCCCTCTTTGGAATAGACAAGCACCAGCCGCCCGTTGAGTTCGAGGCCCTCCAGGGCCACCGGCCTGCCGTGTTTGTCCGTCAGGCGGGGGATCTGGTTGACAATCGAAAAGATGGGGTGGGTCATCGGGATTCTCCTGAGGACATTGTCCGGAAAGCAGACCTTGATTTCCTGCCGGAAACAACGGTCCCATTTTTCATCGGAACACCCCGGACTGGCCAGGAGGAAGCCGCCTTGAGCCAGGAACTTGCGGACCTGGTTGCGCTCTTTCTCGGAGAGGGAGAAGCTTTCGTTGCCCGACATGACGCAGAATGGGAAATCGAAGACCCCTTCGCTATCGAGCCGCACCGGGCAGAATTTCCTGTTCACGCGCAAGCACGTCTGCTCAACGACATCGGTCAGAAAGCGGTCTGCAAAACAGACGGAACTCCGGTTTCCGGCATAAATCAAGTTGCCGCACTGTAGGACAGTGAGGTCAGAGCCTATCGTCGCCAGCGTCGCGCCGCTCGAAGACCAAGCTGGGCCACAGATTACACAGATTGCACAGATAAGAACTCCCATGCGGGCCATCTGTGCCATCTGTGCAATCTGTGGCTCAAAAATCTCTGCCGTGGCGCTTGGTTGCGGCTTCGCCGCGCTGTTGGTGGTCAGCCTTTTCATGGGTTTTTCCTCGTCGTGAGGGTCTTGAAGTAATGGTCCACCAGGTCGCTGTATTCCTCGATGAGAGCTTCGGAGGAGACGGCGCTGGATTGGCGGTTGACGGGGTTGAGGTTCTTCAGGGCATCGGCCTTGTCGGTTTGGGCGGCGGCCTGATCGAGCGCGGAGGCGCCGATGCCTCTGCCCTGGCGGTTGGACTGCCGGGCGGTGGCGTTGCCCTGCGAGGCTCGAGGCTCATTGCCCATGACATCCGCCTTGGAGCCGTCCGCCATGGCGTAGCCGGACTCGCCGGACTCGCCCTGGCCCATGCCTTGGTCGCCGCTGCGTCCGAGGTTCATGCCCGATTTTCGGCTGCGGGCCATCTGGGCGAAGTTGTTGCCAGGGTTCAGGCCGCGCTGAAGCTTCAGATACGTGTCGAGTTCCTCGCACGACGGACAATTGCCGGATTGAGCGTCGGTGAAGAGCTTCTCCATCTCGCCGCGGAGGCGGTCGGCCAGGCGGAACGAGCGGTCGCCATTGCCTGCGAGCATCTGCCCGGTCGCCTGCCGCGCCAGCGAGCCGAAGCGACGCTCGGTGATTTTATCGGCCAAATCTCGCCCGCTCTGGGCTGCCTTGGGAAAGAGTTCTCCAGCCGCCCGGGCGTCCTGGCGAAGTTTTTGCTCGAGGCCATCGAGGGCCTCGCCCACCTTTTTCTCGGTGGCAGCCAGTTCTTTGAGAGCCAACTGGTCTTCGCGGCCGAGTTGGCCGGCGCGGTTGTAGGCCCCGGCTTGCGCCGCCAGTTCCTTCTGCGCGCCGTGGAGGTCCTGGAACTGGTTGAAGTCCTTTTGAAGTTCCTGCATCAGCCTCATGTCCTGGAGCGTCCGGGCCACGTCCTTGGCGGCCTTGTCCTGAGCGCCCCCCAGGCGCGCGACCTGGTCGTCTGAGGCCTTTTTGAAATCGCTCAGCATGGCGGCGGAGACTTGCCGGGGGCCGGCGGACGGGGAACTGCGCTGGGCCACGCCGCGCGCCGCGGCGTCGTTTTCGGCGGTGCTCCGGCGGACCTGCCCGGCTTCCTGGCCGAGCGAGTCTTGCAGGCCGCGCTCAACGTCGTAGAGAGGGTTCTCGCGGACGAAATGGTCGAGGCGTTCGGCATGCTGGTTAAGCTTTTGGTTCAGCTCGTTCTGCCCGGCCAGGAGGTCGTCGAGACGCAAGGCCAACTCGTCGCGTTCTTTTGGGTTGGCCTTGGCCGCCTGTGGCTCGAGTTGTTGGGCCAAATCCCCGAGTTTCTTCTGTGTGTCCATCAGCTCCTGCAAATCGTCCATGAGCGCCGCGTACTTGGCCTCGGTATCGGAAAGGTCGGTTTGCTCGCGAAGGAAGTTGTTATAGTCCTCGACGCTGATGACCGAGAGACGGACGGTTTGGCTCCGGGCAACGTGCGTCTGGGGCGCAGTGTCGAGGGCCTCGGCGAAGAGCGAGATAACATCGCCGGGCTTGACCCCCATCTGTGCGAGGTCAAAGTCCAGCGTCTCGTGGCTCTCCCGGACTATGCCCTCGTAAGAGACAATCTTGGGAGCGGGATAAACCCCGTTCACCGCGCGGTGAATGCGGACGCTGCGCAGGCCGTAATCGTCGCTCGCCTCGATGCGCGCCTCGAATTTCAGGTCCAGCGCCACAAAGGCATCGCGCGCCGGGTCGGCGATGGCTATCTCGGGCGGCAGATCGTGGGTGACGGTGAGAGCGCCTTCCCAATCAGACTGTGAAGGCAGGCCCGCCACGTCGTTCAGGCTGAAGCGCAGGCGCCCGGACTCGGAGGCCGCAAAGGAGCCGGCCACTTCATTCTCCGTTGCTTTCTTCAAGAGCACCTGTTGGGGAGGGCGGTCGCCGCAGGTGACATCCAGGCGCCCGTCACGGAGGGGACGATTGGATTGGAGCCGAAACCGCACTTCGCTGCCTTCGAGGGCCTGCAGGCCCTTGAAGGCGTACGGTTTCTCCTCGGCTTTCAACCCGGTATAGGCAGGCGGCGTGATTTGCACCAAGGCCCCTTCCAACTGCGGCGTCAGGACCACGCCCAGCCGCACCTGCTTGGAGAGGCTGGTTCGGTCTTTGGTGTGCGCCACCACACAGAGTTCGCTGCGGATATTGTCGACCAACTGTTCGAACCCGCCGCTGCCCTTGTCGAACATGGCGAGCGTGGCCGCCTTCTCGGGATGGCCCGCCGGAAATGTGGTGAGGAAGACCTCCCTGGGCTGATGTCCGGCGGCTTTGACTTTGACCATGAGGCCCTTGCCGTAAAGGACGTTGGTGCCGGCCCTGCCCGGCTCGGTTATCTCAAGCCGCGTAAAGGAATAGGGCGGATGATCGCCATAGGGATCGACAAACCGGGCGGCCTCAATGGCCGTGATTCGGAAAAACACCGCCAGCATGGCCGCAAATCCCAGCAGGGCAAAGGCCGCCCGCCTGGCGTGCCGGCGCAATTCCTCGGTCCGGGCCAGCCGCTCCAGCGGCGTGCCGCTCAATTCGGACGCGTAGCCTTCCACCGCCTGCTCCGCCAGACGCCGCGTGAGGGGCGCCAGCGACAGGTCGGAGATTTGGTCCTGCAATTGGAGCAGGTTGATCAGCCGCGAACCCAGCGCGGGAGCGCGGGTTTCAAGGAAACGGGCGATGCGCTCCAGGCGGTTGCGGTGGACGAAAGCGACGCGCCAAGCCACGCCCAGGAGGGCCGCCGCCGCGCCGATCATCCCCAGCAGCAGACCCAGCCGCCAGCCGGCGCCCAGGTGCAGGGCCACGTCCGCCACAAAGGCGCCCAGGACGACCAGGCAGGCCCATTGCAGGCCCCGAAGCAGCAGCCGCCCGCCGGCCTCTTTTTGATGCCGGCGATCGGCAGCCGCAAGGCGTGAGAGAACAGTTCGGTGCTCGTTCAGCATAGGCCCCACCTGCGACGCAAAAACCAATCCACCCCGAATAATACGCCTGCCAGGTGAAAAACCCAAGCCTGATTCCACACGGGGCAGAGCCGCGCCTGGGGGGCGGCCTCGATCGATTGCAGGCTGTAGTTGGTCACAGTTGGCTGCATGGTTCCTGTTTGGTAACTATTCAGCACCAATCCACGTCCTCTGCCCAAAGCCGGCTGAAGCCGGCGCTCCGGAGCGCCGGCTTCAGCCGGCTTTGCGCGCCCGTGATCCGTGAGGCCCCATACCCGGCGCGCGACCGGGCATGGTCCATCTTCGCTGCCACCCGGCGTGAATAGTTGCCCTGTTTGTTTGGCGGTGTGGCCGATGCGGAGGGTTTCATTTATTTGTTTCCGCACTTTTGCGCGCTTTTGCGCACTTTCCCCTCGCGGGGCCAATTCACCGGTTGATCGTGGGTTGCCGGAGGGCGAGCGGTCTCCTTGGGGCCGGGCGAGGCGGGCAGAATGGCGTCGTTTCATATTAGTGAATATATATCATAGCTACACAGTTTGTCAAGGGAAGAGCCCGAATAAGTATTCGGTGAACTAACAGGAGATGACGGAGAAAAAAGAGGTGAAACGGGCAGGCCATCTTCTCCGTTCTCTCTGTTTCCTCCTGTTCAAGCCTGACCGAATGCTTACATGCCCGAGTGGCTGAAGGCGGCGGTTTGCTAAACCGTAAATTCCACTATGCGGATCGAGGCATCCGGAAGGGTGTTCCCCTGCCGAAAGCCTGCAAGATACGAGGATTCCCTGCCCTCTGAGAGCAATACGATACCGAGACGTCTTCATTGTGGAATTTAGCGCCGTTGCCAGACGAGGCGCGACTGGGTATCCTCTCCTTGTGAAGACGACGGCGACCACAAGGCGATTTTGGCAAGGCCACCCGGGGCTGCTTTGGTCCAATCCGAACGCGGGTGACTCGGCGAGGATCCGCGCTGCCTTGCTGCGGCCGCGGTTCGCCCAACTGCTGGACATCGCACTGGAATTTGGTGTGGAACGCGTCCGGCAGGAATGGGCTGTTCTACGAATGGATGGCACACGCGAGGTCGAGCGCGCCAAGCCGCCGGTCGAGCGTGCCCTGCGCCACATCGAGGAGGGGTTTGCCCGTGCTGCCGCCCGCCACTGAGCATGTTTGGAGTTTTCTTAAGGACCAGCCCGTTCTGGGCGGCTTCGTGCTGATCGGCGGTTCAGCGATGGCCCTGAGGATTGGGCACCGCCTGAGCGAGGACCTTGACTTTGCCTGGGTCGAACCGCGCCTGCCCCGCGTCCGCTTGGATGCGCTACGCCGTGCTGCCGAGGCCGGAGGCTTCGACTTCGAACGCCAGGAGCATGAGGCGGCGGTGGTGGAGTTCGCGGAAGCCGGGTTGGATATTCTGGATTATCAGCAGAACTATCTTGTCAACCATGGCGTCAGGGTTTCCTTTTTTGCGCCGGAACGGCCGTTGGCCAGCGTTCTGACAGGCGCGCCGGAACCGAAGGTCCGGGTGGCAACCCTGGCCGAGTTGTTCAAAGCCAAGTCGTTGGTCTCCGCTCAACGGTCCAAGACGCGCGACTGGCTTGACCTTTACTTGTTGCTGAAGGAGCACGGGTTCACGTTGCAGGACTATCGGGCGGCATTCGTGGAGGCGGACGTAGCATCCCAGTGCGACACCGGCCTGAGCCGGCTTTGTAGCGGCGTGCCACAAAGTGACGACGAGGGCTACGCTCATCTGCTCCCTCACCCGCCCACGCTCGTGGAAATGAGGGCGTTCTTCACAGCCCGACGCGACGAGTTCGAGATCGAACTGGCGTCCAAAGCTCTTGAGGAGCGCCGGCAGGCTCGAGTGCCCGAGCCGTAGGGCCAGGATTGCTAATGGGTGCCCCCTATGCGCAAGAACTGTCCGGTTGATGACACCTCTGCCGCAATCCTTAAACGTCCCCAAGTGTGGTCTGACCCCTTGCACGCCATTCATCAGCGGCTCTTCAAACGACAGCGTCGCACGGGCGACCGCGGCCTGATCGCGGTGGGAATAGGGTGGGCCATGAAGGCAGGGAAACCGGACTCGGAGCGCGGGCTCGGCGTCCTCTACCTCGTAAAGCATAAGAAGAAACTGGCCGGCTCACGGCGCATTCCCAAGCGGATCACGGTCTTTTTGACCAAAGGCCGAGGTGCCCGTCGGCGGCGCTACCGTGCAACCTTTTCGACCGATGTAGTAGAGATGCTCAAGCCTGCGCGCCCCACAGGGTTCCTCCTGGATGGCGGCACGGATTTATTCACGGGAGGTGCTGTGGTTTACTGGCCGGAGGCCGACGGCAGCCGGGCCTGGGGTTTGCTCTCAGTCAGCCACGGAGTCCAAACCGATTCGGTTGTCATCACACCGCCGGCCCAATCGCCTTTCAACGGCCGAGTGCGCGCGCACACCGATGCATCGGAGGCAGCACTGGATGCCGTGCTCATTGAGCTGAACCCCGATGACGTGAGCGTGCGCACGATACTTGATGGCGAGCCTTTCTTGGAAAACGACAGAGACGGGTGCGAGCGTTTCCGGGAGCAAGGTTGAGTTGGCTGGCCCTGGGGGACCTGTCCCCCAGACCCCCTGGGATTTGTCGCTTTTCCACTTGGTGCCCCGGTCACCTTGGTCGCGGCTTGGGCATCAGCACCTGCACGTCTGGCAGGCCCGAACCAGCTTTGTCAATTTGGCTCATGCCGAAAAAGACGTCGCCGATAATTGCGTTGCGGCACTCGCTTTCGCCACGAATCGGATCAAAACTGCCGTCGGGCTTGACAATGACCTTGTTCTTGATGCGTTCTGGCAGTCCGCCGGGGTTCGAGAACCAGTATCCGAACCGCGCAGGTGGCGGTCACCGTGTTCCTCTCTCTCGACAGCTTGTGTTTCCTCCGTGACGGATAGTTGCGTCCCCATTAAGCTTCCTTTCCATGAATGTCTTTATTGTGCTGGCTCATGCCGAGCCCCAGAGCTTCAACGGAGCGATGTTTCGGAACGCTTTTGAGGTCCTGCAGCGTGGTGGCCACGACATTCGGACCAGCGACCTCCACGCCGCGGGATTCAACCCGGTGTCCGACCGGCGCAATTTCACCAGCCTCAAAGATCCTCAGTTTTTCAAACAGC
>Ga0181524_10000750_pt1 | contig 38942 bp, 33 predicted proteins | sample PEATcosm2014_Bin_34_FD_119761 | JGI IMG/M metagenome (GOLD analysis project Ga0181524, IMG submission 119761) | Peatland microbial communities from MTU Mesocosm Facility, Houghton, MI, USA - PEATcosm2014_Bin05_60_metaG | ecosystem: Environmental > Terrestrial > Soil > Wetlands > Peat | place... | reverse complement strand
CGACCAGAAGTGCCAAAAATGTGACGTGCCCCTGAGTTCAGCCGCTTTCTTGAGCTTGAACTAATCCAAAAAGAGCCAAACTCGAGGCGTCGCTCCGCGACGCAACACTGATTCGGGGCGCGCGACCCGTGGGCTGAAGCCACACGGCTACCTTCAAGACATCGCTCCGCGATGAGCCCCGGGCAACCAGCGCGAACCCGGGAAAAAACCGGCGAAAACGTCCAAACTCCCCGGCCGGACATTGACTTGTCGGGGCTGCCCGTCCATACTGTGCCCATGGACTTCGATATATGGCACATCCTGCAGGACTGGCAATACCAGCCGGGAGAGGTTGTCGTTCGGCGGTTCAAGACCAAGGACGGACAGGAGAGGATTCAACTTCGCGTGGATTTGGGTTTGCTGCAAATGAATGCGCAAGGGCGCCCCGACGGCAAGCGGCCATTGGGCTATCCTTCGCTGCTGGAGTTTCAGAAGGCGCGCCTCTACAAATACGTGGCGGCCCACGACGGCAGTGACGACGGGTTCGTCCTGGGACCCGAAGACTGCGCCAAGCTGCAACTGGAGGCGCTCCAATACCACCACCGCTACATCTGCCTGTTGCAACTGGAGGACTACCCGGCGGTGATACGGGATGCCGAGCGCAACCTGGCTGTCTTTGATTTTGTAGGCAAACATGCCAAGTCGGAGGAACTGGCCCTGGCGCTCCGCCAATTCCAGCCGCAACTCATCGTGGTGCTGACTCGCGCCCGCGCCGCGCAGGCGCTCCAGGCCGACGATCACCCGCTGGCCATCCGCCTTGCGGAAGAGGGGCTGGAAAACATCCGCCGCTTTTACCGCGAACTCGGCCACGCCGATGCCGCCGAGCAAAGCAACGAGGTCCGGTCGCTCGAGAATTGGCTGGACGAATTGCGCGCCAAACGTCCGCTCTCTCAACGCGAACGCCTCGAACGCGCCCTCCAGGACGCCGTCACCTCCGAAGACTACGAACGGGCCGCCAAAGTCCGCGACGCCTTGCGCAACCTCAAACCGGCGGAGTGAGGCGCCCTATCCTGCCTTGGCTCGACCTGCCGGCCGTCAGTGACCGGCAACGGACTGCGAAAGGTCGGCCACAAAGACTTGATTGAACCATTGGCCGGAGTCCGGGACGGGGCGCACAAAGGCGATTCTCTTTCCGTCGGGGGAGAAGACGCAGGCCTCCGGGCGGGGGGCGGCGGCGTCCTGGGCGCGGGCAGTGAGGCGGGAGGTGGAGCCGTCGCGGGTATCGGTCACGCAGAGGCTGCTATCCATGGTGTGGGCGATGTGGCGGCCATCCGGGCTCCAGGTGAAGGCGGAACTGATGGGCCAGGGATTGCGGGTGAGTTGGGCGGGCGCGCCGCCATTGGGCGAGAGGGTCCACAACTGGACGAGGCCCTGGTCGTCTTTCATGAGGCAGGCGATACGCGAGCCGTCGGGTGCGCTGCGCAACCAGTGGCGAGGCCCTTGGAGTCCGGGGTACGGGCGAGCTGCGGTGTGGGTCAGCCGGCGCTGCGTGACGCCGCGCGGCGGGGATGGCCGGCGGGTTTCAGTGCCGGCCAGGGGGCCCTCGCCCGGGGTGGCCAGGTCGTCCGGCAAATCCACGATGAATGCCTCGGCAATGGTCTGTCCCTGGGCGGTGACGACGAGTCCTTGAAAGGCCAGGGCGTGGCGTTGCCATCGGCCATCAGCGCGCGCGTAGCCGTTGGCGCCGACCCATCCTTCCTCGCAGGCCCGGCTGATCTGGTCCGAGCCGGGTTCAGGGTTGGCCGTGGTGCGAGTGACCAGGACGCTAAAGAAGGAGCCGTCCCGGTTGCGAGGGTGGGTGCGGGGCGCCCGCACGGGCCGGTCCGGCAGACTGACGCCGAGGTTTCGGAGGTTAATGTCGTGTTCGGCGGTTTCCCGGGTGAAGCGGGAGAGGAGGTGATCTTCGTAGGTGAAACTGACCCACTGGCCGGCGGCATCCCAGACATGCAAGTGGGAGCCGCCGCGCAAAGCGCCGGGAGTGAATGGAGGAACGAGGTCGCGGGCGTCGAGAGGGACCCCTTCCCCGGGCCTCGATACTTCCACGATGACACCCTGCCGGTGATACGCGTTGTACTCCCAATCCGGGGAGGGGTTCTCGGGTCCAAGAATGAAGACGATCTTGTCTTCGCGCGGATGGAAGGTCGCAACGCCGCAATAGGCCCCGTGGGCGGCCTCGAAGAGCGTCTTGACCTCGCCGGTCCTGATATTGGCCATTTCGATCCGCCGGCCATCGAACCGGGCGCCCGCGGGATCGGAACGCGTATCATAGACGATCCATTGCCCGTCCGGGGACCAGACGCCAGTGTTCGTGAGGATGTGACCGGTTCGGGAATGCGTGACCTGTTTTTGAGGAGTATCCATGGGGGATGAGGCGGTGTAGTGTGTCGGGCGCGGCAACAGGACCGGGCGGATGGCGGGGGCTGGGCAGGAGGAGGCGGCAGCCCGGTTCGGATGGCCCGCCGACACGGACAGAAACAGCGACAGAATCGAAGGCAGGAGAAGGAGAGGTCCTGCCTCATCGTGCTCGGGTCTTCCTGCGTTCGATCCTGTCGTGTTCAATTTCCTGATCTTAATCTCAATCTCAATCCTAATCCCAACGAATCGTATGTTTGAATTGTCATTGCCGGGCGATTCCGGTCGGGCGATACTCGAGTGGACTATGATTCTTGGACCAGAGATTGGACCGATGACACAGAGGGCGAGGATGGGAATTGTTCTCTGTGCGATCGGCGCGATCTGTGGCCCAATTGCCGGGGCGCGGGGGGTTGGGGGCCTGGACTCCCGGCCGGCCGGTGCGGCCCAGGGGGCGGATTGGCCGATGTTCCGGGGGGACCCGGCACTGACGGGCGTGGCGGGAGGCAGTCTGCGGTTGCCCATGGAGCTGCGCTGGAGCTTCAAGACGGAGGGGCCGGTCAAGTCGTCGGCGGCCATTGTCGCAGAGCGCGTCTTTATCGGCTCGGATGACGGCAGCCTCTATGCGTTGAACCTCGTTGATGGCCGGAAGGTGTGGGCCTTCAAGACCGGGTCGGCGGTGGAATCTTCGCCGCTGGTGCTGGGGGGGCGCGTGTTCTTCGGTTCGGATGACAACTTCCTGTACGCACTGGAGGCGGCGAGCGGGCAGAGCGTGTGGAAATACGAAACGGGCGACAAGGTCCCCGGCGCGCCCAACTGGGTAAAGTCCGGCGGCAGGACGCTGATCCTGGCGGGAAGCTACGACTTCAAGCTGCACGCGGTGGACGCGGCGTCCGGCAAGGCTGCCTGGACCTGCGAGACGGGCAATTACATCAACGGCTCGCCCGGCGTGGCCGAAGGCCAGGCGGTCTTTGGCGGATGCGATGCGCTGCTGCACGTGATCGGATTGGCCGAGGGCAAGCAGTTGAAGGAGGTCGAGGCCGGGGCTTATATCGCGGGTTCCGTGGCCCTGGCAGGGGGGCGGGCCTATTTCGGCCAGTTCGAGAACGAGTTCCTTTGTGTGGATGTGAAAGAGGGGAAGAAGGCATGGACATTTCATGAGCGCAATTTTCCGTATTACTCTTCGCCGGCGGTGACGGCGGACCGGGTGGTGTTCGGGGGGCGCGACAAGCTGTTGCACTGCGTAAGGCGGGAAAACGGCTCGCCGGTCTGGAGTTTTCCCACTCGGGGCAAGGTCGATAGTTCCCCGGTGGTCTGCGGAGACAAAGTGGTGGCCGGCTCCGACGACGGACGGCTCTATGTCGTGTCGCTCGACAAGGGCAACCCGGTCTGGATGTACGAAGTGGGCCAGCCCCTGGAGAGCTCGCCGGCGGTGGCGGATGGGAAAGTAGTCATCGGGGCCGATGACGGGAGGGTGTACTGTTTCGGGGCCAAGGGAAAATGAACCGGCAGGCATTTCCTGCGGCGCCTCAGCCTTTCTTGGTTTTGAGGCTTCCGGCGCTGGTCAGGTAATTGAGGTACTCGATCAAGCGTCCCTTCATTTCCTTGCGCGACACAATGGCGTCGATCAAGCCGTGGTCAAGGAGGAATTCGGCGGTCTGAAACCCGGGAGGCAATTCGGCTTGGGTGGTGTCCTTGATGACGCGCGGCCCGGCAAAGCCGACCATAGCGCCCGGTTCGGCCAGGATGAGGTCGCCCACACTGGCAAAGCTGGCCATGACGCCGGCGGTAGTGGGGTCGGTCAGGACGCTGATAAAGGGAAGGCGGGCTTGGGCATGATAGGCAAGGGCGGCGCAGGTTTTGGCCATCTGCATGAGGCTGAACATGCCTTCATACATGCGGGCGCCGCCGCTGGTGGCGATGATGATGACGGGCAGTTCCTTTTCCGTGGCCCGCTCGATGAGCCGGGTGAGCTTTTCGCCGACTACCGAACCCATGGAGCCGCCCAGGAACTTGAAGTCCATCACCCCGAGCCCGACCCGGTGCCCGCCGATCCTGCAAATGCCGGTCAGGACCGCGTCTTTGAGCCCGGTTTGGCGCTGGTATTTCTCGAGCTTCGAGATATAGGAGGCGGTGCCGGTGAAACTGAGGATGTCAACGCTGGTCATTTCAGCGTCCATCTCCTCGAAGGTGCAAGTCTCGACCAGGGAATGGATGCGCTCGCGCGAGCCGATGGGGAAATGGTGCTGGCAATGGGGACAGACCTTGAGGTTCTCGTCCAGTTCCTTGTCAAAGACCATCGTGCCGCAGCTCGGGCATTTGCTCCAGAGTCCCTCGGGGATCTCGCGTTTCCTGGTATTGCTTGCGGCCAGCTTCGGCTTTTTGGCAAAGGAGGCATTGCCGGTGGCGGGGGGCGGGGTGACAGCCGGCTCGCCGGTTTCCAGGCCCAAGGTCTTTTTAGTGAAGGAGGTTGTAGCCATGCTCAAGTCAGATTCATTTCAAGCATCACGGGATAGTATTCAAATTCCGCGGGCAACTGTCCAGACGCAAACTTCGGCGGCCCCGGCGGCGCGGAGAGCCGCGGCGCAGGCGCCGGTAGTGGCGCCGGTGGTCATGACGTCGTCTATCAGGACCAGGCGCTGGCCTTCCAAACGGGCGCCGGGGCGCATCGCAAAGGCGGCGCGGACGTTGGCCAGGCGCTGCCGGCGGGTCAGTTGGGTCTGGGTGCGGGTGGGGGCCGCCCGCCGGAGCAAGCGTCGGTTTACCGGGATGCCGGTTGCCTGGCTGAGCCGCCCGGCCAGTCGCTCGGCCTGGTTGAACTCCCGCTGGCGTTGGCGTGTGGGGTGCAGGGGGACAGGCACCAGGGCGTGCCATGACTGGGCGGCCAGGACCGGCGCCGCCTGGCTGATGAGCAATCCGGCCAGAAAAGGCTCCAGCCAAAGGGCCCGCCCGTACTTATAGCGGTGGATGGCATCGAGCACGCCATCGCGCGCCACCACGGCCGAGCGGGCGGTTCGAAAGGCCCAGCCGGCTTCCAGGCAATCGGCACACTCGAAGGGGCCCTGCACGTCGGCCGTGTAAGGCCGGCCGCAACGCTCGCAGAAGGGGGGCTCGATGAAACGAGCCTGGGCCCGGCAATCGGCGCACACAAACCCCTCGGCGGGAGAGGCGCGGGCCCGGCCGCAGAGTTGGCAGACCTCCGGATAAACCAATGCCAGGGCGGCATTGACCCAGCCCTTCAAACCTTTCACCGATTCCGGGAGCGTGCTCATTGCGGGGTCGCTCAGCCATAGCCGCCCCTGGGGCCAACCTGGCGGGACGGCGGGCGGCTTTTCAAAGACTACCGGAAATCCCAGGCCTCGGCAACCCGGTTTCACAAGAAAACCTCTGGCAGCCAAAGCCCGGGCATGGTAAATAATCCCGGTGGTTGGTTCACAGAAACAAACCGATGCCAGCTCAACGCCTCAGCCGGGGCCGTTTGGGCGCTTCTATTTGCAGGAGCTCATCAACAGCGGCGGCATGGCCGATATCTGGCTGGCGACGGACGGGAACCACAGGGCCTACGCGTTACGGCGCATGCACGAGCGCCTGCGGTTGAATCTCTTCGCGCGACGGCGTTTCCTCCGAGGCTGCGAGATTCTGGCCAAGCTCAGCGACCACGAGGGAATCATCGGCTATGTCGAGCACGGCAAGATCGAGGGCCGGCTTTATTGCCTGATGGAATATGTGGAGGCGGACAACCTCAAAGACCTCTCCGCCCGGCAAGACCCGGTGCTGGCCGAGAACGTCGCCCAGGTCCTAATCGATATGGCTGTGGCGCTCGAGCACATGCATACAAACGGCTTCATGCACATGGACTTCAAGCCCGAGAACGTCCTGGTCACGCGCAACGGGAGCGTGCGGCTGGTCGATTTCGACCTGGCGCAGGAGATCCCCGAGAAACCCGCGAAAATGACCAAGAAGAACCCCGGCACCCCCGCCTACATGGCCCCGGAACAACTGCTGGGCCAGCCCGTCACCCACCATGTGGATATCTTTGCCTATGGCGTGACGGCCTACGAGTTGCTGACCGGCTGCAAGCCCTTTCCGGGAGATACCCCCGCCGAAATCCTGAAACGGCAACTTGACCGCTCGGACTTTGTCCCTCCCCGGGAGCACAATCCCGACATCCCGCCCGCTATGGAGAAGGTCATCCTCCGGTGCATCGAGAAGCTGCCCTCGGATCGCCACCCAGTCATGGGCGTGATGGTGCGGGAACTCAAAGCCGCCCTCTATGTCTAATAGAATCCGGCGGGAACAGGTGGTCCTGGTCGCGCGTTGCGTGCTGGCGTGCATGGGTGTGTTGGCTGGCATGGCCGGGCAGGTCCAGGCAGCCACATACGTGGTTGACCAGGCCGCCCCCGGCGCGGCCGACACTAACCCCGGAACTGAGGAGAAGCCCTTCAAGACCGTGCAGCGCGCCGCCGAGGCGGCCAAGCCGGGCGACACCCTCTGCGTCATGGCCGGCAAGTATGACGAACGGGTCAAGGTGAAGGCCGGCGGCACGGAGGGCAAGCCCGTCGCCTTCGTGGCGATGCCGCGGCGCTCGGCGAGGGTGGGCGGCTTCGACCTGGAGGCCAGTTACCTCCGCGTGGAGGGCTTCGAGATCACGGCCGACAAGCCGGCCGTGGCCATTGAATTGCGCGCCAGCCACTGCGAAATCCTGGACAACTACATCCACGATATGATGGCGGGGGTTAGCGGGTCGGTTGGCGAGCCGAGCGCCGATGGCAAGACCCGCGACTACTCGGCGGTGGCGCACAACCGAATCGCCTACAACAAGGTTTATCACAGCGAGTACGGCTTCGTCCTGGGCGGGAACGACTGGCTGGTGGAGGACAACGAAGTCGAGCGCCTTTTCATGTACGCCCCGGGCTACAGGAACGACGACTGCGATTATTCGAGGTTCTTCGGCAAGGGCTGCATCGAGCGGCGCAACTACTATCACGGGAGCAACCGGCAGGAGATCAAGACCGCCCACGTTGATTGCATCCAGACCTTCTCGAACAACGGCGAGATAGCGATGGACCTGCTCTTCGAGGACAACGCCTGTTTTGACTTCCATCAGATGTGCATGGTGGAGAGCGCTCCGCACCTCGGCAGCGTGCGGGGCTGGACCTTCCGGCGCAACATCGCCTCGCCCAATTCCCCGGCTATGCGCGGGGGCTGGGGCCCGGACATCATTCAGACCCTCGACGTGACGATCGAGAACTGCACGATCTCGACTGTGAATTACGCCGCCATCGGCCTGCGGGGCAAGGAATCGACCGGCGGGGTCATCCGCAACAACATCCTCTGCGAGGCCGAGCGGGCCGTCGTCGACGGCGACCGGGTCTTCTCGGCCGCCAACCCGGTCGTCGAGCACAACCTGGCTTTCAAGACTGCGCCGCTGGCGGGCGAGGCGAACATCAACGGCAAGGACCCGCTCTTCGTGGACCCCGGGAAGCGGGATTTTCGTTTGCGCAAGGGCAGCCCGGCCATCGGGGCGGGCAAGGGCGGTGTGACGATCGGGGCCCTGGAGTACCCCAACGTGTATTGCGTCGATCCCCGTCACCCGGCCGCCGCCGACGAGCCGGCGTGGGGCTATCCGGCGGTGCCGCTGGCGAGCTTGGCCGGGGCCTGCGCTATTGCCCAGCCGGGAGAGACGATCCTCCTGCGGGGCGGAGTCTATCGCGAGGTCCTGGCCCCGAAAAACGACGGCCTCACCGTCCGGGCCATGAAGGGCGAGAAAGTGACCATCAGCGGGGCGGACCTGATCGAAGGCTGGAATCGCGAGGCGGACGGCAGTTGGTCGGCGGCCCTGGCCGCCGAGCCAAAGAGGGTCTTGCGCGACGGCCAACTGTGGAACCAGTTCAGCTATGACAACGCAGCCCGGCGAATCAGGGTTAAGGCGGGCGGCGACCCTCGTCTGCACCTCTTCGAGACACTCCTCCGGAAGGAGGGCATCGAACTGGCCGGCAAGAAGGATGTGAAGACCCAGGACATCACGGTAGTTGATACACTACGCTAGGCGAAGCCGGCCTGGGCCGAGTTCACGATACTTGGGCGACCCCATTTCCATTTGACCCCATTTCAGGCGCTCATGCGTTTGTTGCATGGCGACCCGGACTGGACTGCGATAGTGACACCGCCTCTGTCGGGAACTGGGGGAGGCGGCGCGGATAGCGACGGCCGTTGAGGAGCGCCCCGACCCAGGTTGGCCGGACCATAAGGTCATAGCTCGCAATGAGGAGGACAAGGGCCAGGGCCAGGACAATCGGAATCTTGGCAAGGGCCGGCAAGGGCACCGGGAGCATGGCGACCTGAAGCCAAACGACGACGGGCAGGTGGATAATGAACAGCCAATAGGAGCTATCGGACAGGTAGCGGACTAACGGGCGAGGCCGGCTCACGTATTTGAGGAACAAACCGATCAAGGCGAAGGTCCATAACCAACAAAGGCCGGCGTTGCCCGCGGACCGCAGGAACGGATGAGCGCGTCCTGAAGCGGCCCAAATAAACCAGGCGGGCACGGTGAGCGCGACGTAAAGCCATATATGGCGCTGGAACCGCGCCAACAAATCCCGGTTGCAGTAGAGAAGCCAACCGAACCCAAAGGGCACAACGTAGGCGGTCAGAATCAGCGGCTCGGGAATAAACCCATCGCAGTCCTTGAGATTGCCATGCATGGCGGCCAACGGCAGCCAGGAAAAGAGGGCGCATAGGCCGGGGGCGTACGGGCGCCGCAGGGCCCAGCGATAGGCAACGGTAACGAGCCCCTTCACGGATTCCGGCAACGCTCTCGAAAGGCAAACCCCGATCGCGGCAAGGATATACAACAGGAGCAGGTACTCCAGGAACCAGAGGTGCATCGGATGAAGGGATTTGAGGACCTCGCCGCTCGTGAAGGCCGGCAGGATGTTGGCGGCGCCCCGCTTGAGGCCAATCACGGTTGCCGCCACCACCGGGAACATCAGCGACCAAAACAAAACGAACGGCAAGAGCACCCGCCTGCTGCGGTTGGAGGCAAAACCCGCTGCGCCGCGCCGGCTCCAGAGCAATGCGCCGAAGAACCCGGCCATAACATAAAAGACCGGCATGCGGAACGAGTGAATAACACCAAGGGTGATGTTGATGCCGTGTGCCGGATGGGGGTCAATGTAAGGCCATCTGCCGTCGCCGGTATAACCAACGACGACGTGCAAATAGATGCCGAGCAGCATCATCGCCGCCCTCAGGGCGTCCAGGCCGTGATAGCGGTTGGCGGTCTGCAATTCCGTGGGCCCGGCGGGCTTGGCCGGCTGGGCATCTGCGAGGTCGCATGGTCCGTTCATCGTTGTGCCTGTGCTGGCGTGATAAAACCGGAACTATGGCAGCGCGGCCACAACAATGTCACCAACAGCAGTTTCCAGGCTATGAACGGCGGGAAAAACGCCTTCAGCGGACCGGTCCGCGGCAGCGCGGGCGGCGGCTGGCCGTGGGGCGTAAGGCGAGCCGTTCCGGAGGGCCTGGGGAAGGAACTGCTCAAGAGCTTGATTATATGGAGTGAATCGCTACGGCTGCCGGAACAGGGTTTCGATGGCGGCGGGCAGGCCGGCGCACAGCTCGTCGAAGAGGGCGCGGCAGGTCCGCTCCGACAGACGGATGGAGCGGGGCGCAGAGTAGATAAAGCCGCGTGTGGTCTGGTGGGCGTAGCCGAGCAGGCCCTGGCGCAGCGGCAGGGAATAGACGGCCAAGGTCAGCCCATAGACCAGGGTGTGCCAGCCGCTGGCCTCGCCGGTTTCCACGGCGCGCAAATAGCGTTGGAGCAGGCGCACGTCGCGCAAGGGGCGGAGCTTGCGCAATTGGCTTTGACCCACGCGGCGGCTGGGCTCGGCGAAGTACTGCAAGAGGGGTTCGCCGGCCAATTGGCGGTCCAGGGCGACCAGTTCCCGGACGCCGTTGCAAGTGGCGTGAGTGTGGGCGGACTGGATGGCAGGCAACTCGAAGGGAAGAAGGATGCGCGCCTGGTAGGCCTGCAGAAACCGCCGCAGGGAGCGGAGGTCCTGCACCGGCTCCAGGCGGAGCAGCGAAGAGGCCGAGGCGAGGGTGGCCAGTCCGTCGGTCGAGCCGAGTTGCTCGGCCAGCGGATGCCAATCGCCCAGCCATTGGGCGGCATCGCTCAGCGCCACTTGTGCTTGTTTGGTCATGCATCGAGGCGGCCAGCCTGATTCCGGCGACCAGGCGGTTCGCGCCATGGGTTTTACGGTGCACTCGGCCCCTCGCCAATGCCAGAAGTAAAAGTGTCGAAAGCGAAGATTAAAACCTTGCGTGAGCGCCGGCATCCGCTTAGACTCTGGCTTGTCTCCTTATGCTTCGCTCATCTATGAGTGAGTCTATTGACCTGCGGCGGATTCTGAAGAGCTGGCCTTACGACCCGGAGAAGGAGACGCGCATCGTGCCGGGCGAAGACGGGCGCACGATTCTGCAAGTGCGGACGCCGCTGGGCATAGAACAATACGAGATGGACGGGCGCCCGGACGGGGCGCGCCCGTATGGGAAGGAATCGGCGCTCGAGTACCACCTGGAGCGCCTGGAAAAGGCCAAGGTGGCCGGGCGGGAGGCGGAGTTCGAGCTGGGGCCGCGGGAGTGCGGCGAGTTGTTCAGCGAAGGCACCCTTTATTACTTCCGCTATGCCCGGCTTTTCCAGCTCAAGGAGTGGGAACGCACGGTGCGGGACACGGCGCGGAACCTGCGCGCATTTGATCTGGCGCACCGCTATGCCCGGCGCGAGGAGGACCAGCAGTTCCTGGAAAAATGGCGCCCTTATATCCTCCGCGTCAATGCCAGCGCCGCCGCCATGGTCGAGCTGGACCATAACGCCCACCAGAAAGCCCTGAACCTCCTCCAGGAGGCGATTGCCAAGATCGAAGCCCTGCCGGAGCTGGAGGACGAGACCTTCACCTTTGAACGTGACCGTTCGCTAAACGGGTTGCGTGAAATGGCCGCTCAGATCCAGAGAGACCGCCCGCTGTCCGAACTCGAGCAATTGGAGCATCAGCTCCGACAGGCCATCGAGCGGCAGGAGTTCGAACGCGCCGCCCGGTTGCGCGACCGCATCCGGATTCTGAAGAAGCAGCAGGTCTGTTGATCGGGGGCCATTCAGAACTTTGAGAAGATGCGGTTTGCTTCTTCGAGAGACTCCTTGGACCCGATATCGTACCAGGTTCCCGGCACGCGCCAGGTAAAAACGGGGGTCCGAGGGTAGAGCCATTGAATCAGGCGTCCAGGCTGGTCGGGGTTGTTGCCCTGCGCGACGTATTGCCCAATGAGGGGCAGAATGGCTTGGGGATAGAAATAGAGGGCGATGCCGGTGATCGTGCTAGTGGGGTTCTTGGGCTTTTCCTCGAAGAAGGTGATGCGGCCTGTGTTGTCGAGGGTGATGGCGTTGAACTTCTTGATCTGCTCGAGCTCGCCGACGTCATAGACGGCCAGGACGGGAGCCTGTTTCTGCCGGCAATAGGCGCCGAAGCCGGAGAGTTCGCGGCTGAACAGGTTGTCGCCGGCCACGACAATGATGTCGTCTTGGACGCGCTGGGAGGTGAGCACGAAGTGGAGGTCGCCGATCGCGCCGAGCTTGTTGGAATCGTCGGTCGAGCCGTCGTTGACGACCGTGAAATCGAGCTTGGCCTTGGTGGCGCGGTAGTGGTCGGACCATTGCTGGAAGTGGCGGACGAACTTGGCGTTGGTGACCACGTAAATGCGGTCCAGGCCGCCAATGGGGGCGAGGTTGTCGAGCACGTGCTCGATCATCGGCTTTCCGGCGACCGATAGCAGCGGTTTGGGCTGCGCAAGGGTCAGTGGATAGAGGCGCGTGGCGTAGCCGGCGGCAAGAATAATGACTTTCATTGAGTTTCGAAAAGACCGGGAGCAATGTCGTGGGTTAGTTCCTGGCATCGGGCGAGGATTTCGCCGGCCGATTCGCTGTTGAGGGCGAACCGGGCCAAGTCCCTGGCTTCGGACAGCTTAAGGCGGCGGACGACGAACTTGACGGGGGGCACCAGCGAGGCGGCGACGCTCAGTTCATCGATGCCCAGGCCGGCCAGGAGCGGCACCAGGACGGGGTCGCCGGCCATCTCCCCGCAAACGCAGACCGGGATCCCATGGTTGTGGGCGGACTGGATGGTGGTATTGATGAGTTGGAGAATCGCCGGATGAGTCGGCTCATAAAGGTGGGCGATTTTCTCGTTCAGCCGGTCGACAGCCAGGGAGTACTGGATGAGGTCGTTGGTGCCGATGCTGAAGAATCTCAGGCGCTTGGCCAGCGAATCGGAGATAATCGCCGCCGAGGGGGTTTCGATCATGGCCCCGATTTCCAGGTGTTCATTGAAGGGCAGACGCTCCTTGCGCAATTGCTCCTTGCATTGTTCGACCAGGGCATTGGCCTGCTTGATCTCGTCCACGCCGGAGATCATGGGATACATCATCTTGACGTTGCCCTGGGCGCTGGCGCGGAGGATGGCCCGGAGTTGTTCGCGGAAGAGGTCCTGCTGCTGGAGGCAAAAGCGGATGGCGCGCCAACCCAGGAAAGGGTTCATTTCCTGGGGAATGGGCATGTGAGCCAGGAATTTGTCCCCGCCCAGGTCCAGGGTGCGGATCACCACCGGCAACGGTTTGAGGGCAACGGCCACTTGGCTGTAGGCCTGGTATTGCTGCTCCTCGCTGGGGGGACGCTCGCGGTTGAGAAACAGGTATTCCGTCCGGAACAGGCCAACGCCTTCGGCGCCGTTGGCTTGGACCTGGTCGGAGTCGGCGGCCTGCTCGATATTGGCCGAGAGAACCAGGCGGTGTCCGTCCAAGGTGACGGCAGGCTTGAGCAGCAAGTCGCGCAGCTTCTCCTGCAAGGTGACCTGTTTGCGGATGAGTTCCCCGTATTCAAAGAGCGTCTGGTCGGTGGGGTTTATTATCAGGACGCCGTTGATCCCATCCAGCAGGGCGTACTGCCCGCTCTCTAACCGGCCGCTGACGTCCTTGAGGCCCACCACCGCGGGGATGCGAAGGGAGCGGGCCATGATGGCGGTATGAGAGGTCTTGCTGCCGACATCCGTGGCGAAGCCCAGCACGTGGCGCTTGTCCAACTGGGCGGTGTTGGAGGGCGTCAGGTCATGGCTGATGATGATGCACGGCTCCTTGAGGTGGCGCAGGTCCGTCTCTTCCTGGAGCCCGAGCAGGTTGTTGAGCACGCGCGCCGTCACGTCCCGCATGTCCGTGGCCCGTTCCCGCAGGTATTCGTCCTGGACGGCGGCCAGGGCGGCCGCGTAACGCTCGGCGATCGAGTGAAAGGCGTGCTCGGCGTTGACCTTCTGCTCGGTGATCGTCCGCACGACTTCGTCGAGCAGGGTGCGATCCTCCAGGACCAGCAGGTGCGCGTCAAAGATGCCGCCTTCCTCGGCGCCCATGTCGGCGCTGACTTTGTGCTGAACGTCCAGGAGTTGCTGGCGGGTCTGCACCAGCGCCCGTTCCAGGCGGTTGATCTCCTCCGGCACCTCCTCCTCCGCCAGCGGGCGTTTGCCGATACTCGGCCGCGCGCGGCCCAGGACGAGGAGGAGACCGCGAACCACTCCGGCGGCCCCGCTGGAAACCGGAATGCCACGGAAACTCATCTCGCCTTTATGCGGCGCCTCGGCCATGGCAGGAGAATAGCGGAAAGCGGACGGCTTGGAAAGCATTTCTTGGGCGAGATTTAGCTTGCCTACCGCTCATTTCTTCTCTTTCACTAGTGGCACATACTGCGGGCTTACCGCCGCCATGAAAAACAACAGCGCCAATCAGCACCGCGGTCTGCTGGCCGGGGGCAACTGGATTATTGACCAGGTCAAGATGATCGATGTCTATCCTCAGCCCGAACAACTGAGCAATATCCGCAGCCAATCCCAAGGAACCGGCGGAGCGCCTTACAACGTCTTGGTCGCCCTTGCAAAGTCCGGCGCGCCTTTTCCGCTTTACGGGGCGGGCCTGGTCGGCAAAGACCCCCTGGGGGAAGAGATCCTCCAAGTGTGCCGGCAGCACCGAATCGACATCCGGCGCCTGGGCACGACCACCAGGGCCCACACCTCCTATACCGATGTCATGACGGAACTGGGCCGCGGCCGCCGCACGTTCTTCCATGCGCGCGGCGCCAACGCCCTCTGGCAGGGCGCCGGCCTGGATTTCGAGCGCGCCAGCCCCCGCATTTTTCATCTGGGCTACCTGCTCCTGCTGGACGCCCTGGATGAACCGGACCCCAAGTTCGGCACCAGGGCGGCCCGGTTGCTGGCCCGGGCCCAGCGCGCCGGCGTCAAAACCTGCGTGGACGTCGTCAGCGAGGACAGCGACCGCTTTGCCAGGATTGTCAACCCCGCCCTCCGCTACGTGGATTACTGCATCCTGAATGAAATCGAGGCCGGCAAGACCACCGGCTTCAGAATCCGCCAAGCCGGCGGCCAACTCGATACGGTGGCCGCGCGACACGCGGCGGGCGCCCTGCTCCAGCAAGGGGTCCGCGAGTTGGTCGTCATCCATTTCCCCGAGGGCGCCTTCGCCCGCACCCGCCGGGGCGAGGATTATTGGCAACCTTCTTTGAAACTGCCCCCCCGCTATATCGGCGGCACAGTCGGGGCCGGCGACGCCTTTTGCGCCGGCGTCCTCCTGGGCTTGCACGAAGGCTGGGACTTGGCGCGCTGTCTCCTCACCGGCGTCTGCATCGCCGCGGCCTGCCTCTCCCACCCCACCTGCACCGACGGAGTCAAATCCTTGAGAGACTCCCTGGCCCTGGCGCGCAAATTTGGCTTCAACCCGGCCCTTGGAGAATAAGCCGGGGGCGCCAAAGGCACATCCTACGCCCTCTCCATATACTTGCCCGTGCGAGTGTCAATTTTAATCTTCTCGCCCGTCTTGATGAAGAGCGGGGCCTGGACAGTAATGCCCGTCTCGAGAATGACCGCCTTCTGGACATTGTTGGCCGAATCACCGCGGATGCCCTCGGGGGCGTCGGCCACGGCCAGCACAACGCTCGAGGGTAGTTCGATGGTCACCGCTTTGTCCTCGACGAAGGTGACAGTCACCGGGGCGTTTTCCACCAGGTAGTTCCTGGCCTCGCCCACAATCTCCGGTGACAACGTCACCGTTTCGTAGGTGTCGGGGTCGGAAAACACAAAGTCCTCGCCATCTTTGTAGCTGAATTCCATCTTGCGCGTCATCATCGGCACGACCTCGATGCGCTCCGTCGAGCTAAACCGCACGTCCGAAGACTTGCCCGTCCGAATGCTGCGAAGGGTGGCCTGGACAAAGGCCCGCAGGTTGCCCGGCGTCCGATGCTGGCTGTCCAGGACGACCACGATGTCGCCATTGTAGTTGAGCGCCATGCCTCGCCGAAGATCATTTGCTGTTGCCATACTCTCAAAAAAGCGCGCCGCCCGGAGTTCCCGGACAGGAGCGGTGGAACATAATCAAATTGCGGGCGAATGCAAGCCCCCATCTAAAAAACCCCCGAACGGAAAAAAGCAAGGGCGAGGCGTCGTCACTGAGATAAGCGCTCCCGCAAGCGGGATTACGGCCTGAAGGCTCGTCCTGACGCCCCGGCACAAGGATCTCTATACCGGCTCTTGGACCCGACGTACTGCCTCGCCAGGTACAATCTAAACCGAACGGCCCCGGCTTTTCAAGATAAAGTTATTCACAAGCTGTTCACCGCCCATCCCCAGCAACAAGTTTGTCTGGTTGAGCTCCCCCCCCCGGGGGCTGTTGGCAAGAGACTCCTTACGTCGTCTCCTACAGTGGCAGAGACTCCTTACGTCGTCTCCTACAGTGGCAGAGACTCCTTACGTCGTCTCCTACAGTGGCAGAGACTCCTTACGTCGTCTCCCAACAGTGGCAGCAACTCCCGCTCGTCTCCTGCAGCTTGACACTGGCGTCGTTCTCGTGCTGGCTGGGGGCATGAATATTCTGGTCACTGGCGGGGCAGGTTTCATCGGGTCGCATGTTTGCGAGCGGTTGCTTGGGAGGGGAGACGCCGTCTGGGCGTTTGACGATCTGAACCCGTTTTACGACCCGCAACTCAAGCAGGGCAACCTGCGCGACATCCAGTCGCTGGCCAAGCCTTTCGAGTTCGTGTATGGCGATTTGACCGATCGCGCGGCGCTCGATGAGTTGTTCGGGGGCGGGAGGTTTGACCAGGTCATCCACCTGGCCGCGCGGGCAGGCGTGCGGCCCAGCCTGCAGGAGCCGGCCCTTTATCAACGCGTCAACGTCGAGGGCACGACCAACCTGTTGGAGGCGGCCCGCTTGCATGGGGTCAGGAAGCTGACCCTGGCCTCCTCTTCGTCGGTTTATGGGGTCAATTCCAAGGCGCCCTTTGCGGAGAGCGACCCGATCTTCAAGGCGATTTCCCCTTATGCCGCCAGCAAGCTTGCCTGCGAGGCCCTGGGCCACGTCTATCATCATGTCTATGGCCTGGACGTGGTGATGCTGCGGTTTTTCACCGTGTACGGCCCCCGCCAGCGGCCGGACCTGGCGATTCACAAGTTTGCCCGGCTGATGCGCGCCGGACGGCCGATCCCGGTTTTCGGCGACGGCTCGACCGCCCGCGATTACACGTATATCACGGACATTGTCGAAGGCATCGAGGCGTGCACACGGAATGAGTTCGGCTACGAAATCTTCAACCTCGGCGAATCGCAAGCGGTGCCGCTCAACCGTTTGATCGAGTTGCTGGAGAATGCGCTCGGATGCAAGGCAATCATCGAGCGCCAACCGCCGCAGCCGGGCGATGTCCCGCTCACCTGTGCGGACATTTCCAAAGCCCGGGCCCGGCTCGGCTACAATCCCCGGGTCAAGATCGAGCAAGGCATCCCGCTCTTCGTGCGATGGCTGACTGGCGCTTGTTAGACCTTGGACGCCGAGGGCGAGGGGCGAGTGTCGCCGCCGTCGCGCCGGCGGCGACCCTTCCGCCTCCGCGGCGCGCCAAAGCGCCGCTACGGCGCGACGGCGGCGACCCTCCCCCCTACTAAGGCGACATAACGCGGTAAAACCGCTGGGCAACGCCAGGGGAATCAGTGACAAATTGGACCGAGCCGTCGCCGATGAAGGAATAGAGGGTGGTCCAGGACGGGTTGGCCAGGTCGTCTGTGTATTGGATGGTATAGCTCTGGCCGGGGGCGGTTTGGAACGAGAAGTTGAAATTGCCGCTGCTGCTTTGGGGATTGACGAGCGCGGGCACGGCCGTGATAGGGACACAGCAGGAATAGTAACCGTCGACAACCGAGACACTGTCAATGTACCAGCCGGTGCCGCCGTAAGCATTGCCGAGGTCGGTGCCGAGCACCCATTGGAAGCTCACGCTCTGGCCGGCTGCGGTCGCAGGGAGGGTGACGGTGGTGGCCATGAAACCGGTGGTCTGGCCGGTCCAGGCGGCCTGGCCGGCGAGCGGGTTGGAAACGTCCGTAGCGTCTATAGTTCCCGTATAACCGCCGGTGACGAAGGCGCCGCCGGCAGTCAGGATGTCGGCGAAGGAGCCGTTGCCGATCTGGATTTGGAGGATAGCGCCGTCATAGCCGATTGTGGGATCGAAGGGGCTGGCCTCGAGATTGTATTGGTTTCTAAAGGAGAGCCGGGCGGAGGATGAGAGGATGGGTACGACGGGGGAAACCAGCTCGGCCAGGCCGGGATAGGCCGGTTCGGCCGCATAGGCGGAGTTGGGGGGGGTGTCGCTGGAGGCGGCAGAGGTGACCCAGTTAGAGGCCCCGCCGGTGTGGGTCGTGGTCCAAGCCGCCGGCAGGGCAGGCGCAGTGACGCCGTCGAAACTCTGCGTGAAAGTGGTCAATGTGGAAAGGCTGCCCAGCGGCAGGGAGAAACTGACGGCGCCGAGGTTGTCGGGACCGTCCTGGAGTTGGAGGACGGCCGTAATGGTCGAGCCGCAGGTCCCAACGGCGATGAAGCTAAAGGGGGAACTGACCGCGGGGCCGCCCGCGGAGAGCACACCGTAGCTTTGAGGGGCGCCAGGTGAAACCACTCCGTTGGTGGCCAGGAGGGTGGCGATCAGGTTCGTCGTATCGGCCAGCCCGCTGTTGGTCAAAGCAAAGCCGACGGTCACCAGTTCGCCGGGATTAATGGCGCCGTTGGTGGGCTGGCAACTCTCGGTCTCCAGGGCCGAGGCCACGCCGGTAACGAGGGGCAGGAAAACCGGCGATACCAGGGCGTTGATGAGGTTGCTCCCGGTGGGAGTGCCCCAGCCGGTGCAAAGGTCGTAGCCGGGAACGGCAAAGAACTTATCCGGGCTGGAGCTGCTGGTGTTGTTGCCCGTCGTAATGTCATGAAAAGCGGAAGCGTAGCCGGCGCCGTGGCCAATGGCATAGAGGACCGGGTTAAGGAACCCGACGGCCGGTTTGCCGCTGGCGGCCGCCTGCTGGTTGACCAGGGCGGTAAAACCCGCCCACAATGGCGTGGCGCAACTGGTGCCTCCAACGCCGGGCTCGCTCTTGCCATTGTCGTCTATCTCGAAGATGTTGTCCGCCACCATGGCGACATCGGGGATGTTCCGCTGGTGGATCGATCCCTGGTTGGCAGCCGTGCTGAGGTTTTCCTGCCAGGGGGGCAGGCTGTAGGTAGTGCTGATGCCGCCGCCGCTACCCTGGCCGCCGCCCCAATTCCAAACGGTCTCGGAAACCCAGACGCCGCTCGGACCGCCGGTAGTCAAGGTAGTTCCGCCCACAACGGTGACGTACGGGTTGTCGGCCGGGGCGGCGATCACCCCGGTGTATGCATCGGAATCGCCGGAAGCATTGAAGAAGGACTGTCCTTGCAGGCCCATTTCCTGGAAGAGCTGGGTGGTGGTGACATCGGTGGGGAAGGTCCAGGACGAGCTGAATTGGTGGGCGAGGTTGTCGGTGGCCATCCGGCTGACAATACCGTTGCCGCTGCCCAGCGGGCCGGCCTCATAAACGACGACCTGCGAGAGGCCGGGGGCCATGGAGATTGCCATCTCGATGTCCAGGGCTACTTCATTGTTGTGGACGCCAGGGGCGCCATCAAAGTTATCCAGCAGCACCGTCTTCAGAGGCACCTCGGGCAGATGCGCCTGAGTTTCGTATGAGGCGATGTCGTTGGCATAAAAGCTGTCGAATTCCACAAGGCCAACCGCTTGGCCTGAGCCGGTGAGCGAAACCCCGGGCGCGTAAGCTGCCCGGAAATCCTCGCCCATATAGCTGCCGTTGGGTCCGGAGCCGACATTGGGCGCGGGCCCGCGCCGGCGGGCGACAGGCCGGAGGATGGCCGGGCGCGGCAGGCGGTAGTTGTCCAGGCCGCTGATGTGCAACACGGGCACGGCCAGGTCCAGCACCGGTTCAGTATCCGGCGCATAGAAGGTGCGGGCCTCCTCCGGGTGCGGATACCGCCTTAGGCGGATATGGAGCATTCTTTCAATGTCCGCCGCTGTCCCGCTCACATCGAGGAGGATGCGATTGGGGTGCCGGGCGCTCACCATGAGGCCGTTGGCCCTCGCGAAGGCCGCCACGGCTTCGTAATCCTGTTCGGAAGGGCCGAACTGGGCGGCAAACTGCTCGGGCGTGAGGTATTGGCGGAACCGCGGGCTGGCCGGGTCGCAGACCGCCTCGAGCAAATTGGTCAGCGTCTGGCGGTTGCGCAATGGCAGCCCTATCGCCAGGTTCAGGCGTTGGACCGCCGGGAGGCGGCCGATCGGCTGCACCCGGCCTACTGCGGCCGGGACATGGCCGCGCAAGACCTGTTTCTCTGCCCGGGCGCAAGGCGCCAGGAGCAGGAGCAGGCAAACTCCTGCCGAGGTGGATGGGAAGCCCCTGAACCATTGACAAGCCCCTTGAGCCGGTATTCTATCTCTCATGACTCTAACATGAACTCGGGCATATTAAGGGAATATGAAGCTCAAGGCCACAAAAAAGGGCAGCCCGTTGCAAGCCCTCAGTGGAGGCTGGAAGAGATTTGTCGCGCGTCTTAACCTTGCCTTAAGGTCAGCTCTGGCAGTTTGTGAAGGATGAGGGATGATATATGAGAGTGCTGGTGGTTGAGGATGAACCGGACCTGCTGAACAGCCTGCTCAAGGCCCTGAGGGAAGATGGTTATGCGGCCGATGGCGCGGCCGACGGCGAGGACGGCCTTTACAAGGCGCAGAACTACGAATATGACGCGGTGGTCCTGGACATCATGTTGCCGCAGATTGACGGTTGGGAACTGCTGCGCGGCCTGCGCAAGACCAAGAAGACGCCGGTCCTCATGCTCACGGCCCGCGATGCCGTGCGAGACCGGGTGCGAGGCCTGGACACGGGGGCCGATGATTACCTGGTCAAGCCCTTCGACCTGTCTGAACTGCTGGCGCGGCTGCGGGCGCTCATCCGGCGCTCGGCCAGCCAGGCCGACTCTTGCATCGAGATCGGCAACGTGGTGATCGACACCGCCGCGCGCACGGTTTGCAGGCAAGGGGCGCCGGTAGTGCTTACGGCCCGGGAGTATGCCCTGGTCGAGTACTTGGCTGTGCACCGTGGAAAACTCGTCACCCGTACGATGCTCTACGATCATCTCTTTGACGAGAACGACTCCACCCTGTCCAACCTGCTCGACGTGCATGTCTCCAATATCCGCAAGAAGCTCGGGCACGACTTCATCATGACCCGCCGCGGACACGGCTACTGCATCGAGCCCCCGGTATGATCTTCAATTCCATCCGCTGGCGTCTGCAGGCCTGGCACGGGCTGATTCTTGTGGCCGTGCTGGCGGGTTTTGGCTTCACCGCCTATCACGCCGCGCGCGACAACCAGTTGCGCCGCCTCGATCAGGAGGAGCTTGTGCCCCGTCTGATGATTCCATTGTTCCGTCCCGGACCTCCCGGACCTCCCGGACCCCCGCCTGAGCGGGGACCCAGGGGGTCGCAGGGGGAACCCCGGCGCGAGGGCCGCCGCCGCTTTGATCCGTCGGAATTCCCTGAGCGACTGCGCGAGGCAGTCGAGAAGGCCGGGGCCCTGGACAGCAGCCAGACCAATCGTTTCTATTACGTGCTTTGGCGGGCGGACGGCGCCCTGCTGGCGGAATCGTCCGGTTCGCCAAAGAAAGTGCCCGTGCCGGAGCACGCCGCCGCTCCGGAGCCGCGGGCCCCGCCCGGAGACGATGCGGGCGACGGCCCCATGCGCCCCCGGCTTGGCCCGCAGATGCCGCCCAGCGGGCGCACGCGGGGCCAGTACCGGGAGGTCTTCCGCGCCATGCCGGGGGGCGAGGTCCTCCTGGTCGGCCGCTCGATCTCTCAGGACCTGAAAGACATGCAGCGCCTGGCCCTCCGCCTTGTGGCCGCAGGGGCCGGGGTGCTGCTCTTCGGGCTGGCCGGGGGCTGGTGGCTGGCCACGCGGGCCATCCGGCCGATCGAAGACATCGGCGCCACGGCGCTGAAGATCGCCGCCGGGGACCTCTCCCAACGCATCAACGTGGCGAACACCGACAGCGAGTTGGGGCGCCTGGCCAGCGTGCTCAATTCCACCTTCAGCCGTCTTGAAGCCGCATTCGCCCACCAGGCCCGGTTCACCTCCGATGCCTCCCACGAACTGCGCACGCCCGTTTCGGTGGTCCTCACCCAAACCCAGACCGCCCTGGCGCGCGAACGCAGCGCCCCCGAATACCGCGAGGCGCTGGAGGCCTGCCAACGCGCCGCCCAGCGCATGCGCAAACTGACCCAATCCTTGCTCGCCCTGGCGCGCCTGGATGCCGGCCAGGACCCGATGCGCCGCGAGACGTTGGACTTGGCCCGGGTGACTCGAGAATGCGTCGAAATGGTGCGTCCGCTGGCGGCGGAACGCGGCATCGAACTCCGGTGCGATCTGCCGGGCGTGCTCTGCCCCGGGGACGCTGAGCGCATCAGCCAGGTCGCCACGAACCTCCTGGGCAACGCCATCCGCTTCAATCGCCCCGGGGGCGAAGTCCGCATTTCCACGCGCGCCGAAAACGGCGTTGCCGTGCTCACCGTGGCTGACACCGGCGAGGGCATCCCCGCTCAGGACCTCTCCCACATTTTCGAACGCTTCTACCGCGTCGACCAGACCCGCTCCGGCGCCCAGGGCGGAACCGGTCTTGGCCTGGCCATCTCCAAAGCCATCGTCGACGCCCACAGCGGCGCTATCGAAGTCTCCAGCCAACAAGGGGCCGGCAGCACCTTCAGCGTCAAGCTGCCTCTGAAGTAGGCAGATTACCCACACTCATGAGGGCTCCGGGGATAGACCGGCGTCCAGCGCGGGAGGTTCAAGGCAACCTGCTTCTCCTCGGCCAGGAAAATGGAGTCGCGATTGGCGGCCATCTGTTTCAACTGTTGGACGGCGGCGGCATCCAGGGGCCTGAAGAGCTTGGCCGCCTCGATGGAACGGTCCAGGAGGTCGAAGTAGGACGGGGGGATGCCGGCCACAACGCCGGGTTGCGAGAGGGTGAAACGCAGGGCCAACTCGACGTCCTTGAGGTCCTCGACGGTGCGGTACCACCATTTCCGGTCCTGTTGCGCGCCTTTGGGCCAGGCGCCCCAGGAAAGCGTCTTGATGCCCAGGACGGCGGCGCCCTTCTGGCTGGCCAGGGCCAGCACCTCCTCCCCGAAGCTGCGCGTGTAATACTCGACGAAATTGATCGGAAACATGACGGTGTCGAACTTGAACCCTCTGAGGGCCTCCAGGGCGGCCTTGGTCGTGTGCGCAGAGAAGCCGATGTACTTCACCTTGCCCTCTTCCCTGGCCTTGAGAATCGCCTCCATGGCCCCATTGGGCCCCAGGGCCTGCTTTACGGCGGCAGGCTGCACCAGGTGGTGCAACTGGTAGAGGTCGAAATGGTCCGTCTTGAGCTTCTTCAGAGAGTCCTCGAGCTCCTTTTGGACGCCCTCTTTGTCGCGTTGTTTGGTTTTGCACGCCAGGAAATACCGGCTGCGGTCAATCCCCTGCAGACCGATGCCCATCTTGGTCTGGGCGTCGCCGTAGGCCGGGGCGACGTCGAAATAGTTCACCCCGCGTTCCAAGGCGTCATGGAGAGCCGCCGTGCCTTTCTCCTGGTCGTACTGGCTCAACGCCAGGCCGGGAAAGCCGACCACCGAGAGCTTCTGTCCGGTCCGTCCCAGGACGCGCCGGGGCAGGCCCGCCACTTTCTCGTCCGGAGGCTCGGCGAACATTTTCGGAACGCCCAGCGCCGCCGCGCCGGCAGCGCCGCCCACAGTCTTCAGGAACTCTCTTCGTTTCATAGGCTTGATATTTGGTTTCACGGATATTCTGCCCCATTTGACGACTGGATGCAACTGCCGCGGTCGCGTGGTCACAACCCCAATCAACAGCGGATGAACGCCGATTTCACCTGAAAAGGCTTGCGCACCTCCATGCCCTCGTGACACATTTGTAGCATGACTGTGCTTTTCCGATGCCGGGTGGATCCGAAGCTGCTCAAGCGGGCGGCAAGAGTAACCGAGAAGCTGGGCACGTCTTTGCCGGAAGCGGTGCGCATTTTTGTCGCTCAGGTCGCTCGCACTGGCAGCGTGCCGCTTTCCCTCTCCACCCAGTCCGGGCCGGAGGCGTTAATCAGCAAGACGGCCCGGGACCACGTCATGAGGAGCCTCGATGACACCGAAACCTGGTGAGGTTTACCTGGTGGATTTGGGTATGGCGGGGAAGGTGCGCCCCGTGGTGATCGTGACCCGCGAAGATGCCAATGCGCCCAGGGCCCTCAGCGTTACCGTGCCTTTAACCAGCCAAAACCGGGGAACGCTTTACGAGGTGCAGATGCCGCGCGTGCCCTGGCTGAAACACCAATCGTATGCCAACGTCCAAGCCATCGCTGCGTACGAGCACCACGAATTGCTTGAGCGCCGCGGACGCTTTGATCAACCTGCGCTGGAAAAGATCAAGCGGGCCATCCGTTGGGCGCTGGACCTCTGAGTGGCCACGCACCCATGCTGATTGTAAACCCCACTTCGGGTGCGTTTCACTTATTTGGGTAGCCGCTCCTAATCTCCTTGTTAGATTAAGATTAAGATTAAGATTAGGGGCCGGAAACTGCCAACCAAGAAAGTGAAATGCACCCCCCCATTCCGTGGCGCCCCCTTTGGGGTTGCTTTTCCCGGGCGCAACGTCCAGGATTGGAGCCATGTTCAAGAACACCCTGCTGACCGCCTGGCTGGCGAGCGTCTCCCTTGGGGCCGGGCTTTGCGCGGCCGAGGACCCGTCCAACGCGCCGCCTCACTCGGCCGCTGCGGCCGCCGCCTCGAAAGAGCCGGGCAAGGAACCTGCCAAGGAGAAGGCCAAAGACAAAGAGCCGGAGGAGAAGCTGGCGCAGTCCAAGCACACTGCGACCATTGGCGGCCAACATTTGAACTATACGGCGAGCGCGGGAACGATCCTGTTGCGCGATGAGGAAGACAAGCCGACCGCTTCCATATTCTACATTGCCTACACGCGGGACGGCGTTGAAGACCTCTCAAGGCAGCCGGTCACCTTTTCGTTCAATGGCGGCCCGGGCTCTTCGTCGGTGTGGATGCACCTGGGCCTGCTGGGTCCTCGGCGCGTGCATTTGGCCGAGGATGGCAGCGCGCTGCCGCCGCCCTACAGGCTGGAGGACAATGACTATTCCCTGCTGGACGAAACCGATTTGGTCTTTATCGATCCTGTGAGCACCGGCTACAGCCGCGCCATTCCGCCCAAGGACTCCAAGAAGTTCCACGGGCTGCGCGAGGATGCCTCCTCGGTGGCGGAGTTCATTCGGCTCTACGTGACGCGCAATGGGCGTTGGACCTCGCCCAAGTTCATTATCGGCGAAAGCTATGGAACCACGCGCGCGGCGGCGCTGTCCGGCGAGTTGAGCCAGCGCCTCAGGATGAATGTCAACGGCATTATGCTCGTCTCGACGGTGCTCAACTTTGAAACTCTCGACTTCAGCGCGGGCAACGACCTGGCCTACATCCTCTACCTGCCGAGCTACACGGCCACGGCCTGGTTCCACAAGAAGCTGCCGGCGGACCTGTTGCAGGAGCCGCTGCCGGCGGTGTTTGCCAGGGCCGAGAGCTTCGCCGCCGGCGAATATGCCGCCGCCTTGTTCAGCGGAGCTTCGCTGCCGGAGGCCGAGCGCAGGAAAGTGGTCGAGCAATACGCCCGGCTGACCGGGCTCGCGACCCACTTTGTCGAGCGCGCCAACCTGCGGGTTCCCTTGGGCCGGTTCGCCGGCGAATTGTTGGCGGAGGAGAACCGCGTTGTCGGGCGTTACGACAGCCGCTACAAGGGTTACGTGCGCGACCGGCTGGCTGGCCGCATGGAGCAGGACCCCAGTTACGAAGCGGTGGCCAGCGCCTTTGCCTCCACCTTCAACAACTATGTCCGCGCGGAATTGAAATACGAAACCGACCTCCCCTACGAAGTCCTGGCCGCCGTCGGCGCCTGGAATTGGGACCAGACCAACGGCTACGTGGATGTCGCCCAGACGCTCGCCGGCGCCCTGACTCGCAATCCCTTCCTGAAGGTCCACGTATCGAGCGGTTACTACGACCTGGCGACCCCTTTGCTGGCGGCGCGCTACACGTTCAATCACCTGGGAGTGGACCCTGCGCTCTCGAACAATGTCACCCTGGACACTTACACCGCCGGACACATGATGTACCTCAACCTGCCCGACTTGAAGAAGTCCAAGGCCGACCTGGCCCGCTTCATCCGCTCCGCTTGCCCGCCGAACCAGTAGGTCTTTATCCGTCAAAGACCCGGACCAGGCGATTGTTCACATAGAGACGGTTCCTGTGACCGAGCAGTTGCTTGCGTTGCTTTTCGATGCGAACGGTGAGTTTTTCCTGTTCACCGATCACAAAGATATGCACCTCAAGGACGGGCTCGTTCAGCAACCGAATGGACCTCTTGACCGGCTTCTCGTTGACTTTAACCAGCAGAGTGCCCAGGAGTTGATTAAAATCGTACTCGAGGCGGTGTTTTTCGATGTCTCCAATCTCGGTGGTGAACTTCATACTCGATGTCCCTCCCGTCAGCACGGGTTGTGCCAGCGGCGAGTGACGAGTGACCAGTGACGAGGGAACGCAGAGCGGCCGGCCCCGGCCTGCTCCTTACACGGATCTGCGATGGCGTGTGCGCGACCCCTTCTCGAAACCCCAAGCTCGCTACGGTCAGGCCATTCATCCCGGAGGGATGAAAGAGGGTAGTCTTCTGGTCCCTGGGCCTCGTCCCGAAACTGTGCAGCGGCGTCCAGATTGGCGGCAGTTGCCGTTCTTTAGGCTTGCGCCGGGCAGAGTGGGCGCCAAGAATCGTGAAGCGGGCCATTTCATAAATACGCCGGCGTATTTCTGAAATGGCCGACTAACTTGCAGCCAGGCTGTTCTGATTGCCCAAGCAATGTAAGCTGTGACTGAGTTCAATGGACTATTCCGGCGCAAGCCGCTGGATCGGCTGGTGGGGGAGACGACGGAGCCGCGCCGCCAGCTCCGGCGGGTGCTGGGGCCGGTCCATCTCACGTTGCTGGGGATGGGGGCCATTATCGGGGCGGGGGTGTTTACCAGCATCGGCTCGGCGGCGGCGGGGGGCGCAGACCACGTGGGGGCCGGTCCGGCCCTGGTGATCTCGTTTCTCATGGTGTCGGTAGCGTGCGGGTTTGCGGCCCTCTGTTACGCCGAGTTTGCGGCCATGGTCCCGGTTTCCGGCTCGGCCTACACCTACGCCTACGCCACACTGGGCGAATTGGCCGCCTGGATTATCGGCTGGGACTTGATCCTCGAGTACGCCATCAGCAACGCGGCGGTGGCGGTCTCCTGGTCGGGGTATTTCCAGGAACTGGTCGGAAAGTCCGGCGCGCACATCCCGGGGTGGCTGGGGACCGACATTTTCTCGGGCGTTCGGGCAGCCGCCCAAGTGGCGCGCGCCCAGGCGGCCCATCTGGATCCGGGCACGCTGGGCGCGGACATTGTGGCCAATGCGCGCATCTTCCACGAGGCGCCCCGGGTGCTTGGCCTGCCGGTGATCTTCAACCTGCCCGCCTTCGCGATTGTCGTCCTTGTCACTTGGGTGGTGCTCATCGGCATTCGCGAGACGGCTACGTTCAATGCGGTCCTGGTGGTGGTGAAGCTGGGCATTGTGCTGTTTTTTCTGGTGTTCGGGGCTTTCTATATCGAGCCGCAGAATTGGACCCCTTTTGCGCCCAATGGCATGAAGGGCATCTCGAGCGCGGCGGCGATCATCTTCTTCGCTTACATCGGGTTCGACGCCGTCTCGACGGCGGCGGAGGAGACGCGGGAGCCGCAGCGGAACATGCCCATCGGCATCCTGGCCAGCCTGGTCCTCTGCACGGTGATTTATGTGGGGGTGGCGGTCGTGCTCACGGGCCTGGCCAAATGGGACACCCTGGGCAACGCGGAGCCTCTGGCGAGGGTCTTCTCGGCGCGCGGGTTGAACTGGGCGGCGGCGATCATCGCCCTGGGGGCGCTGGTAGCCACGACTTCGGCCCTCGTGCCCTACCAGGCAGGCCAGCCGCGCATCTTTTTTTCCATGGGCCGTGACGGGTTGCTGCCCGGCTGGGCCGCCCGTGTTCATCCCCGCTTTCACACCCCGCATGTGGCTACGCTCCTCACTGGCGCGATCGTGGCTGTCTGCGCCTCGATCTTCAACATCAACGAATTGGTCGAGCTGACCAACATCGGGACCCTCTTTGCCTTTGCGCTGGTGGCCCTGGGCATCCTCGTCCTGCGCTACCGGGACCCGGACCGGCCTCGCCCGTTTCGCACGCCCCTGGTGCCCTGGGTGCCCTTGGGGGCCGTTGTCACCTGCGGCTATCTGATGTTCGAGCTGCCAATGGTCACCTGGGTCCGCTTCTTTGTGTGGATGGCCGCCGGACTCACCATCTATTTCAGTTACGGGTTTCGCCGGAGCGTCGAGGGTCGAGGCTCGAGGGTCGAGTGACCAGTGAAACCTGAGGGGCATACGCCGCCGCCCCTTCCGCCTTCGCGGCGCGCCAACCGCCGTCGCGCCGCTCCGGCGCGACGGCGGCGACACTCGCCCCTGGCCCCTTCCCACTCGCCCCTTGACCTTTTTGCTTTCCGGCAGCAGGTTTCAGCCCCATGAGCAAAACCCTCTTTGAGAAGATTATCGCCCGGGAGATTCCGGCGGACATCGTTTATGAAGACGAGACGGTGCTGGCCTTTCGGGACATCAAGCCCAAAGCTCCAGTCCACGTCTTGATTATTCCCAAGAGGCCGATCCCGCGCATCGCCGAGGCCAAGGCCGAAGACCAGCAGGTCCTGGGCTGTCTCCTGCTCAAAGCCGCCGAGGTGGCCGGCAAGCTGGGTCTCACGCAGTCGGGCTTTCGCCTCGTCTTCAACAACGGACCCAACGCCGGCGAAGCAGTGCCGCACCTCCACTGCCATATCCTGGGAGGCCGTCCGCTGGGATGGCCGCCCGGTTGAGCCGAAACTCTCTTGACCGTGACCGGCCTACTCCGGGCGAAGGCGTATGAGGACGACGCCGTGGCGGGGCACAGTGGTTTTGAACTGGTCCTCGAAGGCGCCGAGGTCTTGCTGGCGCCACAGGTCCCGGACAATCTGCCTGCCGGTTAGGCCGAGGTCGGTCCATTTGGCGACCACGGGGGCGAGGAGGTCGCCGCGGTTGAACAGGCCGACGGCCTTGCTGCCGTCTTGGAGGTCCCTGGCCCAGACTTCGCAGTGGTCGTTGATGGCCGCGCGCCGGCCGGGCCTGCCCAGTGGGTCCTGGTCCACATCAATGACCTCGTCATTGTTCAGCAGACTCGAGGTGAACTCGTCCAGGCGGGTGATATCGCCGCTGAAGATGAGGGGGGCGGCGGCCAGACACCAAAGCGAGACGTGGGAGTACTGTTCGTTGGGCGTGAGCGGGGTCGGCGCGGTCTGGCCTTTCCAGTTGCTCAGGTAGCCCAGGAGCAGGTAATCGGGGTCGTTCCAGCCGCCGGGGCCGCCGAACTTGTGAAGTTGGTTGTTGGCATAGACGTCGAAACCGTCGCGGAACAGGGCCGTGGGGATGCCATCGAAGGAGCCGCCAAGGTCGCCGGCTGTGCGCCAACTGTGGCCGCCGACTTCCTTGCCCCAGGTCCAGACATTGCCCATGCCGTATTGGCAGAGGTTCAGGACCACGTCACGCGGCTGCCGGCGCAGGACCTCGCCCATGAGCCGATAGGGCTTCTGCAACTCGGGCAGGCTGTTGTCTTTGGCCTTGCCGCCATAGGAACACCAGTCGTATTTGAGGAAGTCAAATCCCCACTCGACGAACCGCTCGACATCGAGCTGTTCGTGCCCGAAGGCGCCCTCGTGCCCGCCGCAGGTGAGCGGACCGGGCGAGGTGTAAATGCCGGCCTTGAGGCCCTTGGAGTGGATGTAATCGGTGAGGGCCTTCATATCAGGGAAGCGGCGGTTGGAGTTGACTTTGCCCTGGGCATCGCGCGGTTGGCCGCCCAAGCTCGGGTCGTCCGCTCCCGGTTTCACCGCCCAGCAATCATCGATGTTCACGTACTGGTAGCCATGATCGATCATGCCGCTGGCGACCATGGCGTCGGCCGCCTCGCGCATGATCTTGTCGGTCACGTGGCTTTCCCAGACATACCAACTGTTCCATCCCATGTGCGGGGTCAGGGCCAGAGTGTCGCCGCACACGATCTTGAATTTGCGCGTCGCAGTGCCCAGGCGGTTTGCCGCGCGAAAGCCGACCGTGTACTGGCCCGGGCTGTCGAGCCGCCCGGTGATCTGGCCGTTGGCGGCGTCGACGCTCAGGCCGGCGGGCAGGCCCTCGACGCCGAAGGTCATCGGGCGTTCGCCGGTGGCCGGGATGGTGAACAGAAAGGGATGCCCCGGTCGAACGCCGAAGATGCGGGCGCCGTTGATGCGGGGTGTGGCGGGCGGTTTGGGGGTCAGAATGACCGCCTCTTCGCCCGGCGCCGGGGAGGTGGACGCGGCAAACGCCATGAATGCCGCTGGGAGGAGCGTCTTGAGTTTCATATTATTGGGTCGCTTGCGCCTGGAGGCGTATTGTCCACGGCCAAGGCGTGAAGTCAAACAGGGAATGAGCGGACCCTAATGCCAGGTCTCCGGGTGTATCAGAGACTCCTCACGTCGTCTCCTACAGGGAATGAGCGGACCCTAATGCCAGGTCTCCGGGTGTATCAGAGACTCCTTACGTCGTCTCCTACAGGGAATGAGCGGACCCTAATGCCAGGTCTCCGGGTGAGGCTGGTGGTCGTTATTCCAACGCATGCGGGGGCCAAAGGCGGCTTTCATCCAATTGGTTTGCCTTCCGAATTCCACATGCGCATCGCAGAACAGAACGTTGCCGCCCCCGTTGTGCCGGGTAGCGATGTAATCATAAGGATCGTCCAGGGCGCCGGTAATGTCTCCGTCATTTTGCACTTTTCCGAGAACAATCTCGGGCAAATCGCCGATGGCAATCATGTCGGCGGGCGCCAGGACCCGGTTCTCGAACAGGGGTGGGTTTCCGCGCCCGCCGCCCAGTCCGAGAATGGGACTTGTCGGGGTGACCTCGATGTTGTCGCGCGTGCCTAAGGCATTGTAGCCGTAGCTCCCATTCCAATCCAAGAGGTTGGTCCATTGGAAAAGAGGCTTCCTGGCGCCACAAGTGAAGAGGTTGAGGTTTCCGCCGGCAAATAGAAGGAGTGTGCCGTCCCAATTGGTTGAATTCTTCGCGCCCAAGGGGGTGGCGCTTCCCTGCCAGAGCGGGTATTTCTGATACTGAACCAGGTAAAGCCCGAGCCCCACTCCCATCTGGTGAAGATTGCTCTTGCAGGCGGCGCACAGGCCTGCGGCCCTGGCCCGGCTGAGCACGGGCAGCAGCAGCGCCGCCAGGATCGCGATGATGGCAATGACCACCAACAACTCGATCAAACTGAACCCGGTGCTCGCCGGCCGCCTTTGCTCGCCGGTCTGGGGCACGGATGGAACGCGGGGTGGCGAGTTCATGGGAATTCACCTTACACGACCCGTTGGTTCTTGGGAAGTGTGCGTTTGAGAGCACACCGGGCAGGCAGGGCCCCCTAATGGTCATGACCACTAAGGTCCCGCGCGGGGGACCTCTGCGCGCAGGCCCCGGACCACCAGGACGGTGGTGGCAAGGAGGATGGCGGCGCAGACAAGGTACGGCAAAGAGGGATGAAAGCTCAGCAAGGGCGTGGCAAAGAGCGGTCCGAGAATCCGCGCCAGGCTGCCGGCGCTCTGGGCGACACCGATAGTGGCCCCTTGCTCGTGAGCCGGCGTGAGATTGGAAAGCAGGCCGAAGAGGGGCGGACGGGTCAGGCTGGTGCCGACGGACAACAGTGCCAGTGCGGCGAGCATCGCCAGCCAGGGCAAGCCCTGGGTGTGCAGCAGGACGCCCCAGGAAAGCCGCGCCGTGCCGCCGATGAAGGGCAGCCAGGCCAGGCTCACCGCCGTGAGAACCAGGCTCACTGCCATCAGCCGGGGTTCTCCGAGCACTTTGACGAGGGGGCCGATGGCCCCGCCCTGGACGAAAGCGCCGATGAGCCCGCAATAGACAAAGAGATAGGCGACGGTGGAGGCGGAGGTTTGGTCCTGCCGGACATCGAGGTGGAAGTTATCGCTGACGAGCAAGGGGAGGGTGCTTTCGAAACAACTGAAGCAGAAGGTGGACAGGAAGAAGACAATTACCAGCAGGCCGATTCGGGGCTGGCGCAAGGTGTAAGTCCATTGGTCCAGGTGGGGCCGCTGGGTGAGGTGGTCGGAGGCGGGCTTGAGGCTCTCGGCCAGGATGAAAAAGGCGAGCAGGAAGTTTGCCGCGCACATTGCGGCCGCCATCCAGCCCGGCCCGGTACTGCCCAGGTATCTGAGGCTCAACCCGCCGATGGCGGGTCCGAAGATGAACCCGAATCCGAAGGCCATGCCGATGAGGCCCATTTTCCTGGACCGCTCCTCGGGCGGGCTGATGTCAGCGATGTATGCCTGGGCGACGGTGATGTTGCCGCCGAACAGGCCGGCGAGCATGCGCGAGAGGATCATCAGCAGGAGGGCCGCCAGGGGGCGGGCCAAGGTGGCGCTCAATGCGAAGAGCACATAGGACGCCGCCGCCCCGGCGGTGCTCAAGAGCAGTATCGGGCGCCGGCCATGGCGGTCGGAGAGCCTTCCCCAGACCGGCGAGAACAGGAACTGCATCGCCGAGAAGGCGGCGACGATGACGCCGATGACCAGGCCCTGGGCCCAAACGGCCTGGACGCAATCCGGCACCAGGTGTTTGCCATAGAGCGGCACGAGCGGCACCACGATCCCGAAACCGACCAGGTCGATGAAGACGGTCAGAAAGATAACCAGCAACGAGGGCCTTCTCCTCACGTCGTCTCCCACAGGGGCATCGTCCGCGCGCGGCGTCCGGTTGCGCGGAAGAGGGCATTGGCTACGGCGGGGGCGATGGCAATGATGGGTGTCTCGCCGGCGCCGGCGGGTTCGAGGTCTGCGCGATTCAGGAGGTGAATGTCGAGTTCGGGAACATCCTGGAACCGCGGCGCCAGGTACTTGCGGAAGGTGGCGTTGAGGATTTGGCCGTCCTGGAAGCGCATTTCCTCGCGCAGGGCCGGGCCGAGTCCCATGATAACGGCGCCGGCGACCTGGGAGGCCAGGCCGCTGGGGTTCAACACCGGGCCGCACTCGAAGACCTGCGTGACGCGGCGCACCACGAGCTTGCTCTCAGCCTCGTCCGCCTCGACCTCCGCGCAAGCGGCCACGTAAGACCCCTTCTCGGTCCCGCAAGCCAGGCCGACGCCGAGGTTCGGGGTCTTTTTCCCGACGGCTTCCTGCCAGCCAAAACGCTGGGCGGCGGTCTCCAGGACGGCGCGCAAGCGGGGGTTTTCAAGATGGGCCAGCCGGAATTGCAGCGGGTCGACGCCGGCCGCTGCGGCCAGTTCGTCCATGAAGCTCTCGCGGGCGAAGTTGTTGGCCGTGGCCGCCAGGGCGCGGTAGGACCCGTGGCGCAGCGGGGCATCGGCGCCCACGAAAGGGCAGCTCTTCTTGCCGGCACGATAGGGCGTGTCAATGGCCGAGCCGCCGGAGTTGACATTCACGAAGTGCCATGAGGTCAACGAGCCTTGGCCGTCGAGCGATGCTTCAACGGCGATGAGGGCCGCCGGGCGGAAGTAAGCCCAGGTAAATTCCTCCGCGCGCGTCCAGCGCAATGAAACCGGGCGTCCTGCCGCCTGGGCCAGGCGGGCGGCCTCGACGGCGGCCTCCCCGGTGTGCTTGCCCCCGAAGCCGCCGCCGAAATCAGGGACAATGACGCGCGCGTGGTCCTCCGGGAGATGGAAGGCTCGAGCGAGTTCCGAGCGGCAACCAAAGGGATTCTGCGAGCCGGTCCAGACGGTCACCTTCCCGTCCGCCCATTCGGCGACAGCGGCGCGCGGCTCCAGCGGCGCGTGCTGGATGTATGCGACCCGGTAGGTTTGGCGCAGAACCTGTTTGGCCTGGGCCAGTTCCTCCTGGAACGGGTTGGCCGGCAGGCCGCCTCGGGCGCTTTCTTTGAGATGGGCAAAGAGGTCCTTGCTCGACGGATGCGGGACTCGCTCCCACTGCGCAGTCTCGGCAATGGCTGCCAGCGCCTGTTCGGCCTGGAAAGTCGTAGGCGCAGCCACGCCCACAAACTGGTCGTCCCGCACCGCGGCCACGTCCTTCATCGCCTTGGCCGGGCCAAGGTCGATGGCCGTGAGCTTTGCGCCGTAGGCGGGCGGGCGCAGGACTTTGCCGTAGAGCATGCCGGGCCGGAGGATGTCCGAAGGAAACTTGTGCGCGCCGGTCACAATGTCGCGCCCGTTGGGCCTGGGGGTGGGCAGGCCCAGCACCTTCCATTGCGTCACCGGCGTGAAGGAGACGTTGGCGGGAATGGGTTGTTCCAGGGGCTTGGGGGCGTCCTCGCTGGCAGCGAGGTCCGCGTAACTCAGGGCGCGCTGGGTCGGGCCATGAACGGCCTGTCCGCCGCGCACCTCGACTGTAGCGGGCTCGACGCCCCACCGCCGGGAGGCGAAATCCACCAGCGCCTGACGCGCGGCGGCTGCGCCCCGGCGGATGGCGGGCACCGTGCGGGGCGTGCTGCCGCTCCCGGCCGTAACGCCGTCATCCGGCGTCAGGCCCGTGTCGCTCATCAGCAATTGAATCCGGCTGGCCGGCAGGCGTAATTCCTCGGCGGCTGCCTGGCTAAGTTCAGCCCGCGCCCCCTGGCCCGCCTCGACCTTGCCGGTCAGGAGGGTAATCGTTCCGTCCTTGCCGAAGTGGATTCGGGCCGAAATCGTGCGCGCGCCCTGGCCGCCGCCCCGCCCGCCGCCCCGTTGTGCCAGGGCGGGCATGGGGCTCACCGCCACCAGCAGTCCCGCGCCCAACACCTGCACGAACCCGCGCCGGCTCAGGCCGAAATCGTATCCCACCGGCTGGACTGCCTCCGCCTGGGCGGGCGGCGTTGCCTGTGGATTGGTTGCGTTGCCGTTCATGGCGATTCTCCTCATTGGACCTGAGCCGCCGCCCGGTGGATGGCCTTGATCAGGTTCGGGTAGTTGCAGCACCGGCAGAGGTGGCCGTGCAGGCGAGAGCGGATTTCGGCGTCAGACGGGTTGGGGCTGTCATTCAACAAGCCCACCACTCCCAGGATCATCCCCGGCGTGCAGTAGCCGCACTGAAAGGCGTCCTCGGCCAAAAAGGCCTCCTGGACCGCATGAAGCTGTTGCCCTTGCGCCAGCCCTTCGATGGTGTGGATGGACTGCTGATCGACATTGCGGACAGGGGTGATGCAGGAGGGCATGCTCTTGCCGTTGATCAGCACCGTGCAGGCGTGGCACTGGCCCTCCCCGCAGCCATACTTGGTCCCGGTCAGTTGCAGGTCCTCCCGCAGCACCTGCAAAAGCGGGCGCTCCGGGTCCGTTGCGACCGTCCGGGCTTGCCCGTTGACGGTGAAAGTAAAGGTCTTGTCCATAGCCGGCATTGCTTTTAGCACGATCACTTCCTGCGGAGAATAAAATAAGAGGCGATCGTAAGCCCGATCAAATTCAGCGTCACGAGCACCGCCAGGACAATGCCAATGGATGCAAGCATCAGCGGGACCATTCCCGACAGGAACTCTACTGGCCCGGGGGCGTGCTGACAGGCTGGCTTGCCGGTTGGGCCTCTGGCTGAGCGGGCGGGGCATTGGCGGGCTTGGGCCGGCGGAGCCGCATTGCAAGGCGGGATTTCTTGCGGTTGGCGGTGGCGCGGTGGATGGCCCCCGCCTTGGCGGCCTTGTCGAAGGCGGAGCTGATGGTGCGGAAGGCCTTGGCCGCCTCATCCGGCTTGCCTGCGCTCAAAAGTTCCAAGTAGCCCCTCTCCAGGGTATGGAGGCGCGACTTGGTGCTGCGGTTGCGCAGGTGCTTATGGGCGCTGTTTCGCATGCGGCGTTCTGCTGACTTGGTATTCGGCATAAATCAATCTTGTCAATATTCCCAGGGCGCGCAACCTTAAAGCAAAGCGCCCCCTTGTCAAGATCGGGCCCGGCTAAAAATCAATCGAAAAAAGCTTGAGCAGGGGACCGGTGCCGCTGAAGGGGTAATTCGCCACATTATCCTGACCGGAGCCGTAGCGGGCCGGCGCGGCCGGGTTGAGGAGTTGCAACGGGTTCTTGGCCTTAATGGCCTGCACGACAATACCGCTGTAGGTGAGCTTGCCCGCCACGATTTCGTTTGGTTTGCCTGTCTCGAGCTCGAGCGATGGCAGGACCAATTTGCCAGGGCCGGAGGTCCGGGTCAGGAGCGATTGATTGGCGTGCGCCGGCTGCGGATTGGTCGGGGGGGCGTTGGTCGGCTGAACTTGTGCCTGGGCCGGGGCCTGTGCATAAGCGGAGGTTGCGGCCAGAACGATTGCGGTCAGAATGACCCACTTCTTCATTGGCTTCCTTTCGTATTCACTGCCGGTTTGAATGTAAGCCCGTCAAGGGCCGAATTCAAGTTGAAAGCAGCGGGGGCGCAGCAGAGCACGGCGCAGGCTCTGCAGTCCTTTGAACCGAGTCTCAAGTTAGGGTTGGCCGGTGGCCGGGATGGCCCGTGGCTTGAAAAGCCAAAAGGAGGCCCCCAGCGCCGGCTCCAATCCGTGAAATCCGTGAAATCCGTGGTCGATCTCGCCTTCACGGCAGGATTTTTACCACGGATGGCAGGTATTTTTCCGAGCTCCGCAGGCCAACCCTCTCCGCACCCCTTGAGCGGTGTGGGTCGCCTCCCCACGGGAGCCAACCGTCGCGGGGCAGGCGAGGGTCCCTTGAACAGCCAAAATGAGAATTGCGGCAGCAGGGCACGTGGCGACCTTGCGAGCCATACCTGGATTATATAGCCACATACATACTGGGGAAGCACCTTCGTTGCCTTCGTTTCCTCCCGTGAAAATGCCTTCTGTCAAGCTCCAGCAGCAGGCAATCCTCGGCAAGAACGTCAAACCGCAACGGCTCCTCAATTACGAGCCCCTTGTACTCGATTTTGACGAGGCGCTGATTGACCGCAGCGATCTTGCCGAAGAATCTTGGCCTGCGCCCGGGTCAGGCGTGCGCTTAAATTCAGGCTTGACGAACCGGCTTGTTCGTGACAGCATGAGTGCTGTTTCCGGCTTGGGGTCGCCCAGGCTGGACTTGGGCGGGGAGAAGAGAAAGGATTGTCTATGAGAAGCAGGGCCTTCTGCGTAGGATGTGGCGCGGGTTGCGCCCGCTGTCAGTCCGTGGTCGCGCGTTCCCACGCGGGACGTGGGCGGGGCGCCGGCGTGTCGGGCTTTACACTTATCGAACTGCTGGTGGTCATCGCGGTCATCGCCATCCTGGCCGCTTTGCTTTTGCCGGCGCTGCACCGGGGCAAGATGGCTGCGCTGACCGCCGCGTGCAAAAGCAACCTGCGCCAGTGGGGGATGGGTCTGCGTATGTACGTCGATGATTCCAAGGGGTATCCACTGGACTATGTGGAGTCATTCGATCACCAGGCGTTGGGTGTCTGGGGCGACCAAACCTGGTATGTGCGTCTGCTGCCGTACACCGGGGCGAAATATCCGATATGGAATCCCGATACCCAGCAATTTACGCCCGACAGACCGATCTTGGGGTGCCCGGTATACGACCGGCTGCCAAATCGGATCTACGATTGGGTCCATGGGGGCTACGGCTACAATGGCGGCGGGCTTACTAACTTCGGGCTTATCGCCTGGACCTATCCGGGGACCCTTGGGACTGCGATGCCGCCGGACCCGACGGTCAGGGATAGTCAGATCGTCAATCCGAGCGACATGATCGCCATCGGCGACGCAGTTCTCGGCTGGTCATTGCCCCTTTACGGCTCGCCCACGCTGGGCGCGGCCGGAGACGACGACCTCTCGCCGGTGCAGAGCTCATCGATTCACTCCGTATGGGTGCAGCTTGGTCACGGCCTGTACTATCCCACCGACGCGCCGGTCCTTGGCTGGTACAAGCAGCGGCACAACGGACGGTTCAACGTGTTGTTTTGCGACGGGCACGTCGAGGGCCTGAAGGTGCGGGACCTTTTCGACCTGGGGCAGGACCAGGTCCTCAAGCGCTGGAACCGGGACAACCTGCCGCACCGCGAAGTGCTGCTGCCGGGGATCTGCGGGTGGTAGAGCATGCGACCGGGACTATGCAAATGCCAGAAACGAGAAGTCGTTGCAAAGGAGCAGCCATGAGGGCAAGGAGGCTGGTGATCGGCCCGGGCTTTACACTTATCGAACTGCTGGTGGTCATCGCGGTCATCGCCATCCTGGCCGCTTTGCTTTTGCCGGCGCTGCACCGGGGCAAGGTGGCTGCGCTGACCGCCGCGTGCAAGAGCAACCTGCACCAGTGGGGGATGGGTCTGCGCATGTACGTCGATGATTCCAAGGGGTGTCCACCGGACGTGGTGAGGGTGGACTCGCCCCATTCGAGTTCGGATGTCTGGGGCACCCGAACCTGGTATATGCGTCTGGCGCCGTACACCGGGGCGAAATGGCCGATATGGGATCCCTTTATCCAGCAGTTTACGCCCGACAACCCGGTCTTGGGGTGCCCGGCATACGACCGGCTGCCAAATCGGATCTACGATTGGCTCTTTGGGAGCTACGGCTACAATGGCAGCGGGCTTACTAACTTCGGGCTCATCTCCTGCGCCGATCCTTGGAGCCTTTTCACTGCGATGCCGCCGGACCCGACGGTCAGGGATAGTCAGATCGTCAATCCGAGCGACATGATCGCCATCGGCGACGCAGTTCTCGGCCGTTTTGTTCCCCCTGACGGCTCGCCCGGGCTGGGCGCGGCCGGAGACCACGACCTCTCGCCGGTGGCGAGCGGTATGATCGACACCGTCTGGACGATTCTTGGTAAACGCCCGTACGGTCCCGACATAGCGCCGGCCGTTGGCTATGTCAGGCAGCGGCACAACGGACGGTTCAACGTGTTGTTTTGCGACGGGCACGTCGAGGGCCTGAAGGTGCGGGACCTTTTCGACCTGGGGCAGGACCGGGTCCTGAAGCGCTGGAACCGGGACAACCT
>Ga0181524_10000745_pt1 | contig 39060 bp, 33 predicted proteins | sample PEATcosm2014_Bin_34_FD_119761 | JGI IMG/M metagenome (GOLD analysis project Ga0181524, IMG submission 119761) | Peatland microbial communities from MTU Mesocosm Facility, Houghton, MI, USA - PEATcosm2014_Bin05_60_metaG | ecosystem: Environmental > Terrestrial > Soil > Wetlands > Peat | place... | reverse complement strand
CAGGGGGTCTGGGGGACAGGTCCCCCAGGGCCAGCCAACTCAACCTTGCTCCCGGAAACGCTCGCACCCGTCTCTATCGTTTTCCAAGAAAGGCTCGCCATCAAATATCGTGCGCACGCTCACAGGAGATAGCTAGGCGTGCGGAAAGGGCGAAAAAGCTAGATCTGAAGGACATACCCTCGGAATTGATTCCGGAGTTGATCTCCAGGCTCAGGCCATCAAAAGCCTTCGTGATTAAGAGCATGGTGCAGAATTGGAAAACTGTGGGCAGAGAGCTTTGGAATTACAACTGGCGGCTTGTTAAAGCTGACTCTGGGCAGTATGTGACATGTGATACTCCCGTGTTCCTGACCGACAAGCTTGAATTGGTTGAGTATTCCTTGGGCCTGAGAAGTCCAGGCGTAATCGTTGTGTGGCCAGTGTCAAAACGCTTGCTGGTGATAGGCTCACCCATTCCTGATACGGACCTGTATGACGGATTGAGCCCAGTCGTGTGCAATGATCTCATCATCAAAGCGAGCAGTCGATTTGTTTACGCGCCACACTATGACCCTGCACAACAGCATTTGATTGCGCGATACAAGCAGACAGGATTAAAGTTAGAGGTCAGTCGAATTGAGATGCCTACAGGTGGCTTACTTTTGGTCCCCTATACTAGGCGATATCTGAACAGGCCCGCGCCAACGCCCCCCAAGTGCTCATAGCTAAAGTAAACCGCTAAAGCCTCTGACTCCCGCAGCCTTTACACCAACCCCGTGCAGCCCTCCATAGACAGCCACAGGAGCCGATGTAAAAGCCAGAGCAGTTATACAGATGGCAGCTAGACATACACTCGAACTGATAGCTAACAGACGTGGCTTGCTGAGCCTCGCCATCACCTGCACCTGCGGCTCTATAATTCTCCTAATCGAGGCACATCAGAAGAACTATAGAGCAGACGCAGGTGCAGGTAATGGGGAGGTTGTTTTAGAGGTGCCGCCTTTGTTCCCTGCATTCCATCTTTTCACGAATGGCTTGCAAGTCCTGTTTCCATTGAGGCAGGCGGCGAACCTCAATCAGGATATCGGTGCCCATGAAGTCGAGTATCTTCGCGGCCAGGTTGCGTTTGCTTGTGTGCATGATTCTATCGTCCAGGTGCAGGAGATGACCAAGGGAGCGTAGAGTCCTGCCTTCGATGATGAACTGGATGATTGACCTTTCCCTTGCCGTCAGCGAATTGAAGAATTGGTTCCAGTCGAGGTTTCTTGCGGCCTTCGTTCCAGGGTCCTCTTCATCACGGGAGAGAACATCGTTGAAGGTGAATATCTCCCCCCCACCTTCTTCACTACCGGCAGCTATTTCATCGAGACTGGTCAAACGGGTCCTGCCTCTTAGCTGAGTTTGTGAACCATAAACATCGGCCGTGCTTGAACCAGTGGACCTCCTTCCTGACTTAATGTGCTGGATTGTATAGTAGGCGATGTTCCCTGGCGTGACCTTCTTCTTGGAGCGCTCTATATTATCCATCATCCGGGCTGCGAAGGCAGTTGCATCCTGAACAAGCTCGCCGGGGTCTTCGCTGCCTACACGGTTGACAACAAGTGGAACTGCTGCCTTCAATCTCGGCACTATCTGGTCTAACAATACAAAACCTGCTTGTGGTGACATAAACTCCTTACGGTTGAGGTTTATACAACAACAACGCCTCTGAACCGGAAGGCTAGAGGCGGAAGGCGGACTAGTTGATAGCTAATCCGTCATCTGTTGGTTATGACACAGAAAGCTACGTATCTGCGAAACGGGAGGGGTATGAAGTGCTATATGTGTGGATTATACAATCACCATCTCCTTAAAGCTGCGGCTCCCATACCGATAGACTCGAAGCTGTGCCGACTGTATCGATTGCCGAGTGTCGAATCTATAGAGCGGCTATTCTTATGAAGACTCCGTTCCCATACACATAGGGTCGAAAGCCTGCCTACTGTATTGATTGCCGACCTTGAACACTCGCTATGGATTGGAGTTCTCTATAGGCAGGTCTTTATTGGCACAGGGAGACCGATAGAGACGCTTAGACCTTTTCCCTGGTGAATGACTGCAATGGCTCTTTGAAACTCGTTGTCGGCCAGGTTCTGCTCGTTGTGATGGCCATATTCAATGGCCTGGCGACGCACATAATCCTACAGACTTAATGCGTGGCTATCCTGTTCACCTTAATGGCTTAATGCAATTACAGTGCCGCATAAGAGCCGATGAATATGCACTTGCTCCTTAATTCACTTTATACAGTAAGGGATGCCATGTATCTATGAGTATTTCAGGTGAGGCTCTATAATCACTAGCACGCATCCACGAATCTCTTGATGTCAGTAATGTAATCGGGGTTCTCAGTGAGCTGCTTTTTGAGCAACGCGTAATACCCATATTCATAGGTGAGCTGCTCATCTGAAGCGTTTTGCCGCATGTAGGTGAGCAGTGGATTGATATCGCCATGGAACTGATAAATCAATCGTGCAGACGCGACTAGTTGAAGGACAGGGTTATAGAGCGAGTATCTGTGAGTGTCGAATACGGCATGAGGATATTGTTCCCTGGGTTCACGACAGCGACGATAAGGACAGGCACCGGTGACATAAGCCAATAACGGATGGATCCAACCTTAACTGTAAGACCGTTAGCGAGTCCGTTGAGCCCCGACAGTCCCTTGACCTGTGCTCTGACAAAGGCTCCACTCATCTGGCGTCGGCTATCCCGTATCTCAATTTCAGCATCAATCCCGTAGTCTGATGGAAGACGCCTAAGGACCCAACCCAGGTCGTGGATGGCGGAGCTAAGACTATCCATCGCAAGGTCGCCAACTACATGTTGGGTTGGACGCTTGGGCAATGTCATACCGAGAATGTCATGATGAGGTGCTGGTAGTGAATATCAACTGCACATTTGGATTAAGTCGAGGTTTTCTAAGCGTAATAGTCGTCGTTTCTGCTCATGGAGCTTCCCGCCTCTTCTCCTGGTCCTCTTTGTCCTTCATTACCTGGAACGTCATCTCGCACGCTTCCTCAGCGGCCTTCTCTTCGTTAATGTATTTTGCTTTAAGAGGCAGTGCCCAGTCAGGGAAGGACTCAAACCCACGAAGCCTCTCAACTGCCTCCTTGTCCTCGGCAGCAATGTCGTGCCAGTCGGTCGTTAAGTGCGTAAGAAGAAAGTTAAGAGTGCTCGTTAGCCCGCTGCATTTGTCCCTAAGCGTTATATCCTCAATTTCCGCCTCTAGCGTTTGAAAGTGGTCTCTAAGCCAACAGATTGCATATAAAATCGTCTTCTTAGGGCGCGGCAGGATGCTGCAATCACCAATAAGGGGCCTGTGGTCGGCGATAAGGTCACTGAACGCGGAGAGGATATTCTGATAGTCCTCTAGAGTGGTTGATTCGCTGATAGAGAATTCACACGGCGTTTCGATGCGTGGTGCTTTTTCTGCGATTTCATAGCCGCGTTGGCGCAAGCGAATTCGAGCGGCGTCAGCTCTTGTCTCTAACTGCTTACCAATAGCTTTACGTGTAAATAACGGCAAACGAAGAAACCGCTCATGGGCTCCTTTGCCTGAGATTTCTGTTCGCAGTATTTCTGGACGATTCTCCGGCTTAGTGTTCGCATTCCACCAATCCTTTTCAGCTTGTGGCTTGGCCCTCCAGTAGGCCAGCTCAGCCTCTGTAAGAGACCTCAGCCAGGTTCCTGCGCCTGCGCGTTCCGTGTTGCTCATATTATGCGGGTAAGGTTGGGTGGCGTTCGGACTTCATGAGTCGGCGGACCCAGCTCGAATCATTCTCTCCTCATACTTGCTCAATACATAAGCCGCCATGAATCTGCTGCCGAAAGTCGCGCACAACAGGAGGATAATGCCGAAAGACGCTGGCCACAAAGCATTAAAGAGTGTGGCAAGCAGGGCCATCGGAACAACACCTACGCCAAAGAAGCACAACCCGATGAGCACCGCAGTCATACCCCAAATCGTATAGGTCAGAAGCAAGCCTGTCATCCATAGTAACAATCCAAATATACGTGAGGCGATAAAGAGTCCGATTCCAGCAAAGCCTTGAGTCGGATGGAATACTGCCAGAGGCACAAGAATCAAAAGGCAAGCCCAAAACGCGTAAGCGGAAATCATTGTCACGAGGGGTAGCAGCTTCTCACTAAGCCAAACGCCGCCTCTGATGAACAGTAGTGCAAGGACTATAAATCCCATAAGACAACAGATTCCGAGTGCAAACACTCCGATTGATTTCAGAGCATCTTTCATAAGGGTGGAGGGCGTAGGTCGATGAACACGATAGAAATCAGCAGGACCAGCGCGACTCCAATGTCAATGAACGCCCAATTCTCACGCCTTAGATAAACTGGAAATATGGGATTGAAAACGAGCCCGGCAATGGCGAGTGTCCACGCCCAACCACTCCTGTTGAACTCTGCCGCTCGAACCGCCGCAAAGACTGAAACTCCACAAACAACCCAGCGGAGCAGCGTGTAATATCCATACGGATGGTGCGCCAAGGCTGCAAAGAGCAACCCGGCAGCGACCAGCTTTGCGATAACGTCGGCTGGATTCTTGAGTCTCATCGCTCGATACACGCTCAGCGGCCTGAACCTGGCTGCTCAACGGCTCCCAACCGGCGCTGCCCAGAGGAATAAGCCCGCGTATCAGGGAGAGCCATGCCTGCGGCCACAGCAAGGTCTTTTCTCGTGAATTTGTAGGCCATCCCTGCCGCCTAAGTGAATCGCCTTCCCGCTGTGCCAGGGACGAAAACCGGATGTAACTGATTGCCCGTTGTTTCGGCTTATGGTCTATTGTCACGGCCGTAATTTGCGCGAAAGAAATCTTTATGTCAATATCCAAAGATGAGGTTGCCGAGGTTTTGGTGAGCATAGCGACGTTGCTGGAGTTGAAAGGGGAGAATCCGTTCAAGGCCCGGGCCTACCTGAACGGCGCGCGCGCGATGGAAGCCCTGACCGAGCCGCTGGGCAAGGTGGTGTCCGAAGGGCGTCTGGGGGAGATCAGCGGGATTGGGGAGGCGCTGCAGAAGAAGATCGCCGAACTGGTGACGACGGGCAGGCTGGCTTATTACGAGGAGTTGAAGGCCGCCACGCCGCCCGGATTGGTCGCGATGCTGGAGGTGCCCGGGCTCGGACCCAAGAAGGTCAAGGCCCTGCACGACAAGCTCAACCTCCGGACGGTCGAAGAGCTGGAGGGGGCCTGCAAAGAGGGCAGAGTGGCCGGCCTGCAAGGGTTCGGGGAGAAGACCCAGGCGAACATTCTCGAGGGCATCGAGCGGCGGCGGGCGTATGCCTCGCGCCATTTGCTCAGCGACGGCCTGTTCGCAGGCGAGGGGTTGCTCGAGTCTCTCAGGCTGCACTCGGATGTCATCCGCTGCAGCATGGCCGGCAGCTTGCGCCGGTATCGGGAGGTCATCGGGGACATCGACCTTCTGGCCTCCTCGAAGGCGCCGGAGCGGGTGCTGGACTATTTCACGGGCCAACCCGGAGTCCTGCGCATCATCGCCAAGGGCGATACCAAGGCCAGCGTGTTGCTCGGCGATGGCATCCAATGCGACCTGCGGGTGGTCAGCGATGCGGAGTATTGCCCGGCGCTGATGTACTTCACTGGGAGCAAGCAACATAATATCGCCATGCGCCAGCGGGCCATCGAGCGCGGCCTGCGCCTCAATGAATACGGCCTGTTCCGCTCGAAGGAAGAGACGCGCGATGCCGGGCTGCTGGTCCCTTGCAGAACGGAAGAGGAGGTCTTCGAGCAGCTTGGTTTGCACTCGATTCCGCCGGAGCTGCGCGAGGACACGGGGGAAATCGCCGCTGCGGAGAGAGGGCCGCTGCCCCGGCTGGTGGAGTGGACGGACCTGAAAGGCTCGCTCCATAATCACTCGACGTGGAGCGACGGCCACCAGCGCCCGGAGGAGATCGCCCGGGCCATGAGCGAGCTGGGCCTCGCTTATTGGGCCATTACAGACCATTCCAAGGCCTCGTTCCAGGCCAACGGCCTGGATGCCTCGCGCCTGCTTGAGGAAGCGGCCGAAATCCGCTCCATCAACGCCCAATTGGCCGGCCAGGGAAACCAGTTCCGACTCCTCACAGGCGTCGAGGTGGACATTTTGAAGGACGGCAGGCTGGACCTGCCCGATGAAGTGCTGGCGGAACTGGACGTGGTCGTCGCCAGCATCCATCAGAGCTTCAATCAGAGCGAGGCTGAGACAACCCGGCGCCTCATCGGGGCGGCGCAGAATCCTTATGTGCATATCCTGGGCCACCTGACCGGGCGCCTGCTCCTTGAACGCGAGCCTTACAAAGTGGACCAACCCGCCGTCATCGAGGCCTGCGCGCAAACGGGCACCTGGATCGAGCTTAACGCCCACCCCTCGCGCCTGGATATGGACTGGCGCTTGTGGCCCATGGCCAAGGCCAAGGGCGTCAAGTGCGCCATCAACTGCGATGCCCACCGTTTCGAGCACGCCGGCTTCCTGCGTCTCGGGGCGGGCATTGCCCGCAAAGGCTGGCTCGAGAGAAAGGACGTGGTCAACACCCTCCCGTTCAAGGGCCTGCTCGCTGAATTGGCCAGGAAACGGGCGAAGGCGTGAGAGCGTGCGGAGCGTGCGGAGCGTGAGAGCGTGCGGAGCGTGAGAGCGTGCGGAGCGTGAGAGCGTGCGGAGCGTGAAAGCGTGCGGAGCGTGAAAGCGTGAGAGCGTGGCAATTGCTACGGTGCCCCCACGCTCTACGCTCCACGCTCCACACGCTCCACACGCTCCACACGCTCCACACGCTCCGCACGCTCCCCGCCCCCCGGACGCCGGGCAAAGCCCGACTTCCGGCTTGACTCCGCTCGCCCTGGCGCGCCAACGTGGGGCCTGCGCATGCAAGATTTTACTTATCGCAATCCAACCCGGATCGTTTTCGGCAAGGGCACGATAGCCCGGCTCAAGGAGCTTATCAGCCCGGAGGAACGGGTGCTGATCACCTGCGGCGGAGGCTCGATCCGCAAGAACGGGGTGTACGACCAGGTGCAGCAGGCCCTGTCGCGACGGGACCTGCTCGAGTTCGGCGGCATTCAGCCCAACCCGCTTTACGAGACGCTCATGAAGGCGGTGAAGCTCGTTAAGCAGGGGCGCGTCACCTTCTTGCTGGCGGTAGGCGGAGGCTCGGTCCTGGACGGCACCAAGTTTATCGCGGCCGCAGCCCGGTTCGACGGCTTGGACCCCTGGGACATCCTGGCCAAGGGCGCGCCCGTCAAGGCAGCCCTCCCTCTGGGGACGGTCCTGACGCTGCCGGCCACCGGGTCAGAATCCAATGGTTTCGCGGTGATCTCGCGCCAGGAGACAGGCGAGAAACTCGCCTTTGGCAGCGAGGCCTGCTACCCGCAGTTTGCGATCCTCGACCCCGCCGTGACCCTGAGCCTGCCTCCAAGCCAGGTCCGCAACGGAATTGTGGATGGCTTCATGCATGTGCTCGAGCAGTACATCACTTACCGCGTCAATGCCCCCCTCCAGGACCGCCAGGCGGAGGCCATCCTCAAGACGCTCGTCGAGGAAGGCCCCAAAACGCTTGCCAATTCGCAGGACTATGACGCCCGCGCCAACCTGGTCTGGAGCGCAACCCAAGCCCTCAACGGATGGCTCGGACAAGGCGTGCCGCAGGACTGGTCCACGCACATGATCGGCCACGAACTCACCGCCTTCTTCGGCATCGCCCACGCCGAAAGCCTGGCCATTGTCATGCCCTCGCTCTTTCGCCACCAAATGACCCGCAAACGCGCCAAACTCGCCCAGTTCGCCCGCCGCGTCTGGGATGTCAACGAAGCCGACGACTCCAAAGCGGCCGAAATCGCCCTCGCCAGGACCGAAGACTTTTTCCACTCCCTCGGCATGAAGACCAGGCTTGCGGACTACGGCATCCCGGCGCGCGAAGCCGCCGCCAGGATCTCTGCCCGTTTCCGCGAGCGCGGCCTCAAATTGGGCGAACACCAGGCCATCGACGCCGGCGCTGCGGCGGAAATCCTTGCGACCTGTTGAACGGTGGCATAGATTGTGACCGCTATGAAACCGACGCTGCAACTTCTGAGAATGCTCGCCGGTTCAATTCTGCTGGCGTCGAATTGCTCAATGTTTGCCGGCACTTGGGCTGACCATTTTTCGGAGAATGTCCTGGGATCGGATTGGCAGGGTGACAGGGACTATTTTTCCATTGTCGATGGCGCCCTGGAAGGTGTCAGCGCGGCGCCAATTGCCCCCGTCCCATTGCGCCGCGTGGCGGTTGGGCAGGGCTGGACTGACTACACCGTTGAGTGCCGCATCAACGTCGTCGAACCGAACCTGCTGGTTTGCACCAAGGGGGCTTTGATTCTCCGCGACGACGGAACCGACGGCTACGTCTTTGCTCTCCACGTTGCCACCCAGACCATCGAGGTTTACCGCCTTTCCGATGAGGAGATGCTGCTGTCCGAAGACGCCCCCTTGGAGTTGGGGACATGGTACCTCGCGCGCGCAGACCTCCAGGGCCCGGCCATGACTTTCTTCGTGGACGATCAACTGATAGGAACGGTGACGGATGATCGCTCGTTGTCGGGCGCAGTCGGCGTTGGCGTTCAAGATGCCCTGGAGGACCTGTTCGATGATTTTACCGTTAGCGGCCCGAACATCCCCGGTAACGGGCTGGAATGGAGCCTCGGCGAGAAGCTCACCTTGAGCTGGTCGAGTTCCTTGACCAACTCCATTCTCAAAGAGACCTCCGAGCTTTCCCCGGCAACCGTGTGGAACACAGTAACGAACACCCCTGCCAGCATCGGGGATCAGCTTACGGTCACGCTGGACCGTTCCCCAGGCAATCACTTCTACATCCTTGTTCCGAGCAGCCCATGATCATCTCGGGCGCCTTGGAGATTTGGGAAAACTTCCCTTGACATTGGCGCGGGTCTGGAGTTATAGTGCCGTCCAATCCAAACGCAACCCAGGGGGAAAATGCGCATACTCGCGATTACTAATATGTACCCGTCTGCCGTGTGGCCGACGAGCGGTGTATTTGTCCGGCAGCAAATCGAGGGACTGACGGCCATCGGGCTGAAGGTGCGGGTCGTGTTCGTTGACCGGCTTCAAAAAGGGCCATGGGTCTATTATCGGCTGGGGCAGGCGGTTCGCCGGGCGATGGAGGAGTTTGCCCCCGGGGTGGTTCACGTGATGTATGGCGGGGTCATGGCCGCTCAAGTGATGCGTGAGCCGGGCCTGCCGCCGGTTGTCCTGACTTTTCACGGTTCGGACCTCTTGGGCGAGAACTTCTCCGGGCTGTTCCGCAAGGTGGTGTCTCATTACGGCGTCCTTTGCTCCAGGCGAGCGGCGCGGCGGGCGCAAGGCGTGGTGGTAGTAGCGCGCCATCTGATCCGGGCTTTGGGCAACGCGATCAGCCCGGAAAGAATCCAGGTCATTCCCAACGGAGTGAATCTGGACCATTTTAAACCGCTGGACCACGGCGTTTGCCAGGGGCGTCTGGGGTGGGAGCCGGGCCGGTTCCAGGTCCTCTTCGCCGACAACAACGGGAACCCGGCCAAACGTCCCGGGCTGGCTCGAGCGGCGGTCGAGAGCCTCGAGGCAAATGGCACGCCCGCCCGCTTGCATTTTCTTTCGGGGGTGCCCTATGCGGAGGTCCCCGTGTGGATGGGGGCCAGCGATGCGCTCCTGCTGACCTCGTCCCAGGAGGGCTCGCCCACGGTTGTGAAGGAGGCCCTGGCCTGCGGCGTTCCGGTCGTTTCGGTCGATGTAGGGGACGTGGCCGGACAACTGGCGGCTGCCCAGGGATGTTACCTGGCCAAAGCTGAGCCGGGAGACCTCGCCCTGAAGCTTGAGCGCGTGTTCGAGCACCGCCAGCGGGTTGACTGCCGCGCCCGGCTCAAGGAAGTGTGCCACATCGCGGTGGCGCATAGGCTCGAGGACTTTTACCGGGAGGTCCTGAGTGCTCACCAGACCTCGCCCTTGGCCCTTCCGCCCTCACTTGACCAGCGCCAGGATTTGCCGAAACTCGCCGGTGCCTGCCTGCCCGAGCCATTCGAAGAGCGCCATTTCCGTCGACACCATGACTGCCCCGGCCTGGCGCATCCGCTCCAGCCCCAGGCGGTAGTCTTCAGGCGCCCGCGATGAGACGGCGTCGGCGGCTACGAAGACCCGAATTCCCCGTTCGAGCAGGTCCAGGCAAGTCTGAGTGACGCAGACATGGGCCTCGATGCCGCAGAGCAAGGCGCTGGAGAGCTGGCCGTCCCTAATTGCGTCCATGAAGGCGGGGGCGCCGCAGGCGCTGAAGGCAAGTTTTTCGATCGGCGCAAAATGGGCGATCGCCGCCGCCACTTCCGTCACCGTGGCTCCCAGGCCCTTTCGATACTGCTCGGTGGCAAGGGCCGGGATTCCGAGGATGGCGGCGCCCTTGGCCAGGCGCACCGCATTTTGGGTCACGCGGTCCTTCTCGAAAATGGCCGGCAGAAGCCGTTCCTGGATGTCCACCACGATCAGGCCGCTCCCGGCCCGTTTCAAGCGCATCGTATTTATGTTCATGACGCCTAAGCGTTACCCTTGCGCCGCGCCAAATGCAATGACACGATTGTGCTTTACAAGCCCTGCCTCATGGCCTTATGATGCATCGCAGAATTGAATAATTTATGCGAAATCAAATCCCTTTCCTGGCCGCTCTCCTCCTGACCGGCGTCCTGGGCGGCGGCTGCGCCAATACCGAGCAGAAACTCGGGCGCGGCATGAGCAATACCTACGAAATCGTTCGCATGGGCGAAATGCGCCGCACCTTCGAGCAATCCTGCTTGTTTGACGGCCCCAACGTAGGCTACACCACCGGAGTGATTCACGGGCTCCACCGCTCCCTGGCAAGGACCGGCATCGGACTCTATGAGGTCATAACCTGCCCATTCCCGCCCTACGACCCGGTTTTGACTGATTATTTCGCTCCCGGCCCCGTGTTTCCCGATAATTTCACCCCCTCCCTTATCGAGGACCCGTCCCTGTCAACCGACACCAACCTGGGTTACAGCGGCGGCGACATCGCCCCCTTCGTGCCCAACAGCCGCTTCCGGGTTTTCGAAACCCATTGACCCTCGAAAAAGAGTCCCCTTGCAAGGTCAACCTGCTGCTGAACATCCTCGGCAAGCGCGCCGATGGGTTTCATGAACTGGAAACGGTCATGTATCCCATTGGGGTGTATGACCGTCTCACCTTCGCGCGCGCGGACCAGGGGCTTGAGATGACTTGCAGCGAGGCCGCCCTGCCGGCGGACTCGCGCAACCTGGTTTATCGCGCCGCCCAGTTGTTTCTCGAGGCCGCCCGCATCCGCGAGGGCGTCCGCCTGCACCTTGAGAAACGAATTCCCCTGGCGGCAGGTTTGGGCGGCGGCAGCGGCAATGCGGCCACGACACTCCTGGGTTTGAACGAACTCTTTGGCGGCCCTCTTGGCCCCGAGACCCTGCATTCCCTGGCGGCGCGATGCGGCTCGGATGTCCCCTTTTTCCTCCACTCAACCCCTGCCCTGGCGACCGGCCGCGGGGAACGAATCCAGCCGTTGGGGGCCTTTCCGGCCCTGGAAGGGACGGCGTTTCTCCTGATCCACCCCGGTTTTGGCATCGCGACCTCCTGGGCCTACCAGCAGCTCGCGCGATTTCCCGAGGCCCTCCATGGCCGGCCCGGCCGGGCCCGGAAGCTCCTCGCCCTCCTGGAAAAGGCGGACCTGAAGTCCGCCGGGGCGGAGTTCTACAATTCCCTCGAGGCCCCCGCGCTGGAGAAGTATCCGATCCTGGCCCTGTACCAGGAATTCCTTCGCGCCAACGGCGCCGCCGCCACCCTGATGTCCGGCAGCGGGTCAACGACCTTCGCCCTCCTGGAGAACCCCGCCGCCGCTGAAACCCTCGCCGAGAAGGTCAGAGCCAGGTTCGGCCCCTCTTCTTGGATAGCCGTGGTGCCGGCGTAAGTTGGGAACGACATCCACGCGACGCCAGCGCCACAACCGCGACGCGGGCTCGCGAACCTTATTGGGTGGCCTGCGGTGGGTCCGGCTGACGGTGACTCCAAATTCGCATGAATTCGGCCGGGTTGACCACGGCGCAACCGCGCCGCTTCTCGAGCACGTTGGTGTCGAGCACGATCCTCATTTACGGCGGGCTTCGCGAGCGGCGGCAATCTCCTCATCGATATCCGTCATCGTAAGCCCGTGCGTTGAGTTTTGCCGTGCTGCCTCCTGCAAGGCCGCCTGCGCTTGGAGCGCCCGCACGCTCCGCAGCGTGGACAAAGTCGGTTCAAGCGACTGGGCGTCAATGGGCACAAGGACAGCCACTGGTTTCCCCTGCTCCATGACAACCAGATCGCCGGCTCTGGCCGCCTCGCGCCATTGCTCCGTCGGCTGCCGCTTCAGCTCACTAACCGTGATGGTGCTCATGGCTGCAATTTACCCCATTCGGCACGTCTCAGGCAAGCTGCCTGTAATGCGGAGGGTGGTCCTTCGGGTTGAGCCGGTCCGGCCGGGAACGGTTGGCAGAATTCACCCGACGCGGAAGGAGATTCTTGCAATCGTCTTGCGGCCGAAGCTGTACTGGAGGCGTTCGAGGATTTCTTTGCGGCGATAGCGAACGATTTCACAGAGCGAGACACTGCTGTCCACGGTGACGAAGAGGGTCCCCTTAACCAGGCCCGCCGGTTGAGCGTGCTGGACGATGTTCGGGTCGAGCAGGTTGTTCCAGACCTTGACCACCTCGGCCTCGCCCCGGCGGCGGTCCAGGCGCAAGTCGCCCAATACCTTGGGCAGGAGCGCACCTGCGGCCTGAGCGCGCATGGTCTGCCCCTTTTCCAGAGGGGCGACGTCAATTCCCCGCCACTGGGCCAGCACACGCTCGCGCGAACTGGCTTTGGCGGGGCCAAGCGGCGGGATGTGCCTCGCATTCATTGGCCTTTAGTCTGGTGTTCGTCCAGGACCAGGACGCTATGAGGCTGGAGGTCGTAATTGCCGGAGAAGGTGCTGCCGGTGAGGAAATCGTGCATCGGTTTATAGAATTGGATGCGCAAAGGCGAGGTCTGATGGTTGAGGAGGAAAAACACCTCGATGCCCTCCCGCTGGCGCATGCACACCTCGACCGTCTCGGGCACCTTGAGGAGCGAATGCAGGTTGCAGAGCTGGCGGAGCCAGACCACGAGGTCGTTGTAGAAATGCTGATGGCTCTGTGTGCCGATGTAAACCGCCTTGCCCAGGCCGAAGTTGTTCATGGTCATGGCAGGTCGCCCGGCATAGAAGTCCTTGGCGTAGGTGGCGATGACTTGGCAGTCCCTAGGCTCGATGATGTCGCACCACAGCCGGGCCGGATGGAGGTGGCTGGTCGGGAAGGTGCCTTTGAAGGTGAGGTGGTTCTCCTCACCGGGAGGCAACTGGTCAAACTCGAGCACTTCCAATCCGAACAGGTCGGTCAGGTCATGCGGATAGCCCGTGTCGGGGGCCAGGTTGTGCTCATCGGCCAGGCCGGTGTTGAAGGTGGCGATGATCGTGCCCCCGTTCTGGACATAGAGCTTGAGCCGATCGGCTTCCCCTCCGGAGAGCAAATGGAGGGAGGGGGCAAACACGAGCTTGTAAGAGGAAAGGTCCTCGGCCGGACGGGCAAAATCGACCGTGATGTTGCGGTCGTGCAGGGCGTTGTAAAAGAGTTGGATGTGCTCGCGGAGGCTGAAGTGCTTGTTGGGCTGATTTGGCTGCTGCAAGGCCCAGTCATTGTCGTGGCTGTAGAGAATGGCGGCCTCGGCTTGCACTCGCGTGCCCCGGAGCGAGGGGCCCAGCAGCTTCAGTTCCTCGCCAATCTGGGCCACTTCCTGGAAGACCCGCCCATCGGTGCGCGCCTTGTGCGAAAGGAGCGCGCCGTGAAACTTCTCCGCCCCGAAGCGGGGTTGGCGCCAGCGGAAGAACAGGACGGCAGCCGCCCCGCGCGAGACAAGCTGGTAAGTGAACATCCGCAGCACCCCGGGCCGCACCAGCGAGTTGACGTCCTGCCACGAAACGTTTCCCGCCTTCTGCTCCATGACCCAAAAGCCGGTGTCGCCGTCCGGGGTGCGAACCCCGGTCTTCTTGAGCGAGCGGAGCATGTCGATTTCACAGGCCATTTCGGAGGGCTTGGCCCGGATGGCGGCAGTGCTTTCGATGGAGACAAAATCAATGACCTCGGCCAGGTCGAAGTGGTCGAAGCGGTGGAGGAGGGGACGCAAATTGGTGGTCACCGGGCATTGCGGCGTCAGTTCGTGCAGCACGTCGGCCTGCATCCTGACGAACTGAACGATGGTGTCGCTGCAAAACCGGCACCAATCCAGGACCAGGGCCGGGTTGTGGACGGTCGGGGCGGTCATGGGCATGGGCACTTCGTCCCACCTTGTCACGACCTGGCCCCAATGCCGCAGCCCCATAAGCTGGTTGAGGCGTTCCACTGTGTGATACTTGGCCTCGAGCCAGGCGTGCCAGTCGTGGCGGGTGTCCTCGTTGAAAGAGGCCTCGGTGAAGTTGCCGCCCAGGCTGTTGTCAATTTGCCAGGCAATGAGCCGGGGATGGCGCCCCAGCGCCTTGGCCATCTCCTCGACCACTCGCTTCGAGCGCTTCCAATACACCTCGCTGTTCAGGCAGACCGCCCGGCGTGTCCCTTCGTGCTTGACCAGGCCCTGCTCGTCAATGGGCAGGATTTCAGGGTATTTCCGGGCCAGCCACGTGGGCGGGGCCGCTGTGGGCGTTGCCAGCACCACGCTAATGTCCGCCTTGCCCATGATGTCCATGACCCGCCCAAGCCAGGCAAAATCGAATTTGCCTTCTTCGGGTTCACAGAGGCCCCAGGTGAATTCCCCGATGCGGACGACATTCACGCCCGCCTTGAGCATGGTCTTGGCGTCTTTGTCCCAGGCTGCTTCAGGATGTTCAGGTGTTCCCGCGTAAGGGTAAACCCACTGTTCCGGATGGTAATCGACGCCGAAATACATAATCGTGGTTCTTTCGCGTTCGTGTGCAGCTTCTATCTGATTCTAGCCACACTTTCAGTTTTCTGCAATGCCAAAGTCTTTGGACTTTGGAATTTGCGCACAGCCGGGCACTACCCCCGGAGCGCCGGCTTTAGCCGGCTTTGGGCGCACCTGGACCCTGCTGTGCCCCTGTTGCACATTGGACGTCCAAAGCCGGCTAAAGCCGGCGCTCCGGTCCTTCGGCACTGGCTGGGGAGGCAGTGTACGGCTGCGCCCTTGGAGTTTGCGCTCGCCCGGTTTATCATAAGACTGTGGCGTTCGTCCGCATATTAGTCGATGGCTACAGCCTCCTGCACCGCTGGCCGGAACTCGCCCGGGGCAGGCCGCGGTACTCGGCTGCCGCCCGGGATGAGCTGATTGGGCGCCTCACGCTCTACCAGGATGCCATTGGCACTCCCATCACAATCTTTTTTGACGGCAACGGCGGGCCGTCCGGCACGGCGCCTGCTTCATCCCATTCCGAAGTCGAAGTGCTCTACTCGAAGGCCGGCCAAACCGCCGACCAGATGATCGAGCGGGCGGCGCATCGCTTCGGTCCCTACGGCGAAGTGCTGGCAGTCACGGACGACCACGCCGAACGGGAGACGGTGTTGAGCCTGGGCGGGATGGCGTCCAGTTGTCTCAATTTCATACAGACTGTCGAGAGCACGTTGGCCGAGCAAGCCGACGACATTAAACATTACAACCGAAAAGAGCGCCACCGGTTCGAGCGCCGGCGATGAGATGATTGCAAAATGTTTCGGCTGGGCAAAGTATTGGGTGCTGGCGCTCGCGCTGGCAATGGGCGCCTCCCCGCTCGCCGGCGCGCCGGCCGGTTCATCGAGCCGCTACCTGGTGATTGTGGACACCTCCCGCTCCATGCGGCACCGGTCCAAAGCGATGCTGCAGACGGTGCAGGACTTGCTCAGCTCGGGGATGCAGGGGGAGTTGAGCGGGGGCGAGACGCTGGGGCTGTGGACTTTCAATCAGGACCTCTACACCGGGCGTTTCCCTTTGCAGGTATGGGCGCCCCAGGAGCAGGAGGCCATTGCCCGCCGCACACTCGATTTTTTGAAAACCCAGGGCTGCGAAAAACAGCCGCGCCTCGACAAGGTCATGCCGGTCCTCGAGGAGGTGGTAAAAGGTTCTGAACAGATCACGGTAATCCTGATTTCAGCCGGCGACGCAGAGATGCATGGCACGCCATTCGATGGCCCGATAAACGACTACTACGCGCGGTGGTACAGTGAGCAACAGAAGGGGCAGGTGCCGCTGGTGACCGTCCTGAGAGCCAGGAACGGAAAAATGATCGGTTGGTCGGTCAGGCCGGCAGCCGGACCGGTCGACTTCCCGCCTTGGCCTCTGCCCGAGGCGCCTGTCGCCCGGACCGAGCCTGCGGCCCCCGGCCCCGTGCCAGCGCCGGCGCCGGCGCCGCAGGTCGTCCAGCCACAGACGGCCCCGCCGCTCATCCTCTCAGGCAAGGAACCGGCTGTGAGCGCCTCTCAGGAGTCTGTGTCCAGCCCGGCCACAGAACCGGCCCCGGCGTTTCCTTTGTTTGACAAGCCAATCGCCGAAGCGGGCGAAGCGCCGCCGCCCAAGCCTGAGCAAGCTCCATCCGCGCCACCCGAAACAGGCCCGCCCGCCCTGGGGTTGGTGCAAAAAGACATTCCGAGATCTGAATGCCCGGCATCGAGCGTGGAGCGCGAGAGCGTGGAGCGTGGGAGCGTGGAGCGTGGGAGCGTGGAGCGTGGGAGCGTGGAGCGTGAGAGCGTGGGGCGTCGGAGCGCGGAGCGTCAGAGCGTGGAGCGTCAGAGCGTGGAGCGTGGGAGCGCGGAGCGTCAGAGCGTGGAGCGTGGCAAATGCTACGATGCCCCCACGCCCAACGCTCCAACGCTCCACGCTCCGGACGCCAGCGCCGCTCCGCCCGGGCCGTCGGCCTCTGCGTCAACCCCGTCGGGAGACGGCGCTCGGATAGCGCAACCGGCATCTGTATCTCATGTCAGCCGCATCAGGCTCTGGGCGGGGAGCGTCGTGGCGGGAGGCTGCTGTCTTGCCTTTGGGCTTTTCCGGCTGCGCAGCGCGCGCGAGGCGCCTCGGCTCAGCCTCATCACCTGCTCCCTCGATGGCGGGACCCAAAAGCCCTCCAGGTCTGCTCTCAAAGCCTGTCCGAAAAACCCGCCGGCGTGATTCGTGTTTATCTGTGTCCATCCATGGTTGGAGAATCCCCGGTCCCGTTATCGCTGACCCCATGCCGTTCGAGACTTCCGGGACTGACCCTGCTGGAAGTTCACCCAATTATGACGCGTTCGCGCTTGTTTCCTCCGCCGGAACCCTTAAGCTCTCGCACATGCTAGCTGGGCTTGAGGCATCACGGGTCCCTCGCTTCGGCGGGGAATCCTTCTAAGGAGCGCCGACTCATGGAATCCTGGAAGCGCGCCATGATTTCCTACTGGGCCAAAGAAGGAAGCGCGGAATCTACAGCGGCGGCAACCGTCAAGCGAAACCTCCGCGGGCGCAAGTTCTTCCTGGCGGTCCTTTGCGGGTCTCTTTGCTTCGCGGCGGGCATCGGGGCAGCCACGCGCTACGTGGACCTCCGCAACGGCGCTCCCGCGCCGCCCTTCACCAACTGGTCCGCGGCGGCGACGACCATTCAGGATGCGGTGGATGCCGCGGTCGCAGGGGATGAAATCGTCGTGACCAACGGCCTCTACGCCGCCGGCGGCCGGGTGGTCGACGGAACGATGACCAACCGCGTGGTCGTCGATCGGGCGGTGGTCGTGCGCAGCGTGAACGGGCCGCTGGTCACCGTTATCGAGGGCGCGCCGGCGCCCGGCGCCAAGGCCCTGGGGGACGGCGCCATCCGATGCGTGTGCCTCCTCGACAAGGCGGTGCTGAGCGGCTTTACGCTGACCAACGGGCACACGCGCGCCGCGGGGAGTTTCGGGACGGAGCAGCGGGGCGGCGGCGCGCGGTGTGGGTTCACCAGCGTCCTCACCAACTGCATCCTGCGCGGCAACTCCGCCGGCGCCGGCGGCGGGGTCTGCTACGGCTCGTTGAAGAACTGTGTTTTGTCAGGCAATGAAGCCCGCTGGGATGGCGGCGGAGCCTGGGGCGCGACGCTGGAGGGCTGTGTTGTGACCAACAACTCGGCCGGGGTCTCGGGGGGCGGGGTGTGCCTCGGAACGCTGACGAACTGCGCCGTGCGCTCCAATTGGGCGGCTGATAGCCCGGATTATTGCGACCCCACCGATGCCAACTCCGCCCCGGACGCCGTGTCCATCACCAATGGCCCCGCGTCACCCACGCCGGGCTTCCAGATTCGCGGCTGGCATGTGGAGGACGGCCTGCCCGACGGCACCATCACGGCCCTGGCGCAGACGGGCGACGGATACCTCTGGGTTGGCACGCGGAAGGGATTGGTCCGCTACGACGGGGCGCGTTTCGTACCGGCAGGCGGAAAGGGGACGAATGGGCTGGCAGACCCCCGCGTCACGGGGCTGCTCGTGGCGCGGGAGGGCACGCTGTGGGTCGCCACCGCCTCCGGCCATATCGCCCAAGTCCTTGAGGATCAAATAGTGGCGCGTTACACGCCCGCTCCGGTGATAAGGAATGCCGGCTCCGAGTTGGCAGGCGGTTGGTTCGCTTTCAGCCCGCTGGCCAAGGACCACGAGGGAGCGGTCTGGGCGCTGACTGGGACCAATTTCCTGCTTCGCTTCGCCGGCGCCCAGGCGCCCAGCTTCGTTTCGTTGGACGGTCTGCCGCCGGGACCGGCCAAGGGCCTATGGAGCGACCATGAGGGAAATCTGTGGCTGGCCAAGGGCCTGCATGGATGCGTGTATCGGAAAGGCCAATGGAAGGCTTTCCTGCTGGGCTGCGAACCGACCAAGCCGGACAGTCTCGAGGGCGCGGCGACCGTGGCTTGCGTGGGCCTCGAGCAGGGCATCTGGTTCACTCTGGCCAACGTTTGGGGCGAGAGTGTCTTGCGCCGGCGGACCGCCGAGCGGTGGGAAGGGCCGGCGGTGTCCTTCCCGGTCAAGGGCGGAGGAGCCCGCGTGGCCGCGTCGGCGGTGCTGGAGGACCGCGGCGGGCGGCTTTGGGGCGGCAGGTGGTGGACCTCTGTTCAGGTCCGAGCGAGGGCGGGTGCGTGGCGCCCCCTCCAGACGCAAGGCCCCCTGGTAAGCGCCATTCTCACCTGCCTCTTCGAGGACCGCCAGGGCGGTGTGTGGCTTGGCACGATCGGGGAAGGCCTGTTTCGGGTCACGGCCCAGGCCGTCGTCACCCTGCCGCTGCCGCCCAAAGCCGAGGGCGCGAAGGTCAACGCCCTATGTGCGGCGCATGATGGGGCGCTCTGGTTGGGAACCGACGGCTGGGGGCTATTTCGGTGGCAAGGGGGCAGCTTTACTGGGCTTCTGCCGCCCGGCCGTTTTGGCGGGAATATCTGCAGCGTGCTTGAGGACGCGAGGACGAATCTATGGGTCGGCACCTCCAGCGGGCTTTCGGTGCTCAGAGAGGGCCAATTTGCGCCAGTGGAAGCCGTCCGCTATCCGGTGACGGCCCTGCTCAGCGACCACGGCGGCCGGCTGTGGGCGGGTGGTCTGGGCGTACTGATGCGGTGCGACGATGGTACAAACTGGGTCCGGGCGCTCGCGGGCAGCCGTGAGGATGAGCCCCGCGCCCGGGGCCTGGCTGAGGACCGCGCCGGCCGCCTCTGGGTGGTCAACCAGGACGGAGTCGGGTGCGTGCGGGATGACCGTCTGGCGCCGGCGGGGTGGTCATGGCCGCCCGGTGGATTAGACCCTTATTGCATTTTGGCGGACACCGAGGGCGCGCTTTGGATCGGCACCGGCGGTGGCGGCCTGCTGCGTTGGGATGGCGCGCGTCTGAGGCAATACGGCAGGGAGGATGGACTGCCGGATGACACGATCTTAAGCCTTATCAGCGACGATTTGGGCAACCTCTGGATGAGCTCCCTTAACGGCATCTTCGGCTGCTCCCGCCGGAGCCTGGCGGAATACGAACGCGGCAAGAGTCCCTCGCTGCTCTGCTGGTGGTTGGGCCCGGCGGACGGCTTGGCCAGCCGCGAGTGCTCGAGCGGTTCCCAGTCGGCGGCCTGCCGCGGGCCTGACGGGCGCATCTGGGTCGCGAATAAGCTCGTCGCGGCGGGGTTCGACCCCTGCGCCATCAGTCAGGGACACCCCCTGCCGGGCGCGCTCTTCGAGTCGCTCAGCGCGGATGGGCTTGAGCTGGCGCCAGCCGGCGCGGGCTTTCGCACCTGGACCAGCATGCGGAGATTCGAGTTCCGCTACACGGCGCCGGACTTCGCCACCCCCGGCGCACTGCGCTTTCGCCACCAACTCGAGCCCCTGGATGCCGGCTGGGTGGATGCGGGCAGCTCGCGGGTGGCGGAGTACAGCAAACTGCCGCCGGGGCGCTACCGGTTTCGCGTGATGGCGGGCGGCGGCGACGGCCAATGGCATGAGGCGAACTGGGCGGTCGCCTTGCAGGTCGCGCCGCGCGTCTGGGAGCGGCCCTGGGTGCGGGTCTTGGCCGGGGCGGCCCTGGCCGGCGCTGTCATCGCCAGTCTCCTTCGGAAGCACCGCCGCGAGCGGGCGGCCTACCAGGCCTTCGCCCGCCAACTCATCATCTCCCAGGAAACCGAGCGCAAACGCATCGCCGGTGAACTCCACGACGGCCTGGGGCAGGACCTGCTGGTGATCCACCACCAGGCTAAGCTCGGCCTGCGCTCCCCTCCTCCGCCTGCGGCCACGGCCAAACGCCTCGACGAAATCTCGGCCACCGCCAGCCAGGCGCTGCAACAAGTCCGGCATATCGCCCAGCACTTGCGCCCCCCGCTGCTCGATGAAATCGGCTTCACCGAGGCTGCCCGCGCCATGCTCGACAAGGCCGGTCTCTCGGCCGGGCTGCGCCTCCGGCTTGAACTGGCGCGCGTGGATGGTCTGCTCTCGCCCGAATTCGAGGTCAGCCTCTACCGCATCCTCCAGGAGGCCCTCAACAACGTGACCAAGCACGCTCGCGCCTCCGCCGTCGAGGTCCTTCTCACCGCCGAGCCCGGCCTCCTCCGTTTGGTCGTTCAGGACAACGGCTGCGGCTTCGATCCCGCCGCGCCTGGCCGGGACCCTTCGGGGCCGGGCGGCGTGGGTCTGGCCCAAATCGCCGAACGGGTGCGCATCATGCGCGGCCGCTTGGACCTTCAGTCCAGTCCCGGCCAAGGGACCCGCCTGGTGATTGAACTCCCCTGTGCAAAACCGTAATTACCAATGACCAATTCTCAATAATCAATTCTCAATCATTGCGCGTCTCCACAAACCGTAGAGGCTTCCCATGAACGCCCCCCAACCCATCACTGTCTTAATCGCCGACGACCACCCCATCTTCCGGCGCGGATTGTGCGAGGTCATTGCAGGCGATCCGGGGTTGAACCTGGTCGCTGAGGCCGGTGACGGCGACCAGGCCCTCGACTTGATTCAGGCCCGCCATCCGGCGGTGGCGGTGCTCGACATCCACATGCCCAAGCGCAGCGGGGTGCGGGTGGCCCGGGACCTGCGCGACCTTCGCTGGCCCGGGGCCCTCATCTTCCTTACCATGGACAACGAGGAGGGGCTCCTCAATGAGGCCCTCAACCTGGGGGTGCTCGGCTATCTGCTCAAGGAAAACGCCGTCGCCGAACTCCTGGCCGCCATCCACTCCGTCGCCGCCGGCAAGTCCTACGTTTGCCAGGCCCTCTCCCCTTCGCTCCTGCGCCGCCGCGCCGCCGCCGAGGTCCTCCGCGCCCAGGCCCCCGGCCTGGACAGGCTCACCCCGGCCGAACGCCAGGTCCTCAAGCTTATCGCCGAGGACCGCACCAGCAAGGAAATCGCCCGCTTCCTCGGCTGCAGCGTGCGCACCATCGAGACCCACCGCCTTAATATCTCGCGTAAACTCGAGTTGAGCGGCACCCACAGCCTCCTCCGCTTCGCCTTCAACCATAAGTCCGAACTCTAATCCTGATCCTACGTATTGACACGGATTCCCCCCTCGCGCCTTTTGTGCCATAAAGAGGCGTGATCCAAACCCGCCCAGTCCATTGCCTTTGCCTTCCAGCGTCGGCGGCTGACCCGTGGCGAACTCAGAAATTATGACAACCACCATCCAACAACGGGACCGGAAATATGGCGTCCGCAAGCTGCGGAGCGGACTTCCTTTTCTGCTTTTCTTCGCCTGCCTCTCGGGCCCGTCCTTTGCCCAAGCGCAGCCGGTGCAGGGCTCCGTGAAGGTGAGCATCAGTCCTGCCGGTGCGGTGAACGCCGGGGCGCAGTGGCAGGTGGACGGCGGGGAGTGGCAGGCCAGCGGAGCCACCGTTTCGGGCCTGTCCGTGGGCACCCACAGCCTCACTTTCAAAACCCTGAGCGGGTGGACCACCCCGACAGCCAAGAAGGTGACGATCGCCGCGGACACGCGAACCACCGCCAGCGGCACCTACTCGCGGGGCGGTCTGCTGTTCACTATCAATGCGGACGCCGTCACCATCACCATCACCGGCTATACTGGCGATGGCGGAGCAGTCGTCATCCCCGGCGCGATCAATGGTCGGCCTGTCACCGCGGTCGGGGCCCAGACGTTCCAGGCAAACCAGGGTCTGACCAGCGTGACCATCCCTGAAGGCGTCACCTCCATCGGGGCCTCCGCGTTTGCTGGCTGCTCGGCCCTGACCAGCGTGATCATCCCACCAAGCGTCACCTCCATCGGGGCCTCCGCGTTTGCTGGCTGCTCGGCCCTGACCAGCGTGATCATCGCCGAAGGCGTCACCTCCATCGGGAACTCTGCGTTTAACGCCTGCTCGGCCCTGACCAGCGTCATCATCCCAGCAAGCGTCACCTCCATCGGGGACATGGCGTTTTATGGGTGCTCGAGCCTGGGCACAGCCTGGTTTGAAGGCGAGGCACCCGGAGCTGGCCAGTCTGTCTTCGATGGCACGGAACCTCTCTTCGAAATTCACTATCCAGTGGACGATAAGGCTAGCTGGGCTACGACACCTTTGAATCAATACCAAAACGAGCCGATTCAGTATGTCGGTGGCAATTCACCTTTTGAATTCACCCTGGAACCCCAGGACGCGGCTGACGCGGGGGCGCGATGGCGGGTGGACCTTTTCCAGTGGCTGGAAACCTTCGATGGCTTGCCCGTGACTCCCGGCGCTCATCTTGTCAGCTTCGAGACGGTGAGCGGGTGGGAGGCTCCTCAAAGCCTGATCGTTGATGTCGATTCCACCGGCGCTAACGGATCCGCCACCTACCAACCAGGCTTTTTTTACACCGTGGATGCCTCGGGAGTCACCGTCACCGGTTTCAACGGGCCTCCGCCGGACGTCCTGTTCATTCCCGCCTCCATGCCTGGCGTGGGCAACGTTGTTGCCATCGGGGCCAACGCGTTCCAGGGAAGCAGCCTGACCTGCGTGACCATCGCCGAAGGCGTCACCTCCATCGGGGACTCCGCGTTCCAGGGAAGCAGCCTGACCTGCGTGGCCATCCCCGCAAGCGTCACCTCCATCGGGGCCAACGCGTTCCAGGGAAGCAGCCTGACCTGCGTGACCATCGCCGAAGGCGTCACCTCCATCGGGGACTCCGCGTTCGATGGCTGCCCGGGCCTGACCAGCGTGATCATCCCCGCAAGCGTCACCTCCATCGGCAATAGCGCGTTCGGTGATTGCGGCTCCTTGACAAGCATCAACGTGGATCAAAACAACCCCACCTACAGCAGCGTGGGAGGCCTGCTGGCTGACAAGCCCGGGAAGACCCTGATCGAATGCCCCTGCGGCATCGTCGGGGCCTACACCGTCCCCGGCGGCTTCACGTCCATCGGGGATTATGCCTTCGACGGCTGCTCGGGCCTGACCAGCGTCACCATCCCCAACAGCGTCACCTCCGTCGGGGATTATGCGTTCTATGGTTGTTCCGGCCTGACCAGCGTCACCATCCCCAACAGCGTCACCTCCGTCGGGGATTATGCGTTCTATGGTTGTTCCGGCCTGACCAGCGTCACCATTTCCGACAGCATCACCTCGATCGCGGACTGGTCGTTCGCTAATTGTTCCGGCCTGACCAGCGTCACCATCCCCAACAGCGTCACCTCCATCGGGAACGCGGCGTTCGCCTATTGTTCGGGCTTGATCGACGTCACCATTCCCGGCAGCGTCACCTTCATCGGGGACTCCGCGTTCTATGCTTGTTCCGGCCTGACCAGCGTCACCATTCCCGACAAAGTCGCCTCCATCGAGGGCAATGCGTTCAATGATTGTGCGGCCCTGGTCGAAGCCATTTTTCAAGGCAGTGCGCCCGGGGTGTTTGGCGGCGACGTGTTCCTCGACACGGCCCTGGGTTTTACGGTGTATTATTATTATTCTCCGCAGCCCACGGGGTTCACAACCCCGACTTGGAATGGATACCCCGCGCAGGCATACCAAACCACCTCCGACGGCTGGGAATACTGGTTGCACGGCTCGGCGGCCACGATCTTGGGCTATGCCGGAGCCGGCGGGGCGGTTGCCATCCCGGACACGATCAAGGATGTCCCCGTCACCTCCATCGGGGATTCGGCCTTCTCCGGCTGCTCCAGCCTGACCAGCGTGGCGATCCCCAACAGCGTCAACGAGATCGGCTCCTCTGCGTTCTCCGGCTGCTCGGGCCTGACCAGCGTCACCCTTCCCAACAGCGTCACTTCGATCGCGGACTGGTCGTTCGCTCATTGTTCCGGCCTGACCAGCGTCACCATCCCCAACAGCGTCACCTCCATCGGGAACGCGGCGTTCGCCTATTGCTCGGGCTTGATCGACGTCACCATTCCGGCCAGCGTCACCTCCATCGGAGACTCCGCGTTCTATGCTTGTTCCGGCCTGACCAGCGTCACCATTCCCGCCGGCGTCACCTCCATCTATGACAATGCGTTCAATGATTGTGCGGCCCTGGGCGAAGCCATTTTTCAAGGCGGTGCGCCCGGGGTGTTTGGCGGCGACGTGTTCATCGACACGGCATCGGGCTTTAGGGTGTATTATAATCCTTCGGACGCCGCGGAATTCACAACCCCGACTTGGAATGGATACCCCGCGCAGGCATACCAAACCACCTCCGACGGCTGGGAATACTGGTCGGACGGCTCGGCGGCCACGATCTTGGGCTATGCCGGAGCCGGCGGGGCGGTTGCCATCCCGGACACGATCAATGGTGCCTCCGTCACCGCCATTGCCGCGGGGGCGTTCGCCGGGAATAGCGGCCTGACCGCGATCTACATCTCCAAGAACGTCACTTCCGTCGGGGATATGGCCTTCGCCGGCTGCTCGGGCCTGACCAGCGCCTTCTTCCAGGGCGCTGCCCCAACCACCTTCGGCAACCAGGTGTTCGATGGGTGCGCCCCCGGTTTCACGGTCTATTATCCCCAGAACGCCAACGGCTGGAGCACGCCTGCCTGGAAGACCTATAACGCCATGCCCTGGCTCGTTCCCCTCCAGGTCACCCTCTCTCCTCCCGACGCCGTCAACGCCGGCGCCCAATGGCAGGTGGACAACGACGGGAACTGGCACAATAGCGGCGACACCGTCCCCAACCTGTCCCCGGGCGACCATACGGTCACCTTCAATGCGGTGAGCGGGTGGACAACGCCCGAGAACTTGCTCGTGACCATTGGCGCCGGCGGCGCCTTTGTCACCAGCGCCCCCTACCAGCCCGGCTTTTTCTACACTGTGGATGCCGCCGGCGTCACCATCACCGGTTACAACGGGACCCCTCCCAACTCCCTCACCATACCCGGGTCCATACCCGGAGTGGCCGGCAGCGTCACCGCCATCGGCGACAACGCCTTCAATGACGACAACCTGCTGACCACCGTCACCCTGCCCGACAGCCTGAAGACCATCGGGGCGTGGGCGTTCGCCTACTGCGGCCTGTCCGGCGTTACCCTCCCTGGCGGCCTCACCACCATCCAACAAGGCGCCTTTGCCTACTGCTTTGAACTGACCAGCATCAACATCCCACAGAACGTCACCTCAATCGATCCCCTTGCCTTCGAGTGGGACTGGGTCTTGGGAGCCATCAACGTCGATCCAAACAACCCCGCCTACAGCAGCAGCGCCGATGGTGTGCTGTTCAACAAGAAGGGAACCGTGCTGGTGAGTTGCCCGCCGAACTTCCCCAACACCTACAACATCCCCAGCGGCGTCACCTCCATCGGGGATTACGCCTTCTACGGCTGCGCCAACCTCTTCAATGTCAGCATCCCCGACAGCGTCACGTCGATCGGGGCGCACGCCTTTGAGAGCGCCGGCCTGGTCGGCCTCACGCTGCCCAAGAACCTCGCTGCCATTGGAGACCTGGCCTTTGCGGGCAACTTCATGACCGTGGTGACCATCCCCGCCAGCGTCACCTCCATCGGCCAGGGGCCGTTTGAGGATTGCCAGTCGCTCGTCTATCTCAATGTGGACCCGTCCAACCCCGCCTACCGCGGCTCCGGCGGCATCTTGTTTAGCAAGGACGGGACGACCCTGGTGCAATTCCCGCCCGGCATCCGAATCCCTTTCACTTACATCGTTCCCGCGAGCGTCACCTCCATCGGAGGCTATGCGTTCCTCGGTTGCTGTGGCGTGAGCGATGTGGTCATCCCCGGCACGGTCACCTCGATCGGCGACCGTGCCTTCAATGGATGCGTAGCTCTGATGAGCGCCCACTTTGAGGGCGACCCCCCGTCCTCGTTCGGCGCTTCGGTATTCGACCAAACGTTTTTCGGGTTTTCCATCTATTATCCCTCGACCGCCAGCCTCTGGACCACCCCTGCCTGGGGCGGCTATTCAGCCCAGCCCTACTACGGTTCACTGCCTTTCACGGCGGGCATGGTCTGCGCGGAGAGCTTCTACGGGGTTGGCCAGTTGATTGCGGTCAGCGACCTCCTCGCCCAAGTGAGCGCCGGCCCCGCCACATTCGTGTCCGTGGGCACCGATGGCCAAAACAGCCTTAGCGGCTTTGGCAGCACGCTCTTTGCGAACGCCTCCTTCGTGCTCTACTCCAGCACTGTCCAATACACCAGGTACGCCTGGACCGGGGCGGAGACCCCGACCCCGGTCGCCATGGACACCTTCAAATACACCGTCCAGGACTCCCAGGGCAACACCGCCAAGGGCACGGTCATCATTCCTCTCATGTACGGGAACCTCGTGGGCCAAACCACGCCCCGTCTGACCCACAACCCCAACAACACCATCACCGCCACCTTCTTCGGCGTGCCCGGCTACCAATATACCGTGGAGCGCGCGACCGACCTTCAGAACCCGACCTGGGTTGCCATCGGGGCTGCCCTCAACTCTTCGGATAACGTCATCACCGCCCCGGATAACGGCGTGATGCAGGTCGTGGATGACTTCTCAGACCTGGGCGGGATCGAGCCCGGGTCGGCGTTCTACCATTTGCGCTATCAACCGCAGTAGCCGTTCGCACCATCCCAGACCCCCGCAAACCCTCTAAGAAAACACTCGGTATGAAAACACCCTCACTTCTTTGGGCCCTGCTCGCGCTCCAATTCGCCGGCGCCGCCTCGGCGGGTCTGGCCATAAACCAGACCTTCAACGAGAGCACGGCCATCCCCGAAGGCAATCCTGTCCCGACACCCTTCGGACAGACCTTTTCGGGCCTGCCCTCCGGCCCCATCACCAGCGTGGAGGTGGACCTCGACATCACCGGCGGCTACAACGGCGGCCTTTATGCTTACCTCACCCTGCAGGAGGCCAATGGCGCCACGGCCACGGAGGTGCTGCTGAACCAGATTGGGACCACGGCGTCGACCCCCCTGGGTTCGAGCGGCCAGGGAATGAACGTGACCCTGAGCGACGCCGGGACAGTCAACGGGAGCATCCACGGGGCGGCTGGCGTGCCCACCGGCGTCTGGCTGCCGGACTCGGCCTATACGCTCAGTGGGACCTTTGGCGGCCTGACCGCCAACGGCACCTGGACCCTCTCAGTGGCGGACCTGTTGAACGGGGGCGGCGCCAGCACCCTGGGAAGCTGGGGCCTGCGCGTCGGCGTTGCGGCCGTGCCGGAGGCTGGCACCGCCTGCGCCGGGTTGGCCGCCGGGCTGCTGGTCCTGGCCGCCCACGCCTGCCGCGGGCGGAAAACGCTTAGGCGGACCCGCGCGCGTCCCTGACCTGCTCCGTGGGTTGGGTGTATTCCGTGGTTTCCTCGATGGTTGCGCCCCGCCGCGCCGCGCTTGCCTGGCCGTCGCGCTCGTTTAAACTGCCGCCATGCGAGTCCCTGGAGGGGATGGGTCTTTTTGTTTTACAGCCGGCTCGAAGTCGCCTATTTAAAGGCCACGTTATGAATCGCCGCGAATTTCTTCAAAAGGCCGGCTCGCTGGCGGCCGGGGCGGCCAGCCTTTCCGCGCTTCCGCTGGGCGCAGCCGAGATGAAACCTGCCACGGCCCAGCGCCTGCCGCGATGGCGCGGGTTCAATTTGCTGGAGAAATTCACGCAACGGCCGGGCGGCAACCCGCCCTTTCAGGAAGGCGATTTCGCCCTGCTGTCCGAATGGGGTTTTGATTTTGTGCGCCTGCCGATGTCGTATCGCTGCTGGGCGGAGCCGGGCGACTGGCTGGAGCTGCGCGGGGAGGAGTTGAAGCACGTGGACGAGGCGGTGGAGCTGGGCGGCAAATACCGGGTGCATGTCAATCTGAATTTACACCGCGCGCCGGGCTATTGCGTCAATCCGCCCAAGGAACCGCTCGATTTGTGGACGGAACAGAAGGCGCTCGAGGCCTGCGCCTTTCACTGGGCTCACTTTGCCAAACGCTACAAAGGCATCCCCAACGAGCGGCTGAGCTTTGACCTGCTCAATGAGCCTCCGGACATTCCGGAGGCCGCATACGTCCGGGTCGTCAAGGGCCTGGTCGAGGCGATTCGCCGTGAAGATCCCCGGCGGCTGATTATCGCCGACGGCCTCAAGTGGGGCGGCGTCCCGGTGAGCGGGTTGGTTGAGCTGGGCATCGCCCAAAGCACGCGCGGCTATGAGCCGACGCGCATTTCGCATTACAAAGCCAGTTGGATGCGCGGCTCCGACCAATGGCCCGAACCGACCTGGCCGCTGAGGCAGGGCGAGAAGGATGAAGTGAACAAGGAGACCTTGCGCAAGAACCGAATCGAGCCGTGGAAACAACTCGAACAGAAAGGCGTGGGCGTGCATGTCGGTGAATGGGGCGCGTTCAACCGGACACCTCACCCGGTTGTGCTGGCTTGGATGCGGGATTGCCTGGCCCTCTGGCACGAGGCCGGCTGGGGCTGGGCGCTGTGGAACCTGCGAGGCGCCTTCGGCGTGCTCGACAGCGGCCGCGCCGATGTGGCCTACGAAGAGTTCCACGGCCGGAAACTTGACCGGAAGATGCTCGAACTGCTCAAGGAAGGGTAGGACAGGCTTCGGATTTCAGATTTCGCCTGCCTGCGGCTTGACCCCTTGCCTCCTCCGGCCTACTGTAAGGGCACTAACAGGGGAGCCAACCTGTCGCCGAACCGGTGTCGGCGCGAAGGCTGAGAGTGCCGCGCGGGAGCGCGGCAGACCCGTTGAACCTGCTCCAGGTAATGCTGGCGAAGGGACTCGGCTTCTCCAGTCATCCCCCCGGACCTAGGTTTCTGATGGTAAAATGAAAGGCAAATTATGAACGCGACCACGGCTGCCTTCGGCCCGCCGAGCAGCGAGCCATTGCCCAATTCGCGGAAGGTCTATGTCCCGGGCGCGATGCACCCGGACCTCCGCGTGCCGTTTCGGGAAATCCGCCTTAGTCCCACACTATCCTACGGGGGCGGCACCCAACCCAACGAAGCGGTCCGGGTTTATGATTGCTCCGGACCGTGGGGCGACCCGGATTTTGAGGGGCGTGTGGAGCAGGGCTTGCCGGCCTTGCGCCGGGCCTGGATTCTGGAGCGTGGAGACGTCGAGGAGGTTCCGGGCGCCGCGGTCCGGACCTCGCGCTCGGGTGTGGATGGGGCGCGCATCCCGCATTCGGGGCTGCGCGCGCCGTTGCGGGCGCGCCCCGGCAAGGCGGTCACTCAACTGTCATACGCCCGCCGTGGCATCATCACCCCGGAGATGGAATTCATCGCCATCCGCGAGCACCTGGGCCTTGAGCAGTCCAAGGCCCGGCCCGCCGGGCGCGAACCCCGCGAACTGGGCGGCGAATCGTTCGGCGCCGGCATTCCGCCGGAGATCACGCCCGAATTCGTCCGCTCCGAAGTGGCGCGGGGCCGGGCGATCATCCCGGCCAATATCAACCATCCGGAGTCGGAGCCGATGATCATCGGACGCAATTTTCTGGTGAAGATCAACGCCAATATCGGCAACAGCGCGGTGGCCTCGAGCATCGAGGAGGAGGTCGAGAAGATGCGCTGGGCGGCCAAGTGGGGGGCCGACACAGTGATGGACCTTTCCACGGGCAGGAACATCCACGAGACCCGCGAATGGATATTGCGCAACTCGCCCGTGCCCATCGGCACGGTCCCGATCTACCAGGCGCTCGAGAAGGCCGGCGGCAAGGCCGAGGACCTCACGTGGGAGATTTACCGGGACACTCTTCTGGAGCAATGCGAGCAAGGAGTGGATTACTTTACCGTCCATGCCGGCGTGCTCCTGCGCTACGTGCCGCTCACCGCCCGGCGCATCACCGGCATCGTCTCGCGCGGCGGCTCGATTCTGGCCAAGTGGTGCCTCGCGCATCACCAGGAGAATTTCCTCTACGCGCATTTCCGGGAGATTTGCGAGATCATGCGCGCCTACGATGTCGCCTTCAGCCTGGGCGACGGGCTGCGCCCCGGCTCGATAGCGGACGCCAACGACGAGGCGCAGTTCGCCGAACTGCGCACCCAGGGGGAGCTTACCCGCATTGCCTGGGAGATGGACTGCCAGGTCATGAACGAGGGCCCCGGCCACATCCCGATGCATCTCATCAAGGAAAACATGGACAAGCAGCTCGAGTGGTGCGCCCAAGCCCCCTTTTACACCCTCGGCCCGCTCACGACTGACATCGCCCCCGGCTACGACCACATCACCAGCGCCATTGGCGCCGCCATGATTGGCTGGTACGGCTGCGCCATGCTCTGCTACGTCACCCCCAAGGAACACCTCGGCCTGCCCAACCGCAAGGATGTCAAAGACGGCGTGCTGGCCTACAAGATAGCCGCCCACGCCGCCGACCTGGCCAAGGGCCACCCCGCCGCCCGCCGGCGCGACGATGCCCTAAGCAAGGCCCGCTTCGAGTTCCGCTGGGAAGACCAGTTCAATCTCAGCCTGGACCCCGACACCGCCCGCGAGTTCCACGACCAAACCCTGCCCCAGGAAGGGGCCAAGCTCGCCCACTTCTGCAGCATGTGCGGCCCCCATTTCTGCGCCATGAAGATCACCGAAGAGGTCCGCCAATATGCCGCCAGCCAAGGGGTCGCCGAAGAAAAGGCCCTCGAAAGAGGGATGGCCGAGAAATCCAAAGAATTCCTCGAAAAAGGCGCGGAACTCTACAGATGAGAATTGCTGTGGCAGCGGTACGCAAGCTTGCCAAATGCCTCGGGTCATCTACCTTGAGGTCATGAAATTGCCAATCAAGTTGGAAAAAGCGCTGAACGAACAAATCAATCTCGAGTTTTCTTCCGCCTATGCCTATTTGGGCATGGCGGCTTACTTCGAGCAAACCGCATTTACGGGCTTCGCCAAATGGATGAGGCTCCAGAGCGACGAAGAACTCGAGCACGCCCACAAGTTCTTTGGGTACATCGCCGGACGCAACGGCAAGGTCGTGCTCAAGGCCCTGCCCGAGCCGAAGACTGACTACAAATCGCCGCTCGAGAGCTTCCAGACAAGCCTGGCCCACGAACAGAAGGTCTCCGCCGCCATTTGCGCCCTCTATGAACTGGCCCAGAGCGAAAAAGACTACCCAACCCTCTCCTTCTTGAAGTGGTTTCTGGATGAGCAGGTCGAAGAGGAAAAGACCGTTACCGACTTCATCGCCAAGCTCGAGTTGGTGGGCGAGAGCCACAACGGCCTCTACCAGATCGATAAGCTGGCGGGACACCGGGCCGAGGAGGACAAGTAAGCGCCCGTGCCAAAACAACTTCGCTGCCTTGGGCGTGATTCGGACACACTGCCTCTCTCTGGCGTCTGGGGCGTGGAGCGTCGGAGCGTGGAGCGTCCAGAGGGTGGAGCGCTTGCCACGCGCTCACGCGCTCACGCTCTACGCTCCACCCGAAGCATTCAGATATCGGAATTTGTTCTTGCACGATCTTTAAGAGCCATGCATGAGTTGTCCATTATGCAGAGCGCGTTGAGCATGGCTCTGGACCAGGCCCGGCAGGCCGGGGCCAGCCAGGTGCTGGTCATCCGCTTGCGCATCGGCGCCCTCAGCGGTGTGGCGCCCGACGCGCTCCAGTTTGCCTTCGAGGTCCTTGCGCCGGGAACACTGGCCGAGAAAGCCCAACTCGCCATCGAGCCTGTCCCGGCCCGGTTCTGGTGCGCCGACTGTCGTCGCGAATTTGTCTCCGACGATCTGTTTGCCGAATGTCCCGGCTGCCACAGGCCCAGCGGGGAACTCCGCGCCGGCCGGGAACTGGAAGTGGCCTCTCTGGAGATTGAGTGATGTGTGAAAATTGCGGATGCGGCTCGACTGCCGAAGCTCCAATCAGCGTGAGCGCTCGCCACGATGCGCAGGACCAGGCCCATGAACATGAACATGAACATGAGCCTGGCCTCGAGCACGAGCATAGTGACGATCACGACCATGGCCACCGGCACAGCCACGAGGCATCCCACTCCCATTCTCATTCCCATCATTCCCATTCTCACGAGGCCGCCGGCCCCGAGTCTTCCCCCGCCCAAGCGGCCGAGTCGCGCCGCACTCTCGAAGTGCGCCGCGCCATCCTGGACAAAAACGACCGCCTGGCCGAACGCAATCGCGGTTTTTTCCGTGCGCGCGGGCTGCTGGTTCTGAATGTCCTTTCCGCTCCGGGTTCAGGCAAGACGGCCTTTCTCCGCGAGACCGTGCGGACCCTGGCGCCGCATCTCAAGGCGGGCGTCATCGTGGGCGACCTGGCCACAGACAACGACGCGCAACGCCTCCGTGAGACGGGCGCGCCCGTGGTCCAGATCACCACCGGCACCGTTTGCCACCTCGAGGCGCAGATGGTCGCCCGTGCCGTCGCGCAACTCGACTTGAACGGCCTCGGCCTCCTCATCATCGAAAACGTCGGGAACCTCGTCTGCCCGGCCGCTTACGACCTGGGCGAAGAACTGCGCGTGGTCCTGCTCTCCGTCACTGAGGGCGAAGACAAGCCGTTGAAATACCCGCCCATGTTTCAAGCGGCCGATGTCGTTGTCATCAGTAAGATCGACCTGGCGGCGGCCTGCGGTTACGACCGGGACCTGGCGCTGGCCCATCTCCGCCGCATTGCGCCCCGGGCGCGCCTGTTCGAGACCTCCGCCCGGACCGGCCAGGGAATGGACGAGTGGCGGGAGTTTCTGCTCTGCCAAAGCGCGGAACAAAAAGCCCGCGACCCGCTCGGCTCGGAACCATGATCTGCGCCGGCATCGATGCGGGCTCGCGCTCGACCAAGGTAGTGCTCTTCGACACAGAAACGGGCCGGGTCCTTGGCCGCGGCCTGGCCAACCAGGGAATGGCATTGGAACGGCTGGCGGTCGAGGTGCTGGAAGGCGCTTGCAACGAGGCGCAGGTGGACCGTGCCAGGCTCGGCCCTGTTGTCGCCACCGGCTACGGACGCAAGGCCGTCCGCTTCGCCCACACCACCATCACCGAAATCACCTGCCACGCCCAGGGCGTCTATCACCTGGCCCCGGAGGCCCATACGATCATCGAAATCGGCGGCCAGGACAGCAAGTGCATCACGCTCGAAAAGGGCGGGCGCGTGCGCGACTTTGCCATGAACGACCGCTGCGCTGCCGGCAGCGGCCGGTTCCTGGAACTGGTCGCCGCCCGGCTCGAGGTGGACCTCGTCACCCTCGGGGCCTTGAGCCGCCAGAGCGCCAAGCCGGCCCTGATTAGCAGCATGTGCGTCGTCTTCGCCGAGACGGAGATTATCGGTCTGCTGGCGGAAGGGGTGCCGCCGCCGGATATCGCCGCAGGCGTGCAAAATGCCATCGCCCAACGCGTGTTGGCCCTGGCCGGACGCTCCGTCCAGCCGCCCGTCTTTTTTACCGGCGGCGTCGCCCTGCAACCCGGCATGGTCCAGGCCCTGGAATCGGCCTTCTCCTGCCCAATCCAAGTGCCCGCTCTGCCGCAGTTCACCGGCGCCCTTGGCGCTGCCATTCTCGCAGGGCGGACACTGGCGTCTTGAGCCTGGAGCGGCGGAGCGTAGAGCGTGTGGAGCGTGTGGAGCGTGGACTATGAAGCTTGGCTTGTTGCTTGGAATCGGCGCCGTCTTGTTCTGGTCGTTCGGCTCATCGCTGGTTTTTTTCGGGGCGCGCGAGGCAGGCCCATGGCCGTTCGTGGCCCTCTCCTCGTTGACCGGAGCGGCGCTCCAATTGGTTTGGCGCCGGGTGCGTCACGGCGAACTGCGAAGCGCCCTTCGGCTGCCGTGGCGGCTCTGGGCGGTGCCGGTGTCCTGCTTCGTGCTCTACGGTCTGGCGTGGCCGTGGGCATTGGCCGCTTCCACCGCGCCGCAGGTCGTCGGGGTCAACCTCATCAACTATCTCTGGCCGATTCTGACGGTTGTCTTCAGCGCCTGGTGGGTGCCCGGTGTGCGGCTGACCGGACGCTTGCTTGGCGCGATGCTCCTGGCCGTGGCGGGCCTGGTCCTGGCCAATCTCCCGCAACTCCGCCAGATGCTCTCCACCGAGTCAGGCGCCGGCTCTTTCCCGGACCGCCGGTTTTTGCCTTATGGGCTGGCCTTTCTGGCGGCGGTCACCTGGGGGGTTTATTCAGCCTCACTGGCCCGATGGCGCCATTGGGCCAGAGACTATGTCACCAGCCCGCTCAGTTTTCTGATTATCGGTTCGATTGCCTGCGTCATCGCAGGGCTCACCGGGGGTATGCCGCCCAAATTGGCCTGGTCTGCCCTCTCCATGACGCTTCTCTACGGGGCCGGACCTTTGGCGGCGGGCTACCTGCTGTGGGAGATGGCCCTGTCAAGGGCAAGGGTCCAGACCCTGAGCCTCTTCGCCGCCGCCATTCCCGTCTTGTCCACCTTCCTCCTCTGCCTTTTCCTCGAAAAATCCCCCGGCCCGGAATTAATCGCCGCCGCGTTCCTCGTCAGCGGCGGGGTGGTCCTGAGCATGAGGGAATGAAAACACCCTGGAGGCCAGCCAGAACAGCCACGCGCCCAGCGCCATGGCCAAAACACATAGGGCAGCGCCGACAAAGCCCAAGGGGCCGCCGCCCTTGACGACCAGGCTCGCAGCCAGCGCCACGAGCAACAGGTCAGCCAAAACGAGCGAGACCTGAATGAGCCTGAGACCGGGACCGGGAAACCGCGCAGGCCGTTGCCCCGCCGCTTTGCCATCGGGTTGCCCCGCCGCGCTGCCGCGCATGAGCGCCGCCATGCCGGGCGACAGGTTTTCCGCCTTGAGACCGGCCCCTTCCGATGCCGCCGGCGCAGCCGCTGGCGGCGGCGGCTCCTTCGCGCCGTTCATCAGGGTGCCCAGGCCCCGGCCCAAGCCCGCTCTTGTCATTCGGTCGCTCACCTCAAGAACCATAACCCGGCATCGCGAAAAAGAAAGGGGACAGCCTGGCGTCGGGAGCGTGGAGCGTCGGAGCGTGGGGGCACCGCAGCGTTTGCCACGTTCTCACGCTCTAACGCTCCACGCTCTCCGACGCTCCACGCTCCGACGCTCCGGGCGCCAAGCGGAACTTTTTGCCAGAAGGGCTGTTGAACGTTAGAATTGAGCATGGATTTGGATTCACTGGTTAGCCTGGCGCTGAGCAACGGGGCCAGCGATTTGCACCTTGAGGCGGGGCTGCCGGCTGCCCTTCGGATTCGTGGGGCGCTACGCACGCTGGAGGAACCTGTCTCAGGCAAAGCCCTGCTCGAGATGGCCCGAGAGGTCATCGGAGAGGAACATTGGCCCCGTTTCCTGGAAAGGCGCTCGTTCGATTTCTCGAAGACCATCCATGGGGCGCGTTGCCGGATCAACGTCCTGCAGACCTCGCGTGGCGTGGGCTTTGCCATCCGGCTCCTTGCTTCCTTCCAGGCCACGGTCGAGAAGCTCAATTTGCATCCGGACCTCAAGAAGCTCGTCACTCCAACCCATGGCCTCATCCTGCTCAGCGGCCCGACCGGTTGCGGCAAGTCCTCGACCCTGGCGGCGTTGATCCAGGAAATCAACCTGACTGAGACACGCCACATCGTGACCATCGAAAGCCCAATCGAATACATCTTCCGCCCCCGCCGGGCCTACATCCGGCAGCGCGAGGTGGGCCGCGACACCCCCAGTTTCGAGCAGGCCCTGCTTGATGCGCTGCGCGAAGACCCGGACGTGCTCATGGTCGGTGAGATGCGCGACCCGGAAACCATGCGCCTGACCATGAGCGCCTCGGAAACGGGCCACCTGGTCCTGGCTACCGTTCATTCGGCTTCTTGCGCCGAGGCCATCCAGCGGCTGGTCTCCGCTTTTCCCGCCGAAATCCAGGGCGGCGTTGCTGCCCAGGTGGCCGATTGCCTGCTGGCGGTCATCTGCCAGCGGCTCCGCTTCCGCTCCGACCTGAATATTCGCGTGCCGGAGTGCGAAATCCTCATGGCCAACCACGCCGTCAGGAATTTCATCCGCAACCGCGATTTCTTCAAAATCGTTTCCTCTCTCGAAACCGGCGCCGAGCACGGCATGTGGACCTTCCAGCGATACCGGACCTGGCTGGATAACCGCACTAACTGGGCCATCCCCGGCCAGTCCCCTGAACCCCCGGACGCGGAGTCCGCAGAGACTCCCGCTACGGCGGCGAGCCTGCCGGCCTTCCCAGTCGCTCCCAAGGCAGGCGGGTCGCCCAAGAGACCGGGCGCCGCTCCCTCCGTCTCCGCCCCAAAGAGCACAGGCAGGATCGAAATCGAACCCGGAGAAAGCGACTTTGGGAAGATCCTCAAACGACCTGGAGAAGTTTAAGGCCCTCCACGACCAACCGCTCCGCTTGCTCACTGACCCATTTGCGATGAATTTTGGGCCTGGGAAATCATGCGAGACCGAGTCGTTGCAGAACCTGCTCGAGGGTGAGGCGATGATGATTCATGACCTCACCGAGACACGGTGGAGGCGGATGACAGCGGGGGCTTTGCCTTCGTCGAAGTGGCAAAGGACAGCCTCCCGGACGTTGGCGCGAAGTTCCTCCCAAGTGTCGGCTTCGGTGACGATGGAATGGCCGAGGGCGCGGGCAATGAAGCCGCCGTCGGTGTCGTCTTCGCTGATTTGAAACACGATTTCGCTCATGGGTTCAGTATAGCAGGAAGCGAGGTGATCGGATAGAGGTTGCGAGCGGAACCGATACCGCGGAGGATGCGCGGAATTGCGGAGGACGAACGACGGAGGGGACACTCTGAATTCTGCATTCTGGATTCTGCACTCGAATCACGGGCCTTGCAGCCAGACATCGATGCGCGGGGTTTCCCAGTTGTACGGTTTGTCGAGAATATCGATACGGCCATCGCCGTCGAGGTCGGCTGCGCGGGCTTCGTGAAACCCGATGCCGGTGGCGAATACCGTCTTGCGGAAGTGTCCCTGGCCGTCGCCGTAGAAGATCCAGGCTGTGGCGTTGGGATTGTCGGGGGTCTTGGCCGACTCGGTCCATTTGGCCATTTCGGCCGCGAAAATATCAAGGTGGCCGTCGCCGTCAATGTCTGCCACTTGAAGGCTGTGGCCGTGGATCATGTCGCGTTCGAGGAGGTCGTGGCCGACCCAGTCGCCCGCGCGTTCGGGGTTGCCCAGGCACTCATACCAGCGCAAGGGTCCCACGCCATCGCCTGGGGCGATGACGACCTGGGCATATTTGCCCGGCTTAAACTTGCCGGCGGCGATGCGCCCGCCAATGGTTCCGATTTGAATGGGAGTGAATTGTTTTCCGCCCCGGTGTTTGAACCAGAGATTGCCCGCCAGCAGGTCCACCTTCCCGTCGCCATCCACGTCGCAGGCCGCCATGCCTTCGGCGTACTTGTAAGCGGTGTTCCGGCCCTCGCCGGCTTGGCCCGAGAAGATCTCGGTGAGCGGCCACGATTGCGCCTGTCGCGGGTTGGAGGGGATCTCGGCCAGGAAAATCTTCTTTGCCCCCTGGTTCCAGAAGGCCAATTGCGGCTTTCCGGTGCCAAGGAAATCCCCAAAGACCTGGTCGTGATGCTGGGCCGCCCCGCCTTTCTTGATGATATGGCGCTTCCAGGGAACGTTCGGATCGAAATTCGGGTACGGATTTTCCCACCACCAGACCTCGTTGCTCTGCCAGTCCCCACCGAAGACCAGGTCGGGATTGCCGTCGCCGTCGATGTCATAAACTGCGCCGCCCGCCTCGATGGTCAGATAGTTGGTGTCGATGACGTAGCGGTCCCAGCCGGAGGGCGTGCGCCTGTACCAAACCAGAGCCGGGGCGACTTGCCGGAAACTGATGACAAAGTCGTTGGTGCCGTCTTTGTCCAGGTCCGCCACGAGCGCCCCGGTCTGCTGGGTCGAGGGGCCCGGGATGGGCAGATCGCCGGTGGCACTGGACAGATGCCTCCAATGCGGTCCCGCCTGGGTGGGCGGCGTTCCGGCGGGCGCTTGGGTCAGGGCGGCCTCCTGGCCATACACGGCGGCGCCCAGCAGGCTGATGATGAGGGCGAGTTGCTTCACATCGCGCTCTTTGCGGGGGCGGCGGGCTGAGTGACGCGGCGCACCTTGATTTCGCGCACAGCCGCTGAGGTTTGCCAGCAGGCAACGCCCAAGGGTTTGGACAATTCGATGTCACCCGGGCGCAGGGAGATGCGTCTGTCGGTGGTATCGACGTTGATCAACTGCTCCTGGTCGAGCCAGGCCTCGATTCTGCGCTGGGTGACGCGGAGGCGGAT
>Ga0181524_10000742_pt1 | contig 39152 bp, 30 predicted proteins | sample PEATcosm2014_Bin_34_FD_119761 | JGI IMG/M metagenome (GOLD analysis project Ga0181524, IMG submission 119761) | Peatland microbial communities from MTU Mesocosm Facility, Houghton, MI, USA - PEATcosm2014_Bin05_60_metaG | ecosystem: Environmental > Terrestrial > Soil > Wetlands > Peat | place... | reverse complement strand
CCGGATCGGGTTCGAGGGTATTTCTCAGCCCCGCGATGCTGCGGAGCACCCCTGTTTCAATAACCCAATTGAAACACTGCGGGCGGGGAAAGGCAAATGGGCCCGTGCCAGCCGGTTGTTATCGCGCGGCAGGTTTTGCCGGAACCTGGGCGACGCGGGCGCCGGTGGTAGCGGCCAGCGAAGCGATGCTGGCGCCGGAGAGAACCTCCATCATGGCCTGCTGCGCCTCAATCCAAACCGGGTGCGCCGGACAACGCGCCTTGCGGGAGCAGGACCGGCCGGGGATGAGGCAGAGGTTGAGACAGATGGCGCCGTCGATGGCCTCGATGACTTCGCGCATGGATGCCGCGGCGCCGCGCGGCGTAATGTGAAAACCGCCCAACTGGCCGCGGCGCGAGGAGATGAGGCCGGCCCGCGCCAGGGATTGCAGGACTTTGGAGAGAAAACTTTCCGGTGCGCCCGTGGCGCGCGCCAACTCGGGGAGCGAAACGCGGCCATTGCCGGACAGGGCAGCCAGTTGAATCATCACGCGCACGCCATAATCCGCGGCGCGCGTCAGTTGCATCGACGAATTGGGTTTCCTCATCGCGTGGTCCTGCTCAACGGGTGTCTCCAGCGCGCGAGCACCGCTCGGTACGAGGCGTGCGGTCGTGCTTTCGGGGCCGGGGATGATTCGTGCTGATAACGGGCAGCCTAATCGAATTCATCACAGGCTGATGTGTTTCTCATCACAGACCTCGGGTCGCCGCGGGCGATAGCGTTGCATCGTTCCATTCAAAATTGGAGTAAAAGAGTCCAAAATGTGCCGCGCCTGCTCTGCCACTGCTTAAGCCTGCGGTTTTGATCCCGCCGGGAAGAACGGGGGCGGGCGTTGGCGCGTGGATCTGCGGCAGTTTGCAGCGTTGCTTCCGCGCCCAATTCGAGAGTGAAAGGAACCTTCAGATCGTCATGAATCCTTATCCCGCAGTGGATCCCATTCCTTTGCCGGCTCCCGTGTGGCTGATGAAACTGCTGCACGTGGTCACGCTGTCGTTGCATTTTGTGGCTGTGGAAATGCTGCTGGGCGGACTGCTGCTGGCGATTCTACTCAGCCTGTTTCGCTCCTCAGCAAATGCGCACGTGACCGCCAGGGCCGTGGCGCGGCGGCTCACCATCGTGATGACGTATGTGATCAACCTGGGCGTACCGCCGCTCCTGTTTGCGCAGGTGCTGTACGGGCGTGCGCTCTACACGAGCAGCGTGCTGATCGGGGTTTACTGGATCGCCCTCATCCCCACGCTGATGCTGGTCTACTGGCTGCTCTACCGGTTCTCGGCACGGCTCGACCAGGGCAAATCGGCCTGGTGGGTGGGGCTGATCGCGTGGCTGCTGGCGGGCGGCGTGGCGCGGACGCTTTCGACCAATATGACGCTGATGCTGCGGCCCGAAGCCTGGCACGGAATGTATGCTGCGTCGGCCGTGGGCGCGTACCCGCCCACGGGCGATCCCACGCTCACGCCGCGCTGGCTGCTGATGATGGCGGGTGGTTTGTTCATCGGCGGCTTGTGGCTGGTGTATCTGGCGGGGCGCAGTACGTTCACCGCGGAAGAAAAGACATTCGTTGCCGGGCTGGGCGGCAAGGTAGCTGCCGGCTTCGGGATTGTCTATCTGGCTGCGGGATTGTGGGCGGCGAGCGTGCAGCCCGATGTAGTGAAGGCGGGACTTGCCGGCCACGCAATCTATCCGGCGTACAAGTTTGCCGGCTTTGCCGGATACGGCTGGATCGCTTTGGTGGTGGTAGCCGTGCTAGTGGGCGCGATGGCGGGATTCGGAAAGATCACAGCCGGCTGGATGAGCTGGACAGCCGTTCTGGTCGCGGTGCTGGTGGAGATCATGCTGACCGTGTATCGCGACGGCGTGCGCGACGTAACGCTTTTGGCCAAAGGATACGACGTTTGGGACCGGGCTGTGGCGACCAACTGGGGCGTGGTGGGATTGTTCCTCGTGCTCTTTGTGGCCGGCCTGGGCGTGATTGGCTGGCTCGTGTCCGTTGTGGCGCGCGCACAAAAGACCATGGAGGGTGCGGCCTGACCGCGGAGAGACTGCGATGAGCGAAACCACGATTTCACCAAACATCGTTCCCGAGCACGTGGAGAACGGCGATACCAGGACGCGCCGTGCCTTTCTTGCCGCCGCGAGCGTGGCGGGCATCGGCTACGCTGCTGCGTTGGCCTATCCCGTGTATCGTTACCTGGCAAGCCCCAGCGAAATGGCGCTGAGCGCCGCGGCCGTGACCGAAGTGACGCTGAAAGATGCGCAAAAGCTGGTGGCGGGATCGGTGCTGATGTTCAAGTTCGGCGCGTCGCCGGCTATGCTGATTCACCACGCGGACAACAGTTGGGTGGCTCTGACCGCCGTTTGTACGCACCTGGGCTGCACGGTGCAGTATGAGCCTGCGCCGTTGGATCGCATTCACTGCGCGTGCCACGGCGGCGTCTACAACGCTTACACCGGCGCCAACGTGAGCGGGCCGCCGCCCAAGCCACTCAAACTCTTCAAGGTCGCCGTGAATGACACAGGAGTCGTAGTATCGCGAGGATAATGGATGCGAACGTCAAGGCGCGATTGCTGCGACATTCCAATTCTCGCGATAGAAGGAGCATAGTCCATGGGAATCCTCGATCTCTTCAGCCTCAAGGGCAAGAACGCACTGATCACCGGGTCCGGACAGGGCCTGGGAGCCGGCATGGCGATCGCCTTCGCGCAGGCCGGCGCCAACGTAACGCTGCACAACTACGACAAAGTTCTGGATTCGACCGTCGAGGAAGTGGAGAAGACGGGCGTCCGCTACATCACGCGGTCGGGCGACGTGTGCGATGAAGCCATTCGCAAGATGCTGGTGGACGACACGGTAAAGGAGTTCGGCTCCATCGACATCCTGGTGAACAACGCCGGAACCATCAAGCGCGCGCCGGCTGCCGAACACTCGGAAGAGTTCTGGAACACGGTGATCAACACCAATTTGAACTCCGTGTGGTTTCTGAGCCAGTACGCGGGCCGCCTGATGCTCAAGCAGGGGCACGGCAAGATCATCAACACGGCTTCACTGCTGGCGTTTCAGGGCGGAATTCTGGTGCCCGGATATGCCGCGGCCAAGGGCGGCGTGGCGCAGTTGACCAAGGCGCTGGCCAATGAGTGGGCCGACAAAGGCATCAACGTGAACGCCATCGCTCCCGGTTACATGGCGACGGACAACACGGCGGCGTTGCGCGCCGATGCGGCGCGTTCGGCCGCGATCCTGGCCAGAATTCCCATGGGACGCTGGGGCTTGCCTTCGGATTTGGCGGGCGCGGCGGTGTTTCTGGCCTCGGAGGCGAGCAATTACGTGCAGGGTCACGTGCTGGTGGTGGATGGCGGATGGCTGTGCCGTTAGACATGAACGTATTTCACAAGGAACGAAGCATGACGACAAAAATGATCGCGAGCAGTGTTTACGACTGGATGGATGAGCGGCTGGGCCTTTCGGAGCTGGCCGCTTTCGCGCGCAAGAAGACCGTCCCTGTCCATGCGCAATCCTTCTGGTACTACTGGGGCGGCATCACACTGTTCCTGTTCATGCTGCAGTGCTTCACGGGCGTGTTGCTGCTGGTGTACTACCGGCCGGGCGTGGAGGCCTACGAATCCGTCCGGCAGATCACGTTCGTGATGCACTTCGGCTGGCTGATCCGCTCGGCGCACGCGTGGGCGGCCAACCTGATGCTGTTCGCCATCCTCGTCCACATGTTCTCGGTGTTTTTTATGAAGGCCTACCGCAAGCCGCGCGAACTTGGCTGGCTGAGCGGCATGGTGCTGCTGGCGCTGGCCGCATGTTTCGGCTTCTCCGGCTACCTGCTGCCCATGGACGAGTTGAGCTACTTCGCCACCAAGGTCGGCTTGCAGATTCCGGTGGCAATTCCCTGGATCGGTCCGGCCATCGCCAACATGCTGCGCGGCGGCCCGGACGTAACGGAATTTACCGTGCAGCGATTTTTCGCGCTGCACGTTGTGGTGCTCCCTGCATTGTTCATTCCCCTTCTCGCGTTTCACCTTTGGCTGGTGCAGCGCTACGGCAATGCCGTACCGGAGAGCGAAGAGGCCAAGCCCGCCGCGGAGCGCAAATCCATGCCGTTCATGCCGAACTTTCTGCGCAAGGACATCGCGATGTGGATTATTTCGCTCAACATTCTGGCGCTTCTGGCTTCGGTGTTTCCGTGGGCACTGGGCAAGCAATATGATGCGCTGGCGCCGGCGCCGATGGGCATTCATCCCGAGTGGTACTTCATGAGTCCATTCGAGATGCTGAAGATGCTGGGCGCGGTGCTGCCCGGCGAGGCGGGCGAGATTGCGGGCCTGCTGCTGTTCACGCTGGGCATCGTGCTCTGGATCCTGATTCCGTTTTACGACAAGAACAAAGAATCGGGACGGCGCGCGCGCCTTGCCCACTACTTTGGATTGCTGGCGGTGTTCGCGCTGTTGGCCACCACTGTCATTGGCTACTGGACCATTCGCTAGAGGAATAACAATGAACTATCCGTTTTGGGACATTCCTTATCTCGGCTCGGGCTGGGTGATTGGCATCATCGCCATCTTTCACGTCATGATTTCGCAGTTCGCCGTGGGCGGCGGCCTCTACCTGCCGCTGGCCGAACGCAAGGCCCTGCGCGAAGGACGCGAGGACTGGCTGAAGGAGCTGGTGGGCTACTCGAAGTTTTTCCTCGTCCTCACCGGCGTCTTTGGCACCATCTCCGGCGTGGGCATCTGGTTTGCCATCGGATTGACGCACCCTGAGGCCACCAGCACGTTGATTCACAATTTTGTCTTCGGCTGGGCCATCGAGTGGGTGTTCTTCATCGTCGAGCTGAGCACGGCCGCTGTCTATTACTACACGTGGAACAAGATCGACGCCAAGCTGCACCTGGTGGTGGGCTGGGTATACGCGGGCGCGTCGCTGTGCACGCTCGTCATCATCAACGGCATTCTCACCTTCATGCTCACGCCGGGCGACACGTGGCTGGCCGTGGCCGGCACCGGCCATGAGGCGAGCAAATTCTGGAACGCGTTCTTCAATCCCACCTACTGGCCGAGTTTGCTGTTGCGCTGCTGCGTGTGCGCCTCGCTGGCCGGCATCTGGGCGCTCATCAGCGCCAGCCGCATCGATGGCGGCACACAGCCCAGGCTCAAGTCGTCGCTGGTGAAGTGGAGCGTGAAGTGGCTGGTTCCTTCGTTCGTCGCCATGCCGTTCCTGTTTGCGTGGTACCTGTTCATGGTTCCCGAGTCGCAGCGAGCGCTGCTCACACTGGGCATCGACACGATGGGCACGGGCACGTTCTCGACCATAACGCGGATGGCGCTGCTGATTGTGATGACGTCGGCCACGATCATCGGCGTGGCTTATTATCTGGCGTACCGCAATCCTGTGGACTTCAATCCCGCGCATGCGGTAGCCATCCTGCTGCTGGCGTTGGTAGCGACGGCGGCCGGCGAATATTCGCGCGAGATGCTGCGCAAGCCATACGTCATCGGCCACTGGATGTACTCGAACGGCGTACGCGTGCCCTACGCGCTCAAGATCGATCAAACGGGTTATTTGATTCACTCGAATTGGGTGTGGGGCGGGAACTGTATCTTTGCTTACCTTCAATCCCCAGGGGACACGAGTGTGCCCAGTTGCACCACGAGCTACTCGCGCGGCGAAGCTATCTTCCGCGGCGAATGCGGATCGTGCCACACGCTCGAGGGGTATCGGCCGCTGGTGAAGCTGCTGGCCGGACGCGACCGCGCCAACATCGAGAGCTTTATCGCCATGCTGCACGAGTACAAAGCCGACTCGCCGTACCACCACTTCATGCCGCCCATGGTGGGCACCAAACAGGATGTCGAAGACCTGACCGACTTCCTGAACGCGCACGTGAATCCGCCGGCCGCGAGCGGGCAGAAGCCGGTGCAGACAGCGCAGAAGTAGAGCAGCGGAGCTAGCGAAGTTAGCGGGGTTAGCGGAGTTAGCGGAGTTAGCCGGAATGGGGGCTCTGATGACGGTCACACAGAAGTTCATCGTGATCGGTCTTTGGTTCCTGGTTACGCTGGCGACAGGCTTTTGGCGGAGCAAAGCGGGACAGGCGGCCTTCCCGGGCATCCACAAGCTTGTGGCCCTTACCTGGGTTGTCTATACCGCGATTGTGATCTACCACGCGGGAAGGCTGGTGGGATGGAGAGCCGCTTTGCTGGCGGCGATCGCCGTCCTGGCGGTAGCGATGGCCGCGCTCATCGCGAGCGGTTCCTTGCTCACCATGCCGCAGTACGTGAACGCCGTAACACTGAACGCACACCGCATGGCAGCCACAGTGGCCGCGATCGCGGGAGGCGTGACGGCGCGCCTGCTTTTGCTGCGTGGGCGGTGACGCCGCCGGTTGCGGCTGGCTCGGCGGCGCTTCTTGCCAGTGTCGCAACGGTCGACTATAAGTAAGTGGCCGACGGAAATCGCAGGCCGGCGCAGTGCCACGTACCAATTCAAGGAGAACAAGCATGAACCGCAGAGAACTCTTTGCCGCTCTCGCCGCAACGGCTATAGCCGGCGACGCCTTGGCGCTTGCCGAGCCTGGAACCGTGATGGGCTCGCACGTCTTCGACTGGAATTCGCTTACCGACAAGCCGACGAGCTATGGCTCAGTGCGGACGGTTTGCAGCACGCCGACGGCGACGCTTGAGAATCTTGAAATGCACATTACCACGCTGAATCCCGGCATGTCGCCGCACCCGCCGCACAAGCATCCCAACGAGGAGCTGATCATCCTGCGCCAGGGCACGGTGGAGACGCTCTCGAACGGAACATGGGTCCGCGTAGGCCCGGGGTCGATCATCTTTAACGGATCGAACCAGTTGCATGGGTTCAAAAACGTGGGAACGGAGCCGGCGATCTATCACGTGGTCAACTTTAAGACGGCAGCTACGCCTTCGGCGTAGTTGCAGCGGAGTTAGCGGGGTTAGCGGAGCTGGCGGAGTTAGAGAGCCGACGGATTAGCGGGTTCGTGGGTCCCACTTGAATTCGGTGAATCCGAGGTCCGTGGAAAGACAACCGCAGGTCCTTCGACTCCGTTTGCCGCCCAGCCACCCCACGGACGAAGACCTGTCCGTGGGGCCCCGGTCACGCGGCAAACTCCGCTCAGGATGACAATTCCTTGTGATGCGGACTTCTGACTCATCAACTTAGTGCTTGCGGAAGCGCGCGGCCATGGCTTCGGCGTTGCGCGCCAGAACGCCCACGTCGCTGCCTACGGCGATGAAGTTGTAGCCGGCTTCGAAGAGCGCCTCGGCGTCGTCGGCATTGCCTGAGAGAGTGCCCGCGGATTTTCCTTTGGCGCGAATGCGCGCGGCGGCATCGGCGATAGCGGCCTGGACTTCGGGATCTTTAGGATTGCCGAGATGGCCGAACGCTGCGGCCAGATCGCTGGGGCCGATGAAGATGCCGTCGACGCCTTCGACGGCGGCCACGGCCTCGATCTCCTTGAGCGCGATTTTGGTTTCGAGCTGCACGATCACGCAGGTATCGAGGTGCGCGTTGCGGTGATAGCCCTGAATGCGGCCGTAGTCGTTGGCGCGGGGCGCGACGGCCACGCCACGAATGCCGAGCGGCGGATAGCGGGTAGCGGCGACGGCCTTGCGCGCCTCGTCGGCATTCTGCACAAAGGGAATGAGCAGGGAGCGCGCGCCGACGTCGAGCGCCCGCTTGATGATGACCGGCTCGTTCCAGGGTACGCGGAAGACAGGCTCCGCCGTGCCGCCGCGCATGGCCTGCAACTGCGGCAACAGCGTGGTGATATCGTTGGGCGCGTGCTCGCCGTCGATGACGATCCAGTCAAAGCCTGCGCCCGCCAGAATTTCGGCCGAGATGGGGCTGGCCATGCTGCACCAGAGGCCGACTTGCCGCTCGCAGCGGCTGAGCGCCTGCTTGAATGCGTTGCGGGGAATGTTTCCGGGCCATTCGGGCATGGGTTCGGTCTCCTTTGGCGATTGTAAGCGCCGCCTCTCACCCATTTCAGTCGCTGCGGCGACCGAAAATGCGCGTGGCGGCAGTACTGCTGCCATCCTTGCCAGTCTCACCTCGACCTGCAAATGGCATGACATCGATACGCAAATCTACTTGACGCACCTGCTCGCCAACCTGCCCTCATGCCCGTCGGCGATCTATCCGTCTGGCTCCCCGACCGATGGAGACTCGATCAGAAAGCTATGCTCGCCAAACTGCGAAGCGAGGCAGCTCCGGCTTCGTAATGCCTGTGGTTCACGCAGCGCTCGCGTTAATCAGCTTCCGGGTGAGCAAGCGCATGGCATCCGTCTGGATTGAATATCTTCGCTAAAAACCACTTTTTGCGAGCAGGGGGGAGTTGGTTGACTGCATCTACGAATTCCGCGTGTTTCGAATGGCAAACCCCCTCCATTTGTTCTGCGTAGTCGCTCTGAAGATTCTGGACGGCAATCTCGGCATAGCTGATGTAGTCGAACATCTTGTCCGGAGCGAGGGATACCGCTATTGCCAGATCGTGCGGTCTGCGCGCATCCAATTCCGCTAATACTTGCTTGTCGGCAAGCTCCTCATTCGTGCAGAGCGGGGTAGCTAAATAGAGCCACTCTAAGTCCTCCTCTTCCGTGCGGGGAATAAAGGTCAGAACGGCGTAAGCTGCCGCGTGGTCCGAAGGTTCAAGTTCGAAGCGCCGAAGGGCATAAACGCCGTGCGCGCGCTGGGTGTCACCGGCCGCAGTTTTCCATGCGTTTAAGTCGTCAATCGAATTGGCCCTCACCATTTGGGCCATAGCATGAATCGGAGTACAACTGTGATCCTGAGCTGAAACTTCGCTGCAAAATGGTTCACAAAACATCCAAACCATCGGTAGAAGGAACATCGCTTGGCAGTTCATAAAGCGTTACAACCTTTCCGGACCACGTGCTTTTTTCTAGACCGAAAGATAGGGCATGGGGCTCTCGTTGCCGGTCAGGCAGCCGGCGGTGCACCGAAGTCCAGGCGCTTGATTTCGCCGACGATGAGGCCGTAGCTGAGGATGACGCAGAAGGCGGTGGCTGCGATGAAGACCAGCGCGCCGTTATAGGAGTGCGTCCTGACGACAATGGGGCCGATGATGAGCGGCGTGGTGATGCCGGCCAGATTGCCGAAGAGATTGAAGAGCGCGCCGTTCATGCCCACCATGCCTTTGGGCGACGTATCGGAGATGACGGTCCAGCCCAGCGCGCCGATGCCCTTGCCGAAAAACGAGATCGACATGAACAGAATCATGAGGCTCTGCGAGCTTGCGTAGTTGCAGACGATGATGGCCATGGCAAGCGCCATGCCTGCCATGATGGGCAGCTTGCGCGAGAGGCTGAGCGAGTGGCCGCGGCGCAACAAGCGATCGGAGAAGATGCCGCCGAGGATGCCGCCGATACCGCCGCACAGGCCCGGCACGGCCGCGGCAAAGCCCACCTTGAGCACCGACATGTGGCGCGCCTGCGAAAGATAAAGCGGAAACCAGGTGAGAAAGAACCAGGTGAGCGTGGTGATGCAGAACTGGCCGATGTAAACGCCGACCAGCATGCGATAACTCAGGAGCTTCTTCACCGTGGCCCAGGTGAGCGTGTTCTTCCTGGCGCTGGTTGCGGAGTCGGTGTTGACAAGGCCGCCGCCGCGCTCGATGGCTTCAATCTCCGACTGAGAGATGCTGGGATGTTCCTTGACGCCGAAGATGTTGGTGAACCAGACCACGGCGAGCACAAGACCGAGCGCACCCAAGAACCAGAAGCAGGCACGCCATCCGGACACATGAATGAGCCAGCCGAAGATGGGCGCAAAAATGGGCAGCGCGAAGTATTGTGACGAGTTGAAGATGGCCGAGGCGCGGCCGCGCTCCGCTGTAGGAAACCAGGAGGCGACAATGCGGCCGTTGCCGGGAAAGACGGGCGATTGAAACAGGCCTGAGAACACGCGGAGAACGAAGATGACGGTGAACGCGACGCTGGCAGCGAAGTAGCCGGCGAAGGCGGTGAGGAAGGCGCACACCGACCAGCCGATGATGGCGATGCCGTAGACGCGCTTCGATCCGAAACGGTCGAGCAAACCGCCCGCGGGCAACTGCCCCAGCGCGTAGGCCCACCCGAAGGCGAAGAGCAGATAACTCATGCGCTGCGCCGTCAGGTCCATCTCTTTGGGCATGACCGAGGCGGCCTGCGAGAGCACCGAGCGGTCGGCAAAGCTGAAGCAACTGACGACAAAGAGAATCGCGATGATGAGGTAGCGAACGCGCGTTTGCCGCTCTGCAATCAAACAGGATCCCTTTCCGTTCAATGCTTCCGATTCACGGTACCATGCGGGGCCGCGGCTCAGGGCGTCTCCGCGGCTCAGGGCTGCTCGTAGACCGATTGAATGAGCCCGCGAATGTAGCCGTAGCAATACGCGAAGGACTCGAGGTCGTGGGGGTCGGCGTTATCGGCGGCCAGGGGCACGTGGTCTGGCATCAGCATGTAGTTGTAGCCGATCTCCTTGTAGACGCGGATGGCTTTGACGAAATCCACATCGCCTTCGTCGGGGAAAACTTCAATGAAGTCGTTGCGATGGCCGCGAATGTTGCGGAAGTGCACATTGAAGATCTTTTTTCTGGTTCCGAAGTAGCGGATCACGTCGAAGATTTCGACGCCGGGGTTTTCGAGGTCCTCGGAGATGGTTCCCTGGCAGAAGTTCAGGCCGTGCCAGGGGCTCTCCTGGATGGTGATGAACCTCTTGAGGCCGTCGATGGTGCCGAGCACGCGATGCACGCCCTGGTAGCCTTCGGGCGGCACGCCGGGATCCTGCGGATGGCAGGCCATGCGGATTTTGTACTCGTTGGCCACGGGGATTACGCGATCGAGAAAGTAGGTGATGCGCTCCCAGAAGGCGTCCGCGTCGACGACGCCGGCTTTGGTAAGCGGAGTTTCGGAATGCGCTTCGGCGAGCTTCCACTGGTGGTAGAGCGCGTCACCACGGCCTTGCACGCGGCCGGTGCGCAGCACGCCGAGAATGCTCATGTTGTATTTGATGGACGGAACGCCGGCCTGCGCACAGTTGCGGATGAAGGTTTGCAGTTGCTCGATGTCGCGGTCGCGTTCGGGGCTCTGGGCGAGCATGATGGCGGGATGCTTTTCGCGATCGATGTAGCTGGATTCGAGGAAGGGCGGCGCGGTGCAATCGACGCTGATGCCGTATTTCGCGGCCAGATCGACCATGCGCTTGAGCTCGTCGACGGTGGCGTAGAGCCGGTCGCCCTCGATCTGCGGGTAGCCGCAGATGTTGCGCACACCGTAACGCGCCAGGTACTTGAGATGCGTGTCGTTGGTGGGTTGGGTCTGGTCGCCGAGCTTCATGCGCTCGGGCTGCGCAGTGGTTTCAGCGCTCGCAGGCGTGGGCGCAATGCCGGTTGAGGCCAGGACTCCGGCCGCACCGCTGGATACGAGGAACTGTCTGCGATTCATGGATGATTTTCCTTTAGCGTCGTCCTCAACCTTGTATGCGAACGGGGATGCGCTTGTAAAGTGGAGCGATGAAGACCAAAAAGGTGCGCGGGTTCGCGGATGCTATGATGTGCGGCAGCAGAAGCGCAGGGAATTTCCAATGAACGGCAAGAAAAATCACATGGCGGGCAAATCGCCGAGGGTTACGGCCATGCGGGTTGTGCCCGTGGCGGGCCGGGACAGCATGCTGTTCAATTTGAGCGGCGCGCACGGGCCGTACTTCACGCGCAATCTGGTTCTGCTCACGGACGAAGCAGGCAACATGGGCGTGGGCGAGGTTCCGGGTGGGGAGAAGATTCGCCGCGTGCTGGAAGAGGCTGTGCCGCTCGTCGTGGGACGCGAGATTTGCGACTTCAACGCGATCCTCAATGAAGTGCAGCAGCGGTTCGGCGATCGCGACGCGGCAGGACGCGGGCAGCAGACTTTCGATTTGCGCGTGACCATTCACGCCATGACGGCGATCGAGTCGGCGCTGCTCGATCTGCTCGGCCAGTTTCAGGGAGTTCCGGTAGCGGCTTTGCTCGGCGAGGGCCTGCAGCGCACGAGCGTGCCGGTGCTGGGCTATCTGTTCTTAGTGGGCGACAGCCGGAAGACAAATCTCGAGTACCGGCGTGCGGGTGAGAGCGCGAGCGGATGGTTCCGGCTGCGCGATGAGGAGGCGTTGACTCCGGATGCGATCGTCAAGCTGGCTGAGGCGGCGCAGGCGCAGTACGGATTCGGCGATTTTAAATTGAAAGGCGGCGTGCTGGCGGGCGCGGAGGAGATGAAGGCTGTGGAGGCGCTCGCCGAGCGGTTTCCCGAGGCGCGCATCACGCTCGACCCGAACGGCGCATGGTCACTGCGCGAGGCGATTGCGCTGTGCGAGGGCAAGCAGGATGTGCTCGCTTACGCAGAAGATCCATGCGGCGCGGAGGGGAGATTCTCGGGGCGCGAGATCATGGCGGAGTTCCGGCAGGCGACGAACCTGCCCACTGCGACCAACATGGTTGCGACCGACTGGCGCGAGTTGGGTCACGCGATTCAATTGCATGCGGTGGATATTCCGCTGGCCGATCCGCACTTCTGGACCATGCAGGGCGCGGTGCGCGTGTCCCAGATCTGCCGCGACCACGGGCTCACGTGGGGAGCGCATTCGAATAATCATTTCGACATCTCGCTGGCAATGGTGACGCACGTGGCCGCAGCGGCCGTGGGCGCGATCACGGCGATCGACACGCACTGGATCTGGCAGGATGGGCAGCATCTGACGCGCAATCCGCTGCAGATCAAGGACGGCGCGATTGCGGTGCCAGTGCGGCCGGGGCTGGGCGTCGATCTCGATTTCGATGCCATCGAACGGGCGCATGAGCTGTACCAGTCGAAAGGACTGGGCGCGCGCGACGATGCCAGGGCCATGCAGTTTCTGATTCCGGGATGGAAGTTCGACCCGAAGAGGCCGAGTTTGTGTCGCGCGTGACCGCGCGAGTGGGCCGTGCACCGTGGATCGTGAACCGTGGGCAGTGAAATTCGGAGCTAGCATAGTTTTATGACCGCAACTGCCGAGCCCCGCTTGATTCGCGTCGACGTGCGAGACAACGTCGCCGTCGTGGTGACTCCAGGCGGATTGCGCGCGGGCGCACGGTTGGTTTCGGGTTTTGAGCTGTGCGAGGCGGTTCCGGAGGCGCACAAGGTGGCGCTGGCCGATCTCAAGCAAGGCGACGCGATTGTGCGCTACGGCGTGACGATTGGCTACGCGAACCGGCCGATTGCGCGCGGCAGTTGGGTGCACGAGGGATTGATGACGCTGCCGGAAGCGCCGCCGCTCGGCGATTGTCCGCTGGCCACGGCAACGCCCGAGACTCTCGCCCCGCTCGAGGGATACACGTTCGAGGGCTATCGCAATCCCGATGGCTCGGTAGGGACGAAAAACATTCTAGGCATCAGCACCACGGTGCAATGCGTGGCGCCGACGGTGGAGCACGCGGTGCGGCGCATCCGGGCGGAGATTCTGCCGCGCTATCCGCACGTGGACGACGTGGTGGCGATCACGCATCCCTACGGCTGCGGCGTGGCCATCGATGCGCCGGGCGCGGCGATTCCCATTCGCACGCTACGTAATTTGGCGCTGCATCCGAACTTCGGCGGCGAAGTGATGGTGGTGAGCCTGGGATGCGAAAAACTGCAACCGGTGCGCCTCATGGGTGCGAACGAGTTGCCGGTGCTCGAGGAGCCTTCCGTCGCGGTGCTGCAGGACGCGAAGGAGGGCTTCGGCGAGATGGTGGCCACGATCATGGCGCTGGCCGAAGAGAAGCTCAAAAGGCTGGAGCGGCGGCGGCGCGTGACGTGCCCGGCTGCAGACCTGGTGGTGGGTTTGCAGTGCGGCGGATCGGATGCGATGTCGGGCGTGACGGCGAATCCCGCGGTGGGATTTGCGGCGGACCTGCTGGTGCGCGCGGGGGCGACGGTGATGTTTTCCGAAGTCACAGAAGTGCGCGACGCGGCGCATCTGCTGACGGCGCGGGCCGCTACGCCGGAAATTGCGCGGGAATTTGTGCGCGAGATGGCGTGGTACGACGAGTACCTGCGCCAGGGCGGGGCGGATCGGGCGGCGAATCCCACGCCGGGCAACAAGCAGGGCGGCCTGGCCAACGTGGTGGAGAAGGCGATGGGGTCGATTGCCAAGGCGGGCAGCACGGCGCTGGTGGGCGTGGCCGGGCCCGGCGAGCGGGTGACGCAAAAGGGGCTGATTTTTGCGGCGACCCCGGCGAGCGACTTCATCTGCGGCACACTGCAACTGGCGGCGTCGATGAACATGCACATCTTTACCACCGGGCGCGGCACGCCCTACGGCCTGGCCATGGCGCCGGTGATCAAAGTGGCGTCGAACAGCGGGCTGGCAAGGCGCTGGCCCGACCTGATCGACATTGACGCGGGGCGGATTGCGACGGCCGAGGCGACGGTGGAGCAGGTCGGCTGGGAGATTTTCTTATTGGTTTTGGAGGTGGCCGGTGGGAAGAAGAAAGTATGGGCCGACCACTGGGGATTGCACAACGAATTTGCGTTGTTCAATCCGGGGCCGGTGACGTAGCAACACGGGTTGCAAAACCGCTAGCAATGGGATTATCTTCGGTGTGCGCGGCGCGACCGGCAAGCTCGGCGCGGCTGCGGGAAAGGCGTTTCGTCATGCACGTTGCACGAATGCACCAGAAGTTTGCCGCCAGTTCCTGGCTTCTTCTCGCCGTCCTGTTCCTGCTGGCTTTTTGCCCGGCCTTAGCTCGAGCGGCCACAAAGGTCGTGACCAATGCCGACAACGGCAAAACCGTCCAGATCAAGATGGGAGACGTGCTGGAAGTTCGGCTCAACTCCAATCCCACCACCGGGTACATGTGGTACTTGCAGAAACAATCGACGCCGCTGCTGAAGCTGACGGGCCAATCGCAGACGCAGCCGCCGCAGGGCGTCCTGGGGGCGCCGGTTGTGCAGATCTTCGACTTTGCGCCGACCGGCAAGGGGACAGGCGTGTTGATGCTGCACTATGTGCGCTCGTGGCTGAATCCCGATCCGAATGAGGAGCAATTCAGTCTGCATGTGACGATTGAATGATGTGGGCGCGGTGGAAAGCTGAGGTGGTGGGTCCATGCAAGAAGGCCTTCCCTCAGGGGCTAAAGCCCCGCGATTGTATTTGTTCTGTTATGTACGGGCTGAAGCCCGTACCCTTCAAATGAAGCCAGGACCTTTTAACTGACCCATTATGGCGGCGGAAAACCTCTGCCAAAAGCGGCTGGGAACGCATAAAATACCAGTTGAAATGGCCAAGAACAAGGACAAAACGTTTGAAGTGGCGTGCCCGGATTGCGGGGCGATGCTGAAGATCGACGGGGCGACCGGGCTGGTGGTGAGCCACACGCCGGCGCCCCGCAAGCGCATGTTCGAGGACCTGGAAACGGCAGCCAAGGCCATGCGCGAGCACGGGGAACGGACGGAGTCGATTTTTCGGCAGAGCGTGGACGCGGAGAAGAACAAGGCTGACCTGCTGGAGAAGAAATTTGCCGAGGCCATGCGCAAGGCCAAGGACGCTCCGGACGAGAAGCCCCTGCGCGAGATCGACCTGGACTGACCGACCTGGATTGATCGAGTTGGATGAGCGGTTGCGGTGTAGCGTGGCATTTTGATAGAAGAAAATCGTCGCGCGCGGGGTTTTCGAGCGATACTCTAGGCTATACAGATTCAGAATCACGGGGCTCCCAGGAAGAAGGTAAGGAGAGGTCATGGTGGTTGTGCCGCTTTCAAAGTCAGCGAGCAACGCGGGCGGATCATGCGCCAACGGGGCCCGGATGAATCTGGTTCGGATTGCCGCGGCGGGAACGCTGGCGGCGAGCGGCGTTTTGCTGGTTGCCGGCAAGCGGCGCGCCGGCCTGGTGACGGCCGTTTCCGGCGCCGCCCTGGTCATGCTGGACCAGCAGGAAGTGGTGAGCAAGTGGTGGAATGCGCTTCCTGCCTACCTTGAAGAGATTCAGGGGATGCTCTTCCGCGCGCAGTGCGCCGTGGAAGACCTTTCAGTGCAGGGCGAGAAGCTGCGCCGGGTGCTCGGCAAGTAGCGCGCGGACTTCGTGTCAGGGTAGAGATTCCCAGTGTGAGTGTGGGTGCGAGTGCGAGTGTGGACGCCCGCAGGGGCTGAAGCCCCACAATCATTTTGCGCATTTTTTGACGCGCGACCCACACACCGTGTGGGTTCCCCGCTCGCGGCCTGATACAAGGCCTGTGGGTTCAGGTTCGTGCTTTTCTACCCAAGATCTCGTCACCTTCCGCTGTTTCTCAAAGAAATCCCATCAGTTTTTGCGGTCGACGAGGTAGCGGGCGACGGCTTTCAAGCCGTCGGCGCGGCTGCCGTAGGGCTCGAGCGCGGCGAAGGCCTCATCAATGAGCTGCGCGGCGTCGCGCAGGCTCTGCCCAATGCCAAAGACGGCCGGCCAGGTGGCCTTTTCCGTGGCCTGATCCTTGCCTGCAGTTTTGCCCAACTGCGCCGAATCTACGGTCCTATCGAGCACGTCGTCCACAATTTGAAAGGCGAGACCGGCCTTGCGGCCAAAGCGATCGAGACGCGCAACGTCTTCGGCGGTGGCTCCGGCGTAGACGCCGCCCGAGACCACGCTAACGCGAATGAGCGCGCCGGTCTTGGCGCGATGGATGGCCTCGACAAGTTCCGGGGTGGGCTTCAGGTGTTCGCTTTCGATATCGAGCACCTGGCCGCCGATCATGCCCTCCACCGTACCCACGGCGTTGGCGATGAGGCCGATGATCTGCATCGTAGCGGCGGGCGGGCACTCGAGCCCGGCCAGCACCTCGAAGGCGCGGGTTTGCAGCGCATCGCCAGCCAGGATAGCGATGGCTTCGCCAAAGGCCTTGTGGCAGGTGGGCTTGCCGCGGCGCAGGTCGTCGTTGTCGAGTGCGGGCAGGTCGTCGTGGATGAGCGAATAGGTGTGGAGCATTTCGAGGGCCGCGCCCAGGCGCTCGATGCCTTTGGGCAGCGTGCCGGCAATGGTGACACCGGCCTGCATGGCAAGCACCGGGCGCAGGCGCTTGCCGCCGGCAAAGACGGAGTGGCGCATGGCGCCGTGGATCGAGGCCGGAACCGTATCAACGGTTGGAATCAGCGACTCCAACGCGTGGTCGGTGAGGTCGGCGCCCTCCAGGATCAGCGATTTTACGTCTGCAGGCATGCTCTTTCTTTTTATGTTAGACGAACTTGGCCACGGCGGCGTTCAAACCACCACAGGGCGGTGAGCAGGAGCATGCTCAAGGCGCTCACCCATCGGCCAGCAACGACGTCGGGCGAGGTGGTCCAGTCCACGGTCACATCCACCGAGCCTTGCGGGACCGGCGCGACAATGAGGCCGTCGCTGCGCCTGGGCAAGGCGGTCAGGGGCTGCCCATTGACGCGAATGCGCCATGCGGGGTAGCTGACGAGGCGCAGCACCAAATAGCCGGCATGAGCGGTCGTGGCGCGAATCTCACGGTGCTCGGGATTGGTCTGAAGGCCGTGGACGGTCGCGAAAGTGGCTTGGCAACTGCCCTGATCGGGGCTCCATACAGGATTGGCGTCGGGGTCGTCGGGATCGGGCTTGCCCAGAACGAGAGAAGGGTCGCTGACAAAGCAGGCATCGGGAAGGCCGGTGGCGATGCTGGAGTCGTCGCCGCCGGGAGGCTCGTACTCGTACATACCTTCAACGCCCGCGCCAGCCCGGTAATCGAAGAGAACTGAAGCCACGCTGTCTTCGGGGTAGCAGACCTGGAAGAAAACCTTCCCTGCGTAAACCGTAGACGCCAGGAAAACCGCGGCGCAGACGGCCAGCGCGGTGATGCGGGCGCGGCGGCCGGAGGGCCAGATCGCGGTGACAAAGAAAATCGCCATGGGCGCTTCCACCGCCTCAAGCCAGCGCCAGGGATACTGCAGAAAACGCATCTCCGGCAGCAGGACCCAGAGCGGCCGCGAAATGGGAAACAAGAAGAAGAAGACTACGACGGGAATGGCGGCCAGCGGAGCCCACCAGAGACGGGAGATGGCGGATTTGGCGACGGGCAACGTGCCGCGACGCCAACTGATCACGATGCTGGCGACGGCCACGGCGATCATGGAGACGGCAATCCACGAAACCTGATGCAGAATGTCGTCGTGCAGTGCGAGCAGCGGGTTGGAATGGCGCGCAAAGAGCCAATTGTTCTCGAAGTTGTAGCCGGGGTCCTCGGTGGCCTGCTTGATGTCGACCCAATAGCGCTCAACGGCCGCCGGAAGCCAGTAGATGGCGGCGAGGCCGAGACCCAGCACTCCCGCGAGCGCAGCGCGAACGAGCGGGGCCCAGGATCTGTTGGCCAATGCCCACAGCAGAGCGACGCCAGCCATGAGATAACCGGCCATTACGCCCAGGGGAAGGTTCGAAAGCCACGCGCCGGCCAGCGCGAGGGCGAGGGGCGCGGTGGAACCGTTGAATGCGCGGTCCATTACTGTGGTTGCGCTAACGCTGAATTGGGCATGAGCGTTCCCACCCTTTCGCAAAAAGCGCGAAAGGATGGGGCACCCAGAGTTTGGGCGATCGCGCATCGCGAACAGCACGATGAGCGGAAGCCAGAATCCGCCGGCAAACTCAGGAAACGCGGAGCGCTCATAGGCGGTGAAGAGCGTGAATGTGGAGAAGAGCGAGGTGCATCCGGCCAGCGTAGCGGGAAGATCGTCGAGAGCTTCAAGAGCGAGGGCGCGCGTGGCCAGGCCGGTTGCGGCCAGGGTGAGAAACGTGAGCGCGATGGGCGCGAGATGCCAGGGAAGAATGAGGCCGAGCGCCGCGCCCAGCATCCAGGTGAGCGGCGGATAGAAAACGAAGCGCGGCTCACCGGCGCCGTAGTTGGGGCTGGGAGCCCAGTGCGGATACAAAATGCCGTGATGCCACGTATTCACGCAATCGAGCCAGGAGACGAGGTGGACGTCGAAGTCGTGGCCGCAGGAGTTGCCGCGCAGAAGTTGGGGGACGATGGCGACGAATGCGGCGAGAAAAATGATCAAGGGGCCGGCGTGGTAGCGCAGGCGCGATGGGCCCGTCGGCTCGCCCGCGGAGGAAAAAGCAACCGCAGGTCCTTCGACTCGGTCGCTCTCGCGACCTCGCTCAGGATGACAATGCTGGGGATCAGGGGTCGCCCATGCTCCCTGTTCCCTGTTGCCTGTTCCCTGTCTTTTCATGGCAGCAAGCGCAATGTGTGGCGGGTTTGGGCCGCGACCGCTGCCGGAGTGAAGGGCAGCGCAAAGGTGGTTCCTCCATACCAATCGTTCCACTGGTCGCGGAAGTAGGGGCTGAGCGGGTTGCCGCTCTCGCCCATCACGATGTTCTCAGTCGATCCGTCGATGTTGCTCCAGTCCATGGTGAAGCGCTGCGACGGGCCCAGAGTGCGGCCGACCTGCTTGACAGTCGTGCCGTCGCCGCTTTGCGGCTGGGGCCCGGTTCCGGCCACGCGGCTGAGGAGGGGCAGAAGCGCGGCAAGCGGATGCTCGACATCGACCACGTGCCAGCTCCCGTAGTTCCAGCGGTCCACATCGGCGGGGGCTTTTCCGCTGCGCATGCCCTTGCTCACGGCCGCGGTCAGCAGCGCGTCCCAGTTTTTGTAGCTCTTGGGAAGCCACTCCGGCTTGGCGTGCATCACGATCTCTTCCAGGGCAAAGCTCGACTCGTTCCAGAGGTAGTCGGCGGCAACTTTGCCCAGTTTGGGCTCGAGAATCATGGGCCAGAGCGCGGCGCGGGTCCGGGTGACGAGAGAAGCGGCCGCGGAGTCGGTGGTGAGGCGGCCGTCCCAACTGCGCATCAGGTCGGCGGCCTGGCGCAACTCCGGATCGCCGTTGCCCTCGGGACCGGGAGTGTGATCGATGGCGTAGGCAAAGCGATGGCCCATCTCCTGATCGACCTCGCTGTAGATGTCGGTCTGGACGGCGAGCATGTCGGCGGGCGTGAGCTGATCGCGGCCGTCCAATGATTTATAGATGCGCTCGATGCGATAGGGATCAATCCAGTCGTCGGTGATGAGGTACGGCGACTTGTCGGTGGTGACGCGGGAGTTGGCTGTGGCCAGAAAGCCTGACGGCGGGTCGAAGGCGTTGGGCATCTGGTCGAAGGGGATGTAGATCGAGTTCGGATTTCTCACGACGTCTCCCCACTCGGCTCTGCGATCCAAAACATCGTGTTGAATCGGGACGTCAAAAAGTCCTGCCGGGCTTCTGATGGGCACCTTGCCGATGGCTTGGTAGGCGATGTGGCCCTGATCGTCGGAGTAGACGAGGTTCTGCGTGGGCCAGCACCACTGCGTGAGTGCGGCAGAAAACTCCGTCCAGTTCGACGCCGTGTTCATCTCGTAGAGCGGGAGCGCGTTGAGCGATGGATCGTAGAGGGTCCACTTGAGAGCGACCGGCGGGTCGCCGGCTGAGAGAAGCGGATTCAAGAGCGGCCCGTGCGCGGTGGATTCGACGTCGACGACGACATCGCGGCCGCCGCGCACGTGGATTACTTCGCGATCGACGGTGAGCGGATGCCATGCGGCGTCGGTGCCTTCGTAGTTGCCTTTGCCGTCGAGCTTCTCGGTGTAGAGATCCTGCACATCAGCCAGCAGTGCGGTGTAACCCCACGCGACATGCGCGTTGTGCCCGGCAACGATGAGCGGCAAGCCGGGCAGTGTGACGCCCGCGGCGTGAAAACCGGGTGCGAGCAGGTCGGCCATGTACCAGGTGTCAGGCTCGCGCAGGGTGAGGTGCATATCGTTCGAAAGCAGTGGCTTGCCGCTGGCGGTGTGGCTGCCGGCGATGACCCAATTGTTGGAACCGGCGGCGCAACCGTCGCAGTCGTGTTGCCCCAGCAGGGCCAGCAATGAGGCCGTTTCCTCCGGCGCAGCGAACGCCGCCAGAGATGCGGCAGGAGCGGGCGTCGCGCGGGCTTCGGTGTTTTCGTCGTCGTCTTCATCGTCCCCCTTCTTCGAGGGCGGCGCCTGCGGTTGCGGGGCGCTGAGATCGACCTTGATGCCGGTGGGCGGGTGATCGCGCCAGGAACCGACGGGGTAAAGATCGGCGATGAGCTTGGAGTCGTTGAGTTTGGCCTCAACGTGGGCGCGGGAGATCTTGGTAGGGAAGTGGGTGTCGAGGGTCTGCACCATCATCAAGCCCACACTTACGGAATCCACGCCGGTCCAGGGCTGAGGACGGTAGCCGAGCAGCCGGAACTCGGCGGGAAGCGTGTTGGATTTTTCGCAATGCGCAATGTAGAGGTTCACGCCGCGGGCGTAGTCGTCGAGGATTGCGCGGAGGGCGGGCTGCAGGTGGCTGTAAATGCGCTGAGCCGTGAGTCTAATCTGCAGCACACGTTGCATTTTGTCGTTTTTGACGAGCCCCGGACCCAGGATTTCGGCCAGGTCGCCGTTGGCGGCGCGGCGGGAAGCGTCCATCTGCCACAGGCGGTCCTGGGCGGTGACGTAGCCCTGGGCGACAAAGAGATCGTCCTGCTTGGCGGCTTCGATGTGGGGTACGCCGTGCGCGTCGCGGCGGACGATAACCGGAGCAGACAGGACGGGCGCAGAGAAGCTGGCAAGATGCACGTCGCCATCGAGCTGGGGCAATGCGGCTTTGGTCACCGCGCGGAGCCACAGCAGGCCCGCGCCAGCAGCGATCAGGAGCAGGGCGAGCAGTGCGCCGCTGATCCAGAGCAAGATGCGCGGCCAGCAGCTTTTGCGGCGCCGGCGCGGCGCGGCCTGGAGTGCAGGCAGGTTGGATGAAGACGAATCGGTCATTGGCCAGATTCAGGATACGCTGGCCGATTGACCATGTTGCTCAACGCGCTTTCACCGAATCTGTCAGGCGCCCCGCATATAGAGCCGCACCGCGCCTTCGACGGTTGCTCACATCGAGCGGGGCTGTTCAGGTTGACGAGCCTGAATTCAATTGACGAACGCTTTCGCTCCTCCTGGACACACCGAGTCAAGATCGATTTCAGGGTGCGCAGACTGAACCCGGGTGGTTCCATTTGCCTGGACGACGATCGACCTGGAGACCACCGACCATTGTTCCGAGCAAGCCTGAAGTACTTCGTCTTTGCCCGCTGCATGATGCTTCCGAAATGGGTACGCAATCACGTCTCCGGCCCCGTACACATACGCACCTACGACCAGGGGCAGGCAATTCAAGAACCCCGAACACATCGCGTCGTCTTCCAGGGTGTAGTTGTAGTGCCGCAAAGCGATCGGCTTCGAGTTCGGAGGGTTCACACTCTCGGGCTCGATTGAGATGGATCCGTTCTTTTTTCCGGGAACCGCTTTGCGGACCGCCGCGACGACGCCTGTCGCGGGTGTGCCCTCGGGAATAACGACGACTCCGTCAATGGTCACATCTTCCTTAACAGCCATGCGCACCGATTGACCCGTGGTCGCGGTTGCGGACGACACCGCTTCCAACAACATGAGCTTCATGAAGGTGCGTTTTTTGAGCACAATTGGCTTATTCGCTCCTGTTGGAACGCTAACCGGGGACGCCGCTTGCTGCCCCGCCAGCAATGGGCAAAGAGTGATACAGAGAATGGCTTGAAGCATCTTGCGAATCATGGCGATTCCTCTCCGAACAGGCCTGCACACCCTCACAACCCGTGATCGGCACTCGCCGCCTGCGCCGGGAGCCGGGCCGCGGAGAGTATCTTCACAATCTGCTCGGCCATGGGACCGGAGGCAACGACTCCGTCGAAGGCCCTGACCCTGCCCGAAGCGAGAACGATGCCTGTGCTCTTGTCCGTGAGGACATAGGTGTGGATATGAGTGAAGACGAGCCTGTGGACCTCGATCTCCAGATCGGCACTGCGTCCATTGCCGACGATGTTCAGGCCCAGCCGATCCCAGTTCTTCTGTTTCATCAGAGCCCGCTCCAGGGTGCTGACGGTCAGATACTGCGTCTCAGAGTTGATGCGAATTGTCCGGGCGTTTTTGATGGCCAGAATGCGTTCGGCGACGGCGCTCGATTGCGGCGCATCGGGGGCCTGCTGCTCGGCCAGCGCAAGCTGTGCAGTGGTGGAGGGCGAGGCGGCTTGCCTGGGCTGCTGTGCCACCAGCAACGGGCAGAGGGTGAGGAGGAGAACGGCTTGCTTCATCAGACGGTTCATCGCAGCTCCTTGTGGACTACAAGGGCGATGTTAGGGTGATTGCACACGTGTGCGGCTGGCGATTGGGACACTTTCGCAAGTGTCACAATGGTTTTTTTCTGCAGCCTGAGGAGACCGGCGCTACGAATTGGCAGGCGAGGCAAGCTCCGCTTCGAGAGCGCGGAGTTGCGCGATGGAGGCCACATCGAGCAGGCGGAAGACGATGGGGAAGCATTTCTTCGGCAGTTGCTGCGCGGTGACGATGTCGCAGATGACGCCGGACGTCGATTCCAGGCCGCGTTTCCATCCGGGACGAGTCGCGTCGCGCACCAGAAGATTCTCGGGCGACAGGCCCGCGGCCACGATCATGGTGCGCCCGATGCGCTGAAACTCGGTCCAGCGGGAGGCGATGCCGATCAGATCGGCCGAGTGCTCGGGCAGATAGCGCTCGAGATTGGCCTCGAGCGCGGAGGCCACGGGGTTCACCTGAAAGACGGTCAGCACGGTTCCGGTGGGAAGCAGCTTGCGCACCATGGCGGCCTTGCTGGGCAGACAGACGGGAATCGACCGGGCAATTTGGGTTTCTTCGCCGCACTCGTCCGGCGTGCAAGCGGCCACGGGGAGAGCGAGGCTCGATTCCATCTCGACGGTGACGATTCTGCGCAGCTCGGGGTCGGGCTCAATGACCAGCCAGCGCGCCAGCGGCGCCAACGAAAGCCAGCGGCGCAGCCGCGCCCGCAACAACGCATCCGATGCGCCGATTTTGCGCGCCCTGGCCGCCAGCTCACCGATGAGTTGATCGACGGCCATCTCCGGGCTGAGGGGAGTGGATGGGCGCGTGTTGGCCACGAAGACGCCGCTGCCGTGGCGGAATTCAAGCCAGCCGTCGCGCTCCAGCTCGCGATAGCAGGCGCTGGCGGTGTTGGGGTGAATGCCGAAGCGGCGCGCCAGTTCGCGCGTGCTGGGCAGCCTTTGGCCGGGAAGAATTCCGCGCGTGAGGATGCCGAGCACAACCTGGGTGATCAACTGCTCACGAAGGGAGATTTCGGCGCTCCGGTTGAGCCAAAGGCGCATACGTGCAGTTCTCAGTTCACGGTTCGGAGTTCACAGTTCACGGTTCGGAGTTTACACGGCAGCGGGCGTGGCGCGCGTGCTCAACCTCCCATAAATCAAAACCAAAACCAGTAGAAAAAGAATTGCGCCCAACACCAGCAAACTGCCTTCCGGGCCGACAGCGCCGCCGCTCCACAAGGGATTGCCGGCCGGAGTGCTGGTCAGGTAGCAGCCACGGGCCGTGAGACCGCTATCGGCGGTTCCGTAGAAATACGTTTCGCCCCAGTCCCAGCCGGCGTGGCAGCCGATGGCCCACCAGGCGGAACCGGTGACGCGCACGCTTACGCAGAGGACGAAGCCGATGAATGCGGCGGCAAAGATGCCGATCCCGGTCTCGCCCGGGTTGGACACGTGCATATAGCCGAAATAGGCTGACGTCACCCATGCCGCGTACCAGAATCCACTGCGTGGGGCAGCCTTTAGGTAAAGGATGAGGCAGGGAATCAGTCCAACCAGAACGGCGGCATACACTCCCCATACATCGCTATCGTGGTGATGTCTCATCGCCAGGCGCACGCAGAAGTATCCGCAAATGCCCAGTGCCCACCAGAAGTTGATGCCGCGGTTGAGGGTATAGAGCAGGTAGCAGCGGCACAACCCCTCTTCGAAACAAGCCCCCATGAAAAAAATGCAGCCCCACAACAGGCCATAGCGGAAGATGGCCGCGCCGGAAACCGCAACAGGGCCGAAGTGCAGCCAGCCACCGGCAGCCAACGTCCCAACCAGAGCGGAAAGGGCAAGAAAGCCGGCTGCCATGCCGAAAAAGAAATGCTGCGGCCGTCGCGGACCAGTGAGGTTATAGGCCAGAATCCGCCGACCCTCAATGAGGCCTACGAGCGCGACCGCAAGGATGAGCGCGAGCAGGCCTCCCGCTTCGCCGAAGAAGGCAGTCCCGGGCGCAAACTGATCCGCCAGGTCGATCAGGTGGAAATGCAACATCGCGTAGTCGATGACGAAGTTGAAAGGGTAGAACAGAAGGAAAAATATAGCCACCGACCAGCCGGCGCGCAGGCCCTGGGGGCCGATAAAGATCCAGTGCAGGCCGCGGTAGGGTTCCTCAGCGGAAGCGGGTTCTGGGGACCCTGGGGTCACAACGGGCTCAGCGTGGTTTGCGGCGGGCGCTGCTGTGGCAGGGGGCTGGTTCTCCGGCTCCATGGAGTCTCCTTCTTGACAGGGATCTGGCGTGCTCAAGTTTTTCCCGAAGGGCTTACATTGGCATTCTACGCAGACGGGGCCGGATTGGTTTCAGGGGTATCGAGTTCGATTCGTGGACCGTGGACCGTGGGCTGTGGGCCTAGCACGGTTCACGGTTCACGGTTCACGCGTCGAAACACGAGCCACGAATTAGAAGCCTATTTCTGCTTTTCGCCGGGCTGATTGGCGACCTGCAGGTAGTTCTTCACGCTGAAGACGCCGGGAACGCCGTCGGCGCGGATAAACGCAGCCTCCTTGTCGGCCTCCGAGTCCACCAGGCCGTAGAGCGCCACATTGCCGTTCTGCACGGAAATGCGAATGGGCATGGCGGGATCGATGGCGTACCGGTTGAGCGACGGGAAGCTGTAGACGGCGCGCGCCACTTCCACCCGGATGCGGTCGTCCATGGGAGAAACCGGATCCACGCTGATTTCGTCGACCACATCTTTGACGCCGGGCGTGGTGGCCACCAGGCCCAGCGCGGAGTCGCGGTTCGGGTAATCGTGCGCGTGCCCGCCCAGCGTCACCACCCCGTTTTGCACCTGCACCGTGATGGCGTCGAAGACATTGCCGTAACCGACGCGGTCGTAGGTCAGCTTTTCCGCCAGGCTTTGCTGCAACTGGCTGTCGGGCACGGAGGGTCCGGCGACCTCAATGTCGTTGCGCACCGCCGTAACGCCTTTGACCTTGTGCACGGTCTTGTCGGCATCGGCCTTGTATTCATACAGGCCGACCGTACCCGACAGCGTGGCAATGCCGTTTGCATCCACGCTCACCTGAACATCCTTGTATTGCGACTTGTTGAGCTTGGCCCGGACGGCTGCAGCCACATCCTGCGGTTCAGCCGCAGAAGCGCCTTGGAAAAGGGTGAGAAGGGCTGCAAACAGCGCGGCAGCCAAGACCAAAGTTTTGCGAGAATTCAAGAGTTTTGTCATAGGGGAATCCTCCACGTTCACGATCTTTGTGCTTGCCAGGGGCAGCCGCAAATTTTTGGGATTTATAGGCGGCATGGCCCCCACATGCGTCTTTTTAGACACAGGAAACCGCGATTAGGTTGCGGGAGATTGCGATTTCTGACAATTCAATCTGGCCCGTGGCTGGCGCCGGCTGCCGCTTCAGCGATAGCGGCGGGTGGCCTTGATGACCATGGAGAAGACGCCTGACTCGTCGCGGGCCACCACGACCGAAACGTGGCGGTTAATGGCCACTTCCGCCTGCAGTAACTGCTGGCTGGTGGTATTCACGTCGGTGGCGTAGGTGAGGGTAACGATGCGGCCGAACTGCTCCTGCACGGTGATGCGCGAGGTGGAGTTGCCGAATGCGCCCAGGTAATTGGGATCGACTTTGACCGAACCGGCGCCGAAGAGCTTCTGCACGCGGCTGCTGACGGTGGCGTTGAGGGCCCCGCCGAGGATTGCGTCAGTGGGATTGGCGAGGGCCTGCTCCTGCTGTTGCGTGTAGAGGCGTTGCTGGCTGGCGGTGTGGCCGAGGGCCAGGAGCGAAACCACGTCGGCTTCAGGCAACGGAGGATCGCTGCGATAACTGACGGAAAGCTTCTGCGGCGATCCGTGCAGGCCGAGGGAGATGTCGTAGTCTTCAACGTGCGCCGTGGCGCTGAGGTCGATGATGGGCTCGATGCGCACCGGGTTGGTGAAGGTGATGTCGCCGCGCTCGAGGTCGTAGCGGGTTCCGGCGATCAAGGCGCTGCCCTCGGTGACGGAAACGCGGCCCAGAAGCGAGGGCGAAGCCAGCGTGCCGCGGAGGCGCAAATCCACGTCGCCGGCCAGCTTGGCGAAGGCGTTCTGGAAGCTCAACTGCGGAGACGAGACGATGTGCACGTCGAGGCGCACGTGATTCGACGGAGCGTCGGGCGGCGCGACGGTCTGCACCGAGGTGCTGGCCTGGGTGGCGAGGGCCGCCAGGTCGAGATCGGGGCTGACGGAAAAACGCGTGATCAGCACGTCGCCGCTCAGGAGCAGGTTGTTTTGCGCTCCCTGCAGGTGGAACGTGGCGTCGGCGAGCGAGCTGACGCCCTCGGGATAGCGAATGTGCACCTCTTTGCCCGTCACCGACAGGTCGGCATAGATGCCGTGCTGATAGGCAAGATAACCGCCCACAGTCAGCAGGCCGCCGCCGCTCATCGCGGTCAGGCTTCTCACTTCCAGCCGGTTCTGGTTGAACTCGAGCGTGCCGTGCAATTGGCTTAGTCCATTGGGCAGATCTTCGAGCGAAAGCGCGCCGTTCTGGAAATCGATGCGCCCCTGCAGGTTGGGATGCATCAGGGGTCCGTGCGCCTCTACCTGGAAGGTCGTCAATCCGCTGGCGGTCAAATCGGGATCGATGGTCTCAGCCAGCTTCAGGTTGATGGCGCCGCTGGCGGCGAGATCGAGCTGCTGGGAACCTTCAAGCGACAGAACGCCCTGCACATGAAGGTCGGTATTTTCGCCGGTGACGTGCAAGGGATCGAGATGAATGCGGCCGTTGGCCAGCGTGGCATGCAATCCGCCGTCGCCCTGGAGCTGAACGCCGGAAATGGTGAACGCCAATTCGCGAAGCTGCGCTTCGCCCTGAAGCTCGTCGGGATGCGCCAGCGGACCGTCAATCGAAACCGTGCCGGCCAGCGCCGACTCGCCATTGAATTCCGCCAAGTGCGCCATGCGGAGAACCGTACCGAGGTTGAAGCGGGAGAATTCCAGCTGGGCGTGCGTCGCATAGTCGCCATGGAGAGAGGTCTGCCCGCGCAGGTCGAGCTGGGCTTGCTCCACTTGCGTGCTGGCGTTGTATTCGAGAAGCGGACCCGCGGAATGCGCGGTTGCCTGGAGGGTTCCGAAGCGCTGTCCGCCGAAGGTGGGCACGGTCAGCGTGGCATGGCCCTCCAGACGCGGGTCGTTCAACGTGCCGGAGCCGGTGACGGAAAACGCGAGCTTGCCGGAGGCGTCGAGATTGCGGCTGCTGAGGAAGCCCAGGCGCGCGATGTCGATGTTTTCGGCGCGCGCATCCCCTTGAAAGCGCTCGGTTTTGAAGTCATAACTTCCTGACGCGGAGAGGTTGCCACCGGCCTCGTTCAGGGTGGCCGACGTCAGCTTGAGCACCTGGCCGGCGAGCGCGCCCTGGACGCGCAGACCTGTGACCGGCTCGCCATAGAGGGCGCCTCGCTCCATTTGGATGGAACCGGAGGCGTTGGGCGCATGGAGCGGCCCGTCGGCCTGGATGCGCGCGTTGAACGCGCCGGTGAGGGGTAGTTGGGGGCCGCCCTCCGCGGTAAGGAGCGGCTGCAGGTCGGCAACCTCGAGGTTGGCCGCGTCGAAGTGTGCATGCAGCACGGCGTTGGAGTCAAATTCCGGCTCGCGGCCCGGCGCGGCGTCGAGCGTGCCGCCCAGTGTGATGCGTGTCGCGCCACGCTGGAGCTGCGCATGCTGGATGGCGATCTGCGACGGCGAGTACGTGCCTGATGCGGAAACAGAATCGAAGCGCACAGTCTGCGGCGGGCCGGAGCTGCCGGCCGCGGCGGGCATTTCGAAGGCAAGTTGCGTGGCTTGCATCGTGCCTGCAAGGTGCGGCCGGGTGAGCGAGCCGGTCCACGATCCGCGAAAATCGGCTTGCCCCGCCAGCGACACCGGCAGCGCCGCAATTCCGGTTTTCCCGTTGCGCTTCAAGCCGAGACTGCGCAACGACGCATCAAATTCAGCCAGGTTATGCGAGTGAAAATCGATGGTGAGCGCCGACGGGCTCGCGATCGGGTATGCGCCCAGCACGCCATGGGCTTCAAGGTCGCTTTGGGGCAGGTGCAGCTCGAGCTTGCGCAACTGCACGGAGCCGTTGTGTTGCGCATAGGTGGCATCGATCGCGCCCGTCGCGGGCACTTCGCCAGAAGGAGTCTGCTTTGAGGGGCTGAGGCCGAGCTGCGCATCGACTGAGACAGTGTTGCCGTCGCCATGCGTCCAGACGGCGACCACGGGGCCGTTCAATTGGGCGTCCAGCCCCAGGCGCCGGTAGGACGGCGGGCTGACCATATCGAGCAGCGTGTCGAGCGCCACATCCTTGAAATTGGCGGTCACTTTGCCGTTGACGGGGATGATCCAAGGCGGGGTGCGGACGAGAGTATTGCGGTTGGCCAAAGACTCTTCAGTGCTCTGAACGGTCTCTTGCCGGTGCGCGGAGGGATCCAGGGGAAGCCAGGGCTGGAGCGCGACCGTTCCCTCGAGCTGGCCGCCCTGGCGCAAGCGGGCAACGATTTGCGTGATGAGCAATTGCTTTTGATCGGCGTGGACGCGAGTGTCGAGAGTGATGCCCGCGGCGGTGACGCCCTCGCCGATGTAGGAACCGTCGTCAATGTGCACGCCGCCATCGATTTGGAAAGCTTGTTCCTGGCCGGCGGCAGTGAGATCGAGATGTGCCAGGCCCTCGGGCGCATCGCCATAGCCGGTGATGGGGTCTAGGAGCCGCATATCCAGATCGCCTTGCACGTGCGCGTGCCAGCGGGGATGCGTGAAGTCTTCGAGATCGCCAGTGACATCAAGAGAGTGCCTCGGGCCGCCGCGCCTCTCGGCCGTGATGCGCAAGGAGCGCAGAAACACGTGCGCGTGCTCCAGGTCGAGCGTGGCCTGCAGGGCTCCGTGCACCGGCGGCGGGTTGCGCGGCACGGTGCGGGCGAAATTGAGATCGGCGACGCCGGCCTCGATGCGATAGGACGCGGGCGTGCGAAACGTCGCGGGAATATAACGCAGGACGAGCGACGCATCGTTGGCCGAAAAGTCGAGCGGCGCGTTCCGGCTCTGATAATCGAAGCTGGCGTTGCGGCTGTCGTAGTCCAGGTTGCCCCGTTCGATCACAATCCGGCCGGCATGCATCTCGAACAGGGTGTCGATGGCGGACTTTGACGAGGTGCGCCGCTTAAGCGGATGCGGCTGATTCGTCGATCCGTTGGGATAGACGATGAAGTGCAGGCTGGGCCGGTCAATCTCCAGGCTGCGCAGGCGAACGCTGGGACTGAAAAGATTGCGCAGGCTGAAAACCACGCGCAGGTGATCGATTTTTGCGTAGGGGGCGTCGCCGGGATCTTCAAGCCCGTGAATGACGATTCCGTCGGCCTCGGCTTCAAAATGAAGCAGGCGCCAGTGGAAGGATGCAATCTCGGCCCGGCCGCCGGTGAGCGTTTCGAGAGACGTGATGAGGTGCTTGCGCACCGCGTTTTCAAATGCGGAGGAACTGGCCACGAAATAGAGACTGACGGTCAAAACCCCCAGCAAGACCGCCGTGAATGCAACGGCGAGGGGAAGATGCCGCAGGAAGAAGCGGCGCAGACGGCTGCGCACGCCGCGCCGCGGCGGTTCTGGCTCGGCAAGCTCTTCGCCGGCCATGGGCGTTTCGTCCTGCTCGCTCATCGGCTCCCCCTTTCCGCGCCGTTCGGGTTGGCCGGCGTTTCCGCGGACGGCGCAAGTTCCGGATCGAGCACTTCCACGTCGCCCTGCTGGCGCAAGTTGGTGAGCCAATTGTCGAACAGCACATTGACCTGTTGCTGCAGCAGGATTTCCTGTATGCGCGGCGCTACCTGATCGAGCGGCGGAGCGGTTTCGCCGGGCGCGTACTGCGGCAGCAACGTGTCGTGGTAGTAGGCTTCAATTTGCTGCGGCGAGACTTGAATGCCCTGCCGGAAGCGCTGCTCAATGAAGCGCAGAATCTCCAGGCGGTAGCGGAGATAGGACTCGACGTGCTCTGCGGTGAGCCCATGCGCCGCGAGAAATGCCTTCCATCCCGCATCGGAGGCGCAGTTCTGGCGGACGCAGATGGGAACTTCGGTGCGGATCTCATGGAGACGCGCATTGACCTCTTCTTGCGAGGGCTCAATGGCCGGCATGTCTTCCTGGCGGATCTGCTGCTCAATGAGCGTGCGGCTGATGAGTTGATCGAGCGCTTGCTGCCGCGTGAGCTCGACCTGGGAGGCAGTATCGGGATCGAGAACGGAGAGGCGGATTTCGTCGTCGAGGTCGCTGGCCAGGATGACGTGCTTGTTGACGACGGCGACCGCGCGGTCGAGGACCACCGGCGAAGCCGGGCTCGGTGCCTGACCATGAAGTGTCACGGCTCCGGCCAGAGATGCCAGTAGAAGAAGGTGCCGGATCGTCTTGCTCCAGGAAAAATCAAATGCGGGTCCTTCGACTTCAAGTGGCGCGAAAACGCGCCGCGCTCCGCTCAGGACGACAGCCATCCGGCGAGTGAAGCCGATTCGGATTAGAGCACGCGTGGTCATCAGAAGGCCTGCCCCAGGCTGAAAAAGAAGTTAATGTGCGGCCCCTGGCCGAGATACGGACCCGTTGCCCAACCGGGAATCTTGCTCACGGTTGTCGTGGGGATCGAGTAGTTGATATTCACCGGGTAGATGGGTGGATTGAGGTTATAGCTGAAATCGAAGCGAATGGGGCCAACCGGCGTATGGTAGCGCAAGCCCGCGCCCAGCGCGTGCGAGAAATCGTTGAAGCTGCACGGACCCTGTTGGCCGGTCGAGGTCAGCGGACCGGTGCCTGTGGGATCATAGCCACCAGGGTAGGCGGCACTGGGGTTTGTTATGACCGCGTTTTTGCACGCTCCGCTGTCGGGCTGGCGGGTGCGGAAAATGCTGCGCCATGCGTCGCCGGCATTGGTAAACACGTTGCCCATGTCGTGAAAGATGACGAAGCTCACGGTATTGCCGAACCAAGGCAGGGTGGGAGGCGGCAGGCGCAATTCAGTGCTGTTGATCAGCGCTCCCGCGCCGCCGATCTGATAGCCGGTTTCAGGATCGCGCGGCCCGGCGGCGTTTTGTGAAAAACCCCGCAGCGAAACCGGACCGCCGGCATAGAGCCGCTCCGGCAGCGGAATCAGCTCGCTCGATCCATTGCCGAAGGCGCGAATCTGCCCGTAGCGCGTGTTGCGCGCCACCACGAAGCGGTTCTTGTCGAAGCTGTAATAACTGGAATTCGAAGTGTCGATGCGGTTGAATTCGGCCTGCGCGCCGAACAGCCGGTCGGACAGAAACTCCTGAAAGCTGGTGTACGTGCCACGGTGCGCGTCCAGGGGTACATCGCGCGTGTCGCGCAGCCATGTAAATGCGGGCCCTCCCACGCGGGTTGCCGTCGAGAGCTCGGAGATTTCTCCGGGATACACCTGCAAGCTGCTGGCGGCCACTTTCACTCTGCGGAAATCGATTTCGTAGATGAAGGTGTTGGCCCGGGACAGCCACGATCCGGGATGGTTGAAGTTTTCCGTCCAGCGGAATGCGCCCTCGAGGCGCGACGCAACGTAGGTCGATACGTCTTCGCTGTTGGCATAGCCGCCGGAAAATGTGAGGCCGAAGTTGGGGTTTCCCTCGATATGCGGAACCTGGTAGAGCAGGCCGAGGCTTTGCTCGAGCAAGCCGTAGGTGCCGCGCAGCGAGGCCGACTGCTCGCGGCCGAAGAGCCCGTTGCGGGTGATGGCGGCCAGCACGCGCGGGCTGACACCGGTCTTTCCGTTGGGACTGCAGGCGACTCCGGCTGCGAATGCGCCCGAACAGTTGTTCTGCGGCTGTCCGGTTTGCGCCTCAACGCCGAAGCCGTAGGTCAACGTCCAGCGCCGCGCTTCGATGGCCTGGATCAGCACGGTTTTTTGGGGCGCGTCGCCGGCGGGATTCACGACCGCTGTGTCTACCTCATTGAAGAGCGCGAAGGCGTAGAGGTTGCTTTGCGTCGCGGAGAGAGCATTCTGATTGAGCGGATCGCCGGCGTGCACGGTGATGGCTCGCGCCACCGTTTGCGGGCGCGTGTTTTCAAGGCCCGTCAACAGCACGTTGCGGACAAAGGTTTGCGGTCCCTCGTCGACATGGAAGATCACATCGACCTTGCCGGGATCGGCGGACTCAGGTTGCTGCGTCACGTTCACAGCCGCCTGATCGAAGCCGCGGCTCAAATAGGCCGTGACCAATGCGTCATGGTCGCCGGCAAGATAGCTGGGCGAAAGCATCTGGCCCGGCGTGGTGTTGAGCAATGTTGTCAAATTCGCCGTGGGAATGTGATCGTTGCCCTGCAACTCGAGGCCGCCGACGCGAAGCTGCCGGCCCTCCGCGATGCGGTAGACGATTTTGAGCGGGGCAGTGTGCGCGCCAGTTTGCTGCGGCGGTGCGCTGCCGCCGGTCTGCGCATCGTCCGCGGTCTCCGGCGTGCTGGTTTCGGGCGTGACCTTCACCTGAGAAAAACCGTTGTTGCGATACACGCTCTCGAGGGCGCTGACGTCCGTCGAGACCAGCACCTGACTGTAGAGGCCGTGACGGTCAAGCACGTCGGCGGCATGAACGCTGAGCAGATCCATGAGCGTGGCCGCGGAGAAATAATGATTTCCAGCGATGGCGACCTGTTCCACGCGACGCCGCGGACCCAGCTGCACGGTATAGAGAATGGTCACTTCGTCGCTGCCGCCGGATTTCCGCTCGTGATCGACCCGGGCATCGAAGTAGCCCAGGCGCTGATAGTAGTCGCGCAGGCGGCGATTGCCTTCGTTGAGCAGGTCTTCGTCGACGCTGCCCTCCTGAAAGATGGGGATGAGCCGCTTGATGCGCTCGGGGTCGATGCTTGCCCCATGTACCTCGACGCGCACCACGGGTCCGCGGTTGGCCGAGAATTGATAGTTGACCGCCTTCATGGCATGGTCATAGGCCGCGGATTCGAGCTTTACCTCGGCCTCGAGGCGATCTTGCTTCTGATAGTTGCGAAGCACGCCATCGAGCGCCCGATTCACGGTGTCGTGATCGACGTGCCCAATCTTCCAGAGATGGGCGTGAAGCCGGAACTCGTCTACGGTCATTCCGGAATCGCCAGTGACTGTGACCTTGCCCACGCGCGCACGCGGCCCCGAGACCACGCGAAACGCGATGTCGGCAAGCTGTTGCCGGGGACGCGGGGTGATGGTTTGCGTAATGACCGATTCGTAGTAGCCATTCTGCTCGAGCGTGGCGCGCATCTGTTCGACAGCGCGGATCATCTTCTCCTGGGTCAGGCGGGTTCCCGCATCCAGCTGGCTGGCGCGCTGCAGTTGCATATTCATGGTGGCGCCCGCGGCTCCGTCCACGCCCACCGTTCCGATAAAGGTGCGAGGATTTCCGGCGAAAACCAGGGCCACGCCATCCGCCAGGCGCGTGCCGCGTGCCTCGATGGTGTCGTAGAGGCCGATGGCATATAGCTGACGCAAACTGCTTTTCAGGTTCTCCTCGGTCAGCGGCGCTCCTTCAGCCAGGGGCAGATGACCGGCAAGCGGCTGGAGCTGATCGGCGGGAACGCCCTCGAACGCGATGCTTCGAACGGGCAGGCCCTTCCACGCGAGAACGGAATTACTCGATGGTGCGGGCGATGCTGCGCCCGGTTCGCTGCCGGCTGCCGGAGAGGGCAGCAAAGAGGCCGGGCCGGCAGCGGGTCCCTGGCACCAGCCGTGGAGCAAACCGCCTGCAACCAAAAGGATTGAGGCGAGCAGAGCTCCGGCGCGCGACCGGCGAATGACCAGACCTTGCCGATCCATTGAGGTAGGACAGAGCCTGCATCGGGGGGCCGGGCCAGCACCGCATCTTTCTACCGGCTTTGTCCACAAGACCATATTTTTTAGAAAATGTGCGGGACGACCGATCGCCAAATCAAGGCCAATGCGGATCGCCACGCGATGTTGCAGGGTATCGGCTGCAGTCGATTCTTGTCCACGGTCAGTCAATCCCAGATGCTTCCCCTTATACTAACGAGGAAAGAAGCCAGGGCAAAACCTGAGACGCGACGCCGAGTGTCGCTTCGTCCAGGGCCGCGGGGCCGGCATGGTGAGAGGAATGGCTCCTCGCCGGGATTGTGGCTCCGCTCTCATGGCAGAAACCACCTGCCGTACCCTCCGCGGAAAGCGCGAATCGCCTCCCGGGAGTCCTGGCTGTTGGAGCGCCAACTTCCCAAGCCCATGCCGGGATGAGGGACGCGGTTTCGAGATCGGCAATCTCCGGCATTGCGAATATGCATCGAACCCTGTAGCAGGCAATCCCAAGGAAGCGCATGGCCGACGCCCCCACTCCGACGCAAGCGCCCCGCGGGACCCGTGTCAGCGACGGCGAGGAAGCAGCGCAGGGAGCGGCCACCGGCAAGTCCACGGCGTCCACGGCCGCCCAGCCGGCCGATGCCGACGTGCTGGCGCGGGCACAGGCCGGCGATCACGAGGCGTTTGCCCAGCTCTACACCCTGCACAAGCGGCGCATCTACTCGCTTTGCCTGCGCATGGTGGGCAACGTGGCCGAAGCGGAGGATTTGACGCAGGAGGCATTCCTGCAGCTGCATCGCAAGATTGCCACCTTCCGCGGCGACTCGGCCTTCTCCACCTGGCTGCACCGCCTGGCCGTCAATGTGGTCCTGATGCAACTGCGCAAGAAAGGTTTGTCGCTGATCTCTCTGGACGAAGCCATGGAGCCGAACCCGGAAGAGGGTCCGAGCCGCAGCTTTGGCGCGCCCGATCTGGCGCTTGCCGGAGCCATCGACCGCCTGGTTCTGGAGCGCGCCATTGCCGATCTCCCGGCCGGCTACCGGCTCATCTTTATCCTTCACGATGTGGAGGGTTTTGAGCATAATGAGATTGCATCGATGCTGGACTGCTCAATTGGCAACAGTAAATCGCAGTTGCATAAGGCGCGTCTAAAGTTGCGCGAGGCATTGCGCACCCAGAACCGCCAGGAGGCGCGGCCATGAACGGCGACCGCAACACATTGAGCTGTGCCAAATTCCAGGCTCAAATGGCCGAGCTGATCGGTTCGGGAGAGGATCTCAGTGTGCATCCTCATCTGAAGGACTGCGCAGACTGCCGTGCCCTGCTGGCCGATTTGAAAACCATCGCCGAGGCAGCGCGACAGTTGTTTCCCAGCGTGGAGCCGCCGGACGAGGTGTGGGAGCACATCGAGTCGGCCATCAAACGGGAGAAGTAGACGGCTTTGAACGCCGGCTAGCCGCGCGTCGTGATGGGGCTGCTCTGGAGTTTGCTGCGCCGGTTAAGCCGTCGTCCATCCTGTTCCCAAACCCAAACCAAACCCGCTCCTGTGCCCCGGCCTTCGCACCGGAGCCCGTATCCCTCACTTTCACCGGTTTTTGGCCGATAGAGGGGTGGGATGGCTGCGTTGAGCTAGCCGGAGGGTTGCACCGGTCCTTTGACGGGGTTCCGGCCGCGATAGGCGTCTGGTAAGCCCTTCGAATGAAAGCCAATTAGCAGGTCCAGGAACCCCGGAAGGGACGGGAACGTAGTATCAGTTTACGCACAGCAAGTGAGATGCGCGGGAAAGCCGATTTTGCAACTTTTTCCCTTTCTGAACTATCTAATGGTAGAAAAGTTGATACGGGGACACTCAATGCCAAACCATCCAGCTTCACCCTCCGACGAACCCACACCGAAGACCGCAAACGGAACGCGCATCATTCCGGTTTTGCCCGTGCGCGATACAGTTCTGTTTCCTCATGCCGTCCTGCCCTTGACGGTGGGCCGGGAAAGCTCCATCCAGTTGATCGAATCGCTGGGCGAGGAGCGCGCCATTGTGGTCGCGGCGCAATTGGACGCGCGCCTGGACACGCCCAAACCCGCCGACCTGCACAACGTCGGCACCCTGGCTACTGTGCACAAGGTTGTGCGCATGCCCAACCAGAGCCGTTTTGTGTTCACCGAAGGTGTGAACCGCGTCCGGCTGGTGCGTTTTATCCAATCTGAGCCGTTTATGGTGGCCGAGGTAGAGACGCTGGAAGACGTGGCGCCGGCAACCTCTCCCGAGTTCGAGGCGCTGGTGCGCAATGTGATCGGCCAGTTCCAGCAGATCGTGGCGGAATCGCCTACGCTCTCCGACGAGCTGCGGACGATTGCGGCGAACATCGAAGAACCCGCCCGCCTGGTGGACTTTGTGTCGTCTTCCCTGCCCTTCCTGACCACGGACGACAAGCAGCTGCTGCTGGAAGCGCCGAGCGTGGTGGACCGGCTGGAACTACTGAACAAGCTGCTGGTCAAGGAGATCGAGGTGCAGCAGTTGCGCACCAAGATCCAGACCGAGGTGCAGGACCAGGTGCAGCAGTCGCAACGCGACTACTACCTGCGCGAGCAGTTGAAGGCCATCCAGAAGGAGCTGGGTGAACAGGACGAGGGCCAGCGCGACGTGGAGGACCTGCGCCAGAAGATTGAAGCCGCGGGCATGCCCGACGACGTAAAGAAAGAAGCCCTGAAAGAGCTGGCGCGGTTGCAGCGCATGTCGCCCATGGCCGCCGACTACGGGCTCACCCGCAACTACATCGAGTGGCTGGCGGTCCTGCCCTGGAACAAGAGTTCGGGCTCGAAGATCGATATCGTCAAGGCCCGGGAGATTCTGGATGAGGATCACTACGAGCTGAAGAAGGTGAAGGACCGCATTCTCGACTACCTGAGCGTGCTGGAACTGAAGCCGGACATGAAGGGACCCATCCTTTGCTTTGTGGGCCCGCCGGGCGTGGGCAAAACCAGCCTGGGGCGGTCGATTGCGCGGGCGCTGGGCCGCAAGTTCCAACGCGTCTCGCTAGGCGGTATGCACGACGAGGCCGAGATCCGCGGCCATCGCCGGACCTACATCGGCGCTCTGCCGGGACAGATTATCCAGAGCATTCGCCGGGCGGAAACCAACGACCCGGTGCTCATGCTGGACGAGGTGGACAAGCTGGGGCGCGACTTCCGTGGCGATCCTGCCTCGGCGCTACTGGAGACCCTGGATCCGGAGCAGAACAACACGTTCCGCGATAACTACCTGGACGTGCCGTTCGATCTCTCCAAGGTGCTGTTCATTTGCACAGCGAACATGCTGGACACGGTGCCTCCGCCGCTCATTGACCGTATGGAAATCATCCCCCTGCAGGGTTACAGCGAAGAAGAGAAGGTGCATATCGCCAAGCGCTATCTGATTCCGCGCCAGATCAAGGAGAACGGGATCACGGCGGAACAGATTGAGTTTCCTGAGGAAGCGGTGCGGCTCATCATCCGCCATTACACGCGCGAGGCCGGCGTGCGCAAGCTGGAACAGACCATCGGGACGGTCTGCCGCAAAGAGGCGCGGCGCCTGGTGGAAGGGCACACGGAGAAGCTCGTGGTGACGCGCGAGTTGCTCAAGGAATTCCTGGGCGGCATCCAGGTGCGCGTGGAAACCGAGGTTGCGGAACGCGTGAAGCGGCCGGGCGTGGCCGTGGGCCTGGCGTGGACGCCGGCCGGCGGCGACATCCTCTTCATCGAGGCCAACAAGATGAAGGGCAAGGGCGGCTTTACCATGACCGGCCAGATCGGCGAGGTGATGCAGGAGTCGATGCAGGCCGCGCTGACCTGGGTGCGCTCCAACGCCACGCGGCTGGGGCTTGCCGAGGACTTTACCAAGGAGCTCGACATCCACATCCACGTGCCGGCGGGCGCCATTCCCAAGGACGGACCTTCGGCGGGCGTCACCATGGCCACGGTGCTGGTGTCGCTGCTGACCGATACGCCGGTGCGGCCGCTGACGGCCATGACCGGCGAGATCACGCTCAGCGGCAACGTGCTGCCGGTGGGCGGCATCAAGGAGAAGTTTCTGGCTGCGCGGCGGGCCGGGGTGGATACCATCATCCTGCCCGCGGAGAACCGCCAGAACGTGGAAGAGGACCTGGCGCCGGAGATGATGGCGGG
>Ga0181524_10000741_pt1 | contig 39211 bp, 36 predicted proteins | sample PEATcosm2014_Bin_34_FD_119761 | JGI IMG/M metagenome (GOLD analysis project Ga0181524, IMG submission 119761) | Peatland microbial communities from MTU Mesocosm Facility, Houghton, MI, USA - PEATcosm2014_Bin05_60_metaG | ecosystem: Environmental > Terrestrial > Soil > Wetlands > Peat | place... | reverse complement strand
CGTGGCGATCGCGCTGCTGCAAGCGCTGACCCAGATCCAGGAAATGACCCTGACCTTCGTCCCGAAAATCGTGGTGATTTTCGCGGTCGTCAGCCTTACCGCGTCCTTCATCGGCGGCCAATTTTACGTCTTCACCGAAAACGTCTACGCGCGCATCGAACGCGTATTCGAGAACTGATCGGCGCTGGAGGCCGCGCCGCGCCTTCGGGCGCGAAGTCGACCGCGCTTGCGGACGTCGGCTTGTCCGCCGCCGGCGCCGCCGCGAAGCGCGATCGGCGAGACCCGCGCAAGCTTTGGCGGTCATTGTCGGCGCGACGGGTTAACGAGGAGAGACCGCCATGTCATTGACGACGGCGGCCGCGACGACGGCGGCCGTGGAGCCGGCCTCCGGCCGCAACGGCAAGGACGTCGGCTTCGCGGCCGCCATCGCGCTGATCCTGTGCCTGTTCTTCCTGCCGGTTCCGGCGATCATGATCGATCTCGGGCTGGCGCTGTCGATCGCGTTTTCGGTGCTGATCTTGATGGTTGCGTTGTGGATCCAGAAACCGCTGGAATTCTCCGCGTTTCCCACCGTGCTGCTGGTGGCGACCATCCTTCGGCTGGCGCTGAACATCTCGACGACGCGGCTCATTCTGTCGCACGGGGCGCAAGGGACGACCGCCGCCGGCTACATCATCGCCGGATTCGCCAGCCTGGTGATGAGCGGCGACTTCGTCATCGGCATCATCGTCTTCCTCATCCTGGTGATCATCAATTTTCTGGTGATCACCAAGGGCGCCACCCGCATCGCGGAAGTCGGCGCGCGGTTCACGCTCGACGCCATTCCCGGCAAGCAGATGGCGATCGACGCCGACCTGTCGGCCGGCCTCATCGACGAGAAGGTCGCCCAGCAACGCCGGCGCGAACTCGAGGAGGAAAGCGCGTTCTTCGGTTCGATGGACGGCGCGTCGAAGTTCGTGCGCGGCGACGCGATCGCCGGGCTCATCATTCTCGCCGTCAACATCTTCGGCGGCATCGTCATCGGCGTCACCCGGCACGGACTGGGGTTGTCCACCGCGGCGGACATCTTCACCAAGCTCTCGGTCGGCGACGGCCTGGTGTCGCAAATCCCGGCGCTGATCATTTCCCTCGCCGCCGGCATGCTGGTCGCCAAGGGCGGCACGCGCGGCTCGGCCGACAAGGCGGTGCTCGATCAGCTCAGCAACTATCCCAACGCGCTGTTCATGGCGGCGCTGCTGATGTTCGTGCTCGGCGTGGTCCCGGGACTGCCGTTCATTCCTTTCGCGCTCCTCGGCGGCCTAATGGCCTTCGTCGGCGTCGCCATTCCCCAGCGAGTGGCGAAGGAACGCGCGGTCGCGGCGGTCGAGAAGGCCGCGCGCGAGGAAAAGGCCCGCGCCGAGGCGCGCTCCTCGATCAAGGAGCAGTTGAAGTCCGCCGAAATCGAGCTGTGCTTCAGCAAGGAGCTGACGGCGACGCTGCTGCCCTCGCACGACGAGATCGCCTCGCGCGTCGCCAAGATGCGGCGCAAATTCGCGCGGCAATACGGCTTCGTCGTGCCGGAGATCAAGCTCACCGACGACATCAGGACGCCGGCCAAGTGCTATCAGATCCGCATCCACGGCACGGTCGTGGCGACGCAGGAGCTGCGCGTCAGCGAGTTTCTGGTGATCGTGGGCGACGGCAAACGCCCCAACGTTCCCGGCGACGAAATCCGCGAGCCGGCCTTCGGAATGAAGGCGATGTCGATCTCGCAAGCCTATCTCAAGGACGTGAAACGGGAAGGGTTCAAGCCGATCGACCCGGTGTCGGTGCTGCTGACGCACTTGAGCGAAGTGATCCACAACAATCTGGCCCAGCTGCTGTCCTACAAGGACATGCGCGCGCTGCTGGACAGGCTGGAGCCCGAATACAAGAAGCTGATCGACGACATCTGTCCCTCGCAGCTTTCCTTTTCTGGGCTGCAGGCGGTGCTCAAGCTGCTGCTCGCCGAGCGCGTCTCCGTTCGCAACCTGAATCTGATTCTCGAGGCCATCGCCGAGATCGCGCCGCACGTGCGTCGTCCCGAGCAGATCGTGGAGCACGTGCGGATCCGCATGGCGCAACAGATCTGCGGCGACATTCAGGACCAGGGCGTACTGAGAGTGCTGCGGCTGGGCAACCGCTGGGATCTCGTCTTTCACCAGAGCCTCAAGCGCGACGCCAAGGGCGAGGTGAGCGAATTCGACATCGATCCCCGTCTGATGGAGCAGTTCGCCGCCGAGGCGTCCGCGGCGATCCGCAAGCGCATGGACGACAAGCATCTTTTCGCCCTGGTCACCACCGCCGAGACGCGACCCTATGTGCGAATGATCATCGAGCGCATGTTCCCGACCCTGCCGGTGTTGTCGCAGCTCGAGATCGCGCGCGGCTTCGAGGTCAAGTCGCTCGGCGCGATCTCCTAAGTGAACGCGAGCGGCGACATCTTCGCAGGCGCCGGCGCGATCCTCGATCCCAACGTGACGTTGGCGACGTTCGTTCTCTTCTGCCGCATCGGCGCGTGCCTGATGCTGATGCCGGGGATATCGAGCGCGCAGATACCGGTGCAGATCCGATTGTTCATCGCCGTGGCGGTGACGCTGTCGCTGGCGCCGCTGCTGCTCGATCAGGCGCCGTTGCATTCGCTCGAGGCCGACCCGATTCCGGCGCTGCGCTTGATCGCCGTCGAATCGGCGATCGGCGGAACGATCGGCCTTCTCGGCCGGTTGTTCTTTCTCGCGCTGGAGGCGATGGCGGTGGGGGCGGCGGCGATGCTCGGCATGGCCAATCCCTTCGGAGTCGAGGTGGAGCCGAATCAGGCGCTGCCGCCGCTCGCCAGTTTCGTGACGTTGTCGGCGACGGCGCTGATCTTCATGACCGACGCCCATTGGGAGGTCCTGCGCGGCCTCGCGGCGTCCTATCACGCGATTCCGATCGGCGGCGAGTTCGACGCGGGATATTCGTTGCGGCAAGTGGCCTCGACGCTCGGCGACACCTTTCGCGTCGCGCTCCGCGTCTGCTCGCCCTTCTTCATCTACGCGATCATCGTCAACCTGGCGATGAGCCTCATCAATCGCCTGACGCCGCAGGTCGCGATCTTCTATATGGCGACGCCGTTCATCGTCGGCGGCGGGCTGCTGCTGCTCTACTTCTCGGTCAAGCCGCTCCTCGGCGAGTTCATGTCGGGTTTCGAGGCCTGGCTCATTTCGGGATAGGCGATGAAAAAGAGGCTCGAGGCCCTCGAGAAGATCGAGCGGCTGCAAAAGCAGTTGCACGATCTGGCGGTTTGGCGCCTGAACGCGCTCGGCCGCGAACGCGACGAACTGGCCGAGAACCACCGCGAAATGTGGGAGGCGCTGGGGCGCGGCGTCGCCGCTTATGGGCCGCCGGCGGCGGCCGCGATGCGCCACATTCGAGCGTTGGAAAGGCAGATCGCCGCCGCCGAGGCCGAGGTCGAGGCGCAGACGCGGCGGGCCATCGACCAGGGCGCGCGGGCCAAGCTCGCCGATCGCGCCCGCGAAAGCGTCGACGCGCGCTATCGCGAGCAGAGGCAGCGCAAGGAGCTCGCCGATCTCATCGAAGATTCGCTGCGCAATCCGAAGTCAAGCTCGGCGTAAGGCTGGCGGAGGAAGCTGGGCGCAGTTCAACGCCTCCGCGCGGTTCCATGCCCCTCGATCCTCCCTCCGACGTCGTGCTCGAAGTGCTCAAGGCCGCCGATCCGACCCGCGCGGCGGCCGCGACGCAACGGCTCAACGCCCTCGCCGCCGGGGGGCCGGCGCCGACGGCGGACTTCGCCGCGACGCTCGCGCAGACCGCGCCGCCGGCCTCGCCCGCCCCGGCGCCGGTCGCCGACCTGGCGAACGCCCGATCGCGATTCGTCGACGCGGCGTTCGTGGCGAACGACAAGGCGGCGAAGGCGCAAGTCGATTTCGAAGCCGTGCTGCTCGACGGTTTCGTCAAGGAGATGCTGCCGAAGGACGGCTCGTCCGTGTACGGCCAAGGCCTCTCCGGCGACATGTGGAAATCCATGCTCGCCGATCAGGTGGCGCGGCAAATCGCCAAGTCCGGTTCGCTGGGAATCGCCAGACGCCTGTTCCAGGCGCATCCGCTGTCGGCCAGCGAATCGCTGGAGCGTCCGAGCCGACTCGACGCCGTGGACGCGCGCGACGCCGCGCAAATGAGCGCCAACGCCTTGTCGCTGCCGAGCGGGAGCGCCTACGCCGACGGCGCCTTCCTCTTCCCGGATCACAAACGCTCATGAGCGCCGCGCTCGTTCGTCACCCCAGCTTCGCGGCGGCCGATTCTGGCCGATCGCAGAGCCCCCACGCGATGATTCTTTCCGTCATCGGACGCCTGAGCCAGACGCTCGACGAGGAAAACGACGACATCGCGCGGCGCGGACCGGTCGACTATCCCGCCTACAACCTGCGCAAGAGCCAGGGGTTGCTGGAACTCAACCGCCTCGCCGGCGCGCTCGCCGACAAGCAGGTCGGCCCGGTTCTCAGGGCGGCGCTCGCCGATCTCCACGCCAAGCTCGAGACCAACCGCCGCTTGCTGCGCACGCAGTTGCAAGCGGCGCAGGCGGTCTCCGACATCATCGCGCGAGCGATCCGCGATAGCCAGTCCGACGGCACCTATTCCGCGCGTTCCTGGTTGGGCGAGGACGAATGATCAAGATCATCCTCGTCGGCTTTTGGGCGTGCCTGACCACGCTCGCGGCCGGCTACGCCATGAGCCACCTGCGCGAGGCCGGCGCGAAGCCGCAGGTCGCCGCCGCGGCGTCGGCGCGGGAGACCAAGAAGACGAAGGAGATCAACGTTCCCAAGATCCGCGACGGGGTCGTCAAGGGGTACGTGGTGGCGGCGCTTTCCTACGTCGTCGATCCCGCCGCGCTCAAGAAGAGCCCGATCGCGCCGGACGCCTTTGTCGTCGACGAGGCGTTTCGCTACATCTATGACGACAACGCCATCGACTTCGACCATCTCGAGACGTTCGACTTGAACAAGATGAGGAGCGCCTTGATCAAGAACGTCAACGCGCGCCTGGGCGCCGAGGTCGTCGTCGACATGGGAATTCAGGAATTCACCTTTCTCTCCGCCGCGCAAGCCAAGCAGCGGCTATAGCGATTCGTCCGTCTCGCACGATTCTCACGTTCTGACAGCGGCGCCGACGCGCTGCGCGCCGGCGCTCGAAAGCGCCCCGCCTTCACGCCGTTCGAACGCCACCGGGCGAGCGCGCCGGGTCGGCGCCTCGAGGCCCTGGAGGTTGGGACGTGAACGGCCGGCGCGCCGCGTCGATGAACGCGACGCCCACCGAGTCGGCCCGAGCCCACACCCGCTTCACCCAGTGCGAGGTGAAGCCGCCGAATCCATCGTGAATATGCAGTTCGAATTCTTCCGGCAAGCAGAACAGTTCATCGCCGCACAATTTTGCGCCGGTGGAAGAAATGTTGCGCACCAGCACGCTGAGCTCGGAACATCCATTATTGAACACGCAATGCCCCTGTCGCAAACATCGCGTTCGGACGGCGTGTCTCTTCTCATTCGACGTCAGACTTTTATTTTGCGTCGGCATGTTCGGGTTCGTGTGGTGTGGGGTTGCGAAGAGTTTCTCTGTCTTTTATTTGCCAGCTACCGGTCGATTCGCGATATTCTGTTGGGGTCGCCGACGACGAAAACGCCCTTCCCGGCCAAATCCGCCCAGTTTGGCTGCCCAATTCGTAGTCATAACGCGAAAATATTTCGCAAGGATGAATCTCGTGGCGGGCGCTCGACTTGGGCAGGCGGCGGGGCCCGCGCTCGACGCCCGGCCGATCGTCGTGGATGGGGCGCTTCGCGCCGAGCGGCCGCCGGCGCGAACCGGGGCTCTATCCGACCCGGCGCAGCGCCGGCGCGCTCGGCCCAGCCGCTTCGCGCGCGTCGTAGAGTTTCGCCATCGTCAGAGCGTCGATGAAGCGCTCGCCCCGGCGCACGAAGTCTCGGTGGCGCCCCTCGATCTCGAAGCCGAATCGGCGGTAGAGCTTGATCGCCGGGTCGTTGTCGCCGAACACCGTCAGTTGAACCCGACGCAATCCCATCATGATGCTGGCGGTCGCCATCAACATCTGCAGCAGCCTGGCGCCGATCCCGCGCGCTTGAAACGCTTCGCGCACGCCCAGAAGAATCCACCCGGAATGGTCGAGGCCGTCGCCCATCACGTAGAGGCCCCCGAATCCGACCGTCTTGCCGGCGATGACGCCGACCACCTCGAAGCGCTTCGAGCACGCGATGTTGGCGAGCCAGGCCTGGAGCTCGTCGGTCGAGGCGAAAGGCCCTCTGGCGGAGGCGTAGTGCAGAAATCGCTCTTCGTTGAACAGTTCGAGAAGGTCGGAGCTGTCGCGATCGTCGCGAAGCCGGATGCGCAAACCCTCGATCAGAAATCGATCTTCCGTCATCGGCTTTCCAATGCCCTGCGAGCGTCGGCGGCGAGGGGCGGCCGGGCGGCGTCGACGGCGGCTGTCCGGGAGCGATTTCGAAGCGAGGATCTCTCGGGTCCGCACGAGACGCGCGGCCTCGCTAGCGTGCAAGACACCACCATAAGCTTGCTCGGGCCTTGCGCCGACGCGTCGGGCGGACCGCGCCGGCGCGCCGGCCGCGCCGCGAGAGCCGGAGAAGCATTTGCGCCCCGAAGGGAAATTTGCGACGCTCGCGCGCGAGGCGTCGGGCGGTTCGCCGCGCATGACGAGGGCGTCCCGGGAGGCTGTGGGCGATGAAAGAGAGAATCGGCTTCGTCGGCGTCGGGCTCATGGGCCATGGCATGGCGAAAAACATCGTCGAGAAGGGCTGGCCGTTGACGGTTCTCGGCCACCGCAGACGCGAGGCGGTCGAAGACCTCAAGTCGCGCGGCGCCGCCGAGGCCTCCTCGGCCCGCGCGCTCGCGCTGGCCTCGGACATCGTGGTGATCTGCGTGACGGGTTCGCCGCAAGTCGAGGCCCTCGTTCACGGCGAGGAAGGGTTGGCGGCGGCGGGCAAGCCGCTGCTGGTCATCGATTGTTCGACCTCGGAGCCCGCGGTCACGACGCGCCTGGCGACCTCGCTCGCGGCCCGTCGCATCGCGCTCGTCGACGCGCCCCTGAGCCGGACGCCGAAGGACGCCTGGGAGGGCACGCTCGACGTCATGGTGGGCGGCGAGCCCGAGGCCGTGGAACGGGCGCGACCGGTTCTTCAGGCCTTCGCCGGCCGAATTATCCCGACCGGGCCGGTGGGCACGGGCCACACGATGAAGCTATTGAACAATTTCCTGTCGATGGGCTACGCCGCGCTCTATTCCGAGGCGCTGATGGTCGGCGCCAAGGCGGGGCTGTCGGCGCAGGTCTTCGACAGCGTCATCCGCGGCGGCCGGATGGATTGCCCCTTCTACCAGACCTTCTTCAAGTACGTCCTCGAGCGCGACCGCGACGCGCATCGCTTCACCATCGCCAACGCCCTCAAGGACGTCACCTATCTCGCCGGGCTCGCCGAGGCCCTCGGGGTCGCCAATCCGATCGGCGCGGCGGTGCGCAACAGTTTCGCGTTCGCCGTCGGCGCCGGTCGGGGCGAGGCCTACGTGCCGATGCTTTCGGACTTCGTGGCGGAGTGGAACGGCCTGCCGCCGCCGCGCCCGCCGGCATGAGGCCGCCCGCTCCGCCGACAATTCGGTATCGCGCACCGTGTGCCGAATGTTCTTGTGGCCGAGGTAGTGCTGCACCGCCCGCGTGTCCTGCCCGTCATTGGCGAGCTTGTATCCGCACGCGCGCCGCAGCATGGGCGGATGCACCGGAAACGGAAACTTCCCGGTCTCCCCCGTTCGCGCCACCATCTTGCGAAACCCGGCAGCCGTCATCGGCGCCCGGCGCTCGGTGACGAAGACGTAGCGCGATTCGATTTGCTCGCGCTTCAAACGCCGCAGCGCGCGTATCTCGATCCCGCCCATCGGATGCACGCTCGGCGTCCCGTTCTCGAGACGCCGCACATGCACGAGCCCGCGCTCCAGATCGACTTGATCCCAGCGGAGCGCGCACAGCTCCGACGCCCGCAGCCCATGCCGGTACGCGACGAGGATCATCGTCGCGTCGCGATGACCATACCGCCCGCGCGACCGCGCGCCTTCGACGAGCTTCCCCACTTCCTTGACGGTGAGATATTCGCGCGGCCGGCGCTTCGCATTCAAAAGCCGCCGCGGGGGCACTGTCCCGATTACAGTGTTCGGAGCGGGCTTGCGCTTGCCGCGTTTCGCGGCTGAAATTCGAGTGTTGACAAAGCGTACTGTCCCGTAAAAGGCTCTTTTCGGGACAGTTGAAGTGTACCACGCGATCCGCCGTGATGGGCCTGCGGAAAACAAGCGAGCGCCAAGTGGCAGAATTCGAGCAGACCATGCGACAACGCTTCAAAAACGAGAGGTCTTGAGAGATGCGCGACCTAGACCGGTGAGACGCAGCAAAATTGACTCGTCATGATTTCCACGATGAGATCGGGTTCAGCGGACACGATGGGAGGAGTGCGTGAAACTGGAAGGGGGATGTTATTGCGGCAAGGTTCGCTACGAAGCGGCCGGAAAGCCCATGTTGAGGGCGCAATGTCATTGCCGCCCCTGCCAGTATTTCTCTGGCGGCGCGGCGAACATGTTCATGCTGATGCCGCCTGAGGGCTTCCGCTACACGAAGGGTGCGCCCGACCAATTCAAGCGTGACGATCTTGAAAATGCCGTCACGCGAGAATTCTGCGGAGATTGCGGTACTCAGCTCATCACGCGCCGTCCAGGCCTTCATGCCATCATCCTCAAGGCAGGAACGCTCGATGATCCGAGCCAGTTCGGGACTGCGCAGATGGCCATCAACACCAGCGACAAGCAGGCTTTCAACTGCATCCCCGAGGGCTTGCTAGCCTTCGAGGGGCTGCCGGGCGCATGAAGTTCACCGTCGCGACGTATGGCACGGAGGGCGATGCGCGCCCGTTCGCGGCGCTTTGCCGTGGTCTCTTGGACGCCGGACACGAGGCGCGACTGCTCGCCGACGCCGCCACGCTCGGCGGCGCTCATGCGCTCGGCGTGCCGACCACCGCCCTAGCCGGCGACATTCGAGGCGCACTCACCCCGGACCGCGCCGTCGCTGCTGGCGTCGTCGCCAAAGGCGGCGGCTTCAGCGAAACTGCACGCGCGCTGGCGAAGATCGCCAACGAGAACGTCGATTCCTGGTTGCGCGCCATAATAGAGGCCGGCGAAGGCTGCGATGCGATTCTGGTGGCCGGGCTGGCCGCGTTTGCCGGATTTTCCGCGGCTGAATTTCTGGGCGCCAAGAGCATCGGCTCTGGCATGATCCCGATTACGCCGACCGCCGCATTCCCCTCGCCGTTTCTGCCGCCGAAATGGGTGCCGCGCCTGCTCAATCGCGTCAGCCACGGCTTCGTGAACGCCATGCTTTGGCGAGCAATGCGCAACAAGACCAACGCGGCGCGCGCGAGGTTCAAATTGCCGCCGCGCAGAGCGGTATGGACGGGTCGCCCGATGGTCTACGGCGTGTCGCCCAATTTGTTGCCCACGCCCGCCGACTGGCCGGCCAATGTGCATCTATGCGGGCAGTGGCTGGCGCCGACCCCTGCCTGGACGCCGCCGCCGGCGCTGGCGAACTTCCTCGCCGCCGGAGAGGCCCCGGTTTACATCGGCTTCGGCAGCATGACCGGCTTCGACAACGCACGGCTGCTGGATGCCCTGATCGAGGCCATGGCCGGCCGACGCGCGCTCTTCTATCCCGGCTGGAGCGGCATCGATCCGAAAGCGCTTCCGGACAACTTTCTCGTCATCGGCGACACGCCGCACGACTGGCTGTTCCCACGCACCGCCGCGGTGATCCATCACGGCGGCTCCGGCACCTCGCACTCCGCCGCGCGCGCAGGCGTGCCTTCCATCGTGACCCCGTTCGCCGGCGATCAGTTCTTCTGGGCCGAGCGCTTGCGCCTGGCCGGCGTCGCCCCGGCCGCCGTGGATGGCCGACGGCCCAAGGCGGAGGCATTCGCCTCCACTCTCGACTTCGCCGTCGACCCTCGGGTGCGAAACCGAGCTCGAGCGCTTGGCGAGGCGATGCGCGCGGAGAACGGCGTTAAGGATGCGGTGGCGGCAATTGAGCGCATCGTCGTTAACTGCACACCATAGGAAAATCCCCCGGCCCGGCGACCAATCCAACGTTCTCACCGGATACTGTGGCCGGCGCCTCAACCATTGCCCCATAACTCCATTCGAATTCCACAACCGAACTCCTATGCACCGGCCGCCCCACCTCCAAAGTCCGACTGTCCCAAGAATGACCATGAACGGGACAGTGCGCACGTGGCGACTACGCGTAGCCCACCTGCAAGCCCTACGGGTACTGTATCCCTAGCCTGCACCCCTAGGCAAAACGGCAGATAGCCGCACCATTTCAATCTGTTACGAAATCTCAATCGCTCACGTTTGCGCCCTGACCTCCCCCCATTTTCATCAGTAGGGAGAGGAAATCGCCATCAGGCCGGACGCCGCGCGCGTCCTCAGAAGGAACGAGACGGAACGACGAACAGTTCATGAGGCCGGCCCGCATCCGACGCCCGTATCTCAATCCCCGGACAGTCCCGACCGACCTCCCCTGCGGTTAACACTACGCGCAGCCGAGCCGCCCAGGCGTTATAATTCCCGCATGGCGAGAATGAGCGACACGAGGGGCCGGAGGACGTCATGATAGTCCTCGCTCTCTGGCGTCTTTTACGCCCCGAAGGGAGTGCCGGCCGGGCGCACGCGGCGCGCGTATCGCCGCTCCACGATTCGGCGGTTGCACGATTCGTATCACGGTATTATAGTATCATGTATGAGGGATACGAACATGCCAACCGCGCGCACCACCATCTCAATCGACAAGACCACGCTCGATCGCTTTTTCCGCGCCTATCCCGCGGGAAGACGCAGCCAGGTCATCCAGCGATTGATCCAGCAAGACCTCGACGGCCGGCTCGCTCAGCTCACGCACGCGGCCGAGCAGGTCGAAACCCACCCCGACTTCCAGACCGTGCGCGAGGATTGTGCGCTGTGGGAGCGCGCGACGGCTACCGACGGCCTCGACACGATCTAACACATGCCGATCCAGCGCGGACAGGTCTATTGGGTCGATCTTGAACCGACCGCCGGCAGCCAGCAGCGCGGCCGACGCCCTTGCCTCGTTTTGACCGTCGATCCGATCAACGCCGTGCGGCGCACGATCGGCGTCATCCCCTTGTCGAGTTCCCCACACGTCGCCGAGCCGATCGTGGTCGCCGTCAAATCGATCGGCGCGCAGACCGTCGCGATTTGCGACCAGTTGCGCGCCGTGGACAAACGCAAGTTCGACCGCCTGATCGGCGCTGTCACCGATGCGGAGCTCGCGCTCGTCGAGGCTTCCGTCAAAGCCGTCTTCGGCCTCAAATGACGGCGGCTCCAACCCTGACCGCCGGCGCTCCGAGCCGGCGTCCTTCCGACCAGCGCGCACCGCATATCGAAAAGAGCATGAAGAGAGAATAGGGCTTGCGGCGATTTTTGCTAAGCGATTGAAGTCGTTGGTAGCGGGGGCCGGATTCGAACCGGCGACCTCCGGATTATGATTCCGCTGCTCTAACCAGCTGAGCTACCCCGCCACGCCTCGCGAACGAGGACCGCCCGGTTGGCCGGCCCGCTTATAGGGAGGGGCCGGCGAAACTGTCAAGAAAATGTCCTGGCTCACGTCAAGCGAGACGCGCTTCTCATCGGGCCGAAATCGTCGCAACATCGATAAGCCGCCCCTCGAAAGCCACGCGGGATCGGCCGCGCCGGAATTCGCGTCCAAGAAGGAGCCTCGCCCATGAACCCGATCGTCGAACTTACGCGCGCGTACCACTTCGCGGCGCAAAAGCACGTCAACCAGCGCCGAAAAGGCGAGGCGGCGGAGCCATACGTCAACCATCTGACCGAAGTCGCCGAGCTCGCGGCGCGAGCGACGGAGGGAAACCTCGAGGTGGTGATCGCCGCCGTGCTGCACGACGCCGTGGAGGACGTGGGCGTTACGGCCGAGGAACTGCGCTCGGAGTTCGGCGCGGCGGTCGCCGCGCTGGTCATGGAGGTCACCGACGACAAGAGCCTGCCCAAAGAGACGCGCAAGCGCCTCCAGGTCGAGCACGCCGGCCACGCGTCGTGGGGCGCCCGCGTCATCAAGCTCGCCGACAAGACCTCCAATCTCAGGGCGCTCGCCGCGAGCCCGCCGGCCGGCTGGTCGCGCGAACGCCGCGAGGAGTACGTCGCCTGGGCCAGCCGCGTCGTCGATCGCTGCCGCGACGCCAATCCCTGGCTCGCCGAGCAGTTCGACGCCGCGGCGAGCGCGCTCGGCCGGCGCACCATGAGGGGACGCGACGTCCGATGAGCCTGATTGAACGCCTTTTCGGCCTCGAGGGCCGCGTCGCGCTGGTGACCGGGTCTTCGGCCGGGATCGGCGCGGCGATCGCCGCCGGCCTCGCCGGCGCCGGCGCCGAAGTCGTGGTCAACGGCCGCTCGCCGGAGAAGATCGCGGCCGTGGTCGCGCGCATCGCCGCCGCCGGCGGCAAGGCGCACGGGGTCGCTTTCGACGTGACCGCGAGCGCCGAGGTTCGCGCCGGCGTCGCGCGCATCGAAGAGGAGATCGGCCCGATCGGCATCCTCTTCAACAACGCCGGCGTTCAACGCCGCGCGCCGCTGGAGGATTTCGCCGAGGAGACGTGGCGGGAGCTGATGCGCGCCAATCTCGACAGCGTGTTCTTCGTCGGCCAGACCGTGGCGCGCGCGATGATCGCCCGCAAGCGCGGGCGCATCGTCAACATCTGCTCGGTGCAGAGCGAGCTCGCGCGCCCGGGGATCGCGCCCTACGCCGCCTCGAAAGGGGCGGTGAAGATGCTCACCAAGGGCATGGCGGTCGACTGGGGTAGATTCGGCCTTCGCGTCAACGGCCTGGGGCCCGGCTACTTTCGCACCGAGCTCAACCAGGCGCTGGTCGAGGACGAGACGTTTTCCGCCTGGCTCGCCGGGCGCACGCCGCTCGGGCGCTGGGGCGAGGTCGACGAGCTCGTCGGCGCCGCCGTCTTCCTCGCCTCCGACGCCTCCAGCTTCGTCAACGGACACATTCTCTACGTCGACGGCGGCCTCACCGCCTCGATCTGAAGCGCGCGGCGCCGCCGCGCCGCGGCCGATCGCCGGAGAATTAGCCGACCGGCCCGACCACCTCGCGGCGTTGATCCTCCATCCCCATCGAGATCAGCGCGGGGGCGCTTCGTTGCAGGTCTTGGAAGTCGCTCTTCGACTTCATGCCGCGCCAGTCGGCGAGGATCAGCGCCTGCGCGACGGCGCCGCCGAGCGTCGCCCCCGGGCCGGTGACGATGAAGACGTCGGGCGCGAATTCCCGCGCCGCGACCTGGATCGCCTTGGTGAAATCATAGGTCTCGACGACCTGACGCCCGAGCGTGTAGTCCCAGAGCGCGCGCGTTTCCGTCGCCTGAGGCTGCCAGACCGCGCCGCGCCCGTCGACGAGCGGCAGGCGCGGCGAGGCGAAGAGCTCGGGCGGCAGGCGTTCGCGGCCCTTGGCGGCGACCGGGCTTTGCAGGCGCGTGTGGAACGCCGCGTGGTTGGCGAGCCGCAGGGGGAAGCGGCCTTGAGCCGGGGGAACCGACGCCGCGAAGGCCGCGAGGCCGGCCTCGTCGCCGCCGACGACCAGCATGCCGCCGAGATCGATCGACAGCGCCAGCTCGCATCCCGGCCGGCGCCCGATCTCGCCGACGAGCGCCAGCAGCGAGGCCTTCCTGTCGGGCGCCGGCGACCAGTCCTCGCCCACGAAGGGATAGATCATCTGCCCGCCGATCAGGCTTTCCTGCATCAGCGCGCCCATCGTATTGGCCACCTGAAATCCCGCTTCGGGCGACAGCGCCCCGGCGCAGGCGAGCGCCGAATACCAGCCCATCGAATTGCCGGTGACGGCGACGATCTCGATCGCCTGATCGTCGATCGACAGGAAGTCGGCGAGCGTCGCCGCGAAGATGAGGGCCGACGCGTTGTCGCCGCGCGTATGGGTCGCGATCGAATAGGCCTTGGCGCCGTCGAGTTCGGCCAGCGTCGCCTGGCCGAGGCGCCGGCGTTCCCGGTCGAAGCGCTGGAACAGGTCCGACTTGTCGGCGTGATGGCGAGCGAGATAGCCGAGCTCGCTCTTGTTGTACACGCCGCGGCCCGGGCAAACGACGATGGCGGTCTTCATTGCACGCTCGCCATGAGTTTTCTCGCCGCCCGATGGATTTCGTCCGCCGACGGCAGGGTCGCCGCGTAGGCCGGGCCGGTGGCGATGAAACTGTCCTCGGCCGCGACCCGGGCGGCGGGAATCTCGGTGCGCTCGGTCAACAGCGTCATCAAAGCCTCGGCCTGTCCGCCGGTTCGGCGGCATTCGTCGACGATCAGGACGCGCTTGCAACGGCGGACGGCGCGCAGCAGCCCCTCCTCGGGAAGCGGCGCCAGCCAGCGCAAATCGACGATGGTGGTCCGGACGCCGTCCGCGCGCAGCCGCGCTTCCGCCTGCCGTGAGAGATAGGCGCCGTTGCCGTAGGTCACGATGGCGAGGTCCTCGCCGTCGCCGAAGACGCCGACTTCGCCGAGCGCGATCCGCTCATGGGGATCGGGGTAGATCGTCATCCAGCCGCCATCCTTTTCGGCGGCGAGGTCGCGCATCGGATAAAGCGCGATCGGCTCGAGGAAGACGACGACGCGGCTCTCCTCGCGCGCCAGGCGGACGCATTCGCGCAGCATCTTCGCGGCGTCCGCGCCGTTGGACGGGCAGGCGACGACGATCCCCGGAATGTCGCGCAGAACGGCGACGGAATTGTCGTTGTGGAAGTGGCCGCCGAAGCCTTTTTGATAGCCGAGTCCGGCGACGCGCACGACCATCGGGTTGGCGTATTGCCCGTTGGAGAAAAAGGGCAGCGTCGCCGCTTCGCCGCGGATCTGGTCCTCGGCGTTGTGGAGATAGGCGAGGAATTGGATTTCCGGAATCGGGATGAAGCCGTTGTGCGCGAGGCCGATCGCCAGGCCGAGAATGGACTGCTCGTCGAGCAGCGTGTCGATCACCCGGTCCGCGCCGAAGCGCGCCCTGAGCTTCTGCGTGACGCCGTAGACGCCGCCCTTGCGGCCGATGTCTTCGCCCATCAGCACGATTTCGGCATGGGCGAGCATCAGGTCGGTCAAGGCCCAATTGACGAGGCGGCTCATCGGCTGAGGCTCGCTCATCGCCTTCAGATCGGCGCCGAACGCCGCCTCGCGGGCCTCGGCGGACGGCGGCGCGATCGGCCGGCACGCCTTGGGCGGCGGGATGAGGCTCGCCATGACGTCCTCGGCGGTCTTCAGCCGCGGCCGCGTCACGGCGTGCGACGCGATCCGGGCGACGCGAGCGAGCGTCTCGTCGTAGATCGCCAGGGCCTGATCGGGCGTCAGCGCGCCCGCCTCGTCGAGCAGGCGCACGCTATGCAGCAGCGGGTCGTTCGCCTCGGCCGCCTCGACCTCGGCGAGCGGCAGATAGGTCGTGGGCATGTCCGCCCCCGCGTGCCCATAGAGCCTGACGGTGTGAAAATGCAGAAAAGCGGGGCTCCTGTTGGCGCGCACGTATTCCGCCGCCTCGCTGGCGACGCGAAACGCGTCGTAGATGTCGAGCCCGTCGCAGGCGAAATATCTCAAGGCGGGCCGATTTGAGAACGCCGCGGCGATCCAGCCCGTCGGGGTCTTGGTCGAAATGCCGATGCCGTTGTCCTCGCAGACGAAGAGAAGGGGCAGCGGCACGCGCTGATAGGCCGTCCAGGCCGCGGTGTTGAACGCGCCCTGCGCGGTGGAATGGTTCGCCGAGGCGTCGCCGAACGAGCAGACGACGATACTGTCGTCGGCGAGCGCCTGAAGCTCGGGGCGCCGGCGCCGCGCCAGGCCGAGCGAATAGGCGGCGCCGACGGCCTTGGGCAGGTGACTGGCGATCGTCGAGGTCTGCGGCGGAATGTTCAGGGCCTTGGAGCCGAGGACCTTGTGCCGGCCGCCCGAAATCGGGTCCTCGCGCGAGGCGGCGAACGACAGCAGCATGTCCCAGGCGATCGTCTGGCCCGGCGCCTGCGCGGCGCGCGCGATCTGAAAGGCGGCGTCGCGATAGTGCAGGAAGGCCATGTCGCCGACGCGGAGCGCGCACGCCACCGCGGCCATCCCCTCGTGGCCGGAAGAGCCGATGGTGTAGAAGCCCTGCCCGGCCCGCTGCATCGCGCGGCTCGTCCGGTCGAGCGCGCGCGACAGACAGCCGGCGCGATAGATCGCCACCGCTTCGACCGCGCTCAAGGGCCCGGCGGGGCTGACGCCTCCAGGCAGATCCCGGGCCGCGACCCGGCGGCGGAAATTCTCATGGACGATTTCGGCGCGATCCATGGCGCATCCTCACGAAAAGGCTTGCGGCCCGACGATCGCCTGGCCGAGGACGAGAGCGTGAACGTCGTGCGCGATCTCGCTCATCGTCGAAATGCGCTCTTCGAATTCATGGCCGCGTCCATAGCCACTCGCCGGAACAAATGCAAAATTCGACCGGCCGCTGAGCTCTCGCGATCGCAGACGAAAGCGGGGCGCGCCGGCCGCTGGCGTCAACCTCTCGCCGGCCTGAAGCGATCGCCCTTCCCCAGCCCCTTGACGAGCGCCGCCGCTTCTCGTATCAGGAGACCGAATGAGTGTTCATTCGGTGACGCAATGTTCGAGGTCGACGTAAGGGGTTCGGCGCTGACGCTGACGATGGCGCGCGCGCCGGTGAACGCCATCAATCGGGAGTGGATCGACGGCTTCGGCGCCGTCCTCGACGATCTGGCCGGCCGGCGGAACGTCGCCGTGCTGCTCATCCGCTCGTCGCAACGCGTCTTTTGCGCCGGCGCCGATCTCAAGCTGATGCGCGACTGCTTTTCGACCGACGACGGCCCCGATCGCATGGTCGAGACCGTCAGACGCCTGCAGCGCCTTTACGACCGCATCGAGGCGCTGCCGCAGGTCGTCGTGGGCGAGATCGGCGGCGCGGCGCACGGCGGCGGGTTCGAGCTGGCGCTCGCCTGCGATCTGCGCGTCGCCGCCGAAAACGCAGCCCTCGGGCTTCCCGAGGCCCGCCTCGGCCTGCTGCCGGGCGCCGGCGGAACGCAGCGCCTGTCGCGCCTCGCCGGCCCCGGCGTCGCGCGGCGCCTGATCCTGACGGCCGAAGTCGTCGCCGGCGCCGAGGCGCGCGACTTGGGACTGGTTCAATGGGCCGTGCCGGCCGATCGATTGGCCGATTTCGCCAGGGGCGTCGTCGAGCGCATCGCGCAACTGTCGCCGGCCGCGCTCGCCGCCTGCAAGCGCTGCTTCAGCGCCGCCGACGCCCATCTCGACGCCGGCATGCTCATCGAGCTCCTGGAGACCCACAAATTGTTCAACGCCGCCGACACCCGGAAAAGGGTCAAGGCGTTTCTCGACAGGTGAGGAGCACGACATGAGACTGGATGGAAAGACCGCCGTCGTCACCGGAGCCGCGTCCGGCATCGGCCGCGCCACCGCCGAGACCCTGGCCCGAGCCGGCGCGGCCGTGATCATCGCCGATCTTTCCCAAGACAAGGGCGAGCAGGAGGCCGAGCGCCTGCGCGGCGATGGGCTGAAGGCCAGCTACGTCGCGATCGACGTCGCCTCCGACGAATCCATCGCCGCCTTCGCCAAGACGGTGCTGGGCCGCGGCGAAGTGCACGTGCTGGTGAACGGCGCGGGCTTCGGCAAGGGGCAGCCGTTCGTCGACAACGACGCGGCGTTCTGGGAGCGCGTCGTCGACATCAACTTCCTCGGGCCGGTCAAGCTGACGCGCGCCCTGCTCGGGCCGATGATCGAGCGCAAGTCGGGCAAGATCGTCAACGTGGCGAGCGACGCCGGGCGCGTGGGAAGTTCCGGCGAGACCGTCTACGCCGGGGCGAAGGGCGGGCTCATCGCCTTCACCAAGAGCCTCGCCCGAGAGATGGCGCGCTATTCGATCAACGTGAATTGCGTCTGCCCGGGCCCCACGGAAACGCCGATGCTGATGGTGCTGCCCGAGAACCATCTCGAGGCCTTCAAGCGCGCCATTCCGATGCGCCGGTTCGGCCAGCCGGCCGACATCGCCAACGCGATCCTGTTCTTCGCCAGCGACCTGTCGAGCTACATCACCGGGCAGACGCTCAGCGTTTCCGGCGGCTTGACCATGGCCTGATCCAATCCCTGCGAACACGAGGAGACAGACGTGCAGACTTTCCCAGCCGCGCAGTACAAGGCGACCCATTTTCAGTGGGAGGTCGCAGGCAAGGTCGCGACCATCACGCTCAATCGGCCCGAGCGCAAGAATCCGCTGACCTTCGACAGCTACGCCGAGCTCGGCGGCCTGTTCCGCAAGCTCGCTCACGCCGGCGACGTGAAGAGCGTGGTCGTCACCGGCTCGGGCGGCAATTTCTGCTCGGGCGGCGACGTGCACGAGATCATCGGGCCGCTGGTGAAGATGCAGGAGGCCGGCGACATGCCGGGCCTTCTCGCCTTCACGCGCATGACGGGCGAGCTGGTCAAGGCGATGCGCCATTGCCCGCAGCCGATCGTCGCGGCGGTCGACGGCATCTGCGCCGGCGCCGGCGCGATCGTCGCGATGGCGTCCGATATACGGATCGGCACGCCGCGGACGAAGACGGCGTTCCTGTTCGTGCGCGTCGGCCTCGCCGGCGCCGACATGGGCGCCTGCGCGATCCTGCCGCGCATCATCGGGCAAGGGCGCGCCTCCGAGCTGCTCTACACCGGGCGCGTCATGACGGCGGAAGAGGCCGACAAATGGGGCTTCTACAACCGCCTCGTCGCGCCCGAGCAGGTGTTGGCGGAGGCCCAGTCGCTGGCCAAGGAGCTCGCCGATGGCCCGACCTTCGGCCACGCCATGACCAAGACCTGCCTGCACCAGGAATGGGCGATGGACGTCGACTCGGCGATCGAAGCCGAGGCCCAGGCCCAGGCGATCTGCATGCAGACCAAGGATTACGGCCGCGCCTATCGCGCCTTCGTCGCCAAGCAGAAGCCGGTCTTCGAGGGGGATTGATGGCCGACCGAAGCTTCCTTTCCTGGCCGTTCCTCGAGCCGAGGCACGCCGCGTTGCACGACCGCGTCGACGCCTGGGCGAGCGCCAACGTCGCGCCCTTGTGCGGCGAGGGCGAGACGAGCGCGGCCGCTGCCGCGGCCGTTCGTCGCCTCGCCGCGGCGATGGGGGGGGAAGGCTTCCTCGCCACCGCCGTCGGCGGCGGCGACGGCTCGCCGCATGGGCCGCTCGATACGCGCAGCCTGTGCGTCTGCCGGGACGTGCTGGCGCGCCACGCGGGCCTCGCCGATTTCGCCTTCGCCATGCAGGGTCTCGGCACGGGTCCGATCAGCCTGTTCGGCACGGCCGAACAGAAGGCGCGCTGGCTGCCTGCAGTCGCTCGAGGGACGGCGATCTCCGCCTTCGCCCTCTCCGAGGCGGAGGCGGGGTCCGACGTTTCGGCGATCGCGACGCGGGCGCAGCGCGAGGGCGACGATTGGCGGCTCGACGGCGCGAAGACATGGATATCCAACGCCGGCATCGCCGACCTCTACGTGGTCTTCGCGCGCACCGGCGAAGGGCCGGGGGCGAAGGGCCTCTCGGCCTTCGTGGTGGAGGCCGGCGCGCCCGGCTTCTCGGTCGCCAAGACGATCGACCTCATCGCGCCCCACCCCATCGGCGCGCTCGCCTTCGACGGGGTGAGAGCGCGCGCGGCCGACATGCTGGGATCGCCGGGCGACGGGTTCCGCATCGCCATGGCGACCTTGGACGTCTTCCGCTCGACCGTCGGCGCCGCCGCCCTCGGTTTCGCGCGCCGGGCGCTGGACGAGGCGCTGCGCCATGCGCGCACGCGCAAGCTGTTCGGCCAGCCCTTGTCCGATCTCCAGCTGACGCGCGCCAGGCTCGCCGACATGGCCCTCGCCGTCGACGCCGCGGCTCTGTTGATCTATCGCGCCGCCTGGACCAAGGACGTCAAAGGCGCCCGCATCAGCCGCGAATCCAGCATGGCCAAGCTGTTCGCCACCGAGGAGGCGCAGAAGACGATCGATTCGGCGGTGCAGATCTTCGGCGGGCTCGGCGTCACCCACGGCCATATCGCCGAGAAGCTCTATCGGGAGATCAGGGCGCTGCGCATCTACGAGGGCGCCAGCGAGGTGCAGAAACTCGTCATCGCGACGCGGCTGCTCGCTGAAAGCCAAGCCTAGGCCCATCGAGGGATCATTCGCCGTGCTTCTCATGCCGATCGCCGAAAACCTCGACTGCCGTCATCGGTTTCGGCCGCAGGCGTGAGACGGGGCAAAGCCACGCCATGACGAAGCCTCGCCTGCGTTCCGGGAAGCCTCGCCTGCGCTCCAACATGGCTTTCGATCAGACGGTCGTGAAAAGCCAGGTCACGGACGAGAAGCTGGTGTTGCGCCGGCGCGAGCAGATCGTCGCCGCGGCGATCGATCTGTTCTCCCGCCACGGCTATTATCGGACCAGCATCCAGGACGTCGCCCGCAAGGCGGGGGTCAGCATCGGTCTGATCTATCAGTACGCGCCGACGAAGGAAGACGTTTTGCTGCTGTCGTTGATGAGCGTGCTGGAAACCTACAAGCAAGAGATTCCGCTGGCGGTCAAATCGACGGCCGAGCCGCTCGAGGCGCTGTGGTCGACTCTCGCCACCTATTGCCGCATCATCGACCGGCGCCGCAGCGCCGCGGTGCTCACCTATCGGTCGACCAATTCTCTGCGACCCGAACAGCGGCAATTCATCAAGCAGCTCGAGATCGAGACCAACGAGCTCGTCGCAAGGCGAATTCGCGACTGCGTCGCCGCCGGCCTCTTTCGCGAAGTCGACGTCGACCTCGTCACCTATCAGTTGGTGCTCTACGCCCATGCCTGGGCGTTGAAACATTGGCGCCTGAGCCAGTTGGCGACGATCGAAAGCTACATCGAAAAAGGCTTCGACTTCTTCGTGCGCGCGATGGCGAACCCTGAGGGCATGGCGCAATACGATCGGTTCCTTGCGGCCAAGCGCCGCGGCTGAGGCCGCAGCGCTTGGCGGACGCGCTCGCCGCCCGAGCCTCTCCGCCGGCGGGCCTGTCGCGATCCTACGCTTGACAGGCCGTCCACCCGCGGCTAAAGTTTATCAGATCATCAGATAAACTTCAGCGGATCCAATTCCGACGACAACAAGGGGGGCGACCATGGCCGACGCATCCTACGACGCCATCGTGATCGGCGGGGGTCACCACGCCACCATCGTCTCGTGCTATCTGGCCAAGGCGGGCTTGAACGTCGCCGTGCTGGAAGGGCACACCGCGCTGGGAGGCGGCGCGGTCAGCGAGGAGGCGCCGGCCCCCGGCTTCCGACAAAACCCGCACGCGCATTTCACCCGCTTCTACGGCCATCCCGCCTACACCGATTTCAACCTGCGCGAGGAAGGGCTGGAATACGTCTTCCCCGAGCAGAACGAGGGGATGATCTTCGAGGACGGCTCCAGCTTCATCGGCTATTCGGCCTACCGGGTCGTCGACCAGGCGACGGGCCGCGCCGAAGAGGCGCCCGACAACGTCCGCAAGACCTACGATCAGATCAAGGCGTTCTCGCAGCGCGACGCCGACATGTACCTGAAGCTGTTCGACCAGTATCACAAGCATTGGAAGAAGGCCTTCCATACGCACCGCTTCACCGCGCCCACGCCGTGGGGCACACCGGACGCGCTGGAGGCTCTGTGCGACATCCCCGACAGCGGCGTCGAGCCGGTGCACCAATTCATGTCGGTGCGGCAGATCGCCTACGACTTTTTCGAAAGCCCTGAACTGCGCACGCTGTTCATGCGCGCGACGCCGACCTCGGGCGGCTGCTTCCCCGACGATCCCATGGGTTTGCAGAGCCTGGTCCACGTCATGGGGCTGGTGCTGTCGTTCGAGCCGGCCGCGATCGTCAAAGGCGGCACGCAGTCGATCACCGATGCGCTGGTCAAAGCGGGCAAGAAGCTCGGCGTGCATTATCTCACCGGGCATGAGGTCGATCAGATCATCGTCGAGAACGGCGCCGCGGTCGGCGTCCAACTGGCCCGCGGCGGCAGCGTCAGAGCGCCTCTGGTGGTGTCCGATCTCGGCGTGCCGCAAACCTTCCTGCGCCTGCTGCGCAAGCATCCGATCGCCGACAAGCTGCTCCACCGCGTCAAGAACATTCATTACGACCGCGGCCAGATCTTCTGGGGCAACGTGGCGATGCACGAATTGCCCAAGTACACGGCCGACAACGTCAATCCCGGCGTTGGCTCGCAGCCGCGCCTCTACACCGGCGCCAAAGATCCCGAGTATTTGGCCAGCCGCTACCAGCACGACATTTTCCTGCTCGGCTTCCCGCAGCAGCCCTACATCCTGACCGCGCCCGACAGCATCTGGGACCGCACCCGCGCGCCGGAAGGCAAGCACACCATCCTGATCGAGGACTTCACGGCGCCGGCTCGCCTGTTTTCGGCGCGCGACTGGGGACGCATCAAGGAGGAGTTCACGGAGCGGGCGCTGGAGGAATGGCGCAAATACGCGCCGAACATGACGAAAGACAACATCATCGGCACGCGCATCTACGGCCCCTACGACGTGCAGGCCGGCAAGCCCGACATGATCGAGGGCGGTTGGACCGAAGGCTCGATGTTCGCCTCGCAACTCGGCCGTTTCCGGCCGTTCCCCGAGCTTTCCGGCTTCCGCACCCCGGTCAAGAATCTCTACATGTGCTCGTCCAACCTGCATTCGGCGGGCGGCATCGGCCGCGGCTCGAGCTACATCGCCTACAAGGTCATCGCCGAGGATCGCGGTCTGGCGCGGATCTGGGAACAGGCCGGGCGCCAGTTCTAAACACCAGGAGATCGGCATGCGCGCCGTCGTCTGTCTCAAGCAGGTCATCGATCCGCTGACCCCCGCCACGTCGCTCGCGCTCGACGCGCGGGACAAGAAGATTCGCGCCAGCGCCGCGAGCCCGCCGGTGATCAACGGGTTCGACGAACAGGGCATCGAGGCGGCGCTGCGCCTGCGCGAGACGATCAAGGATCTCGAGATCGTCTGCGTGGCGGCGGGCGACCGCTTCAACGCCGACGTGATGAAACGGGCGCTGGCGGTCGGCGCCGATCAGCTCGTCCTGGTGCAGGACCCGTCTCTCGACACGTGGAACTCCTATCCGATCGCCGCGGCGCTGGCCGCCGCGATCCGGCAGATCGGCGGCGCCGATCTGATCCTGTGCGGCCGCCAAGGCTCCGACTGGGACAACGGGCTCGTGCCCTACATCCTCGCCGAGCTGCTCGCCATGCCGCTGCTGACGCTCGCCAGGCGCGTCAGCGTGACCGACGGCAAGCGCGTCGAGATCGAGCGCGTGCTCGCGGACGGCTCCATGACCATGGAGGCCGCCCTGCCGGCGGTGGTGACGGTGACCAGCGAACTGGGCCCGCTGCGCCTTCCCAGTGTCGCGGCGCGTCTGTCGGCGGCGCGCAAGAAGCCGCGCCAGATCGCGCTCGCCGAGCTCGGCGTCGCCGAGGCGCCGGCGCCGGCGCCTGAGGTCGTCGATCTCGCGATCCCCGTGACCGGGCGCAACTGCACCTTCATCGAGGCCGCGGACGGTTCGGTCGCCGGCGCGCGCCTCGCCGAGACCTTGTTGCAAGCCGGGACCGTTCGCCTCGGCGGGGAGCGCTAGCCATGTCCGGCATTCTGATCGTCGCCGAAGTCGACGCGGGCGCGTTGCGGCCGGAATTCTGGGAGCTGGCGACGGTGGCGCGCGCCATGTCCGCTTCCGTTCCCGGCGACGTCGCCGTCGCCGTCATCGGCGCCGGCGTGGATGCGGCGGCGCGGCAGGCGGCCGGCGCCCGTCCCGACAAGCTTCACGTGATCGACGACGAACGTCTGGCGAACCCCTGGCCGGAGGCGCACGCGGCGGCGCTGATCCAACTGTGCGGCGAGCTCGCGCCGCGCATGGTGCTCGCCCCGCGCACGATCCTCGGCGCCGAAATGGCCGCGCGCCTCGCGGTGCGCCGCGGCTGGCCCTTGGTGCAGGACGCCGTCAAGCTCGAAGTCGCGCCGGAGGGGGCGCTGACGGCGGTGCGCCCGGTTTCCGGCGGCGCCGTCGCCGCGACGGTGCGCGCCGGCCCCGGCCCGTGGGTCGTCGTGCCGCGCCCGCGCGCCTTTGCGCCTCTCGAGCCCGTCGAGCAGTTCGAGGTCGCGCCGGCGCGCCACGCCTTCGCGCCGCCCGCGTTGGCGACGGCCTGCGGAACGCCGAAACGAATCGCGCTCGAAGGCCTCGGCGTCGATCGCGCCAGGATCGTCGTGTCGGGGGGCGGCGGGCTGGGCGGCCCCGGGCCTTTCGCCTTGCTGCGCGAGGTCGCCGACCTCATGGGCGGGGCGGTCGGCGCCTCGCGCGTCGCCGTCGATTCCGGCTGGGCGGCGCAGGCCCAACAGGTCGGCCTCACCGGCAAGACGATCGCGCCCGACCTCTATATCGCCGTCGGCATTTCCGGCGCGATCCAGCACCTCGTCGGATGCTCGTCGTCGCAAGTCATCGTCGCCGTCAACAGCGACCCCGCCGCGCCCATTTTCGGCGTCGCCAATTACGGCGTGGTCGGCGACTGGAAGGAAGTCATGACGGCGTTCCGCGATACGCTCGCCGCCCGCGCGCCGCAGTCCGGACGCGCCGCATGACAGCCGGGCGGGCTCACTGAGATGTCGAGCGAGGCCGCTCTGCGACTGATCGTCGTTCTGGCGGCCTTCGCATGGGCGGGCGTGAGATTCGAGCGTCTCGCGCGCCCGTTGCTCGCCGCTCCCGCCGAAGCGCGCCTCAGGCCGTTCGCGCCGCGCGCATGGGGCGTCGCGGTCAACGTTCTCGGCCACGCGCGTCTGCTGCGTAAGCCCTATTCCGGGCTGATGCACATGATGATGCTGTTCGGCTTCCTGTTTCTTCTCACCGCCGTCGTGCAGGCGTTCGGCGACGGCGTCGCGCCGTTCTTCACCCTCTCCGCCGTCGGCGGCGCGACATGGATCGCGCTCGGCCAGGACGTCTTCGCCGTTCTGCTGCTGGTCGGCGTCGCGATGGCGGCGTTTCAGCGCGTCGTCTTGGCGCCGGCGCGCTTCGCCGGCTCCAACCGGCGCGACGCGGCGATCATTCTCGGCCTGATCGCGACGGTCGTCGTCGGCATGCTGCTGCAGAATTCCTGCCGTCTGGCCGCCGGCGCCGACGCCTCGTCGGCGTGGCGCCCGGTCAGTTCGGCGATCGCGACGGGGCTCGCCGCGTTCGGCGTGAAAGGCGCGGCCGCGGCGGCGGGCGCGACGGTTTTCGCCTGGACGCACCTGCTCGCGATCCTCGCGTTCCTCGTCTACATCCCGGGCTCCAAGCATCTGCACATGCTGGTAGGCGTTCCCAACGTCTACTTGCGCGATCTCGACCCCGCGGGACGGCTCGTCACGCCCGATCTGGAGCAGCCCAAGCTCGGCCTTTCCGACATCGCCCAGCTCGGCCGCAAGCAGACGCTCGATCTCTACGCCTGCACTGAATGCGGCCGCTGTCAGGAATTATGTCCCGCCTACGCCTCCGGCAAGCCGCTGAGCCCGAAGCTCTTGATCATGAACCTGCGCGATCATCTCCTGGAGACGCAGGGCGTCGGCGGCCATCGCCACGGTCTGAGCGGATCGTTGATCGGCGGCGCGGTCAGCGAGGAGACGATCTGGTCCTGCACCACCTGCCGCGCCTGCATGGAGGCCTGTCCGCTGTTCATCGAGCACGTGCCGAAGATCGTCGACATGCGCCGCCACCTGTCGATGGAGGCGGGGCGCATTCCGGACGGAATCTCCGGCGCGATGCTGTCGGTCGAACAGCGCGGCCACCCCTGGGCGGGGACGCGCTTCTCCCGCCTCGACTGGTGTCGCGACCTCGATGTTCGCGTGCTGGCGCCCGGCGAGGCGACCGACATGCTTCTCTGGGTCGGCTGCACCGCGGCGCTCGACGCGCGGGCGCAGAAGGTTGCGCGCGCGCTGGTGCGCCTGCTGCGCGCGGCGGGCGTCGATTTCGCCATCCTCGGCGAGGAAGAGAAATGCACCGGCGATTCGGCGCGCCGCACCGGCAACGACTATCTCTACCAGCTTCAGGCCGCCGCCAATGTCGAGACGCTGAACGCGCGCGCCTTCAAGCGCATCGTCAGCATCTGTCCGCATTGCGTCAACACGCTCAAGAACGAGTACTCCGATTTCGGCGGCGTGTATGAAGTGGCCCACCACAGCCAGTTGCTGGCTGAACTGATCGACAGCGGTCGCCTGCCGAGGCCGCGAGGCGTCGAGGCCGCGCCCGGCTCGGTCGCCTTTCACGATCCCTGCTATCTCGGCCGCTACAACGGCGAATACGATGCGCCTCGATCCGTGCTCGCCGGCGCCGGCGCGGCCGTGGCGGAAATGGAGCGCTCGCGCCAGCGCTCGTTCTGTTGCGGCGGCGGCGGCGGGCGCGCCTTCGCGGTCGAGCCGCCCGATCAGCGCGTCAATGTCATGCGAGCCGCGCAAGCGCGCGCCACCGGCGCGCCGGTCGTCGCCACCGCCTGCCCGTTCTGCATGCTGATGCTCGAGGACGGCTGCAAGACGGCGGCGCGGCTCGAGGGCGGCGCATCGGCGCCGCAACAGGTGCGCGACATCGCCGAAATCCTCGACGACGCGATGCGCGGCGCTGGAGCGGCCGCCTCATGAGCCCCGCGGTCGCCTCATCCGATCCTGGGCCGGAGCCTCGCCGACGGCGCGAGCGCGGCTCGTCAGCCTTTGCGCGCGCGCCGAACGGGGCGTCCGCGACCGGCGCCGTCTTTCCCCTTCGCGTCGCCGGCGCCGACCTCCCCGGAATCGAGGACGATCTTGAGGCCGTGCCGCATGTGATTTTCGCTGGCGGCGGCGGCGGCTTTCGCGTCGCGACTGCGGATCGCCGCGAGGATTTCCCCGTGGTCGGCGAGCAGCGTCGCATAATTCTCGGGATGACGGCGCGAGAAGCGCGCCGATTCGAAATAGAGGCTGCGCAGCAGGCGCGTCGTCAGCAGCAGCGTCTGGTTGCCCGCGGCGACCGCGACGGCGGTGTGAAAATCCAGCGACGCCTGGATGCTGGCCGCCTCGTCGCCGATCGCCCGGCGACCCCTCTCGATCGTGTCTTCGATGCCGCGAATGCCGGCCGCATCGGCCCGCTTAGCCGCCATCGCCGCGATGATCGGCTCCAGCACGAGCCGCGCCTCGACGATGTCGTTGATCAGATCGGCGCTGGTGAATTGCGACCAGTCGATCAGCGCGAACAGCGGCGCGGTGTTGACCAGAATGGTGCCGCGCCCCGGCTTGGCCTCCGTCACGCCGAGCGTCTGAAAGACGCGAAACGCTTCGCGGATCGACGAGCGCCCGACGTTGAGCTGCGCGGCCAGCTCGCCCTCGGGGGGAAACTTGTCGCCGGGCTTGATCTTGCCGACGGCGACCAGGCGCGCAATTTCGTGAACGATCGAGCCGGCCAGCGAAACGCCGCGAGGAATGGAGATTTTTGTTATCATTGATCCGATCATCTGATAAACTGATCAACATACCATGTGAGTATGCTCGCCCGAAGCGGCGCATTCAAGGGATATCGGCAGGCTCGCGGCGCCTCGGCGATCAGGCGCACGAAACGAGGAGCTGAAGCAGTCGGGGGGATCATTCGAGGCAGAGCGGCGAATTCCGCTCGCGTCGGTCCGCTGGTTTGGCGGCGCTGCGGCGTCGCGGGCGCGGCTGGCTTCTTGGGAAGACCGCGGAGACGAGACATCGCCGCCGCGCTGGAAGGCGAAGATAAACAACAAGGGAGGACGCAATGACGACCGCAAACGGTCTTGATACCGCGAAACTTTCAGACGTGGTTCCAGGATTCGAGTTCGACGAGAAGGCCGATCTCGCCCAATCGCCGGCGTGGTTCCTCGACGGAACGCATTCCGTGCCGCCATGGACGCCCCTGTTCGGCTGGTTCTGGATCAACTTCTGCCGGCACGGCATGCAATACGGCGCGGAAAAGCTGTCGCTGCCGACGGTGAAAGGCTGGGACTGGCGGTTCAAGAACGGCGGCGGCTATCTCACGCTCCTGCTGGTCAAGACGGAAGCCGAACAGCGCGAGCGCGAGAAGCGCTTCCGCGAGGCGATCAGGCCGTTCGTCGAAAACTACGACGCTCTTTGGAAGAGCCAGCTCGACGAGATTCTCGGCCGCTACGAGGTGCTGAAATAGCTCGACCTCGACAAGGCCAGCAACATCGAAGTCCTCGAGAATTTCGAAGAGACGATCAACGTGTGCCGGCGCATGTGGGAAATACACATGTACATGATGTACGGCACCTTCACCGCCTACATCCTGTTCGAGAACATGTGCCGCAATCTGCTCGAGATCGACGACACGCATCCGCTGTTCCACAAGCTGATCACCGGCTTCGACAACAAGGTGCTCCAGGTCGACAAGCGGATCTGGGAGTTTTCCAAGAAGGCGGAGAAGCTGGGACTGTCGGGCATCGTCCTGAAGAGCGAGCCCAAGGACATTGCCAAGGCCATCGAAGCCGCGCCGCACGGTCGCGATTTCATGGCCGAGTTCCGCGCGTTCCTCGACGAGGACGGCTGGCGCATGCAGCGCATGTCGGAAATGAATATGCCGACTTGGATCGAAGACCCGGCGCCGCCGCTGACGAACATGAAGCAGTTCCTCGTCAAAGGCGGCGGCTTCAATCTCGAGGACGAGCGCGCCAAGCTCGGCAAGGAGCGCGAGGCCGCGGAAAAGGAAGTTCTCGCCAAGATCGCGCCCGAGCAGAAGGGATGGTTCACCACCTTGCTGCGGCTGGCGCAGAAGTCCGGCGTCTTCAGCGAAGAGCACGACCATTATCTCGATCTCTACATGCACGCCCTGATGCGGCGTTCGGCGATGGGCGTCGCCAAGCGCCTCGCTGCGGCGGGTACGATCGATTCGGTCGATGACATCTTCTTCGTCATCCCGGAGGAAATCCGCAAAGTGGCGATCAATCCCGATCAGTTCGATCTGCGGCCGACCGTGGCCCAACGGCGCGCCGCGTGGAAGGAATGGTGCAAGACGCCCAATCCGCCTGTCATCCTCGCGCCGGGATTCGACATGGACCAGGCGATGGGCGTGCTGGTGAAGTCCAACGACCCGATCGCGCTCAAGGTCGTGGTCGGCGCGATGCCGGTGGTGCGGCCCGAGCTCAAGGCCGACCTGCACGGCACGTGCGGTTCTCCCGGGGTGGCCGAGGGGCCGGCGCGCGTGATCACCAGCGAGGACGAACTGGCGGACGTGCAGCCCGGCGAAATTCTCGTCGCGGCGACGACCTCGCCGAGCTGGACGCCGGTGTTCTCCTTCATCAAGGGCGTGGTGGTCGACCGCGGCGCTTCGCTGTCGCACGCGGCGATCGTCGGACGCGAGTACGGCATCCCCGTGCTGATGAACGTGTTCGTCGGAACCCAGAAGATCAAGACCGGTCAGCGCATCCGCATGGACACCAACATGGGCGCGCTGTTCATACTCGACAAGTGATCTCTAGCGCTCGAAGCGACGGGCCGCAGCCGCGGCCCGTCGCTTCGAGCCGGCGCTGCGACCCGCGCGCGACGGGCGGGGCGGGGATGAAACCGTCAATTCCATCGCGTCGAAGGGCTCGCTGTCGCTGTTCGATCTGGCAATTCGCTTGTCGTGCGACCGTCTCGGAGTAAGTCTCGATGGCCAAGAAGTGGATTTACGCGCTCGAGGAGCTCAGGCAGGAACACCTCGACCTCGTCGGCAGGAAATGCGCCAATCTCGGAGAGATGACCAAGCTCGGCATGCGGGTTCCTCCGGGGTTCGCGATCTCCGTGGAGGGCTTCGAGGAATACATGCGCGCCACCGGCCTCGGCGCGCGCATCGCGTCCTATTTCGCCTCGAAAGGCCCCGATCTGAAGAAGAGCATCCAAAGCCAGATGGACGCGAGCCGCGCGGCCAAGGAGATGATGGCGCAAACGCCGCTGCCCGACGCGATGGCCGGCGAGGTCGTGAGCAATTACGACGCGCTGTGCGCCCGATTCGGCGCGCTGGACATGCCCGTGGCCGTGCGTTCGAGCGGCGCCGTGAGCATGCCCGGCCAGATGGAGACCTATCTCTACGTCCGCGGCGCGAAGGAAGTCCTGCGCCGGCTGCACGAGGTCTGGGAGAGCACGTTCAACACGCGCGCCATCGCGTTTCGGCTGGAAAAGGGCATGCCGGTCGACAAGGCGCCGATCGGCGTCGCGGTCATCAGAATGGTCAACGCCAAGAGCGCGGGCGTCATCCTGACCGTCGTTCCGACGACCGGCGATCGCGACCACGCCGTCATCGAGGGCAATTGGGGCCTTGGAGAAAGCGTGGTGAGCGGCGAGATCACGCCCGACAACTTCATCGTCAACAAGTCGACCCTGGCGATCGAGCACAGGGTGAGCGCCAAGACGCGCTGGGTGGTCTCGACCGGAAACGGAACCGTCAAGGCGGACATTCCGCCCCATCTGCAAAATGCCCCGTGCCTCGAAGATCGGGAAATTCACGAACTCGTCCGCATTGCGCTGAACGTCGAAAGCCATTTCGGCGCGCCGCAGGACATGGAATGGGTGATCGATCGCGATCTGCCGTTCCCGGAAAACGTCATCTGGGTGCAGGCGCGCGGCGCCAAATACGCCGCCCCGCGCAAGGAAGCCGACGCCGACTATATCGTGGATCAAATGGCGAGACTGTTTCGCCAGTAATTTGGGCCCGCGGCGCCACGGCCCCCGGCGTCGCGCGAAAGGAGGCGCCATGGCGGTTCTGTTCAACCAGCACTGGGACATCAGGCCGGGACTGACCCGAGCCTATTCCGACTTCGTGATGACCTATTACAACCCGACTCTAGCGACGATCGGCATCAAGCTGGTCGGCGGCTACTACGTGACGGTCGGCATGGGGCCGCGGATCATCGCCGTCGGGTTGGCGGAAAACGCCAACGATCTCGAAGCGGCGCTCGCGTCCGCGGAGTTCGAGTCGATCACCGACCGGCTGATGGAATTCGTGACGCACTATCACAGCAAGATTCTGCGGCCGACCGGGCGCATCATGACGGACGGCTACAAGGTCCAGACCGGACTGTGGAAGCTCCATCAATATTGGAACATCGCGCCCGGCGTCGACAAGCTCCGCTACGCGGATTTCGTCACGCGCGAACTCGTGCCCGGCCTGAAAGAGAGCGGGCTGGAGGTGACGGCGGGGTGGCGGGTCGTCGTCGGGTCCGGCCCGTACATCCTCGGCGAATGCTCCGCCCCCAATCTGGTGGACATGGCGCGCGCGATCGAGAGCGACGCGTACAAGGCCATCATGCAGAAGCTGCTCGGCGAATACGTCACGGACTACCACAGCCGGATTCTGGCGCCGACCGGACGCGTCGATCTTCCCATCCTGCTCAATGAAATGATGGCGCAGTTCTGAGAGCGCCGCGCCCGACCGACAACGGCTGGCGAGCGGGCGACCCCCGGGAGTTGAACATGACGGACCTCGGACTGGCGGGAAAATCAGCCGTCGTCACCGGCGCCGGAGGCGGTCTCGGCTTCGCCTTCGCCGAAGGTCTGGCGCTCGCCGGCGCGAAAGTGGCGATCGCCGACATCGACGCCGCGGCGGCCGCCAAGGCCGCCGAGCGTCTGGCCGGTCGCGGCGGCGGCGCGCTGGCGGTTTCGGTCGACGTGTCGGACGAGGCGTCGGTCCAAGCCATGGTCGGACGGGTCGTCGCCGCGCACGGCGGCATCGACATCCTGATCAACAACGCCGCCATTTACGCCGGCCTCGAGCGCAAGCCCTTCTTCGAAATCTCGGTCGAAGAATGGGACCGGGTGATGGACGTCAACCTCAAAGGCGCCTTCCTTTGCTCGAAGGCGGTCTATCCGCATTTGAAAGGGCGCGGCGGAAAGATCGTCAATATCGCCTCGGCCACCGTGTTCAGCGGTTCGCCGCTCTGGATGCATTACGTCGCTTCGAAGGGCGGCGTGATCGCGATGACGCGCGTCATGGCGCGCGAACTCGGCGACGACGGGATCAACGTCAACGCCATCGCGCCGGGCTTCACCCTGACCGAGGCGAGCCGGGCGGCGATCGAGGACGCCGAACATTACGGCGTCGCGCGCGGCGCGATTCATCGCGCCGCGCAGCCCGGCGACATGGTCGGCGCCTGCCTGTGGCTCGCTTCGCCGCTCAGCGACTTCGTCACCGGCCAGACCGTCATCGTCGACGGCGGGCGGCAATTCATCTGAATGGCGATGGACTTGGGCGAGAGCGTCGTCATCATCGGCAACCTCGATGCGCCCGTCGGACGATCTGCGCCCCTCTCCCGCTTGCGGGAGAGGGTCGGGGTGAGGGCGGTCGCCGCGCGGAACTCATGCTGCACCTGATCTGATCATCCGGAGTCGCGACATGGACATGTTCATCGACGGTCAATGGACGCCGGCCCGCTCCGGCGCCCGCCAGAAGGTCACCAACCCCGCGACCGGCGCCATCATCGACACCGTGCCGACGGGCGACGCCGCCGACGCGGACATCGCCATCCGCTCCGCCGACCGCGCGTTTCGCCAATGGCGGGTGACGCCGGTCGCCGAGCGGGCGCGCTTGCAGAAGAAGGCGGCCGCGCTGATGCGCGAGCGGGCGAAGGAGATCGGGCGCGTGCTGACGAGCGAGCTCGGACGCCCGCTCGCCGGCTCCGTCGCCGAAATCCAGCGATCCGCCGATCTCCTCGACGTCTACGCCGAAGAAGGCCTGCGCATCCATGCCGAAATGCCGCTGACCGGGATCGCCGGCGAGAAGGTGATCGTGACGCGCGAACCGGTCGGCGTCGTCATCGCGATCACGCCGTTCAATTATCCGATCACGCTGCTGACGTTCAAACTCGGCGCCGCGCTCATCGCCGGCTGCACGATGGTCGCCAAGCCGGCCGAGGACACGCCGCTGTCGACCCTGATGCTCGCCGAACTGTTCCACCAGGCGGGCTTTCCCGCCGGGTGCTTCAACGTGGTGACCGGCCGCGGCCGCGCAATCGGCATGAACATGATCGAACACCCGACGCCGCGCAAAGTCGCCTTCACCGGCGGAACGGCGGCGGGCAAGGCGATCGCGGCGGCGGCGGCCGGAACGATGAAGCGCGTGACGCTGGAGCTCGGCGGCCAGTGCCCGGCGATCGTCTGCGCCGACGCCGATCTTTCCGTCGCTTGCGCCGCCATCTCGCGTCACGCCTTCGCCAACTCCGGGCAGTTCTGCTACCGCGTCAACCGCGTCTACGTGCAGCGGCCGGTCTACGAGGCCTTTCTCGACGGGCTGTTGCGCCACGTCGAGAAGCTCGACGTCGGCGACGGGCTCAACTCGTCATGCGCGCTGGGCCCGCTCGTCAACGAGAAGATCTACCGCAACTGCGAGGCGCAGATCGCCGACGCGCGGCTGAAGGGCGCGCGCATCGCGATCGGCGGCGAACGGCTCGCCGGCGGCGTCTACGACGGCGGCTGGTTCCTGCCGCCGACGGTGATCGCCGACGCCGATCATTCCATGCTGGTCATGACCCAGGAAACGTTCGGCCCGGTTCTCGGCGTCGCGCCGTTCGACGACTGCGCGCAGGCGCTCGAGCGCGCCAACGACACGCCCTATGGCCTCGCCGGATTCGTCTTCTCCCGCAACCTCGCTGTCGCTTGGACCCTGGCGGATGGGATCGAAGCGGGCTCGGTCTGGGTGAACGACATCCACCGCTCGAAACACGACGTTCCCTTCGGCGGCATGAAGGAAAGCGGCATAGGGCGGGAAAAAGGGCGATACGGCGTCGAATCCTATCTCGAATACAAGACGATCTATCTCTCTTACCAGGCGAGCCTGCCGTGAGCGGACTCCTGATCGAACGCGACACGCCCGTCTGGCTCGCGGCGAAGCCGTGGCTCGACGTGCGTTCGAACGACGAGCACACGCTGATCTCGTACCGCTTGGCGATCGCGCTGCTGCGCGAGCGCACCGAGGTCGACGAGCGCGTCGTCCTTGCCGCGATCCTGCTGCACGACGTCGGCTGGAAGATGTTTCCCGAGGAGCTTCTCGCCCAGGCGGTGGGACCAAAGCCCAAATATCCCGAGTTGCAGCGCGCCCACGAAATCGAGAGCGTGCGGATCGCGCGCGCCGAGCTGGAGCGCCTGGCCATCCCCGATCTCGACGCGGAGCGCGTCGTCGCCATCATCGACGGCCACGACACCCGGCCGCAGGCGCTCTCGCCGGAAGACGCAGTGATGAAGGACGCCGACAAGCTCTGGCGTTTCACCCCGCACGGCATAGCGAAGCTCTCGCTCTGGTTCGGCTCTCCGCCCAAAGAGACGGTGGCGATGCTGGAGAGCTTCGTCCTTCCCAAGCTCGTCACGGCAACCGCCAGAACGATGGCGCAGGCGCTGCTCGCCGACGGCGTCGCGGCCGCGTGGATGGAGGACACCCTCGGCCTGAGCGGCCGGTCCGGCGTTTGAAGACCCGGCGCGATCGGCGACGGCCGTCGTCCTCAGTTGAGATCGCGCTTGAAGCCGATGTGGCTGTCCTTGAAACCGATGCGCTTGTAGAACCGCTGCGCGTCGACGCGCGGCCTGCTGGTCGTCAGCTCGACGCTGGCGCAGCCGCGCTCGGCGGCGAGCGCGGTGAGATGCGCGATCAGCTTCTCGCCGATGCCGCGCGAGCGCAGGCGCGAGGCGACGCGCACCCCTTCGACGATCGCGCTCTTGGCGCCCTGCCGGGTGAGATGGGGAATGAAGGTGATCTGCGCCGTCGCGACGATCTCGCCGTCGAGCTCGCCGACCGCGAGAAAATTGGCCCCGTCGGCCATGATGGCTTCGAAAGCGTCGACATAGCCCTGCGCCAGCGGCTCGCCGGGGCGTTCGCGATGGCCGTTGATGGGATCGTCGGCCAGCAGGGCGACGATATCAGGCAGATCGGCGCGGCCAGCGCGGCGAAAAACGATCTCGCGACTCATCGGGCGCCCTCGCATGGCGGTCTGTTTGGCGCGGGCGCCGGCGAAGCCCGGCGCCTAGCGCTTGGCGAGGATGATCCTCGCGTCGACCGCCATGCAGCCGTCGTCGAGCGCCAGGCACGGGTTCAGATCCACCTGTTCGACCTCGGGCTGTTCCTCCATGAGGCGGCCGAGGGATACGAGCGTCTCGGCGATGGCGTCGACGTTCATCTTGGCCTTGCCGCGCGCCCCCGCGATCAACTGCGGGGGGAGCGTTTCGTGGATCAGCTTGCGCGCTTGCTCGAGGCCGAACGGCGCCAGCCGGAAGCCGACGCGCTTGAGCACTTCGACGTAGATCCCCCCGAGGCCGAACATCACCACCGGGCCGAACAGCTTGTCCCGGATCGCGCCCAGCGCGAGCTCGGTGGTCGAGGGCGCCATCTTCTGGACGAGCACGCTCGGGGCGCCGACGCCGGGCGCCGCCTTCCTGACGTTCTCGACGAGCCGCGCGTACGACTGTTCCAGAACGCCGTCGGAGCCGACGCCGAGCATCACGCCGCCGATGTCCGACTTGTGCAGGATCTCAGCCGACACCACCTTGAGCACGACGGGATAGCCGATCTCGTTGGCGGCCTTCAGCGCGTCGTGGAACGTTTGCGCGACTCTGAACGGCGGCACGCGGACGTCGTATTGCTTGCACACCGCATAGGCTTCCGGCTCGAGCAGGCTGACGCGACCTTGCTCGGCCGCGGCCGCGATCAGCGGCGCGGCGGGCCCTTCGGCGCGGCTCGGCCGGCTCTTGGCCGGCGCCGGCGCCGCTTTTCCCCGCAGCGCCCCGTAGGCGGCAAGATTGGCGGCGCCGCGCGCGACCGTGTCCGGATAGTCGAACGTCGGCAGGCCCGCGTCCTCCAGGCCGCGCCTGAGCTCGCCGGCGAACTCGCCGAACATCAGGACGTTGAGCAGCGGCTTCTTCGCGCCGGCTTGGGCGTGATAAGCGCTCGCCACTTCCTTGGCGAGCCGCGGCTGATCGTGGAACAGGCTGGGACCAAGGATTTGGATGACTGCGTCCACGTTCGGGTCCTTGAACAGAAGCGTCAAAACGTGATTGTGGAGAACCTCGGAATTGGTCGCCGTCATGTCGATATAGCCGGGGGGATGGCCGATGTTGGCCGCGGCGGGCAGCAGGCCCCTCAGGCCCGCCTCCGTTTCGCGGCTGAACGGCGCCATCTCGATGTCGGGGAAGGTTGAAATCCCGTCGATGCACAGCGTGCCCGGTCCGCCCATGTGGGTCAGCACGGCGAAGCGGTTTCCCCGCGGGACCGGCTGCTTGGAGAATATCCGCAACGTTTCATAGAACTCCGCGACCGTGCCGGCGCGTACCAGCCCGAACTGCCGGAAGGCCCCGTCGTAGATGGCGTCGGCGCCGGCGATCGCGCCGGTGTGAGAGAGCGCGGCGGTCGAGCCCAACGCGCTTCGGCCACTTTTCAGCACCACGATCGGCTTCACCGCGGCGACCTCGCGGGCGGCTTCGAAGAAGTCGCGCGGATCGGCCAGGCCTTCCAGATAAATGCCGATGACGCGGGTGGTCTCGTCGTCCTTGAGGAACCTCAAGAGCTCGGCCATCTGCACGTCGGCCATGTTGCCGACGGAGACGAACTTGTTCAAGCCGACGCGGCCGCCGGCGCCGGCGGCGAACAGGAAAGCGTTGCCGAAGGCGCCGCTCTGGGTGAGGACGCTGATCCCGCCGCTCGGGTATTCGCCGATGTCGAAGTTGGTGTTGAACCCGCTGACGGTGTTCATGACGCCGACGCAGTTGGGGCCGACCATGCGGATGTCGGCGGAACGCAGGGTCTCGACCAGATCGCGTTCGCGCTTGGCGCCCTCGGGCGTGGCGAGCTCGCCGAAGCCGGCCGACATGCAGACGACCGCGGCGACGTCGTTGAAGCGCCGTTTCCTCTCGACCAGATCCTTGGCGATGGCGAGGGCCATATCGGAGGAGACCATCAGCAGGCAGGCCTCGATCGGTTCGTCGATGTCGAGGACGCTCCTGAAGCAGGGCAGGCCGAGGATGGCGGGCTCGCGCGGATTGACCGGGAAGATCTTCCCCTTGTAGCCCATGGCGATCATGTTGCGCAGCGCGGTGTGCCCGGGCTTCTTGGGGTCCGAGGACGCGCCGACCACCGCGACGCTTCTCGGGCTGAAGAACGCGCTCAAGGCCGAAACGTCTCGCCCCGCGTGGCTGCGGACATCGTCGCGCCGTCCCGGCAACTCACTCGTCATGATCTTTCCTTCCCGATCGTGGTGTCCGTCAAACTCGGTTCAGGCTCAGCCGCAGGGCGAGCCGACGGTGCGGCCGGAACCCCATCCGATCGAGGAAGCTGAGCAGGCCGAACCTGTTCCAGCTCACCTCGGTGCGCAGCGTTTCGGCGCGCAGCGCCCCGAGGTTGGCCGTGAGCTGCGCGAGCAGCGCCGTCGCCACCCCTTCGCGCTCGTGGCGCGGATCGACGCCGATCGCGTCCATCACCGCTTCGGGCTCGGTGGCGCCGAATTCGCCGAGGTCCGCCCGCGCCATGACGAAGCCGGCGGGATGCCGGTCGATCTCGGCCACCAGCGACATCCGCACCCCGGATTCGTCGAAGACCTCGTCCAGCTTGCGGGCGTAATAGGCGGGCCGCTCCTGACCGGTGGCGCGGCGGTCGATCGCCACCAGCGCCGCCAGGTCGTCACGCGTCATCGAGCGCACCCGCAGGTCGCGCGGCGGCGACTGGGCCGCCTCGTCCTGCGCGGGCGCCTCCTCCGCCTCGCCCCCCGGCACCGGGTCGCTCGCCCCGCGCTCCAGCACGATGCGCGGCGCCAGGACGAAGCCGGTGCGCGAGAAGAAGCCGATCAGCCGGTGGTCCGTCCAATCGACCTGGGTCGCGAGTTCGTCGATCCCGCGGGCGCGCAGATCGGCGGCCAGGCGGTCGAGCAGCGCGCGGCCCACGCCGTGTCGGCCGGAGACCCCGAGATCGACGCCGATCGCGTCGAGCGAGGCCTCGCGCGTCACGGCGCCGAACTCCCCTTCCTCGATGCGCGCGAAGACGAAGCCGGCGAAGCGGCCGGCGCGCTCGGCGGCGAGCCCGACGAAGGCGTTGGGATCGCGCGTCGCATGATCGAGCCGACGAGTGAAAAAGCCGCGCCGGCTGCGTCCCGACAGGTCCTGATCGACCGCGACGACGGCGTCGAGGTCCGCGCGTTCGAGCGGACGGATGCGCGCCGGGTCAGCCTGCGCGGCGGCGACGTCGCTTCCGATTGGGATGTCGGTCATCTCACCTCCCCTTGCCGTCGGCGGCCTGTCGCGCTCGGCGCGACGCCGCGTGTTCCATCGCGAACCTGCCGCCCGCCGTCATCCTCTATCCCAAAGCGTATCCACCAGCCGTCGGGCCATCGCTTGCATCGCCCGGCGTCGATAGGTGGCCCCGATCACCGTGGTGCGCAGCACGTTGGCCGTCTTGCGCAGGTTCTTGGCGAGGATCGCGGCGGCCGCGCCGTCCCAGGCCCGCCCCGCCAACTCGCCGGTGGGAATAGCGAGCGGCGCCGAGTTGGTCCCGGTGATCGCAATGCTGAGGAAGCCGATGACGCCGCCGTCGCGCCTCAGCGCCGCCGCCACCCCGGCCAGCGGAAAATCGATGGCGTCGCGGATACGCGCCTTGGCGTAGGCGGCGCGCCGGCCGTCCGGCGGCGGCAGAACGACCGCCGCCAGCGCTTCGCCGGCCCCGAGAGTCAAGTGGGCGCCGCCGTCCTCGCGGTAGAGCTCGGCCATCTTGACGCGGCGGACGCCGTCCGGACCGGCCACCTCCGCCTTGGCGTCGAGCACCATCAGCGCCGGCGCGACGTCGCCGTGATAGGTGGCGTAGCAGCGGTCGCTCTTGGGCACCACATGACATTTGTCGCCCAGGCGCTTCAGGCAGTGGTCGTTGGCCTCGCGCCACCATGCGCTCTGGTTGTAGAAGATGCAGCGCGTGTCCTGGCACAGATTGCCGCCCAGAGTCGCGGCCGCCCGATGGGTGGGGCCGGCGACCGCCAGCGCCGCCTCGGCCACGACCGGATAGGAGGCGAGGACTTCCGCGTGGCGGGCGAGCGCG